>Ga0193753_10000901_pt1 | contig 27316 bp, 26 predicted proteins | sample H1c2metaG_FD_144925 | JGI IMG/M metagenome (GOLD analysis project Ga0193753, IMG submission 144925) | Soil microbial communities from a riparian zone of the East river system, Colorado, United States - H1c2 | ecosystem: Environmental > Terrestrial > Soil > Riparian zone | place: USA: East... | reverse complement strand
CCATGCACTACGGCGACGGGCAGCTTGTCGGTACCATCCGCTACTGCCGCTTTCAGGAAACCGGCTACTTCTTGGGCGTCGAACTGGCGGAGGGTTGCCGCTGGTCCAGCAAGCACTACCGGCCGGAGCACTTGCTCGATCCGAGCGAACTGGTCGATCAGGCCATGCAACGGCATCGATCCAACACGAAGCACGTCCATTAGTCCCCACCTCGCCACGCGAACTCAAGCCGCAGCACAGTACAATTCGTAGACGGCGGAAACGCGCGTTCTGCGCATTGGCTGAAACCATGAAAGGCGACCCGAGTCCGGCCAGCGGTGTTTATGCGGCAGTAGCTACGCCGCGCGTTTCCGATTCGATTGAAGCAGACCCGGCGGCGTTGTTCGACTATCTGGATGCGATCGTACGCGGGGGCGTCGATGGCCTCGTTCTCTTCGGTTCCACCGGCGAGTTCGTGCATTTCGATCTGGCGGATCGCATGCGTGTGGCGACGCTTGCCAGCAAGCGGTGCCGTGTGCCGCTATTGGTAAACGTCTCGCACTCGAGCCTGGTCGGCGCTTTGGATCTTGCCGAGTGCGCGATGGAGGCGGGCGTGGCCGGCTTGCTTCTCATGCCGCCGTATTTCTTTCGCTATAGCGAAGAGCAGATCTTTTCGTTCTACTCGAAATTCGTTTCGGTGGTTGACGGCCAGGCGCCAATTTACCTTTACAACATTCCGCAATTCACCAATCCGATTTCCGCGCCGCTTGCTAAACGGTTGCTTTCCACGGGCTCCTTCGCGGGCATAAAAGATTCGGGCGGCGATTGGCACATGTTTGAGGCTTTGCAGGCAGTGCATGCCGATGTGCCCTTTCAATTGCTGATCGGAAACGACCCTCTCTACATACGAGCCTTTCCGGCCGGAGCCGATGGCGTCGTTTCCGGCGTGGCCGGAGCCATTCCCGAATTGATGGTGTCGCTCGATCGCGCGTTGCGCGCAACCGATCTAGCCAAGGCAGGGCAGTTGCACGCGCGCCTCGAGGAATTTGTCGGTTGGGTCAACAAATTCCCGGCTACGCTCGCCATCAAACGGGCGGCCTGCGTGCGCGGCTGGAAATTAGATCATTCGAGTGTCCCGTTCGACCAACATACGCTCGCCGAAATCAGCGCCTTCGAGCAGTGGTTCCGGGAATGGCTGCCGGTTGTCCTGAGCGAATCGGCTCCCGTGAGAGCTTAGTGGATATGTCCCCCGACGAATTCCGGCAGGCGGCTTACCGGCACGCCGATTGGATCGCCGACTATCTCGAGAACGTCCGGAATTACCCGGTGGCGGCCGCTCTTGCACCGCACGATCTCACGGCCCAGCTTCCAACCGCCGCGCCCGAGCAAGGGGAGTCAATCGAAAAGATTTTCGCCGATTTTCAATCGACCATTTTTCCGGCTCTCACGCTGTGGAACCATCCGCGCTTCTTCGCGTATTTTTCCGTTTCTTCGAGCCCGCCTTCCATGCTGGCCGACTTTCTTGCCGCCGCCGTCAACGTCAACGCCATGCTCTGGAAATCGGCGCCGGCCGCGACCGAGCTCGAGCAAGTGACGCTTGGCTGGCTGCGGCAATGGCTCTCGCTCGACGAAAAGTTTTTCGGCATCATCTACGACACGGCCTCAGTGGGCGTTATGCAGGCGATCGGCGCGGCCCGCGAATGGCTCGATCCCGGAATCCGCGAACACGGCATGTCTCCGGGATTGACTATTTACATCTCCGGACATACGCATTCGTCCGCGGAGAAGGCGGCCGTGACGCTTGGATTCGGCCGTGACAACGTTCGCAAAATAGAGGTGGACGATTGCTTCCGCATGCGCGCGGACATGCTCGAACGTGCGATCCAGGAGGACATCGCCAGCGGCAAGCGGCCATGCTGCGTCGTCGCGTCCGTCGGATCGACTTCCACCAGCGCGATCGAGCCCATCCCGCGGATTGCGGATGTCGCCGAACGCTACAACGTCTGGCTGCATGTGGACGCCGCGTATGGAGGATCCGCCGCGGTGGTGCCCGAAATGCGCCACATACTGAACGGCGTGGAACGCGCGCATTCGATGATCTTAAATCCGCACAAGTGGCTGTATGTTTCGATCGATTGCAGCGTGCTGTATACGCGCTTCCCGGAAGTTTTTCGGCAGGCATCCGCCCTCGGCGCGGAATATCTTCGGACCACGGAAGACGATCGCGTCGTCAACTATATGGACTACGGCGTACAACTGGGCCGCAGGTTCCGGGCCCTTAAGCTTTGGTACGTCTTCCGCTACTACGGGCGCGAAGGCGTCATCGCGCTGCTGCGCGAAGCGCTGCGATTGGCGCAAGTACTCAAAACGCTGATCGAATCGGACAGCAATTTCGAGCTTGCGGCGCCGGTGCCGCTGTCGCTCGTTTGCTTCCGCCATCGTGGCGGCGACGACTTCAATCGACGCCTGCTCGCGGAGATCAACGCGAGCGGCAAGGCGTTTCTTTCGCACACTGTGCTCAACGGCAAGTTTGTGCTCCGTTTCGCAATCGGCAATTTTCAAACGAACGAGGCGGATATCCTCGAAACCTGGAAACTTATCCGCGAGACGAGCTTGCATGCCTGACAGGCTAGCGACAACGCTCTGCGGCATTCCGCTGCGCAATCCCGTGCTCGCGGCGTCGGGAACTTTCGGATACGGAATCGAGTTCGCGAAGCTGGTCGACCTGAACCAAATCGGAGGTTTGGTCACCAAAGGGCTGTCGCGCGAGCCCATCGCCGGTAATCCCGCGCCGCGCTTGTGGCACACCGAAGGCGGCATGATCAATTCCGTAGGTTTGCAGAATGTCGGCGTCGCGTCATTTGTGCGCGACAAGCTCCCCAAGCTCAGGAGTTACACGGTGCCGGTGATCGCCAACGTCTTTGGCTATGCGATCGAAGACTATCTCGCGGTGGTCGAACAGCTTGAAAATGCCGAAGGCATTGCCGCCTATGAGTTGAACTTATCTTGCCCGAACACCAAAGAAGGCGGGATATTTTTCTCTAGCGATCCCGCGCTGCTGTCTGACCTGATTGGCCGGGTACGCAAGGCGGCCAAACGGCCGTTGATCGTGAAGCTTTCTCCCAATGTCGCTCGCATCGAGCCATTCGCGCGTGCCGCGGAGGAATCTGGCGCGGACGCTATTTCTTTGATCAACACCTTCGTGTCTCTCGCGATTGATGTAAAGACACGCGCACCCCGCATCGGGGCGGGCTTTGGCGGGTTGTCCGGGCCGGCTATCAAACCGTTAGCCCTGCGGTTGGTCTACGAAGCGGCGCAGGCGGTGCGCGTTCCCATAGTTGGCTTGGGCGGAATTCTTACGGGGGAAGATGCGGCGGAATTTTTGATCGCGGGCGCCAGCGCTGTCGCGGTTGGGACTGCCACATTCGTTGACCCGCGGGCGCCGCTGCTCATCGCCCGCGAGCTTGATGGCGTTATGCAGCGATTGCAGGCTGCCTCCGTCAGGGACCTGATCGGAACTTTGCGCCTTCCAGGCCAGTGCAAAATAAAATCATAAAAGTAAGATCATGAAAGTAAAACCATGAAAGAAAGCATCACAGCGAAAAACGGGCCCAAGCCCGCTGGGCCGTATTCCCCAGGCTTGCGCTCGAATGGATGGGTGTTCCTAAGCGGACAGATTCCGGCCGATCCGCAGACCGGTCAACTCGTCACCGGCGACGTGCAAGCGCAATGCGTGCGCGTTCTAGAGAATCTGGAGCTGGTACTCGAGGCCGCCGGGCTTACGCTCGACGACGTAGTGAAAACGACCGTCTTCCTGAAGAACATGGGCGATTTCGCCGCGATGAACGAGACTTATGGCCGCTATTTCCCGAAAACGCCGCCCGCGCGGACGACGGTCGAAGTGGCGCGCCTTCCGCGCGATGTGCTCATCGAGATTGAAGCCATCGCCGCTGTCAGATAAAGTTATTTCTTTGGCGGATCGTCGGCAGGTTTCAGAGGCGGATGCGCGCTGTACTGCTTCTGAGGCCGGCTCAAAGTAATCTCGACCAGCTTCTCTTCGCCGCTGACATCGATCCTTTCGCCGAATGTCTGGTAGGTCTTGGAGTTCACCTGCAACTGGACCTTTCCTTCGGGAATCGGCGGAAAATGCGCGCGGCCCTCCTGGTTGGTGCGGACTTCCCAGTGAATCCGCTTGTGCCTGCCGCCCTTGGCGATGTCACGCGAGCCAAGGAAGTCGAGTATCACTTCGGCGCTCGGAACGGGCTTGCCGAACTCGTTGTTCACCACGATTTTGATAACGGTTTGCGGCGACTTGGCCCAGGCGCCCCCGCAGCAGCCTAGGAAAAGCGCAAGCAGCGCCACGCGAATCTTCATGTTGGAATTATCGCAGCAATGGCCGGATCGCGGAAAGCAGGGAGGCCTCGTCCATGAGTCCGGGATGATACAGCTTCACAATGCCGCGGCGATCCACCAGCACAATTGTCGGCGTGGTGCTTGCGCCGAAGCGTTCGAAGTTGGCGGCATCAAGGGGAACGCGGACGTTCGGAATGCTCGAATAGTAGCGCTCGAAGACTTTCGCGATGAACGCCGTTTCCTTCGCGGGTGGCGCGTGATCATCGTCCATCGTGTAGCCGTAGCGCTCGGTGGGAGCGATGACCACCAACCCCTTCGGCTCGAGTTCCGCGGCTAACTTGGCAATCACCGGAACTTGTATCTTGCAGTCGGAGCACCAGTGCGCCCAAAACAGCAGCAGCAAGACTTTGCCCTGCCAGGCTGTAGGATTGCCTTTCGCGCCGATCCACTCGGCTGTGCGCAGCAGCGGCATGCGTTTTCCTTCGAGGCTCATCAGGTTGATGTTTTTTTGCAGCCGCTCGACCAGGGACGTCCCATGAAACTTTCGCGCCGCCGCCTGCAAGAGCTGGATGGCTTCCGATAGCTTATGCTGCGAGCGCAGCGCTTCCGCTTCCACTTCGTAAGCCGCGCCCAAGGCCAGCGGTAGATGGGGTTCGGAATCCAGGGCTCGGGTGCTCAGGGCCGTCTGGCTGCTGCGTTGAATGTCTTCGGCTTGCTGGATCGCCTCGTCCGGATGTCCGGCGGCCAATTGGCCGCGAGCCACCCAGGCCAGCGCCTCGAGCGCCTCTGGCGTATCGCCATTCAGGCGGCGGTACTGCTTTGCCATGGCTTCCGCCGACGCCAAATCGCCATTGCGCAGCGAAATGCGCACATACGCCACTACGCGCGGGACTTCGGGCTGGCCGTAATCCTTCGGAATATCCTGCGCGTGCGCGATGCCCATGAGCAGCGTCGCGGCCAGCGCGCGCATGACTACTGAATGCACAAGTTTTTCAGGTATTCGCGGAATGGCTGCCCGAGATCGTGCCTGGCCAAGGCGAACTCGACGGTCGCCTTCAAGAATCCGAGCTTGTCCCCGGCGTCATAGCGCGTTCCTTCGAATTTCAGTCCGTAGATCGGCCGGTTGCGCAGCATGTATTTCAGCGCGTCGGTGAGTTGAATCTCGCCGCCGCTGCCTGGCTCGATCGCTTCCACGCATTGGAAAATTTCAGGTGTCAAAATGTAGCGGCCGATGATAGCCAAATTCGAAGGCGCGTCCGCCGGCTTGGGCTTCTCGACCATATTGCGGATGCGGAAGAGCCGGTTGCCCAGGCCATTGTCCGCCACCGGTTCGGCGTCCACGACGCCATACGCTGAGATCTGCGCCTTCGGCACTTCCATCAGCGCGAGCACCGATGCGCCATAGTATTCGTACACATCGAGCAACTGGCGCACGCAGGGCGTTTCCGACGCGATCACGTCGTCCGACAAAATAGCCGCGAACGGCTCGTTGCCGACCAATTCCTTGGCGCGATGCACCGCATGCCCCAAGCCCAGCGCTTCTTTCTGGCGGACATACGAGATGTCGATCATGTCCGAAATACCGCGCACCATCGAGAGCAAGTCCGTCTTGCCTTTCGATTCGAGCAAATGCTCCAATTCGAAACTGACATCGAAATGATCTTCGATGGAAGATTTGCCGCGGCCCGTAACGACGATGATGTTCTGGATGCCCGAATGGATGGCTTCTTCGACGCCGTATTGAATCAGAGGCTTGTCGACCACCGGCAGCATCTCTTTGGGTTGGGCCTTGGTAGCTGGGAGAAATCGGGTGCCCAGGCCCGCGGCCGGGAACACTGCCTTGCGTACCTTTGGGATCATCATCCGCCAGTATCCCAGAGACGTTTTATTCGCAGCGTAAGGCGGTCATTGGGTCTACCCGCGACGCGCGGCGGGCGGGAAGATAGCTCGCGAGCAACGCGGCGCCTAAGAGCATGACCGCTCCCGCGGCGAAGGTTAGCAGGTCGAACGCGGGAACGCCGAACAGCAGCTTCGATAGGAACGTGCTGGACAGCGCTCCACCTGCCACGCCAAGCGCAATTCCCCAGCCGGTGAGCCGCACTCCTTCGCCAACGATGAGCCTGGTGATTTCGATCGGCTTGGCGCCGAGCGCTAGCCGCACGCCCATTTCTTGGATGCGCTGCGCCACGGCATTTGACAATACGCCATAGATACCGATCAACGACAGCACCAGCGCGAGCAGCGCAAACGTTCCGACGAGCGCCAAAGACAACCGGCGAATCGCGAGCGATGTAGAGACCACCTGGCGGAGAGTGCCGACGCCAACGATCGGGAGTCCGCGATCCACCGACCAGATCACGTTTTGGGCCGCGGAAGCGAGCCGCATCGGATCTTCGTTGTGCGTGCGGATGAGAAAGACCGCGCTTGTCGTCGCGCCGCTCTCGATCTGGTAGATCGAACTGTAGATTGTCGGCCCGATCGGCTTATCGAGCTCTTCGACATGAACATCGCCTGCCACTCCGACGACGGTGAGATGCCGGCCGCCCCATTGGAAGCCTTTGCCGATGGGATCTTCATGCGGCCAGTACTGCTGCGCCATGCTCTGGTTGACGACTGCGGCCAATGGCGATAACGGCGTATCTACATCGGGAAAAGTCCGTCCGCTGAGCAGCGGGATGCCCATAGCTCGAAAATAGTCGCCGCTCACGAGTGCATTATCGGCCCAATGGAACTCATCGTTCGGGCGTCCGTCTATGACAAATCCGATCTGCCGCTCGTCGGCAAGCGGTACGTGCGTCGTGAGAGCGACGGCCGCCACTCCGGGAAGAGACGCAAGCCGCGCCTTGATGTCGCGCTCTGCGGCGTGCCGTTTGTCGGGAGAAGGATAACGTTGCCGATTGAGCGTCGTGCGGATAATCAAGGCGCGCTCGGGATTGAAACCGAGCGGAATCTGCAGCACATGAATCCAGCTCCGCAGCAGCAGACCCGAGCCTATGAGCAGCACCACGGAGCAGCAAACCTCCGCCATGATCAGGAGACGGCCCGTGCGCCGTGCGCCGCGGCTGCCTCCCACTTGCCTCGCTGGTTGTCCGGCGCGCTGCAACGTCCAGGCAGGCGCCATTCCGCAGACGAGACAGGCGGCGCCCGATAGCACCAAGGTGAAAACGAGTACGCGTAGGTCGAGGCTGGCCGCACCGGCATTAACCTCGCTGAGCGAAAGCGCCGCGATGACGCGAAGGAGGGCGTATGCCAGCGCGCATCCTACAACGCTGCCCGCGATCGTCAAGACGGCGGTTTCGGTCAAGACCTGGCGGATCAGCCGCAGCGGGCTTGCTCCCAGCGCCCGCCGGGTCGACATCTCGCGCCGCCGCGCGCCCGCTCGCGCCAGCAGCAGGCTCGCAACGTTCGAGCACGCGATGATCAGCACGAATCCAACCGCGCCGCACAGCATGGCGAGCACTACCGGAACGCGTTCGCCGAAACCGGGCGACCAGGGCTCAGCAGTGGCGTCGAGCAGCATATTTCCGGAATAGATGTCCGGATGTTCTTTTTGAAATTGCGCGGCAACGCGCTTTACATCACCGTCCGCCTGTGAAGGGGATACTCCATCGCGGAGCCGCGCGGCGATGTTGGTGTCGAAGCTGCTTGCCCAATCGGCGAGTTGTTTGCCGGTGAAAGACAGCGGCATCCAAAGCGCCGGCGGCTCGCCCGGCGTGGCGGCGGTGGCAGGAAACATAAAGCCCGGGGGCATAATACCGATGACCTGATACGCCCGTTCATTCAACCGGATCGTGGTTCCAATGACGCTCCGGTCTTCCGCATAGCGGCGCTTCCAAAACTGATAGCTGAGCACGACGACTGCGGGCGCTCCGGGCAATTCTTCGCGCGCGGTGAACGTGCGTCCGGCCATCGGCCGGATGCCGAGCGTTGGAAAAAGACTAGCTGTCGCGCGGCACCCGGGCAGGCTCTCCCCCTCGGCGCCGCCTGTAAGATCGAAGCCTGCCCGCTGGTAACCCGCGACGCTCGAGAACGCGCGCGTGCGATCGCGATACGCGGCGAATTCCGGCGGCGCTGTGCCCATGCGGCCCTCGGCCATTTTCGGCTCGCTCTGCCACACGCGGATGAGGCGTTTGGCATCGGGGTAGGGCAGCGGCCGCAACAGAACCGCGTCGGTGACGCTGAAAATGGCCGTGTTCGCGCCGATACCGAGAGCGAGAGTGAGCACGGCGACAGCCGTGAAGCCGGGACTTCGCCGCAAGGTGCGAAAGCCGTATCGAAGATCTTGCGCAAATCGATCGAGCGATGTCCAGCCCCATATTTCGCGCATTGTCTCCTTCAGCGAGGTTGTATTGCCGAGAGCGCGCCGAGCAGCGTATCGCGCGGCATCAGGCGTCAGGCCGCTTTCCTGGTGTTCGAGAGCTTCCGAGTCCAGATGCGAGCGCAATTCGCGCTCCAGATCCTGCTCGCGCTTTCGTCGCTTCTTACTCATAGCGAAGGGCCGTTATGGGGTCGATTTGGGTCGCCCGCCGCGCGGGAATTGCGCTCGCCGCAAGCGCCACGGCCACCAGCGTAGCGCTCACGGAAACGAACGTGAGCGGATCGGTCAGGCTGGTTCGAAACAACAGGCTCGCCAGCGCGCGTGTCAGGAGCAGCGCGCCTGCGTAGCCAATAGCCACGCCCATGAGCGCAAGGCCAATGCCTTGACCAGCGATCTGTTTGAGCACGGCGCTCCTCTTCGCTCCGAGCGCCATGCGGATGCCAATTTCATTGGTGCGTTGCGTCACCGAGTAAGCGATCACTCCATAGATGCCAACCGCGGAAAGCAGCAACGCCACGCCCGCGAAGACGGCAATCAACACCGTTCGGAACCTCGGTTGCGCCATGGATTGCGATGTGGCGGCGTCCAACGTCGCTACGTCACTAAGCGTCGCATCATGGTCGATGACACGAATCGCGCGCTCGATTTGTGGTGCAAGACCGGAGGCGATGGAGGACTGTACCAGTAGGTGCAGTTTCTGGAAGCCGGAGAATTCAGTATAAAGAACGTAAAATGCCGGTTCGGACACGCTGGCAAGACCGGTGTATTTCACATCGCCTACGACGCCGACGATGGAGAGCCAGCCATTGTGGTTGTCCGGTCCGCTGGGGGCGATGCGATGGCCGATCGGATTGACATCTTGGAAATACCTGCGCGCCAGGCTCTCGCTGATGACAATGGCTTTGGCCCCGTCCGCAGTGTCGGACTCGGCGAAGGAGCGCCCCTCGAGCAACGGAATGCGGAGCGTCTGAAAGTAGCCGGGACTCACGATGACCTCCGTCACGGCCGGGAAAGCGGACTCCGTCCAGGTCTTACCTTCGATCTGGAACGTGTCATAGTCCGCGCGGCGATCGGGCGGCAAAGAGTCGGAGAGCGCGGCCGCCGTTACACCCGGCAAATGGCGCACCCGTTCCAGAATCCGTCCGTAGCGGGGGCGATAGTCGCTCACGCGGCTGGGTGCGATTCCGGTTGTCAATACTTGTTCGGAAGGCGCGCGGAATCCCGCCGCAACCGCTTGGAGGCGGACGAAGCTGCGCAGCAGCAAGCCCGCTCCGACGAGCAGACTGAATGACAGGGCAAATTCCACCACAACCAGCGCGCTCTGCGTGCGGCGGCTCGCGCGACTGGCCGTCGCGCTTCGTCCGCCTTGCTTCAATGCGCCATGCAGTTCGGCGCGCGAGCTTCGGAGCGCTGGAGCAAGTCCGAACACCACACCGGTGATGAGCGACAGGAAGAAAGTGAAGACGAGAACGCGGAAATCCAGATGCACGTCTTCGATACGCGGCAGATTGCCCGGATTCCAGGCGCGTAGCGCGCCGATTGCCAGCCACGCCAAGGCCAATCCCGCAGCCCCACCGGTCACGGCCAGCAGCAGGCTCTCGGTAAGCAGTTGCCGGAGCAGTCGTCCGCGCGCGGCGCCCAGGGTGAGCCGCACCGCCATTTCGCGCTCGCGCGTGTTCGCGCGCACTAACATCAGGCTTGCGACGTTTACCGCGGCGATCAACAGAACGAAAAACACCGCACCGGCCAGGACGACGAGCGCCGGTCGAATGTTCCCGGCAAGCGCCTCCCGAAGCGGCAAGAGCGGCATGCTCATGCGGCGATAATTACCAGGATTCGCCGTCTCGATCTGCCGCCCAATAGAGTTCGTTTCGACTTGTGCCTGTTCGAACGAGACTCCACGTTTCAGCCGCGCTATTCCGATAAACGGAAATGGCCCGCGGCGCGTGGGAGGCTTTAAGCGAATGTTGGTCCACAGCGCCTCTCCGGCGGGAAATCGGAAAGACGCCGGCATCACGCCAACGATCGTCGCCGGATCACCGTTCAGTTTTAACACCTGCCCGATAACAGCCGGATCTGCCCCGAAATGGCGGCGCCAAAGCGGCTCGCTCAGAACGACTGCCTTCCCGCCGGCCGCCGCGCTCTCGTCGGGATCGAAGACCCGGCCGAGAATAGGGCGCGAGCGAAGTACAGAAAAGAAATTTGCTGTGACGGCGCAGCCCTTTACCTCAAGCGGGACGCGAGCGCCCGTTAGATTGAAGCGCCAACTGGCATTCGAGAAAATCGCCAGGTCCTCGAAGGCGTGGTTGCGCGCTTTCCAATCCAGGTAGTCGGCAATCGACATGGTACCGTATTCGGCGTTCTGCGGCAGGAAGCGCACGTACACCAACGCAGTGCGATCCGCTTCGGGATAAGGCAGCGGGCGGAGTAGCACGCCATAGAGCACGCTGAACATGCCAGAATTGGCGCCGATACCGAGAGCGAGCGCCAAGATGGCGACGGCCGTGAAGCCCGGACTTCGGCGCAACGTGCGAAAGCCATAACGAAGGTCTTGCCCAAGGCGGTCGAGCGACGTCCATCCCCACATTTCGTGTACCGTTTCCTTCAGCAAAGTTGTATTGCCGAGAGCGCGTCGAGCTGCGTAGCGCGCTGCTTCAGACGTCAGGCCGCTTTCCTGGTGTTCCAGCGCTTCTGATTCGAGATGCGAGCGTAATTCGCGCTCCAGATCCCGTTCGCGCTTTCTTCGCTTCTTACTCATGGCATGTCAGTAGATATTCTACCCAGAAAGCGGCGCCGTTGGCACGCCCAAAATCGCCATCCACGTCCAGCCGTTTGTTGCCGCAGCGGGGGTGTGCTAATCCTAAAAGTTAAAGGTTAGAGGAATCAACTGAAATAAGATGGCTTACGTAATTGCGGAACCTTGCATTGGAACCAAGGACGCCTCGTGTGTGGACGCCTGCCCGGTGGACTGTATCCACCCCAAAAAGGATGCCGAGAAGTTCGAAGGCGAAACGATGTTGTATATCGACCCGGTGGAGTGCATCGATTGCGGCGCGTGCGTTCCGGTTTGTCCGGTTTCCGCCATCTTCGCGCTCGACGATCTGCCCGAAAAGTGGGCCGATTTCGCCCCAAAGAACGCAGCGTTTTTCGGACGCTAAGGCCGGTAAATAGCGCAGGACGTATCGGTTTCCCAGACGCGCACATAGGCTAGCGCCGCAGGCTTGATCTCGCGCTGAATTTCATCGAAAATGAACTTTGCGATGTTCTCGGCGGTGGGGTTTGTCTGGTCGAATGGCTTCAGTTCGTTGATGAACCGGTGATCGAGATACTCGCTGGTCGCGCGCAGCCGTTTCTTTAGCTCGGTGAAATCGTAGAGCAGCCCGTTTTCATCAAGAGCGGCGCCTTCAAGGCCCACCTGCACCCGGTAATTGTGCCCGTGCACGTTCTCGCACTTCCCGTTGTAATTGCGCAGCGCATGGGCCGCGGCGAACGTGTGTTCTACGACGATTTCATACATCGAAAAATTTCTGAATATCCTCTAGTTTGTTGGTCAGCTTATACGGCGGAAGGCTGTCGAAAAAGATACGTCCATACGGCAGCTTGATAATCCTATTATCCAGCAACACCAATGCGCCGCGGTCGCTGGTTGCTCGAATCAGCCTTCCAAAACCCTGCTTCAGCGCCAGCGCCGCTTGCGGAACCTGATAGTCGTAAAACGCGTTGCCGCCGGCTTGGCGAATGGCTTCCACGCGCGCGGCGGTGACCGGATCGCTCGGAACGGCGAACGGCAGCCGGTCGATGATCACGCAACTGAGCTGTTCGCCTTGCACATCGATTCCCTGCCAGAAGCTCGAGGTGCCGAACAGAACCGCTCCGGGAGTAGCACGGAATGCTTCGAGAAGTGCGGTCCTGGGTGCATCGCCCTGTAGCAGCAGCGGATAGTCCAGGCGATTTTTCACGAGCTCGTGTACTTGCCGCATCTGCTGATAACTCGTGAAGAGCACAAACGCCCGTCCTCGCGATGCTTCGAGCACCTGCTCGACGACCTCGGCCGCCGAGCGCGCAAAATCGGGCTGGCGCGGATCGGGCAGATGCCGCGGGACATACAGGACAACCTGGTTTGCGTAGTCGTATTGGCTTTCGATACGCTGCGTTCTGGCATGCGGCAACCCAAGGCGGGTCTGCGTGTATTCGAAGCCGCCCGCAACAGCCAGCGTCGCGGATGTGAGAATGACCGATTCTACTTGGTCGAAGAGCCGCGCCGCCAAAACTTGAGACACATCGATCGGCGTTGCCTGCAGGTACAAGCCGCGCCCGCGCTGCTCGACCCAATACACGGTTGCGGTATCGGTCGATTCCATCCAGAACTGCGTTCCTTGCTGGATCAGCTTGGCTCGCCGCACCAGCGGCAGCGTATCTTCCACGGCTCCATCCACAAGTTCGAGCCGGCCGCACAACGTTTCGAGCGCCAGCAGAAATTCACGGTACGCGGTTTCGTGCTGGGCGAGAAATCCTTCACGATCCGGAAACCCTTGCCGTCCATCGTGCGGAAACAGACGGAAAAAGTCTTCGCCGCGCTCTGCCAATTGGACCAGGCTGCGGTCGAGTTCCGGCGCGGCAAACAACTTGCGGCGTGAAACAGAGCCCGTATCCTTAACCAGCTCCTGCACCTGCAAATTACTTACGCTCATTCCGAAGTACTGGCCTGCTACATCTTCGATCTCGTGCGCTTCGTCGAAGATCACCGCCGCATATTCAGGCAGGATGGCTCCGAAGGATTGTTCGCGCATCGCCAGATCGGCGAAGAAGAGATGGTGATTTACCACGATGATGTCGCTCGCGAGCGCTTTTCTATGCATCTCCGTGATGAAGCAGCGTTCGAACTGCTGGCACTTCTGGCCGCTGCACGCATCGGCGCGCGCGTCGAGCTTCCACCAACTGCTGCTCGCTTCCGGCAACTCGCGCAATTCGCTGCGGTCGCCGGTCTCGGTAATCTTTTCCCAATCGCGAATCAATCGAAATTCGCCGATTTCGGCGAGGCCGGTGAGAATAGGCTCGCGCTCGGCATCATAGACTTTTTGCCGGCACAGATAATTCGCGCGTCCCTTCATGTAGCACGCGCGGACCGGTGTGGCGAGCAAAGGTTCCAGAAACGGCAGGTCTTTGAAAAAGAGCTGTTCCTGAAGCGCCTTGGTTCCGGTCGAGATCACGATTCGCTTGCCCGAAAGAATCGCCGGCAGCAGGTACGCGAGCGTCTTGCCAGTGCCGGTTCCCGCTTCCACAATCAGATGCCGCCGTTCGGCGAGCGCTGAGGCAACCGATTCGGCCATCTCGAGCTGCCCGGCGCGGTACTCGAAACTGGGATGGGCCCCCGCCAATATCCCGTGACGCCCGAAAAAATTCCGTAGAGTCAGCTTCGGAGGCTCCCGGCTCGAGAGCGTACGCGTACTCATCCTCGCTTACCGGCAACGATTGCGCCGAGCCACACCGCAGCGTATCCAACGACTACGCTGCCGAGTGCGTTCAGCAGTCCCAACCAACGCGCGCCTTCTTTGACCAGACTCAGCGTCTCCCATTCGAAACTCGAAAATGTGGTGTAGCCGCCGAGAAATCCAACCACCAAAAGAAGACGCCAGTTCGGATGCGGCCGCAAGCGTTCGGTCAATAGCGTCATGAGGAGGCCAATCAAGAACGAGCCGGTAATATTAATGAAAACAGTTCCAAACGGAAAGCGTCCACCGGTTCGAGTCATGATCGCCGAGCCGACCAAGAATCGCGCCAGAGACCCAGCCGCCCCACCCGCCAACACCATGATGTAACGATCCAAAGCCAGGCCTCCTTCGCCACGCTAGAAACTTTGTCGCTGTCTTTTTGGGGAACCACTCGGGGAGGGTCAAAAAAATCTCCCGTGGCGATTCCGCCGCAGGAGTCATTGGCCGCTTGCACGGCGTTAAGCGAACTCCACCGCTAACCCACAGCATACAGTAAATGATAGGGATCGTTCCTAGTGGCGGAAGAAATTCTTTATTGGACCGAACTGATCGGCCTGAAGGTCTATGACCTGAAGGGCCGCGGCATCGGTACGCTCCGCGATGCGGCTCTGGTTCCGCTGATCGACCCGGTGCGCGTAGACCGTTTTCTGGTCGGCGCCGGCCCGGGCTGGCTCAGCATTCGCTACGACCAGGTAAAGACCATTGGCCCCGATGGTATTCGGCTCCAGGATGAGCTTCTCACTCCGTATCATTCCGACGAGTACATGCTCCGCATGGTGCGCGACCTGCTCGATCAGCAGATCATCGATGCACAGGGCCAAAAAGTAGTCCGCATTAACGACATCACTTTTCTGAAAGAGCGGGAAAATGGCAACGATGTTCTGCACATTCTGGAAATCGATATCGGCGTGCGCTCGATGTTGCGCCGCGTGTTACGGGGCATCATTTCTCCCTCGATCATCCGCGCCGTTCAGAATCGCATCCCGCCGCATTCTATTCGGTGGGAATTCTGCAACATGCTCGAGGCCGATCCTCAGCGCCGCGTGCGTTTGAACATCTCGAACAAACTGCTCGAGAAAATGCACCCGGCCGATCTCGCCGACATCGTCGAGAATCTAGGGCATGAAGATCGTGTCTCCATTTTCAACAGCGTTACCGCCGTGGTAGCGGCCGAATTGCTGAGCGAAGTCGACTCCGACATTCAGACCAGCATCATCGAATCGCTGAGAACGGACAAGGCGGCCGCGATTCTTGAAGAGATGCAGCCATCGGAAGCGGCGGACGTGCTCAATGAACTAGGCGAGGAGCAGTCGGAACAGATTCTTGAAGAGATGGAGCAGGCGGACAAAGAAGAAGTGGAGGAACTGCTCGAGTTTCGCGACGACACCGCCGGCGGCTTGATGGACCCCGGCTTTATCGCGCTGCCGGAAGCCTCGACGGTGGCGCAGGCGATGGAGGAACTTAAGAAAAACGAAGAGCCGATTGAGAATCTCCACGACATCTTTTTGGTGGATAACGAGAATCGGTTGCGTGCCACGGTACCTCTGGCAAAACTGCTGTTTGCGGCGGGTGATACGCCTCTCAAAGAATTTGCCATCGATCCGCTACTTTCGATTCAGCCCGATGAGAAGCAAGATCGAGTTGCCGAAGTATTCGATAAGTACAATCTACTTACTCTTCCGGTCATCAGCGAGACGGAAGAATTGCTCGGTGTGATCACCGTCGATGATGTGGTTGCTCTGCTGCGGCAAAGCTAACGCCGTAGATCCAGCGATAGGAAGTCTTCGTCCAGGTAGCTGTCCCCGATTTTGAGGGCCTCGCTCTCCAACCCATAAGAGATAAATCCCAGCGACGCGTAGAGATGGCGTGCGGCTTGGTTGGTAGTAACGACTCCAATCACGAGTTGTTCGAGGTCGGGCAGACCGGCTGCTCGCGAGATTAGAGCCCGCATGAGACCTCTTGCAAGGCCCTGCCCACGAGCCTCCGGCGCCACATACATTCCCCAAACCATCCCCTTGTGACGGCTCTTGAGTCCTTGCCGCCGGAAGAAACCAACTACGCCGGATAGCGCTGGCGTGAAGCCGCCTATAACAAAGCTGTCATCGGAGCTTGCCAGCGTTCCTCTCATCTGCGCTTCCTCGTATGCCATGCCGAATGATTCCGGCTCTTCGCGCAGCCCGCGCAGCCGTAATTGCCAGAATGCATCGAGGTCGGATTCGGAGAGGACGCGTATCACGGTTCGGAAGGCCGGAACATCCGGCATAACAATTCAATACCAATCGCGCTGGTCAGCAGCCGTTCTTTGTCATCGAGAAGCATACGTCGCGTCCAATCGACAAAACCGCCGTCTGCCAGCGCAAACTTTTCGCCGCGCAGATTCTTCAAGGTGATGTGGAAACAAGGACCTTCGTAGTAGCCGAGCCCCGTCAACCGATGCATATTGAATTCGAAACGTACATGAGAGTGCTCGGCGCGGAGTGGAACGCAGACATCCTCCTCCAGGCGGCGCAGTTGAATCAGCAAATGCTCTGGTAAATCGAATGCCGCCAGCTCTTGCGATGGACTGGTGATTCTGCCTGGCCACGTTGCCGGGTATTTTGCCAGGAGCCGAGCCGCACTGGTGGGATCGTTCGCCCGCACTGACGCTCTAATTTCATCTCTCGCGATTCCGAATCTTGAACAGAGATGAGCGACGGCCCGGGTATCTGAGATCTCAACGCCGATATCGTCGAAGACAAAACCGAGCGCCTTCAGGTTCGCGAGCAGCGTGAGGTAGACGGCAATGTGCTCGCGCAGAGCCGCGGCTTCAAAGGCGAACGATCCGCTGTCGCGCGCGGCGCTGACTAAGCTGAATAACTTGAAGTGAGCGCGGAACCCGTGCTTGACCGGGACCGGAAATCGAAGTACACGCTGCACGGTGCATAGCCGGTTGGTTTGCTTTCTGTCCGAGGGCAGTTGCCGCCTTCGCGTGGATTCGATCGCCAATCCGAGCGTGGGGTCGGACGTGCATTCGAAAACGCGCACTGTGCTCAGCGCATTTGCCTGATCGAGTCCGGTCAGCGCGCCGAGAGTGCCGAGCGGATTGAGCGGCGACAACTCTATCGCTTCAAACTGACTCGCGCTCCTGTAGCATGCGCCTTCGACTTCATGCAGGAACCGGCCGTCGAGGTCCGAGGCTTGGCTGGCTACATTCGGACGCTTGAGATGCGGCGGTTCAATCTTTGCGATGCGGCGCTTCAGGACGCTCAGCAGCAACGAATGCAGATCGGAACCCGGCAAACGGTCCGCCAGAAGATCGATTAAGCCCGGCGTCCCAAGGTCTCTGGTGATGCGTTGTACGATTTCTTCACTCATGTTCGTCACGCAGTACTTCTAGAAGCGCTTCCCGCAGTTCTGACGGCGGTGAGATGTCTAGGACTACGACCGGATTCGAAACATCAGTATCTGCGGCCTTCGTCGCGCGCAGAACGCAGATCCTCAAAACTAATTCGTCCAGTGCGTTTGTGAAGCTGCTTTATGCTCGCGATCGCCTCGTCAATCTCTTCTTGCCGATCCCCTTCGGGCGCAATGATCGGAGTTCCGTCACGTTCCACGTCGTCCCTCAGTTGCGGAAGATGAGCTTCGGATGCCTGAATTTTACACATACGCTTATCCGGATTGGTCTATCTCAATCTTCCCGTGCGGAATGCCGTCAAGTCAATTGTCGAAACAGTCGTTCCAGAGCGTCTGCGGGGGTCTCGCCGAGGCCGCTGTGAACGGGCGAGACCTGGATGATGGTGCTACGCGGGGCAACGAGCCAGTGGAAGCGCTCGCGCGGCGAGAGACGAGCGATGGGCCCGGCGGCGGGATCGCCGGAGCAGATACGGGGGACGGCTTCGAGGTGCTGCCGCACAAGTTCGACGTCAAGCGAGGGCCAGAGGGCCTTGAGACGAGCCTCGTCGAGGTGCACACGAGCTCCGAGGAACGGCTGCTCGGCGCAGAAGACGATGACGCCGGCGTTTATAAACTCCTCGCGATCGACGCGGGGAACGACCCGGAGCACAGCGTAGTCAAACGAGGTCAGCGCGGGCACGCAAGGCCTCCTGAACGAAGTGAGATGACGCGCTGAGGCGCCGGGTTAGCACGTCGACATACACAGCCCGCGAATCCATCGGCAGCCAGGTGTCCGGAACCTGGTCGAGAATTGCGGCGAAGATGTCCGGCCCCAGGAGATCGCGCGCGGCGGCTGCCGCTTCTTCGATTGCCGAAGCCCAAGGCAGCAGCACATGCTGCCGGATGGCAGCGAACGGAGATTCGACCATCTGATCCATATTTTTCCAGTTGTGGTGGAAGTACAGCGCAGCGCCGTGATCGATGAAATAGAGCGTCTTGTGCCAATACAGCAGGTTCGGGTTGCGCGCGGTGCGATCGACGTTGGTTACAAACGCGTCGAACCATACCGCATCGGAAGCCAGGCGCGCGCCGGCCTTATCGCCAGCCGCCGGATCGAACATGGTCGAGCCCGGCAGATAGTCAAGCGCCAAATTGAGACCCACACTGGCGTTGAGCAGTTCGCGGATTTCGTAGTCCGGCTCGTTGCGGCCCAGGGCGGCGTCGACTTCGACCAGGACGATCTCAGGGACTTTCAGGCCCAGCGCGCGGCCGATTTCGCCGGCGATCAATTCGGCCACCAACGCAAGCGGACCCTGCCCGGCTCCGCGAAACTTGAGGACATAGAGGCCAAGGTCGTCGGCCTCGACTATGGCCGGCAGCGAACCGCCTTCCCGGAGCGGCGTTACGTACCGGGTGGCGCGAATGGTCCGGAGCATTGCCTCCAAAGTGTAGCGAGTCCCAGGGCTCACAACGGGCGCGCGCTTTGTTTTTGGGCTACCATGACAGTGACGTGAAACGCCGTCTCCCATACGTTTTGGCTGCGCTGGGGCTGCTGATTTTATTGGCTCTGATGATATGGCAGGGCTCCTTCAGCTTTCCATTCCGGCCTTCCGACCCGTCCGAAACGATGCTGCTTTCGGCTGTCTCTGTGCTCATTTTTGTGTTGGGCGTCGCGCTCGCATTCATGCTTTTCCGCGCGGGTGTGAAGCTGTATATCGACCGGCAGCGCAACCGCGAGGGCTCGCGCATCCGTTCCAAGCTTCTGTTGGGAGCGCTAGCGCTCACCATTGCGCCGACGCTGTTCTCCGCGCTGTTCAACTATGCCGTGCTGAACCGCACTTTGGACAAGTGGTTCACAATGCCGCAGCGCGGGATCGAAATGAACCTCCAGGATCTTGACAAGTCCTACCGCAAAGAGGCACAGGACCGGGCACAGGCGCAGGTGGATTGGATCAGCCTTCTCCCCGAAACGAGAGATGCTGCGGAGAGCGGGCACATCAATTCGGCATTTTTCAAGTCGTTGTGCGAAAAGCGCGGTATCCGGCAGTTGCTCCTGACGCGGCAGAGCGGCGTTCCACTACTCCTGTATCAACTTTTCCGGGCGTCGAGCGCTCCGCCGCTGAAGGCGGACGCCAATTTCCAATACGCTGCCGGCAAGCTCGGGCACCTCACGCTGATCAGCTCCATCACAGGCGACCCGACGCAGAAGGAGTCCGAAATCCAGCGCTTTATGGACGCCCAAAAGCAACTCGGCAGCCGGAGAAAGTTCTATAACGACACGTATTTCCTGTTGATCTGCCTTCTGACGTTGTTCGTTTTGTTCTTCGCCGCTTGGTCCGCGCAAATTCTGTCCCGCCAGATCAGCGTGCCTATCTCGGCTCTACTCGGCGCGGCGGAGCAGGTGCGGCGCGGCGACCTCTCCCATCGAGTGCGGGTGAGCGCGATCGATGAACTCGCTACGCTGGTGCGCGCATTCAACGAGATGACGAGCGAGCTGGAAGGCAACGCGCGCGAGCTCGAAGCGCGCCGCCGCTTCAACGAAGCAATTCTTGAAAGCATTCCCACGGGGGTAATTTCGGTTTCGGGCGACGAGCGTATCGAGCGCGTGAATCGGGCGCTGGCGGGCATTTTTCCGCAAGAGCTGGCGCACGCAGGCCGCCGCCTCTCCGATCTCTTTGCGGCTGAGGATCTGGCGGAGATCCGGCATTTGCTCAAACGCGCACGCCGCACTGGCACGGCGGCCTGCCAGCTCGATTTGCAGCGTCCGAGCGGCGTGTTGCACCTGGCGGTTACCGCCGCATCGCTTGAAGAGAATCGGGGTATTGTGATGGTGCTCGAGGACACGAGCGACCTGCTGCGCGCGCAGAAGGCGGCGGCGTGGCAAGAAGTGGCCCGGCGCATTGCGCACGAAATCAAGAACCCGCTTACTCCTATCTCCCTTTGCGCGGACCGCATCGCGCGGCACATGCTCCGGCTGACGCTCCCGCCCGACACGCGCGCCATTCTTGAAGAGTGTACGCAGACCATCCAGCAGGAAGTGCAGAGCGTAAAGACGCTGGTGGATGAGTTCGCGCAGTTTTCGCGTTTCCCGAGCGCGCAGTTGGTTGCGGCGGACCTGAACGAGATCGTGGAGAGTGCGACCGCCGTTTTCGCCGGGCGCCTGGAAGATATCGATGTCTCGAAAGCGCTCGACCCCACAATTCCGCAAGTGATGGCCGACCGGGAACAGATGAAGCGCGTGATCGTGAACCTGATCGACAACGCCGCGGAGGCGATGAGCGATTCGCCGCTGCGCAGATTGTTTATCGCGACGTCGCAGCCTTCAGTGGATCTGGTAGAGCTTTCTATTACCGACACCGGTTGCGGGATTTCGCGCGTCGACAAGGAGAAATTGTTTTTGCCTTACTTTTCGACCAAGGGCCGCGGCACGGGTCTGGGCCTCGCTATTGTCAGCCATATCGTTAGCGAGCATCATGGCCGGGTGCGCGTGGAGGACAATCATCCGCAAGGTGCGAGCTTTATCATCGAGCTCAACGGATTGCCCAATGGCGAGCCGGCTGCCACTCCGCTTGCCGACGTGGAGATGGCGGATAGCGCTCCCGCGCTAAAGTCGTAGTCGTTCCTGTGCCGGCACGCGGACCCAAAGTATTGATCGTCGACGACGAGGCGAACATCCGCCAATCCTTGCGCGGTGTGCTCGGCGATGAGAATTACGATTGCACGGCGGTGGGAAGCGGCGAGGAATGTCTCGACCTGCTCCTTCGCGAATCGTTCGAGGCCGTGCTGCTCGACATCTGGCTCCCGGGGGCGGACGGTCTCGAAATACTTTCCCGCATACAGGAACTGCCGGCGGGAACGCGTCCGGCGGTGATTATGATTTCGGGCCACGGCAACATCGAGACGGCGGTGAAGGCCACCAAGCTGGGCGCATTCGATTTCGTGGAGAAGCCCCTTACTATCGAAAAAGTCAGCGTCGTCCTGAAGAACGCCGTGCAGCACCGGCGGACGGATTTAGAACTACAGCGACTGCGGGAAGACACCGCCTGGCCGGAGATCATCGGCGATAGCGTGCCGATGAAAGCGCTGCGGCAGCAATTGAAGCTGATGGCGGGGACCAATGGCCGCGTCCTGATTTACGGCGAAAGCGGCACTGGCAAAGAGCTGGTGGCGCGTGCGATTCATCGCGCCAGCCAGCGCTCGAACGGGCCATTTGTGGAAGTGAACTGCGCTGCCATACCGGAAGAGCTGATCGAAAGCGAGCTCTTCGGGCATCGGCGTATCAACCGCGACGGCTTGGCCGACCATAAAATCGGCAAATTGCAGAAGGCGCACGGCGGCACGTTCTTCCTCGACGAGGTTGGGGACATGAGTCTCAAAACGCAAGCCAAGGTGCTGCGGGCGCTGGACGAGCACCGCTTTGAGCCGGTGGGCGGTCCGCAATCGATTCAGGTGGATGCGCGGGTGGTCGCGGCCACGAACAAGAACCTCGAGAAAGAAATCGAACGCGGCAATTTTCGCGAGGACCTGTTTTATCGGTTGAACGTGATTCCTTTCACCGTGCCTCCGCTACGGGATCGCGCCGAGGATGTCCCGCTGCTAGCGAGTCATTTCCTGCGTGAGTTCACTTTGGCGTATGGCCGCAAGCCGAAAGAGGTGAGCGAAGAAGGGCTCGAAGCGCTGATGAAGTACGGTTGGCCCGGCAATGTGCGTGAGTTGCGAAATCTGATGGAAAGGCTCGTGATCTTGCATCCGCAGCGGCGCATCGACGTGCGGCACCTGGCGCTCGATACGGGCCGCAAAGCGCAAAACGGCAAGACTAGTGAGACGGCCGGCAGCTTGCAGGAAGTGAAAGAGGCCGCCGAGCGCGAGTATATTCTGCGCAAGCTCGATGAGACGGGCGGCAACGTGACGCGCGCTTCCGAGTTGCTGGGCCTGGAGCGCAGCAACCTGTACCGGAAAATGAAAGCGCTTGGAATTGCGCCTAAAGAATAGCTCGCCCGCGTTCTAATGCCAGTTGACCCGGAACGGATCGTCAAGTTAAACGAAGCTCCGGAACGGCCGGAGCGCGAATACGTGCTGTATTGGGCGCAAATGAATCGCCGGGTGGAGGCAAATCATGGTTTGCTCTACGCCGTTGAACTGGCCAATCGCCACAATCTGCCGGTGCTCTTCTATGAAGGCCTTGCGTGTACTTACGAATACGCAAACGACAGGCTGCACACGTTCCTTCTACAAGCGGTTCCCGAAACAGCCCGGAGTTTACAAAAGGCCGGGATCGGCTATGTATTTTATCCGCGCAAAACCCGGAAGTCGCGCAACGACGCGTTCTATGTTTTGGCCAAGCGCGCCGCGGCGGTCGTGACGGACGACTACCCGGTTTTTATCGCGCGAGATCACAACCAACGTGTTCCCCAAAAGATCGACGTTGCTTACTATGCCGTAGATTCGAGTTGTGTCGTGCCGATGAGCCAGATTCCAGCGCGGCAATACGGCGCTTATACGATTCGGCCGAAAATTAATCGCCTGCTTCCTAAATATTTCGTGGTGCCGGACCGCTTGCGGGTCAAGCATCGTTTCCGCGGCGCCGTTCCGAATTTCCATACTGAGGTGACGGAGAAAAACATCGCCCGGTTGGTGGCAGCGTGCGAAATCGATCACTCCATTGCACCGGTGAGTGAACACCAGGGAGGCCGGCGCGAAGCGAAACAGCGGCTGAAGCGCTTTTTGAAAGACAATCTTAAGCGTTATGCCGGAAATCGCAACGAGCCTTCCGCGCACGCCACTTCGGGCATGAGCCCTTATCTGCATTTCGGGCAGATCTCTTCGCTTGAAATCGCTCTTGCGGTGAGGGAATATGCCGCCAGCCACAAACTCATTGCACATGAATATCTGGAAGAGTTGATCGTGCGGCGGGAATTGGCGTTTAACTATGTCCGGCATGTAAACAGCCCTGGCGATTTGGCAAACTTGCCGGACTGGTGCCAGAAGAACATGAAGAAGCATTTGAAGGACAAACGCGATCCGGAGTATTCCAGGCGGCAGCTCGAGCGCGCGGAAAGCTACGATGAGCTGTGGAACGCAACACAAAAGGAGATGCTGTTCACCGGCAAGATTCACGGCTACTACCGCATGTACTGGGGAAAAAAGATCATCGAATGGACCCGCACCTACCAGGAAGCCGCCGATTTCATGATTGATATGCACGGCCGCTACGCGCTCGACGGGCGTGATCCCAACACCTACGCCAATATTTTGTGGTGCTTCGGATTGCACGATCGTCCGTGGCCAGAGCGGAAGATCTTCGGCACGATGCGTTACATGTCACTCGAAGGCATGCGGCGCAAGACGGATACGCAAGCCTACATCGATGAGATTCGAAAAATAGAGAGCAACCGCTTGGAATGACTTTCCTGATTACGGGTGCGACAGGCTTCATTGGAAAGAAACTGGCGCATCTGCTGCTGGCGCGCGGCGACGCGGTGAACTACCTAGGACGTGAGCGAAGCCCGCAATTGGATTCGCGTGTGGCGTATCATCCTTGGCCCAACGTGAATGAACCGCCGCCGCTAAACAGCGTGCCGCGGCTGGATGCAATCATTCACCTGGCGGGTGAACCGATTGCGCAGCGCTGGACAGCGGCCGTGAAGAAGCGTATCCAGAGCAGCCGCGTGGAAGGAACTCGCCAACTCGTGACAGCCATCGGAAATTTGCGCTACAAGCCCACTGTGCTGGTATCCGCATCGGCCATCGGCTACTACGGCGATCGCGGCGACGAGACGCTGGTCGAACGCAGCCCCTGGGGCGTCGGTTTCTTGCCTGAAATTTGCCGCGAGTGGGAACGCGAGGCATTGCGGGCCCGCGAATTTGGCTTACGCGTCGTAACTCCGCGGTTTGGCATTGTGCTCGGGCGCGAGGGTGGCGCGCTGCCCAAGATGCTCGCGCCATTCCGGCTAGGTCTGGGCGGTAGATTGGGGGATGGCCGGCAGTGGATGTCGTGGATTCACATTGACGATTTGCTGCGGCTGCTATTGTTTGCGGTGGAAAATCAAGCGGCCAGCGGCGCTTTGAACGCCTCGAGCCCCAAACCCGCAACCAATGCGGAGTTTACTCGCACGCTGGCGGCGGAGTTGCGGCGGCCAGCGATTCTTCCAGCTCCGAAAGTCGCTTTAAAGCTCGCCCTCGGCGAAATGGCGAACTTGTTCTTTGACAGTTTGCGAGTGTTGCCCCAGGCGACCGAACAAGCCGGCTTCCGGTTTGAACAGCCGAAACTGGCTGGAGCGCTGCACAATTTGCTATCCTGAGCTTGTTATGGCCATTCCAAATGTAAAACGCTTTCGGCCATTTTGCCCGACCTGCAACGAGAGTTTCACACTGATGGCGGTTTTGCCCAAGGACACCGATGTCAACGCGTATTTGACCGACGCCGTGACTCGCCACGACCACAAGGCTTTCCTTGAAGCGAAGCAGCAGCAGTTCAAGATTCGTGTCGGTCAGCAGAAGCAGAAGAAAGCCAAGTAGTCCCCGATTTTTCCCTGTTTTGAGCCCGCGGCTTCCATCAAGAAGTTCCGCGGGCTTGTAGTATCCGAATGGCTTTCGAAGCAGCGAAGGCCACGTCCGGGTCGGCATCTTTCGATAGCTTATTGAGCGCAGGTAGCAGTTCATCGCTTCGGCTCGCGGCAAACACCGAACACAACTCCAGCTTTTGATCCTTGGTGGCGTCCGGAAGCAGTTTCACAAGGCTCGCGCGCGCGTCCTCATGCCTGGCGAGTTCCTTGAGATAGGCGCTGGCGACTGTGGCGCGGCCCTTGGTGTTGAGACTCTCCACCAGATACGGCAGCGGGCTGAATTGCTCGGTGTCTACCTTGCCCTGATTCGCAAGAGCAAAAGCAGCGGCAAGATGAACACGCCAGTCGGCGTTTGGCTCGTCGTAGGCTGCCTTGAGCGCGCGAAAGTCTTCGGGCTCTCGAATTCGGCCAAGGCCTTCGAGCGCAGCCGCGCGCATTTCGGCATCGCCGCTGTCGGCGTACTGCTGGAACGTGGCGCGGTCGCCGGGAATGCCGAGCATGGCGAGCGTTTCCATCGCGGCGCGACGGATTTTGAGGTTCCTGCCGCCCTTGAGGGCGTAACGGACGTCGGGCGCGGAATCCAAACTCCGCAGGCGGCCGATGGTTTCGAGCGCGGTGATCTGAATGCGGTCGTCGAAATCACGGGCGAGAAAACCGACCGCCGGACCAGCGGCGGGGTCTTCGATTTTTTGCAACGCAACCAGGCATTCGAAGATCATGTCGTTTTCCTTCGACCGCAAGCCTTTGGTCAAAGCCGGAACCGCCGGCCGCGCGCGCAATATGCCGGCAGCCAGCGCGGCGTTGGAACGGGCGTCGAAGCTGACCCCGTCGTTGATCTGATCCGCCAATGCCTGCGCCGCGTCGGGACGGATAACGACGTCGGCGTCCACGACCTGGTCGTTGCGCGAGGCGAAGAAGTCTCGGATCTGCCGGAACCCGCGCGTGAAATTGCCGCTGAGGCTATTGTTGGCGACATAGCCGGGCAAGTAGGTGTTCACGATTCCGTCGGTGGCGCGAATGCGAATTTCCGGATCGCGATCGTGGGTAGCCGCGACGAGCGCATCCAGGCTGGCGCGGGTGTCGATGCGAACCACCGCTTTGATCGCTTCCAGACGCACATCGCGTTCGGGATCGCGTAGATAGGGAGCCAGATCGGCAAGGGCGCCTGAATCACGCTTGCCTAATTCGCGAGCGCGAGCAATCCGCTGTTTGACGGTGCCGCTACTGTCGCCGGGCGCCGTTTGTGCAAAGGAAGACGCAGGCAGGATGAACGCAAGGGCAAGGGCCGCCCTCCGAAGAAAATACCGAGGCATGATTTGAAGGTAACCGGGTTAGCGGACAACTTCAACCGTCGTTTTGTGAGGAATGAGGCCAGCCTCGAATCCGAGGTCTAATAATTTCTGCGCCGCGCGCGGAACGATCTCGCCGCCATCGACCGTGTGGTCGTTCACATACATGCCGACAAATTGTTCGGCCGAAGCCAGATCCAGGTCACGCGCAAATTGCATGGCGTAGTTCAAAGCTTCCTCGCGGTGCTCGAGCGAATGCTGGATGCTTTCGCGCATCATGCGCGCACATTCGGTGCGTACTTCAGGACTCAGGTCGCGGCGCAACGCGTTCGCTCCGAGCGGTAGCGGCAGTCCATATTGCGTCTTAAACCATTTGCCGAGATCGATAACGGCGTGCAGCCCGCCATGTCCGTAGGTGAGTTGGCCTTCGTGGATAATCAGGCCGGCATCTACGTCGTGATTTTTCACGGCCTCCAGAATTCGGTCGAACGGCAGCACGATCTGCTCGAAATCCGGCTGGAACAGCTTCATCGTGAGGAAGGCCGTCGTCATGGTGCCGGGAATGGCAATTTTCTTGCCTTTTAATTCCTCGGGCAGCATGTGCTTTGAGCTGACAACCAGGGGGCCGTATCCGTCCCCTACGCTCGAGCCACTCGCCATCAGGACATATTTGTCGGCGACATAAGGGTAGGCGTGATAAGAAATCGCCGTCAACTCATAAAGTCCCTGCACGGCTTTCTTGTTAAGCGTCTCGATATCTTCGAGTACGTGGCGAAAGTTCAGGAACCGCGAGCGAACTTTCTTGGTCGCCATCGCATAGAACATGAAGGCGTCGTCGGAATCCGGACTATGGGCGCAAACTATTTCAAGTACCTGGGGAGCGGTCATAACCAACTAGGGGACGCGGGAGCCCCCCTAGTGTAACAGCCGCTTTACGATGTGGGTTAC
>Ga0193753_10000899_pt1 | contig 27323 bp, 22 predicted proteins | sample H1c2metaG_FD_144925 | JGI IMG/M metagenome (GOLD analysis project Ga0193753, IMG submission 144925) | Soil microbial communities from a riparian zone of the East river system, Colorado, United States - H1c2 | ecosystem: Environmental > Terrestrial > Soil > Riparian zone | place: USA: East... | reverse complement strand
ACGAGGCCACGCCGGTCGACGAGGCTCCCCGGTTCGCCACCCCTGCTCCGAGCGAGGCGGCGCCGATCGCCGAGGCGGCGTTGAGCGCCGAGGCGGCGCCGAACGCCAGGCGGCCATCCATCGCCGAGCCGACCGCGGTCGCCAGTGCCGGACGGGCGGCCGAGACCGCGCCGACCGGGGAGACGGCGCCCCGCGCCGACGCCGCGCACCCCGCCGACCCCGACGCCGCGCTCCCCGTCGACCCCGACGCCGGGCACCCCGCCGACCCCGACGCCGCGCCCCACGCCGACGCCGACCCCGACGCCGGGCACCCCGCCGACCCCGACGCCGGGCACCCCGTCGTCGCCGACGCCCTCGCCGCAGCACTCGCTGAAGCAATCGCCGACGCCGCGCTCCCCGCCGACGCCGCGGCCCCCGTCGTCGCCGACGCCCTCGCCGCGGCCCTCGCCGAAGCACTCGCCGAAGCGCACGCCGACGATGTCGACGACCCCGCCGACGCCGCACCGCCCGTCGCCGCCGATGCCCTGACCAGCGACCTCGCGGCCGCCCTCGCCGATGCCCACGCCGCCCACGTCGCCGAGGACGCCGCCGCCGATCCCGCCGATCCGGCCGATGACCCGGCACCGCTCGCCGAGCTGGTCGCCGCGGCTCATGCCTCGGCCGGGCGCGATGCGCCGGTTGGCGCGGTCGAGGCGGCCGTGGCTCCGGGCGAGGAGGCGGCCGATGTGCGGGGGACACGGCCGATCACTCTTTCTGGATTCGACGAGCCGCTGGCGCCGCCGCATGCGTTCCTGAAGGGCGCCGTGTTCGGATTGATCGCGCTGGTGCCGCTGACGGCGCTGGCGGTGTACCTGCTCGGGGTGGTCGGGATCGGGGATCCGCAGGCCTCGTACTACACGGTCATCGCGTTCGTGGCGGTGTTCGCCGGGCTTCCCGCCATCATCACGGCCGGCGGGATCGGCCGCGCGGCGGCCGGTGCGCTGGTGCGGCCGGGCCGGCGCGGAGGGCCTGGTGGCGCGATCCGGGTCGCCGCGTTCCAGACCGCGGTCGCCGCGATCGGGCTGGTCCTGCTCGGCGTGGTCCCGCTCGGCGAGGTGCCGACCGAGCTGGGGACCTGGCTGTGGATCGTCGCCGTCGGTGCGCTGGCCGGCGCGCTCGGCGGGTCGCTGCTCGGCCTCTGGGTGCGCTACGGTTCCGGTCGACCATGACCCGGGCCCTCGGCAGCGCGTCCCTCACGATGGTGAACGGCGGCGACGTCCGCCTCGACGGCGGCGCCATGCACGGCGTCGTGCCCAAGACCCTGTGGAACCGCCTCATCTCGTGCGATGAGCACAACCGCTGCACCTACACGACCAACTGCCTGCTGGTCGAGATCGGCGGTCGCCGCGTCTTGGTCGAGAGCGGCAACGGCGACAAGTTCCCCGACCGGCTGAAGGAGATCTACGGCATCGACCACGATCGCTCGGTGGCGGTCGCGCTGGCCGAGATCGGGGTCGAGCCGGACTCGATCGACTTCGTCGTGCTGACCCACCTCCACTTCGATCACGTGGGTGGTTGCACCCGGCGGACCGGGTCGGGCGTCGAGCCGGTGTTCCGCCGCGCGCGCCACATCGTGCAGCGCGCCGAGCTCGACGCCGCGCTCCACCCGCACGAGCGCAGCCGGGCCAGCTACCTGGACGAGAACATCGGCCCGCTGGTCGCCGCCGGCCTCATCGACGTGGTCGACGGCGAGGCCGAGGTGACCCCTGGCGTGCGGGTGCTGCCGACGCCCGGTCACAGCCGCGGTCACCAGTCGGTGCTCATCGACGGCGGCGGCGAGCGCGCGCTCTTCCTCGGCGATGTGGTCCCGACCTCGATCCACGTGCGGCTGCCGTGGATCATGGCCTACGACCTAGACGTCGAGACCACCCTGGCCAGCAAGAAGAGCGTCTACGCCCGCGCGCTGGCCGAGAGCTGGCTGCTGCTGTTCGGCCACGATCGCCACCACGGCACTCACCTGGCGCTCGATCCGCGCGGCGAGGTCATCCCCGGCCCGCTGATCGATCTCTGACGCGGCCTCCGCGCGCGCGGTCCGGCCGCGCCGGTCAGGTCGGGCTACACTGGAACGGCGTGGCCGAACGCGTCCAGCGGCAGGAGCGGGCCCTGGTGCTCGCTCTGCTCGCCTCGCTGCTCCTCTGGAACCTGCCGTTCGGCGGGCTCGTGCTGTACCCGTTCAAGCTGCTGGCCACCTGGCTGCACGAGATGTCGCACGGCGTGGTGATGGTGCTGTCCGGGGCCGGCTTCTCCCACCTCGAGATCTTCCGCGACACCAGCGGCATCGCGTTCGCCCAGCGCGGCGTGGGCGGCGTCGGCCGCGCCGCGATCGCCAGCGCCGGCTACATGGGCGCGGCGGCGCTCGGCGCCGGGCTCCTGGTCGTGGCCCAGACCGGTCGGCGCGCGCGCGGGATCCTGCTCGGCTTCGCCATCGCGCTGGCCCTGACGCTGCTCCTCTGGGTGCGCAACGACTTCGGAATGGGCGCGGTCGCGATCGGCGCGCTCGCCTGCGTCGTGGTCGGCCGCTTCGCCGGCGAGCACGTCTCGATGCTGGTGGTCAACTTCGTCGCGGCGCAGGCGTGCGTCAACGCGGTGCTCGACATCCGGGTCCTGTTCCGCCCCCAGCTGGTCATCAACGGCGAGGTGGTCGGCGTGTCCGATGCCCACAACATGGCGGCGGCCAGCTTCGGCAGCGCGTGGATGTGGGCCGGCATCTGGCTGGGCTGGTCGTTCATCTGCTTCTACGTCGCGCTGCGCGTCTCGTACCTGCGCCAGCGCGCCGCGACCGGCGCCCAGGCCCCGGTCGCCCCGGTCGCCGGGCCGGTCGCCGGCGCGGTCGCCGGCGCGGACGCCGACCCACCGCTCACCCCGGATCGTCCCGCGGATCCTCCCGCTCGGGCCACGGAAGCGCCTCCACGTGAAAGTGATTGTAGTGATCCGGATCGTAATCCGGCGTGAGCAGGACGCGGAACAGCCCCGACTGGATCAGCTCGCACTCGATCGCGCGGAGCAGCGCGCCGAGCTCGGTCAGCGGCTCACCGACGCAATCGGACGCGTCGCCCAGGCCCTGCTCGTAGTCCGCTCTGACCGCGGCCAGCGTCTCGCCCCCGGCCAGCGCGAAGGTGTGGAGGTCGATGGCCAGGCCGAACGAGTGGCGCGATGGCCGGCTGGTGCCGCGGATGTTGCGCCGCTGGTACGCCGAGCTGTAGCTCACCCGCTCGATCCCGCGCGCGCGCAGCCCCCGCCCGGCCCGGGCCAGCGAGTAGACCAGCGAGCAGTCGAGCACCAGCGGGTCGCGGTTGTAGGATCGATACTCGACGCCGCCGAGCTCGCCGCGCACCTCGACCGCGATGTCGATGCCGCGCCGCGAGACCCGCCGGTACGACACGCCCTCGCGGTCGAGCGCGCGCAGGCACGACGCCGCGTCCGCGTCGCCCGCTGCCGCCTCGCGTCCAGCCCCGGCGAGCGCGGCCAGGCCGAGGGCGATGACGGCGATCGAGCGGCGCAGCACCGCGCGATCCTAGAGCGCGGCGGCGCCGGGCCGAAGAAACTGGCGCGCCGCGGCGAGAGCGCGATTCGCGCCGCGCCGCCCTGCCCTCGCCTGCCCTGCGCCCTGCGCTACCGGTGCCGCGCCGGCTCGGACGGCACCGGCCCCTCGGCGCGCGCCGAGCTCAGCACCGCGGCCATGGTCGGCGCCAGGTCGGCGCCCAGCGAGCTCGGGAAGCGGATGAGCCCCAGCCACACCTCGGCTCCCGCGCCGCGCCCGATGATCGCGATGCGAAGCTCCTGCGAGCCGCCCATCCCGTCGTCCTCCTCGACGACGAGCTCCCTGGACCGCCACGGCGCCGGCAGCGCGAGCCGCACGTCCGACGCCTGCCGCGCGTCGTGCAGGCCCTGCTCGCGCGCGCCCTCGGTCCGCATCCACTCGCGCCGCTTCTCGATCACCTCGTCGATCAGCCCGGGCGAGGCCGGCTCGGCGAACCGCTCGAGGTAGAGCATCAGCCCCAGCCCGGAGTCCTCGACCTGGTGATCGGTCACCCGCGCCCACGGCGCCGGCAGGGACACCCGCAGGCCGCCGGCCAGCCGACTCACCCGCGGGTAGCGCGCCAGCGTCGCGCCGAAGTCCGCGGTCGCGACGCCGACCGCGCCGTAGACCAGCGCGCCGCCGGCCCCCACCGCGAGCAGCGCGACCAGCCCGCGCATCCACCGCCGCGACGAGATCGCCAGCTTGCGCGACAGCAGCGCGCCCGACGCGGCGCCGGCGGCCAGCCCACCCAGGTGGGCCGCCTGATCGATCATCGGATACATGAGCCCGATCGCGACCTGGGCGACCCCGAGGAAGACCAGGATGCCGATGAGCGACCCGCTCCAGCGGCGCGGGTAGACCTTGCGGTGCACGACCAGCTCGGCCACCGCCGCGCCGAGCAACCCGAACACCGCGCCCGACGCGCCGGCCGAGGTGGCCGGGCCGCCGAACAGCAGGCTGGCGGCGGACCCGCTCACCGCCGCGGCCATGTAGACCACCAGCATGCGCGAGCGGCCGACGAACTGCTCGACCAGCCGACCCAGCACCCACAGGCCGTACATGTTGACGGCCAGGTGGAGCAGCCCGACGTGGAGGAAGCTGGAGCTGACCAGCCGCCACCACTCGCCCGCCAGGGTCGCGCTCTTCACGTTGGCGCCGAACCGGACCAGCGCGCCCAGGTCGGTGGTGTCGCCGGTCACCGCCGCCATCGCCACCGCGACGAGCACGTTGGCCGCCACGATCGCGCTGGTCACTGGCACCTCGCGCCAGCCCACCCCGTTCAGCCGGGGCGCCGGGCTGACCCGCCGCCGCGACGACGCCTCGACCTCGCCGGTGTCGGCCTCGCCGCGCGCCCGGGCCTCGGCCAGCCGGCTCAGTCGATCCGCCAGCACGTTGACGTCGTCCGGCAGCGCGTGGGGTCCCGCCACACCCGGATCGTCGAGCCGGCCGAGGGTCGCCTCGGCCTGCTCGCGCGAGCGGTCGTCGCGCCCCGACAGCGCGGCCGAGCGCTGGAGCGAGTGTCGCGCGCCGCTGCGATCGCCGGCGCGCAGGCGCGCCATCCCGGTCCAGTAGCAACGCGCCGACTCCGGCATCGCGGCCAGCGGCCCGCCCGGCGCGACGATCGCGTCGACCGCGGTGGTGCGGCCGGCAAAGGCGAGGAACACCAGGCGAGCCCGGTGGATGAGCAGGCTCCAGATCGGCTCGTGGGCCGACGGGGTGCCCTCCAGCCGCTCCACCAGCGCCGCCGCCTTGAGCAGCTCGCCGCGCTCGCAGTACGCGCGCACCATCTCGACCGCCAGCTGCGGTGACAGCGGCATGAGCGGCCCCTGGATGTTCTGCTCGAACCAGGTCACCGCCTCGTCCCACCGGCGGGCATAGAGGTAGGTCATGACGATGCGCTCGTCGAGCGGCCGCCGCGCCGCCGGCTCGGCCAGCTGGTCGCGCCGCTCGCGCAGCCGACCGACCGCGACCTCGACCTGGCCGCTGCGCACCTCCAGGATGGTCGAGATGAGCTCGCTCTCCTGGCGCGCGCCCATGCCGGGCTGGAGCATCTCGCGGGCGTCGACCAGCCCGCGGGCCAGGCGCAGCCGGTCGGCCAGGAGCGCGCGGCGGGCCAGGCTGCGCAGGATCGGCGGCACCATGACCAGGCACACGCCCCCGCCGATCGCGATGGTCCCGAGCAGATCGGCCGGCGCGCTGTCACCGTCGGTGCGGCGCGACGCGACCGCGGCGATCGCCACCGCCAGGTCGCCCAGCAGCATCCAGCCGTACATCCGCTGACCGGGGCCCAGCCTCCTCAGCACCATCGGGCCGAGGTACGCGGTCAGGACGATGACCGACAGGAGGAGGAGGTCGAACAGCAGCATCCGGTCCTGAGGTTATAGATCGCCCGCGGCCCGGTGCACGTACCCCGCGGTGGCGTGCGCTGGCGGCGCCTCGGCGCCGGCTACTCCTTGGCCGGCGCCGCCTCGGTGTGCGCGCCCATGGCGCGGAACTTCTGGTAGCGCTGCTCGACCAGCTCCTTGGCGCCGAGCTGGAGCAGCTCCTTCAGGCAGCGCTTCAGCACCGAGCGCAGGTGCGACGCGCTGACCGCGGGATCGCGATGCGCGCCGCCGTCGGCCTCCGGCACGATCTCGTCGATGACGCCCAGGCGCTTCAGGTCCGGCGCGGTGAGCTTCAGCTGCTCGGCCGCCTCGCCCACCTTGCTCGGGTCGCGCCACAGGATCGACGCGCAGCCCTCCGGCGAGATGACCGAGTAGATCGAGTACTCGAGCATGAGCACGCGGTCGGCCACCCCGATGGCGAGCGCGCCGCCGGAGCCGCCCTCGCCGACGACCACCGCGACGATCGGCGTCCTGACGCTGGCCATCACCTGGAGCGACTTGGCGATCGCCTCGGCCTGGCCGCGCTCCTCGGCGCCGATGCCGGGATACGCCCCCGGGGTGTCGATGAAGCAGATGATCGGTCGGCCGAAGCGCGAGGCCAGGCGCATGAGCCGGGTGCACTTGCGATAGCCCTCGGGCCGCGGCATCCCGAAGTTGCGGTGCAGGTTCTCCTTGGTGTTGCGGCCCTTCTGGTGGCCGAGCACCAGCACCTCGAGGTCGTCGAAGCGGGCCATCCCGCCGACGATGGCCGGGTCGTCGCGGAACGAGCGGTCGCCGTGCAGCTCGATGAAGTCGTCCATGAGCAGGCGGACGTAGTCGAGCGTGTAGGGCCGGGCCGGATGGCGCGACAGCTGGACCTTCTGCTGCGGGGTGAGCTCGGCGAAGACCTCGCGCTGCAGCTTGCGCGCCTTTTGCTCGAGCTTGTGGATCTCGGCCGAGAAGTCGAGGGTGCCGGTCGATAGCCCGCGCAGCTCGTCGATCTTGCGCTCGAGGTCGATGATGGGCCGCTCGAAATCGAGGATCTCGCGCTCGCTGAGTGTGTGCGTGGCCATCTCGATTCCTCAGGAAGACCGGGGGTCCACTAGGTAGCGCTCCAGGTCCGCGATTGCAACCGCCGACGGGTGCTCGTGCCACTCGACCGCGGTATCGCGGCGATACCAGCTGAGCTGCCGGCGAGCATAACGTCTTGAATTCCGCTTGGCCAGGGTGAGGGCGTCGTCCAGCGCGAGCACCCCGTCGAGGTGTCGGTGGAGCTCGGCGTACCCGATCGCGGCCTGGGAGCGGAGATCCGGCCCGTGGCCGGCCGCGCGCAGGGCGCGGACTTCCTCGAGCAGGCCCGCCTCCATCATGTGATCCAGGCGCGCGTCGATGCGGCGGTAGAGCTCGGCGCGATCGGCCGGGCACAGGCCGATCAGGCGGGCCGGGTAGCGCGGCTCGACCTGGCGGTGATCGTGGTGGCGCTGGTGCTCGCTCATCGGGCGCCCGGTCAGCTCGAGCACCTCGAGGGCGCGGACGATGCGGCGGAGGTCGTTCCGCTCGATGCGCGCGGCGGCCGCTGGATCGGCCGCCGCCAGGCGCTGCCACAGGCCGGGCGCGCCGCCGGAGGCCGCGGCCTCGGCGGTCAGCTGGGCGCGCAGCGCCGGATCGCCGGCCGGCCCGGAGAACAGCCCGAGCAGGAGTGCACGCACGTAAAGGCCGGTGCCGCCGGCGACCACGATCGGCGCCGCGCGCGCCGTCGCCGCCGCGATGGCCTGGTCGGCCAGCCCGGCGAAGCGCGCCGCGGTCATCGGGTCGTCGGGGTCGACCACGTCGATCAGGTGATGGGGCACCGCGGCGCGCTCGGCGGCGCTCGCCTTGCCGGTGCCGATGTCCATGCCGCGATAGACCTGCTGCGAGTCGGCGGAGACCACCTCGCCGCCGACCGCGCGGGCCAGCTCGAGCGCCAGCTGCGACTTGCCGGAGGCGGTCGGTCCGACCACGACGACCAGTCTAGGCCGCACGGCGGCGCCGGCCTCCCGTCGAGCTGGATCGGCCGGAGCGGAGGAGCGGGCGCTCAGGTGCGGCCGAAGCGGCGGGCGATCTCGTCGACACGGATGCGCAAGAGTACGGGACGCCCGTGCGGGCAGTGGGCGCGAAATTCGACCGCGTCGAGCGAGGCGAACAGCGCCTCGACCTCGGGCGCCGACAGCTCGTCGCCGGCTCGCACGACCGAGTGACACGCGATGGTGGCCAGCACCGAGTCGACCCGCTGGTCGACCGCGCGCGAGCCGCCGCGCTCGGTCAGCTCGTCGATGAGCTCGCGGAGGAGCGCGATCGGGTCCTCGCCCGGGCGCAGCTCGGCCGGCACCGACTTGACCGCGAACGCCGAGCCGCCGCCCGGGTCGTCGCCGAACGGCTCGATCTCGAAGCCGACCGCGTCGAGCGCCGCCTGCGCCTCGATCGCCACCGCCGCCTGGCCCCGATCGAGCCCGAGCGTCTGGGGGAACAGGAGCTGCTGGCGGGGCAGCGCGCGGCTCTGGTAGCGCTCGCGCAGGCGCTGGAACGCGACCCGCTCGTGGGCCGCGTGCTGGTCGACCAGGACCAGCTCCCCGTCGCGCTCGCAGACCAGGTAGGTGCGGTCGAGCTGGCCCAGGAAGCGAAGGCTGGAGAAGAGCCCCGGCTCGAGCCGGTCCGACCGCGCCGCGCCGTCGGGCTCGCGGGGACCGGCGTCAGCGCCGGGGGTCGCGGCGTCCGCGCCGCGCCCATCGATCGCCGCGCCGTCCGCGCCGGTCGTCGCGCCGCCCGCGCCCGCCTCTTGCCCCCAGCGCGCCTCGCTCCGCGCCGGCCCGGCCACCGGCAGCCCGCCGGTCGGCGTGCCGTCCGCACGCCGCCACGAGAACAGCGATCGCGACAGGCTCGCCGCGTACTCCCTGGCCACCTCCGACACCCGCCCGCCGCGCGCCGCTTCCTCGCGCGGCCGCCCCATCCCGGTCGTCGCCGCGATCCACCCGGAGGTGGTCGCCTCGCCCAGCCACGGCGCCTGCGCCACCGCGTCGCGCACCGCGTGGCGGACCGCTCCGTACACCGCCTGCGCGTCGGCGAACCGGACCTCGAGCTTCTGCGGGTGCACGTTGACGTCGACCTCGGCCCCCTCCAGCTCGACGAAGATCACCGCCGCCGGATAGCGCCCGCGCGGCACCAGCTCGCCGTAGCCCTGCAGGACCGCGTGGACCAGGCCGCGGTCGCGCACCCAGCGGCGGCCGACGTAGATGTGCATCCCCCGGGTGGTCGTCTGGGCCAGCTCCGGCGCGCCGAGGAACGCCTCGACCGCGACCCGACCCTCCTGCCGGCCAGACCGGTGCAGCCGGCGCGCCTCGCCGCCCTGCCCGGCCATCCGCGGCCCGAGCACCGCGCACGCGCGCTCGTAGCCGTCCCGGTGCGGCGGCGCGTCCAGCACGGTTCGCCCGCGCGACCGGAGGCGAAAATGCACCGACGGGTAGGCCATCGCCAGCCGCGCCACCGTCTCGCCGACGTGCGCGGTCTCGGTCGCCTCCCCCTTCATGAACTTGAGGCGAGCGGGCAGGTTGAACAGGAGGTCGCGCACCTCGACCTGGGTCCCGGGCGGGCTGCCCGCCTCCTCCTCCGCGGTCACCTTGCCCGCCTCGATGACGATCCGGGTCCCCGCCTGGCCGGCCTCCGCGCGGGCCCGGGTGGTCAACACCATGCGCGACACCGACGCGATCGACGGCAGCGCCTCGCCGCGGAACCCCATCGTGCGGAGCGTGGCCAGGTCGTCCAGCCCGCGCAGCTTCGAGGTGGCGTGGCGGACCAGCGCCAGCCGGGCCTGCTCGCGCGTCATCCCCAGCCCGTCGTCCACCACGCGGACCAGCTCGCGCCCGCCCCGATCGATCTCGACCGTGACCTGCCTCGCTCCCGCGTCGAGCGCGTTCTCGACCAGCTCCTTGACCACCGAGGCCGGTCGCTCGATGACCTCGCCGGCGGCGATCTGATCGATCACGTGATCCGCCAGGACCTGGATCGCGCGCGGATCGACGGCCGCCTCCATTCGAGCCGGCATAGCACCGGCATGTGACAGCACGCCACCGTCGAGAACCGGCTTCACAGGTGCGCATCAGGTTGCGCAGCCATCGAGGGGTCGCTAGGCTAGCCGCGCCTATGACGCGGGCTGACGCAGACAGCGGCGCACGCCCGCAGACCTCGCCGGAGCGCGAGCGCGTGGTCGCCATCACCGGCGCGTGCACGTACCTCGGCACCGAGCTCATCAAGCTGCTCGAGGTCGACCAGCGCTACCAGCGCGTGCTCGCGCTCGACATCCGCCGCCCCGACCTGCCGGCCGACCTCATCAAGACCGAGCATCACACGGTCGACCTCACCGTGCCGACGGTCGGCAGTCAGCTCGCCGCGCTGCTCCGCGGCGTCGACACCGTCATCCACGGCGCGTTCCTGTCGTTCCCGACCCACGCCGCGTCGTGGGCCCACGAGCTCGAGGACGTCGGCACCATGCACGTGCTCGACGCCTGCGCGCAGGCCGCGCCGGCGCGGCTCATGCTCCTGTCCACCACGATGGTGTACGGCGCGTCGGCCGGAAACCCCAACTGGCTGAGCGAGACGGCCCCGCTGCGCGGCCTGCCCGGCTCGCGCTACGTGACCGACAAGGTCCGCGCCGAGGTCCAGGTCGCCCGCCACGCCGAAGAGCACCCGGAGACGGCCGTCGCCGTGCTCCGCTTCGCGCCGCTGCTCGGCCCGACGGTGACCAACTACGTCACTCGGTTCTTCTCGCGCCCGCTGGTCCCGGTGCTCATGGGACACGACCCGCTGCTCCAGTTCGTGCACGAGAGCGACGCGGTCCAGGCGCTGAAGCGCGCGGTCGACCGCGACGTCTCCGGCGCCTTCAACATCGTCGGCAACGGGGTCCTGCCCTACTCGACGGTGCTCGCGCTCATGGGTAGGGTGCCGGTCCCGATGCCGCACTTCGTCGCCCGCCGGCTCTATCGCGCGCTGTGGGCCACCCAGATCGCCGCCACCCCGCCCACCTTCCTCGATTTCCTCCGCTACCTGTGCGTGGCCGACGGGTCGCGCGCCGAGCGTCTGCTGGGCTTCCGTCCGCGCTACGATGTGCAGCGCGCCATCCAGGACTTTGCCGGCCTCACCCCCGAGGACGAGCCCGACATCGCGAGGGCGCAGGGCTGACATGAGCGGCGGAAACGGAAAGAGCGACGGCGGCGCGCCGCCCGACCACGGCGACTGGCGCGACGGCGACCGACCACGAGATCCTCTCGACGCGGTCCCCGACGCGCTCGACCCGCCGGCCTGGGCCGGCGAGAGCCCGCACGACGCCATCTTCACCAGCCCCGAGCTGTGGGGCGGCGAGGCCGAGGTCCGCGACAACGCGTACGGCCCGCCGATCCCGTCCCGCTTCCCCGACATCGAGTCGGTCGCCGGCGAGGTGCGCGAGCTCGAGCGCCGGGTGCGCGCGCGGCTGACCCCGGTCTTCCCGCTCGAGGTGCGCCGCAACCCGCCGCTGCGGTCGATCCTCCGCCGCTACCGCCAGTTCGCGATGCGCGACCGCTCGGCGGTGGTCGACGAGATGGGGCGCGACCCGGTCTACGCGTCGCGCTTCGAGCCGGCGCTCGACTTCCTCTATCGCCGCTACTTCCGCACCCGCTGCCAGGGGGTGGAGCACGTCCCGATGGCCGGGCGGGCCATCCTGGTCGCCAACCACTCGGGCGCGCTGCCGTACGACGCCCTCATGTTGATGCGCGCGGTCGAAAGGGAGCATCCGGCCCACCGCCAGGTCCGGCCCCTCCTCGAGGACGAGGTCTTTCATTTCCCGTACCTGGGCACGTTCCTGAACCGGCTCGGCGGGGTCCGGGCCTGCCCGGAGAACGCCGAGAAGCTGCTCGAGGAGGAGCAGCTGGTCGCCGTCTTCCCGGAGGGCATCCAGGGGATCGGCAAGCTCTACCGGGAGCGCTACCGGCTCCAGCGATTCGGCCGGGGCGGCTTCGTCAAGCTGGCCCTGCGGACCGGGTCGCCGATCATCCCGGTGGCGGTGGTCGGAGCCGAGGAGGCGACCCCGATGCTGGCCAAGATCACATGGTTGGCCCGACTCCTGGGCCTGCCTCACCTGCCGGTCACGCCGCTGTTCCCCCTGCTCGGGCCGGCCGGCCTTCTGCCGCTCCCGAGCAAGTGGCTGGTCCGCTTCGGCGAGCCGATCGACCTCGGCGCCCAGGCGGGGGCAGGCGACGCCGAGGACCGCCTCCTGGTCGCCCGCCTGGCCGACTCCGTCCGGACCAAAGTCCAGGACATGATTGGCGATTTACTGTCTCAGCGAGGCTCTTCGGCGTTTACCTGAACGCCCTGTCGCGCAGTGGCGACCGGCCCTCTTTCGGGCTAGCATGCCTTTCAGAACGCCCGCTCGTGGACGTTCTCGTGCGCTCGAGGGTCCTGCGGCGATGGAAACCTACGAGAACGAGTTCGAGGACGTCCTTGAGATGGCTCGCGCGCTCCTCGGAGGGAACGAGGACGCCGCCGATCTGTGGGAGGCCAACGACCTGGTCAACCGCGCGATTCGAATTCGCCCGTCCGACCCCGAGGCCTGGATCTTGAAGTGCCAGATCCTCTCCGCCCTCGACGACGACACCGCCGCGCTCGCCGCCATCGAGATGGCGGTGCGCCGGGCCCCCAAGATGGCCGAGGCTCATTACTGGCGCGCGGCGGTGCTGGCCGACCTCGAGCGCTACGGCGACGCGCTGAAGGCGGTGGAGCGCTCGTTCCGCCACCTCAACCACGAGGACGACTGGCTGCTCGAGGATCTCTACTGCGAAAAGGCGATGATCCTCGACGCGATCGGGCGCCAGGACGAGGCGGTCGCCACCTTCGAGGCCGGCCTCAAGCGCTGCCCGGAGTCGACCATCCTCAAGGCGGGGCTCGAGCCGCTGCGGCGCGAGCGCATCCGGTCGACCTTCAAGGTCATCCCCGGCGGCCTGCGCTGAGCCGACCAGCCGCGCTCAGCCGGCCACGCGATTTCGGCCCTGCTCCTTGGCCTCGTACATGTGGCCGTCGGCGAGCTTGATGAACTCTTCCGGCCCGGTCACCTCGGGCTGGAGCGACGACACGCCGATCGAGATCGTGACCGGGATGTCGGCGTCCTCGAACCGGAAGGTCGCCATCTCGACCAGGCCGCGGATCTTCTCGGCCATCTGCAGCGCGTTGTAGCGGTCGATCTCGGGGAGGATGATGGCGAACTCCTCGCCGCCGTAGCGCGAGAGCACGTCCTCGCGCCGGATGCGCAGGCGGATGACCGAGGCCAGCTGGCGCAGCACGTGATCGCCGGCCAGGTGGCCGAACGAGTCGTTGATCGTCTTGAAGTGATCGATGTCGAACAGGATCAGCGACAGGTCACGCCGGTAGCGCTGGGCCCGCCCCATCTCGCGCTCGAGCGTCTCCATGAAGTACCGCTTGTTGTAGACCTGGGTCAGCCCGTCGATCGTGGTGAGCCGGTAGATCTCCTCGTGATAGGCGTTCTCGATGTTGTCGCCGGACAGGAACTTGAAGATGCAGCGCCCGACCTTGATGAGGTCGCCGTCGCGCAGCACGTACTCGTCGACCAGCTCGTCGTTGACGTAGGTCCCGTTGGTCGAGCCCAGGTCGCGCAGCATGATGCTCTTGCCGGTGTTGAGCAGCTTGCAGTGGGTGCGCGAGACCGACTCCTGGTCGATCTGGATGTCGACCCGGGACGAGCGACCGATGACGATCGACGGCTGGTCGACGTTGTACTTCTTGCCCAGGTCGAGCCCGTAGATGACGACCAGGCACGCCTCTTTCCCCGCCGGGCGGTCCGAGATGCGGCTGATGGCCGTTACGACCGTGTTGTTGCGAGCCGTATCGCTCACCAGGAGCCGATTTCCACGCCTACGGACAGCGTACCTTCGCCGGCCCGAGGCTGTAAATCACCTATCCGTCGCACACTGCAGCCGGTCGTCACCCTCTTGCCGACACAGCATCGTGTCGACGATGCGATAGCCGCCGTGGCGATAGCGATATTCCTGGAGCAGGACGCGCGAGTCCGACGACATCTGCCACCATCCGCGCAGGTCGTGAAATCCGTCGTCGCCGCGCCGGGCCAGGCGATCGATGACCGACGCCGCCACGGTGCCGAGGTAGCGCTGGCAGCCGGCCGACGCATCCTGGGCGTACACGTTCCAGTAGCAGTTGCCCTGCGCGGTGCAAAGGGTGCGGTCGGTGACCACCAGCTCGGGGCGGCGATCACCGTCGAGGTCGCGGTCGGCGCGCGACAGGCGCGGCCGGGCGCTCACCACGCCGTTGCGCGACGGATCGGCGCACTGGCCGACCTGCCCCGCCGGGGCCGGCGCCGGCGCGACCACCCGGGTGCGGGCGCAGGCGCCGGCGGTGGTCACCAGCGCGGCGACGACCAGCCAGGTCGAGGTGCGGGGCGAGGACGGGCGGGCGCGGTTCATCTCTAGAAGCGATAGCGCGGATCCGGCTCGCGCGCCGTGGCCAGAACCGGGGCCAGGTGAGAGAAGCCGGTCCGACCGAACGCGGCGTAGGCCAGCTGCTTGGCCTCCTCCACCCCCGGCTGGTCGAACGGGTCGACCCGGTAGAGGGGCCCCGCGAAGCCGGTGGCGGCCATGAACAGCATGAGCAGCTCGCCGAGCGCCGGCGCGCTCATCCGGTCGAGGGTGAGGGTGGCGTTGGGTCGACCGCGGCGGGTGAGCGACGCGATGGTGCCGCGCAGCTCGGCGTCGAGCAGCTCGCCCATGTCGCGCCCGGCCAGGTAGCCGTAGTCGTCCGGCTCGGCGACGGCCGGCTCGCTGCGCGGGATCGGCAGGTGGGTCGGGCGCTGGGCCGGGGTGACGAACAGGAACACCTTGTCGTCGGGCCCCTCGGCGTAGAGCTGGAGCTGGCTGTGCTGGTCGGTGGCGCCGCGCGAGGCGATCGGGGTCGGGCCGATGTGGGCCGGCTTGCCGTCGACGTCGAGCGCCTTGCCCAGGCTCTCGGCCCACAGCTGGCGGAACCAGTCGGCGGTGTCGTAGAGCGCGTCGGCGTACGGCATCATGACCACCATCGGGCGCTTGCGGTCGAGGTGATGGCAGGCGAGCGCGGCGGCCAGGAACAGGGCCGGGTTGGCGCGCAGGTCGGTCGCGAGCACCCGGTCGCGCATGGCCCGCGCGCCGTCGAGCAGGCCGACCACGTCGAGCCCGGCGCAGGCCGCGGGCAGGAGCCCGACCGGGGACAGCACCGAGAACCGGCCGCCCACCGACGGCGCGATCGGAAACGAGGCCAGGCCGAGGCGCTGGGCCAGCCGGCGCAGCGCGCCGCGCCCCGGATCGGTGGTGACCACCAGCCGGCTGCGGGCCCGCTCGGCGCCGAGGGCCACCTCGAGGTGCTCGTAGACGACCAGCAGCTGGGCGGCGGTCTCGGCGGTGGCGCCCGACTTGGTGACCACGTTCCAGATGGTGCGCTCGGGCGGGCACACCTCGAGCACCGCGGCGAAGGTGGCCGGGTCGGCGTTGTCCGGGAACAGCAGGCGCCGCGGCATCCCGGGCGCGCGCGGGCGCAGCGGGTCGAGCGGGCGGGCCAGCGCCGAGTAGAGCGCGTGCGGGGCGCTCGACTTCGCCGCCGCGCTCGACCCGACCACCGTGTCGATGGCCGGGTCGAGCGCGGCGGCGAAGTCGAGCGCGGCGCGGGCCTGGTGACGGTCGTCGGGCAGGTCGAGGAAGCCGATGTCGCCCCGCTTGCGCCGCTCGAGGGTGGTGTTGACCGCGGCGGCCGCCGGCCCGGCCCAGCGATCGATGTCGCTCTCGGACAGGCCGCACTCGGCAACGCCGGCGGCCATGAGGTTGGTGCAATCGATGCTGAGTCGATTCTTGCGATCGGCCACGGCGAGCGACCCTACCCCGGATCGACGCAGGCCGCCAATCCGCCCCGGAGTGCGGCACGCCGACGACCACACACCCGTCGGGCACCGCTCGCTGGCCGCCACAGTGTTAAATATTTGCCGCCCGCGCCGCGTGGTTCAGAATGGAGGGCCGCCCGCAGAGGACCATGAACCGACGCACATCGCCGCGCTCTGGCTCGCCGCAGCACCCGCATCCGTCCCCTCGCCGTCGCGTCCAGCTCGAAGGGCGCCCGCCGTCCCACCAGACCATCCGTCACCGCCGCATCGGCTTCGCGGTCCTGTCCGGCCTGGTGGTGGCCGCCGCGGCCGGCATCGCGGCGGGCGACGACGATCGTCCCAGGCCCGCGCTCGAGATCGACGGGACCTCGGTCACGCCGGCGGCGAGCGACAGCGCCGGGAGCGATCCCGCGGCGGGCGAGCGCGGCAGCGACCGGCGATCCGGGGGGCTCGATCAGCGCGTGCCGCTCGAGGAGCTGCCCGACATCCTGATCGGCGACGCCGCGCTGCGCGGGCGCATCGCGCTCTCGACCATGACGGAGGTCGGCGATCACTACGAGGTGCGCCTCGACGGCGGACGGCGCGCCCGCCTCACCCTCGACCCGACCCTGCAGAAGCAGGCCCAGCGGATCCTCACCCTGTCGCGCGCGCCGATGGCGGCGATCGTCGCGATGGCGCCGGACGGGCGCATCCTGGCCCTGGCCGGGCGCAAGCACGGCCCACCGACCGACGACGGCGCCTACGACCTGGCGACCAAGGTCTGGGCCCCGGCCGCGTCGGTGTTCAAGCTGGTGACCGCGGCGGCGCTGCTCCAGGCCGGGGTGGGCGCGAGCTCGCCGGTCTGCTTCCACGGCGGGCTGCGCGAGGTGGCCGCGTCGAACCTGGAGGACGACCCGCGCCGCGATCGCCAGTGCCAGGATCTCACCTTCGCCGTGGCCGAGTCGCAGAACGCGATCGTGGCCAAGCTGGCCCACAAGTTCCTCGACCGCGGCAAGCTGTCGGCCGCGGCCAGCGCGTTCGGGCTCGGCCGGGCGGCGTCGTTCTCGCTCGACTGCGAGGCGAGCCGGGTCAGCGTGCCCGACGACGCGCTCGAGCAGGCCCGGTTCGCGGCCGGGTTCTGGTCGAGCGAGCTGTCCGCGATGGACGGCGCGATTCTGGCCAGCGTGGTTGCCAACCGCGGCATGCGCCTCACCCCCCGCATCGTGGCCGAGGTGGTGGAAAAGGACGGCAAGCGTCGGCGCGTGGTCGCGGTGCCGGGCGAGCGCGCGATCCCGGCCCGGGTGGCCAGCACCATCGCCGAGATGATGGTGCAGACCACCGAGCGCGGGACTGCCTACCGCGCGTTCCACCAGCGGCGCGGGGGCGCGGTGCTGCGCGGGATCAAGGTCGCCGGCAAGACGGGCTCGCTCGACCGCGACGCGCCCAGCTACATGGGATTCTCCTGGTTCGTGGGCTTCGCCCCGTCGGACAGGCCCGAGGTGATCGTCTCGGTCGTGCTCGGCAACCAGGAGAAGTGGTGGCTGAAGGGCCACACCGCCGCGCGAATGCTGCTCGAGGTCGCGATGGCGCACCGGCCGGCGCGCGCGGACTGAGCCGCGTCGAGGCGGGCGGCGCGTCCGGGGCCGGGTGGCCCGGGCCTCCGGCATGCGGCAAGATGCGCTCCGGGACCGTCCCCACGGAGACTCATGTCAGCCTGGACTCGCTCAGTCACGCTGGTCGCGCTCGCGACCGCCCTCCTGGCCGCGGCGCCGGCCTCGGCCCAGACTCCGGCCGAGCAGGCCGAGACGCTCAACCAGGAGGGCAAGCGCCTGTTCGCCGGCAAGGACTACGACCGCGCGTACGGCAAGTTTCGCGAGGCGGCCACGCTCAGCCCCGAGGGCCGCTTCTTCTTCAACATGTGCTACGCGCTCAACTTCCTCGAGCGCTACCAGGACGCGATCCAGGCCTGCGAGCAGGTCGAGGCGGCCGGCGCCGACGCCGAGCTGATCGGCAAGACCCGCAAGGCGCTCGCGTCCCTGCGCGACAAGGCGGCCGCCCAGGACGGCGCGCGCGGCGGCGACGGCGCCGTCGAGCCCGCGGCCGGCGAGCCCACCGGCGAGCCCACCAGCGAGACCGCCGGCCCGTCCACTGGCCAGGAGACGGCCCGGGTCGACCCGGTCGCCGGCACCCGGCGCGAGTCCGGGCGGGGCGGCCCACCGGCGCCGGGCCCCGGCGGTCCCGATCCGTTCATCGCCGCGCGGGCGGCGGCGCCCACCGGCGGATACAAGTGGTCGGTCGGCGGATCGATCGGCGTGCTCGGCAACGTGAACACCGGCCGGGCCAGCGACGGCGAGGGCGGCGACAGCGACATCTACGGCTCCGGCGGCGCGGACTTTCGCCTGTTCGCCAGCTTCATCGTGAGCGAGCGGGCCCGCCTCGGCCTGCAGGGTTCGCTCGGGTTCGGCGCGCTGGCGCCCAAGGACCAGGACGTCGACGACAACCTGGTGATCGCCGACATCGGCGCGGCCATCTTCCTCCACCTGCCGCTCGGCCGGCACCTGGTGGTGACGCCGCTGGTCGGCCCGCTGGTGTCGGTGCAGCAGCCGCAGGAGCTGTCACAGGGCTTCATCGCCGGGGGCGGGCGCGCCGAGCTCGGCATCTCGTACGTGTTCGGACGTGCCGGCGAGCACGTGATCAGCGTGGTGCCGGCGTACAACGTGTACGGTCCGGCCTCGGGCGAGGAGGACGGTCTCGAGCCGATCGACTTCGGCCTCGACGAGGCGCACGCCACCTTCGGCGTCTCGCTCGGCTACGCGTATCGATTCTCGTCGCCGTTCGGCTCGGCCCCGCTCATCACCCTCGAGTGACCGGCTCGAGTGAGCCGCCGGCCCGACCCGCGGCTCACTCGGGCGGAAGCGGCGGCGACGCGGCCGCTCGCTCGAGCTGGTGCAGCCGCTGGCGCGCGCGCCCGGCCATCGCGTGGTCGGGTGTGCCGGCGACGAAGGCGCTGTACGCGGCCTTGGCCTCGGCCGGGCGGTCCAGCCGGTCGAGCGACGCGCCGAGCAGGTAGCGCAGCTCGGCGGCCGCCGCGCCCTCGCCGGCCTGGGCCAGCCCCGCCTCGGCCGCCTCGCGCGCCCGCTCCCAGTCGCGCCGGTCGAACGCCTGGCGCGCGCGCACCGCGGCCTCGGCGGCGAGCTCGGCGCGCGCGCCGTCGATCGCGTCCGACAGGAACTGACGCTGAGCCGGGGCGACCTCGGTCAGCGCGCGGTGCGCGGCGATCGCCTCGAGGTAGCGCCGGCGCCGGAGCAGCTCGAGCACCTCGCCCACCGCGCGGTCGGCCGCGTCGCGCGCGGCCAGCTGCCTGGCGAGCCCGTCGGCGCGGACGCGGACCGCGTCGCGCTCGGCCACCGCGCGATCGCGCTCGGCCGCGACGTCGTCGGCCCGGCCGCGGAACAGAAAGAAGAACGCCGCGCACAGGAGCACGGTGAAGAGGAGGTAGGCGACGAACGAGTTGAGGCTGAGCACGCGGTCCTGGCGCCTCATGCCGCGGGACAGGTCGCGCACCGCCGCCACCAGCTCGCCCGAGGCGTCCCCGGATCGCGGCCCGTCCTCGACCTGGCCGAGCCGCTCGGCCAGCCCCTCCAGCCTGTCTTCCAGCGCCCGGAGCTCGCCGTCGTTCACGTTCTCGAGATAGCCCGACGGCGGGCGGCTGATCAAGAGTCTCCACCTTTCACGAGGGTGCCTTGAGTGAGACAAAGCCTCGAAGAATCGCCGAGTTGTATCCTTGCTGGTGATATCTGTGCCTGCTACAGTCGGGCGCCCGGAAGAATGTCCTTTCCCGACGGAATCGGAATCGGAAGTCCAGAGCAACACTCGGGCAGGGACTGGAGCGCACCACCGATATGACACTTCTTTACGAATGGCTCAATCGCGCCGCAGACCAGCGCGGCAACAACAAGGCCCTGGTGTACCGCGACAACTATCTGTCGTGGCGCGGACTTCTCCACCGCGTGGATCGCCGGGCGCAAGAGTTCCGCGCGATGGGGCTGCGCAAGGGGGCGTGGGTCGGGCTCATGCTCGGCAACGTCCCCGACTTCGTCATCCTCTCTCTCGCCCTGTCCAAGCTCGACATCACCCCGGTGCCGATCGATCCCACCACCGGCGCGCGCGAGCTCGAGCTCATCATGGCCGCCGCGCCGCTGCGCGCGCTGGTCACCCGCCCGCGCGGCAGCGAGGCCACCGGCGGATCGGGCACGCCCGGCATCGAGGAGATCCGCCCCAAGGTCACCGGCCTGGTCGGCACCGAGGAGGCGCCGGAGATCCGCCGCCGGCTGCAGGGCACGCTGCTCACGTCGAGCGTGTTCAAGAAGGACAACCCGGATTTCGGCGTGCGCGCGATGGTCGTCCTGTTCACCGCCGACTCGCTGGGCGACCCCAAGGGCGTCCTTCGCACCTCCGAGAACCTCGAGGCCACCGCGGAGAGCGTGGTCGCCAACCTCGAGTTCGACACCGAGTCACGCGTGCTGGTCGCGGTGCCGCTCTATCACGCGTACGGCTGGGACCTGGGCCTGCTCCCCACCCTGCGCACCGGCGCGACCATGTTCCTCGAGGAGGAGATCTCCGCCCGCCGGGTGGCCAAGCTCATCCGCGACCACAACATCGACGTCCTGCCCGGGACGCCCAGCATGTACCGCGAGCTGGCCAAGCTCCCCACCGCCAAGGCGCTCAAGGCCAAGAACCCGCGCTTCCTGTCGGGCGGGTCGAAGCTGGAGGCCGACGTGGCCCAGTCGATGCTCGACGAGTACGGCGTGCGGCTCATCGCCTGCTACCACACCACCGAGACCGGGGTGGTCGCGCTCGACGTGCAGGGCAAGAACACCGACTCGGTCGGCAAGACCGTGGACGGCGTCGAGCTGCGCTTCACCGCGCCCAAGTCGCGGAGGCCGTCGACCACCACCGCCACCGCGGCCGGCGCCAAGCAGGGCGTCATCTGGGTGCGCAGCCCGGCGCTGTCGCCGCTGTCGATCGGGCCGTTCAAGGAGGAGAACGGGCGGGTCCGCAAGGAGGTCGGGATCGGCGAGAGCGACGGCGACGGCTGGTTCCGCACCGGCGACCTCGGCAAGGTCGACCGCTCGGCCCGCCTCTACCTGACCGGACGCGAGGACGACGTGGTCAAGATCGAGGGCAAGCGGGTCGCGCTCGGTGAGGTGGAGGGCTGCCTGGAGGCGTTCCCCAAGGTGAAGGCGGCGCAGGCGCGGCTGGAGTCGGATCCGTTCGCCGGCTCCATGGTGGTCGCGCGAGTGGTGGCGACCTCGCACTGCGAGGCGGAGGAGATCATCGACCACTGCGCGCGCAACCTGGCCCCCTACAAGGTCCCGCGGCGGATCGAGTTCTGCGACCGGATCTAGCCCCGATCGAGCCCCATCCCGTCGGCACGGGACTTGAACTCCATCCCTCGAACGGAGGGTCCCCATGGCAGACAAGTTCAAGCCCGACAACCAGGGTGAAGGCAATCGCGACGCGGCTCGCCGCTACAACCAGGAAGTCGAGAAGCACGCTCATTCGGGCCTCTCGGATCAGGCGGCCGAGAAGGCGCGCGAGGACGTGGATGGGCCCGGGGGCGAGGCGCTGCGCCAGGCCGAGCGCGACGGCAAGAAGCACATCGCCGAGGAAGACCCAGAGGTCGAGGGGAGCGCGCGCAACGACGAGCGCACCCCCGATCCGACGCGGCCCGGCCGCCGCGCGCCGTAGCCGGTTTCGGACCGGCCGAGGTGCGTCACCGCCCGGGGCGGCACTTCACCGCGCGGCGCTCACCGTGCGGATCTGCCTCGATCGCCGCGCCGGCGCGTCATCTCGCCTCAGCCGGTCCATTTCATTTCCCGCCGAACACCGGGTCGCGCTTCTGTAGAAACGCGCTGACGCCCTCGACGAAGTCGGCGCTGCCGAGCAGCTGGAGCTGACCCTCGGCCTCGCGGTCGAGGGCGGCGTCGAGGTCGCCGTCGAGCGAGGCGTAGACCGCGCGCTTGATCCGGCGCATCACCAGGGGCGGCCCCTTGGCCAGCTTGACGGCGAAGTCGTGGACCGCGGCCTCGAACCCTTCGGCCGGCAGCAGGCGGTTGGCCAGGCCGATGCGAGCTGCCTCCGCGCCGTCGATGACGTCGCCGGTGAACATGAGCTCGAGCGCTCGGGCCAGGCCGACCAGGCGCGGCAGGTGAAACGTGCCGCCGCCGTCGGGCATGAGGCCGCGCCGCACGAACACCTCGCCGAACCGGGCGCGCTCGCTGACCAGGCGCAGGTCGCAGGCCAGGGCCAGGTCGCAGCCGAAGCCGACCGCGGGGCCGTCGACCGCCGCCACCACCGGCGCGTCGCACGCGCGCACCGCGCGGATGAGGCCGTGGAAGTAGGCGCGCAGGTCGCGCTCGAGCTCGGCGGGTGGGCGCGGCCCGGTGCGCATCGCGTCCTTGAGGTCGAGGCCGGAGCAGAAGTGGCCGTCGGCTCCGGCCAGCACGACCGCGCGGGCGCCGGCGGCCGGCGCGCCCTCGACGGCGGCGATGAGGGCGCGGTTGGTGTCGACGGTGAGGCCGTTGCGCGACCCGGGCCGGCGGAGCTCGATCCAGCGCACCTCGTCGCGGTCGGTGACGTTCACGGGGTCGGTCATGAGGACTCCTTGGTCGGGCCGGGCTCGTCGTCGCCCTCGGGCTCGTGCCCTGCTGGTTCGGGTGCCGGATCGGGCACGGCTCTCGGCGCGCGGTCCGCCGCGGCCGCGCCGCTGCGATCGAGCTCGATGACGCCGGCCTTGCCGCGGGCCTGCTCGGTCGACGGCCGGCCGGCGCCGATCCGATCCGGCCCGGGGTCGACGTGGAGGTGCGGGGTCGGGTCCGGCACGGTGTCCGGATCGCGCGCGCGCCGCCGGAGCGGTCGGGTCGGTCCGCGTCGATCGAGGCGAGGCAGCTCGAGCGGCAGATCGACCGGGACCAGCTCGGTGCCGTCGGTGAAGAAGGTGCTGTCCTGGTAGAAGCCGAGCGCGCGGCGGATGAGGACCGCGATGCTGGCCGCGATCGGCACCGCCAGGAGCACGCCGGTGAACCCGAGCAGCTGGCCGCCGACCAGGACCGCGAGCAGCGCGCCGACCTCGCCCAGACCGACCCGCTTGCCGACCAGGCGCGGGGTCAACACCGCCGCCTCGGCCAGGTGGAGGACCACGAACACCGCGGCGATCGCCACCAGCTGCCCCGGGCCCTGCCAGTCGAGCAGCACCATGAGCAGCGCCAGCGCGGCGCCGACGAAGGTGCCGAGGAACGGGATCACGGTCAGGAGACCGACGGTGATGCCGATCGTGATGCCGAGGTGGAGGCCGATGATCGCGAACGCGGTCGCGTACAGCGCGGCCAGGACCGCCATGACGGTGAGCTGGCCGCGCACCCAGGTCGACACCACCCCGTCGATCTCGCGGGCCAGGCCACCCACCCATTCCCGGTGGCGCGGCGGAGCGAGCGCGTGCATGCGCGCCACGATCGGGTCCCAGTCGACCAGGATGTAGAAGGCGAACACGGGGACCAGCAGCAGCTCGGCCAGCCAGCCGAGCAGGCCGAGCACGCCGCCCAGCGCGGTGGCCGCGATCGACGAGGCCGGCCCGACCGCGCCCTCGAGCAGCTCGCGCAGCTCCGGGCCCTGCAGGTACGAGCGCCAGTTTCGCGGCAGATCGACGCCGAAACCGTCGGACAGCGAGGCCGCGGCGCGGTCGATGAGCGCGGGTAGCGCGCCGGCGAAGCGAGCGATCTCGCGCGACACCAGCGGCACCACCACCACCACCACGGCCACCACCAGCGCGGCGAATCCGAGGAGCAGACCCAGCGCCGCCAGGCTCCGGTTGACCCCGCGCGCCGCCAGCCGGTCGAGCAGCCCGTCGAGCAGGTAGGCGATCGCCGCGGCGGCCAGGACCGGGGTCATGAGCGGGCCGACCAGCCGCAGGACCAGGAAGCCGAGCACCGCGAACACGACGTAGAGCAGCCACCTCACCATGGTGAGGACCTGCCGCTCCTCGCGGCTGCGCTGCTTGCCGGGGTCGGGCATCGATCAGGGAGCGGCGGCCGAGCGAGAGCAGACGCAGATCTGGCTGACATTGGCCCCGTCGCAGCCGGTCTCCTTCTGGCGGTCGCAGGCCAGGGTCGGGTCGGTGTTGTCGGCGTTGAAGGCGGTGATGCAGGCGCCGCCGCCGATCGCCGCGCAGTGCGCGGAGCACGGCGTGGCCGGGTCGACCAGGAGGAAGAACTCGCACGAGTCGGCCTGCTCGCTGCAGAGGTCGTAGGCGGGCGCGCCGCCGTACTGCTCGTCGCACGAGAGCAGAGGGGCCGCGTCGGGCGGGGCCGCGTCGGGCAGCGCCGCGCCGTCGGCTGGCGGGGCGCCGTCGGCGACGATCGGCCCGTCGCCGGCGTCCGCGGCCGGGTCGCCTGCGTCGGCCCCACCCTGCCCGTCCGGCACGCAGCGCTCCTCCACGCACTCGAAGCCGCGCGGGCAGTCGCCATCGCTGCACACCAGACGCGAGTCGCTCAGGCTGACGTCGACGAAGCAGCCGGCCAGCACCAGCCCGGCGGCGAGAGCGACCAGGCGGAGGGTCCGGACCAGAGGTTCGCCTGCGTTCATGAGGACCTGGGCCGCCGAGCCGCGCGGCCGGGATCGTTTATAAACCGCCCGGCCGCCCCCTCATAGGCCCAGGGCGACCCCGAGCGCGAAGACCGAGGCCAGCGCGTCCAGGACCAGGAGCAGGTCGAGGACCGCGCCGTAGCTCTGCAGGCGCGCGCCAATCGGCGCCCGGCGGTCGTGGACCTCGAGCGGCAGCCCGGCCCGGCGCAGCGCGCCCGGCACCCGATCGAACAGGTCCCAGTCGCGGCTGGACACGTACCAGGTCGACCCGCGCTGCTGCTCGATCGCGACCGCATCGCGGTAGACCCGGATGGCGGTGATGTGGTCGCGAGTGACCCGGAAGCCGAGGTCGTCCCAGCCCCAGCGCACCCCGTCGGCGTCGACCCGCAGGCGCGCGCGCCGCACCGCGTAGCCGACCGCGGCCACGCTCGCGCACATGAGCGAGACCGCGAGCAGGAGCTCGGTCGTCTGGGCCGGCGCGCGCCGCACCGCCAGCACCGCCGCGGTCCCGCTGGTGGCCAGGACCATGAAGAACACGCGCCCGGCCAGGCGGCGCGGCCGGCGCCGGCACCCGAACTCACCCGAGGCCCGGCCCGCGAACGCGATGCCGGGCGGGGTATCGACCGCGCTCACGACTTCTCTCGCGCGGGGCGCTCGGCCAGCGCGCCCTGCAGCGCGCGCTCCACCTCGCGGACCCGATCGGTGCCGGCCAGCTTGCCGCCCCCCGCCCGCCGGTCGGTCACGTAGAAGGCGTCGGCCACCTTCTCGCCCTCGGTCGACACCTTGGCCAGGTGGATGTCGAGGCCGAGCTCGGCCAGGGTGCGGGTGATCGAGTGCAGGACGCCGACCCGGTCGCGAGTGGCCACCTCGATGACGGTGAAGTCCAGCGACGCGTCTTGCACCACCTGCACCGAGGTCGCCACCGCCGGGGTCACCCGCGGGCGCAGCGACGAGCGCTTGCGCCGCCGGTCGAGCAGCTCGGCCACCGCCGCGCCCGGCTCGGCGCCGGGCTGCACCACGCGGGCGAGGTCGGCCCGGATCGCGTCCCAGCGCGAGTCGTCGGCCGCGATGGCCTTGCCGTACGGATCGCGCACCGAGAACAGGTCGAGGACCAGCGCCGGCCCTCCTCCCGGCGGCGCGACCGTGGTCACCACCGCCGAGTCGACGCTGACCCGGTGGGCCGACAGGACGCCGGTGATGTGGGCCAGGAGGCCGCCGCTGTCGTCGGCGACCACCGCCACCTCGGTGTGCCCCTTCAATGGATAGGCGGTCACCTCGATGTCGACCGCGATCCGGTTCTGGGCGCGTCGATGGACCAGGGCCAGGTGGCGGGCGATCTGCCGCGGCGACAGCGCCGCCACGGTGCGGTCGTCGAGCGCGTCGACCAGCCCGGCCAGGGCCGGCGCGTCGGCCGGCAAGAGCTCACGCACGCGCGCGCGGGCCGCCTCCACCGCCCGCTGCCGGTCGGCTCCGTCGGTGCGCTCGCCGCCGCTGGCCGCGCCGCGGCAGCGATCGCGCGCGCGGGTGTACAGCTCGCCGAGCAGCTGGTCCTTCCAGGCCGACAGGTTGCCCGGCGCGGTCATCGCGGTGTCGCATCGGGTGAGGAGGTAGAGCTGGGCGATGGCGATCTCGTCGCCGATCCGCGCGGCGAACCGCCGCACCACCTCCGGATCGGTGAGATCGCGCCGCTGGGACAGGTGCGCCATGGTCAGGTGCTGGAGGACCAGCATCTCGGTGCGCGCCGCGTCCGCCTCGCTCAGGCCCAGCCGACCGGCCACCGCCGCCGCCAGCCGCGCGCCCTTCTCCGCGTGACCGCGGCCGAGCGGCTTGCCGACGTCGTGGAGCAAGGTGCCGAGCAGGAGCGGCGCGGGCGGCGCCCCGGCCGCGGCCAGCTCACGCGCGACCTCGGTGGCGAGCGGCGCCTCCGCGGCCAGCTCGCCGCGCATGGTCCGCTTCAGCATCGCCACCGCGTACAGCTGGTGCTGGTCGACGGTGTAAACGTGGTAGAGGTCGTGCTGGACCCGGCAGGTGCACGGGGCGAACTCCGGCATGAGCGCGGCCAGCATGCCGACCTGGTGCATCTCCTCCAGCAGCGACGGCTGGCGCCCATCGCGCAGGTCGCACAGCGCGGCCAGGAAGTGACGCGCGGCCTCGGCGTCGCCGGCCAGCGCGTCCGGATCCACCGCGAGCCGCTCGGCCACGACCTCCTTGGTGTGCCCGTAGATCGCGACGTCCTGATCGAGCGCGACCCGGAACAGGCGCACCATCTCGCTCGGCCGGTCGCGGAACACCGCCGGGTCGGACGCGGCCAGCTGCCCGTTCCACAGGAGGAAGCTGGCGTCGACCCGACCGATGCGCGGCTTGCGCCGCTCCGGCACCCGCGCCGCCTCGAGCAGGCGATCAGCCACCCGCACCACCGCGCGCGCGTGGAGGTAGTAGTCGCGCATGAGCGCCTCCACCGCCGGCGCCACCGCCGGCTCGACCGACACGCGCGCGGCCGGCACCGTCGGGGCGGGCGGCGGCGACTCCGGCGCGTGGGCGTCCGGGTAGAGGCGCGGCGCGATCGCCTCCTGGATCTCGAAGGTGAGCTGGTCGGTCGCGCGCCCGGCCTGCAGCTGGACCAGCGAGCGCAGGCGGAGCAGGAAGTCGCGCGCCTCGGCCAGCAGGCCCGCCTGGCGGGCGGACAGCTCGCCCTGGGCGACCAGCTCGTCGAGATCGCCGACCGCCCAGCGCGCCCGCGCCGCCCACATGGCGGTGCAGAGATCGCGCAGCGCACCGATCCCCTGCTTGAGGTTCGGCTCGAGCAGGTAAAGCGAGTCACCGAAGCGGTCGTGGCGGCGCG
>Ga0193753_10000898_pt1 | contig 27390 bp, 24 predicted proteins | sample H1c2metaG_FD_144925 | JGI IMG/M metagenome (GOLD analysis project Ga0193753, IMG submission 144925) | Soil microbial communities from a riparian zone of the East river system, Colorado, United States - H1c2 | ecosystem: Environmental > Terrestrial > Soil > Riparian zone | place: USA: East... | reverse complement strand
GTGAATTATTGGTGGGGTAATGACTTATATGCAACAACGGGTTTTGATTTGTACGACGGGGCATGGCATCATGTAGCGGTAACCTATGATGGTGTGAACCGTAAAATATATGTAGATGGGGTGGTAAGGGCACAGGATGTGCCATCGTCTACCACGCATTCCGTAACGGCTGTAAATTTTGCAGTAGGCAGTACAAACAAGCTACCACTCATTCCGTAACGGCCGTAAATTTTGCAGTAGGCAGTACAAACAATGGTGAATATTTTAAAGGTGATATGGATGAAGTGCGCATCTGGAGCAGGGCGCTTTGCCAGAGCGAATTGCAAAATAATATGATTGGAGAGTTAACTGCAGCGGGCCAGACAGGACTTGCCTTACTTTACCACTTTAACCAGGGTATTACCGGCGGTAATAATATTGGTATAACATCGGCAACTGATGGGAGCGGCAATAACAATAATGGTACGCTTACTAATTTTTCATTGTCGGGCAGCAGTTCCAATTGGGCAACTGGGACGGTTACGGGCAACAGCCCGGTGTTCGCTCCGGCATCTTTGGCCGGCACAGCGGGAGGAGCGGTCGTTTGCCAGTCTGCAAATGTTCAGGCTCCCGGCATCAACTATCTCGATGGAACCTGTAACTTAATTGCAAATATTAATCCTTCAGGCGTTTCGCCGGTTACCGGCGTTGTAAATACCTGCGTGACAATTGACGCCTCGGTTCAGTCGTATAACGGGCATCCGTATGTACAAAGGCATTACGATATAACACCCGCCACCAAATGCCACTGCTGCAACCGGTACCATAACATTGTACTATGCGCAGGCAGAGTTCAATGGATATAATGCCGTAAGAGGAAGTAACCCAGCATTGCCTGTATCCGCATTGGATGCAGCCGGCATTGCCAATATATTGATTACACAATACCACGGTACGGGCACCGCACCCGGCAACTACAGCGGTACTGTTGTACTGATAAATCCTGTTGATAATAAAGTAATATGGAACAGCACGCTCAACAGGTGGGAAATTACCATTGATGTAAACGGTTTCAGCGGTTTTTTTGTATACACAAACACTACCAATACCCTATTGCCTGTTGGTTTGGTAAGCTTTACCGGCAGCAATCATTCTAACATAAACTTGTTGCAATGGAACAGCAGCGCAGAGCATAACACAAGCCTGTTTGAATTGCAGCGTAGTACGGACGGTGTTTCATTTGAGAAGGCGGCTGGCATCGCTGCAGCTGCAAACAGCAGCAGCAACCGTTATTACAGTTTCAATGATAATATTGCAGGCTTATCTCAAAATGCATTTTATTACCGGTTAAAGATGATCGATATAGACGGCAGTTTTTCTTTTAGCGATATTGTGAAAATTAACCTTGCCGGCAAAGGCTTTAGTGCAACAGTAACGCCTAATCCATTTTGGGAGATCCTGAAAGTAAACATTGAAACATCCGCTCCGGAAAAAGCCGATATAGTACTGAAAGATATGGGCGGAAGGAAAATGTGGCAAACGGTCATTGTATTGCAGAAGGGTGTAAATGCGGTGCGGATTGACAGAGCCAGCAAATTACCAGCCGGCATTTATATGCTAACTGTCAAAACCGGTAAACAGCAACAGACCATTAAAGTAGTGAAACAATAAAAGTGCTGCATTATTTTAAACAGCCAGATCCCGGCAGTGAGCAAAGCTGCCGGGATTTTGTTGTTGCCGCCAGGCTGAATATTGCTGGTACTGCAAAGAAAAACAGCTATCGGCTTAGGGTTTCCCATGCCCGGTTTCCACTCAAACAGGTCCGGTCTGTACCGGGTTGAACTACGATTATGCTTGATGAAATTTTATTAGCAACTGCCGGGATTTGTAAAAACAAGTAATCCTGTATGAATCGGATATTATCGGATAAAACCGGATATTTTGGAGTAGCCCAAGGGCGAAAATTGCCCTCCATAAATGCACCTACCCTGTACACACATCTTTTTTGTTTCGATATAGCACACGGATGACACAGATTAAACGGATTAGCACGGATTTTTTCGTCCAAAGGGCGCCAAAGCAATCCGTATTTATCCAATCCGACTGCATGCAAAAGGATTTTCACGCCTGCCCGTCCGGCAGGCGGGGATTTTTCTGCTCCACAGAAATAAAAATCAATCTAATCCGTGTCATCCGTGTTCCCTATTGAACTTGTGTGTACAGGGTAGCATAAATGCACGGGGGCGAAAAACACCATTATTTGTATTTGCCCTCGTCAGGGGAGCGAATATTTGTGCGCAAGGTTTTCAAGGGCAAGGAGATTGAGGCGGAAACAGCTTCAAAAAAGTAACGGGGTTCGGTCTTATTAATAAGATAATTCTTCGAAATAATCCAATCGTTTGAATCCGGAATTGGTTTGAATAACGCGCCGAAATGCAAACACGATGTATTTTCGCTAAAGCATTGCATATACCAGATTTCAATGGAACCCGTTATTCTCACAAAATCACAGGCCCGAAAGATCATACTCCATGCGGCGGGGCTTTCCAGGCGTGGGCAGTTCGGAAAGGGCCAGGAAGCGGCCTATAAGGTCATCGACCAGCTTGGTTTCATCCAGGTAGATACCAACTACGTGGTTGAAAGGGCGCATCACCATGCCATTGCCGCACGCGTACCGGGTTATAAAACGGAATGGCTGGAGGAATTGCAGGCCGATGGAAGGATCTATGAATTCTGGACACGTGATTCGGGGTTTATGCCCATGAATGAATTCCGGTTCTCGCTACCGATCCACAACAGCTTTTCAACCAAATGGAAGTCGCTGCCAGCCGCAGAGGCTAACCTGATGAACAGGATCCTCGACCGGATTGCGCGCGAAGGTCCGCTTGGGGCAAAAGACTTTGAAAATGACCGCAGCGCAAAGAGTTCCGGGTGGTGGGACTGGCGCCCATCAAAAGTGGCGCTTGAACGGCTGCACCTTACCGGCCAACTGTTAACCACAAGAAAAAAAGACTTCCATAAACTATACGATCTTACCAGGAACATCATTCCCGGCGGTACCAACATGTCCATGCCTGCCACCAAAGAATTCACCCGGCATCTTATTATGCGTTCCCTGCAAGCATTGGGTATTGCTTACACAAAAGAAATAGCATGGAACGGCCGGCTTGTAAAAGCCCCCATAAAACCGGAACTGAAAAAGCTCGTCGGCACCGGTGCAGTGGTTGAGGTTGCCATCGAAGGCCTGAAAGGAACTTTGTATATGCTTCCCGGGTATAAAAAGAAAAAAATTACCATCGCCGGCGACGCATTTATTCTTTCGCCTTTCGATATGCTGAATGTTTTCCGGCACCGGCTGCGCGACTTCTTCGGTTTCGATTACCAGGTGGAGTGTTTTGTACCTGAAGCGAAAAGGAAATACGGCTATTTTTCATTGCCCATACTTATTGGTGACAGGTTTGTAGCAAGGATGGATGCCAAAGCCGACCGGAAGCAAAAACTGCTCATCATCCATAACCTTCATTTCGAGCGGGTGGAAATGACCAGGCCCATGGAGGCAAAACTTTGTGCTGCCATCCTGGAGTTTGCCGGATTCAACGGGTGCACCAAGATCGCCATTACGAAATCAAATAATAAGTCGCTTCTGAAAACGATTCGTAAAACGTTGAATGATGTGGATGGTAATAGCGTTATGTAAATCAAGATGACCGTTGTTCCGGTTAAATTCTTCTTTCGCGTCTTTCTTTTGTATCATAATTTTTCTTCTTCTTTACGCGTAACAATATTGCAACCTGCACATTTATGTTCAACTGTGACTACTTCATTCTTACAAATAAAATAATGCTTCAATCTGAACAGATCCACTTACTGATAACGCTGTGTGTTTTGATAACGGCGTGCAACGGACAAACCATGGGAAAATCGGTGGTCAATAAAATAAATGGGATAGAAAATGCGAAAGATGCAAAAGCGGTGGTTAAAAGAGGGGAAATGATGACTGGTACCAACCCCGTTACGGCATGATAGCGGTTATTTGCAGCCATGACTGCGCAAATAAAATGGTTGGTTCAACTATTTGTTTTTTTACTTTTTGCGATAGTTTATGGTCATCCTCCAAAAGTTTATGGTCATCATCTAAAAGTTTTTTCACTTTTACAAACAGTAGACGGCGAACATCCAACAGTAAAACTGTTTAAATAAAAAGTACATGATCATCACGATAGAGAAGATTTTAGTCTGGAGATGGTAAACGGCCAACTACAAATGGAGGGACCAATATGGTAAAATAAAATATGGGCCTTGCAGTTGATTCCGGCTCTTGTAAAGGATTTTGAAAGATGCAGCAAAAAAATGCGCCGGGCATTGTATAATAGACGGATTCACTTAGTGCCATTGCCCTGACAATGGCGCCGTTTGATTTCATTTGCACATGAGATCGTGTTAGAGGGGTATAAAAATAAAAAAAGAGTTCCACTCACTTGAATCCTTTACTGTGGCTAGACCCCCCTTCTGAGGAGAAAATGCTATTGAAAATCAGTTCGCTAGTGCGAAACCGTAGTTTTTAACATTCGCGTAAAAATACACGGAAGTTCATCCCCAATTTCCTCCTCAAAAATAGAATAAAATATAATATAAAGTCGAAATTTTTCCCTCTAAAGATTAAAGCGATTTAACGATAGTTATCGTGTGAAAGATCACCCGAAGTTATCGCCCATTTATATTATGTCTAATCAGTGGAAGGAAAAGTTTCATTATAAAAAGTTCTCGACGATTTGCCATTGTATGTCCAATATGGACCGGGAGCAACATGATAACTATTGCCATGCCGGCCGGAACATGCATTGCCAAACGGTACGCCGATACCCTGATTGCAAATTATGCTACTTAACTAAATGGAAATGCATCTCTTGGAGGTGCGGCGTAAAGATTATAAAATGAACTCGCGCAATATTCTTCGTATAATACTTCACAAAAAGATAAAAAAATTCATGTCCTGTTAAGAGAATTATGTGGAACATTCCAGGACTATATTGAGCAATAACCAAAATACGGTAAACGGATGTTCTATGCGTCAAATACCATTTTTTGTTTTAATTTTAATAATAATATAGTGTAAGGCAGATGCTTTAAATGTTTTGTGTTTAACTTAGCTACAAAGTATTCCTATCCATTCTAACAACTACAATAGTTTCCCTTGTAAAAAACAAAATCATAATTTTTATGTCTAACTGGTTTTTCCATGCGCCCGCAAATATGACTGATTTTAAAGATCCCCAGTCATGGCACGATGAAATGGTGGGCCTGTCGAAATACAATATTAAAGTATTGGTAGCTTTAGCTTTAAATAAAAGTGAGGATGACATTACGCAAGCTGATATTGAAGCTATGTCTCCTCAATTGAGTTATGTAAATCCTGTAGATTTTAATCCACCCGAAACCGCCGACGTAGTTAATATAGCGCCCTGGGGGGGATTTCCGCGTGCAGTAGACAAAAAAGCTCCCTGGCCGTTCCCGAATGATCCAGGTGATATAAATGGTAGCTATCGTGCTGTTGAGCACCAGGGGCAGGAAGATATCGGTGATGACATATTGAAAGATGACAATGGCAAATTACTTAATCTTCCCGTCAGAGACAGGCAAGATGAATACCTGGAATGGGTGGTAAGAAGAAACCCCGAAGGGAAAATAATAAAAGCGATTTTTGTAGCCGAAGGTTATGATTATTATTCTTCTCTATTTAAATACGACGAACAAGCAGTTGTAGATTTATACAGGAAGTTTACAGGTGTAACTTCAATCGTTGCAAACGACTTGAGAGCGGTAAACGGAATTGGAAGATATACCAGTTCAGGCGCAAAAAGAGAAACGATTGCTGAATCGGGAGCTTTTAACCCCCGAAACAAATTTAACCTTGAGCCAGGTATTGTGCATTTATCTCACAATGCAAATGCATTAGGTGCAGAAGTTAATCTTGCAGCCGTTTCTGCCCTTGCGCGAATGACGATTACCGGAGTAACCTTACAACCAGGTGCGCCAGAAAAGTTATTATGTTGTTCACAAGGTGGCAATCCAAACCGCAATAGTGATCCACTGATTGGCGATCAAGCATATGCTCAAGTAATGGGAAAATTTAAGTATACCTTGGCCGATCCGGTTGGATTGTACATTGCTGGTGCCGAGACACAAAGAATCACAACCGACAAAGGCGAGGCAATACCACTGGAATGGTGGAAGGTGGTTCGGGGACAAGATTTATGGACGCCAGGGCACAGCAGGGTATTGCGTCTTGAACTCGAAGTTCCGTCTGAGCTCGATTTTGTGTTAGGTGATCTATTAATAGACGGAAATCCGATAAAATACCCAGGCCAGATAGCCAGGCTGATGTCAGTTCACCTCTTTGTCACAAGATGGAAACGAACTGATAACAGTATAGGACCCATTGTTAATTGCAGCGGGACTTGTTGCAGAAAAATAGGAACTGACCAACTCCAACCTACTACACACAAATGCACCCAGGGATTTGAACTGGCCTTTCCAGACCTAATACCGCAAGAAGAACATCTTAAAGCGGAAATAGTAAACTTGAAAACAAAAGTCAACACGCATGCTGGAACTGGACGATATTCAAGGAAATATTCTCGCGGGTTTTAATACAGATTTCCAGGTTATAGCTGGCTTGTGTGTTAAATCGGGCGCAGACCCGAAGCAGGTATCCCAATGGCTAGCCCAAAGGGCTCCTGAGATTACCACTGTAAATGAAATAAATGTCCAACGGCTAAGAATGAAGGCAATTTCTTTCAAGAATAGTTTGAGTTGGTTATTCCTGGCTGTCAGCGAAAGAATTATGGGATCTACCCAGTCTGACGTAATCTTTGCAGACGAAGCTTTCCGAAGAGGAATGGTCCGCCGTTCAGGTCCAGTTTTGGGTGACAATACATCTCCGAATAATTGGATTATCGGTGGAAATCATACGTCTATTGATGTTTTACTAATCGTTGCTTCAAATATGAAAAATGTTGCGGAAGAACGAGTAACAATGCTGTTAGAGAATGCAAAAGCTTATGGTTTTGAACAAACCTATCTGGAAAGTGCTAACAAGCTGAACGGCATAGAACATTTTGGTTTTAGAGATGGAATATCTCAACCTACCATAGTGGGCATTGATCCTGATGGTGACATGCAAGCCGGGCATTTTGTATATGGCTATCCAAAAACAGTAGGTTCGCCACCAGTTAACGTGCTTGTGGATGCAAGAGGGGTTACAAAAAATGGTTCCTTAATAGTCATTCGCCGGTTGGAGCAGGACGTGGCATTATTTCATGATTTTTGTGCGTCCGCGGCTAAAGAAATTAGTGCGCAATGGCCTGACATAACTCCTGAAAAACTGCAAGCTTTAATTGTTGGCAGATGGCCACATGGGTCGCTGGTTTCTTTTAATGACTTATCAGATCCCGGGCAACAACCGAATGAAAACGCATTTGATTTTTCTGATGATTTTGAGGGAAAGCGATGTCCTTTTTGGTGCGCACATTCGAAAAGTTAACCCGAGGAACGGTCCAAAAGATGTTATTGACATTCCCAGGTTAATCAGAAGGGGAATCCCATTCGGTCCATTATACGATTCTAATCCCTCTGCTGTAAGAGGTTTGTTGTTTATTTCATTCCAAACTTCAATTGTAGATAGTTTCGAGTTTTTGGCAGCTAAATGGATGAATAATCTTGATAGACCGGGCCCAAACGCTGGAAATGATTTGTTGGTTGGTCGATCACCTAATGGCCGGGTATTAAATATGAACTCTCCTTATGGATTAATTTCGATCTCAGATAAAGGTCAAAATTGGATAACTCCAACCGGAGGCGCGTACCTTTTTGCTCCAGGACGTTCAGGACTAGCCAAATTTTCCAGAAAGTCTGTCCAATTGGATGATATCAGGAAATTAAGTTTAAAAATCAAAAACTTGGATGCGATTGCCGAATTTTAAGATAAAGCATTTGTTGAATTACTATTACATAATGCAAACCCAGGAAATATTTTATCTTCAATAGAGGACGCTATTCCTGATTTTCTCCTATGAAGCTAATTTTGGCAATTTTTTTTTAGCGATTAAAGACACGCCGCTCTTTCACAAAATAAATTCTCCCACGACAGATTCTAGTAAAAATGATTGATTTATATTACTTTCCAGGAATCCGGTATAACAACCTCCAAGAGCGCATGGAGATAATTTCATCGAAGTTGCGACCAAGTATACTGTTTGAAGTAAGCATCCAACATTTTTAAGAATCAAAGAATAACCTGCAGATTCGTATTTCCAGAAAACTCTACCGAATCTTGCGGTTATTAAAAAGAGAATTTGAGGGCTATTACTTAGACATGCACTTTGTTGGGCCGACAATATTGCTTTTTGATGTTCGCCATCTATATCTTTCAAAAAAATTAAGGAATGAATATCCCTGCAATAATAGTATAACCCACGCAAAAGACCCTGGCATTTATTAACTACTAAATAAATTTCAAGTTCATTACACCCTCCTGCGGTTGGATAGGTGCTATATAAAAATTCATAATGTACTTTCCCGCGTTTGTTAATTCCTTTACCTTTCACATGAAAAGTTCTAAACAAGAACTCACTTAACTCATTTTTTGTAATGACTGATGGATGTAGTTCCCGTTTTGTTCGGCGTAATTCAAGTATGGTAGTTAACTTATGATCCCTTTTTATTATATCCGCGATATTGGGGATTTTCAAATTGATTTTTCTCCCTTTTGGCAATATTTTGAATGCAGGGTATTTCGATAATAATTCAGCTTTATTAAAAGTGGCCCCGCTTAAATATTTATGAAAACCCAGCCTGGTTCTGGAATGAAAAAGCAAATCATGAAATTCCCAGTGATTTTGATTTTCCAAATTACATTTCTCCGCTTCCAATATCTTTAAATTTGATAAAATAATGACAATATGGTCATAACTTTTTTGCGTGACTGAAAATTTATCAACTGCTTTACCAATATTGGTAATTGGTAAAAAAGAAAAAATTAAATCGTAAAATAAATGATGCTTTATTTCAATCCGTGATACGCTTAAGGGAGTTTCGAGTATAAGTTTATCGGAAGCAATATGAAAGTATGCAAATTTGCTTAAGGTTACTGCCAAATTTGCTTAAGGTTACTGCTGTACTTTTTTTTTTGTAAATCAGCGAATCCAGATCCACGTGTTTAATAATTGCCAGCTCAATATCGTCTTCCAATATTGCCGCATCCAAATTTTTTTGATTGGACAGAGCGCTCAAAAAACGAGCGAAAAAAAGTTGATCACGATTTTTTCCCGGCAGATTTAATAACCGGCGGACCCAACTTAATGGCAGGCCATTTTTAGAGAATTCGTTGAAATTCTTCTGCCAAAGTTTATTGTTGAATCTGAAATGAGATTTAATTCTCAGTTGAGATTCAACTAACGATAATTCATGACTGGGGCTGACTTTAAATTTTAGCATATGCAAATATCTAAACTGGTAGTGGATAAGGATTAAGTGATAACTCTTTATTTTCAATCAGTTTATCACTATTCAAATAAGGTTTCTGGTAAATTCGTTTGCAGTTAAACCGCGGCCTGATAGAACACATACCTGGTATAATCACTTTTACAACATTCAAATTGAATTGGTCTCTTGACTGATTTGAAACCATGACCTCTAACCCCGCCCTGTGAATGGGAGCCAATAACACATCTATATCTTTTTTCCAACTGTCTGTCGACAGACATTGATAGTCGCTAATTTTTTTTGAAACGATCGAAAATATCCCGGAAAACTGTTTTTCCATGACGCTTCCGTTTTGCCACCAATTGGCAATATCCCGGTCTCGTGCTGTATCTGGATTTTGACAAAATTGCTGGACAGGTCCGAGAGACTGGGCTAATTCACAGAGGGCACTTTCCACAGCTTCTTCCGGATTAAGGTGGCAACCAAAACCAAGTATTACCTGATCGTAAGTTTCCTTTCTGTATGAAACCGCGGCAAACACAGGGATATTTAGATCCGAGGTAATATCTAACACTTGTAACTCTCTTCCTAATTTTGAATAATAGTGCTTTAGGTTTTTTACCAATAAACTCGGATTATTTTCAATGTCGACCTTTAAGCAATTATGCTGATTATACCACCAGATGCCGATACTATCCCTTTCAATTATTTCTAATATTGCATAAAACAATGCCTCTTCAATCGAACCGCCGGTTGCTCTTCCATTTGAGTCCCCTGTAAGATACTTTTTTTCATTGTCGGAAATTTCACCAGGAGTGTTTTCGTAAACTAAAATAGTAGGCAAGTAGCGAACTTTATTTGTGGTAAGTGACCAGAGAGGCGACCATCTAAATTTTCGGTTGCCCTGAAATTTCTTTGGAATCCGGTTCAGTAACGAATAGGATTTATTCCAGCGATTTCGCTCCTTATATTGCCTTTCGCTAAATTGCATAACTTCTGAAGGGTCAATGGAATCGCTGATTTCATTGAAGCTACCAACTTTGATGGCTTCGTTTCCTTGTAACGATCCGCAGTAATGGGCGAGTGCTTCACAAATAGCAGCGCACATTGCTTTTTCTGCCGTTCTCCCGTAGCCTACACCGAAACGCTTTACCCCATACTTGCCAACACTACTTACATCAACATTTGCCTTAACAACACCGGTACAATAAATATAAATCAGAGAGTCAAGATCATTCACTTGTTCAATCCTTGGTACAATTCCCAAGATTTCATTGACATATTTCAAAAGTTTTGGGAGTAGATGATGGGCTGTATACTTTCTGTTCCAGTAATGTTCAGTACTTGTTTTTGGAATATTTTTTATCTCTATAATGTCGCTTTGTGGGTTCCATCTCTTTACACATTTATTGCAAATTCCGCAGGGAAGCAATGGCAAGCTTGTTAAAGTAAACGTTTGCAAATCGAATATAGTAAACAATGCCGGGTCATTTACATCACAAGGCGTCCTTAATAAAAATTGTTTAAGTTGGAGTGCTGCAATACCCAATGCGATTGTTATTGATGCGTAAGAATAGGAAACATTTCGTGACCACCCAATTTTATTGGTAGAAAAGCCCTTTACATTTATTTGCTGTAATCTGTTGTTATTAAGAATCATTGTTTTTAAACAATCCCAATAAACATCCGGACGTATCAGAGGAGTAATCCATAATTCTGCTCCGGTAGGTTTTATTGCTAACCATCTTATCTTTTTTTTTAGATTCTCTTTTGCGATTATTTCAAGGTCTGTATTTAGAAAATCAGTACAAATGACAATCTGAATGGCGGATGGCCCATTAGCGATCTTAAAGCCAGCATTTGTAAAATATTTTTTTATTATTGAAGTCTGAATAACGGTAAGATTCTTTAGGCTAATTAGATTTTGATCTTTGAAGAACTGAAAACGGGAGTCTGAAATTTCATAATATAATTTTTCTTCAGGTGAGTAAACCAAATCTCGTTTTTCAACAAGATATCCTGCTACATCAAGATAATTAATTACGTGATAAATTTCCATAACCGATGCCAAACCTTTGAGTGCTTTAATAATATCCGCAGTATCTCTGCCATCCAAGAGGGGAAGTATGAATTCAAGAAATTTACCTTTAAGCCGCTTTGCCTTATTTTTATAAACGAGAAAATAACTTCCTCCTTTTTCCTGGACTAAATCAAAATGTGGTTTTAAAACAGGAGATTTCATCATAATAGATAACATGTAGAGTTTTACCTATGAAATATTGTTGTCTTCTCACAAATTTGGTAGTAAAGTTAAAAATATCAAGAAAAAGTTTCGCTTTCATACTTTTTTCGCAGGTAGATTATTCTGGATTGTAATGACATTTTGTTGGAATGGAGTACTATTGAGAGAAGCCTATTGTCAATGTCGATGAGTAAACCAAGTTTTTTTAAATCCGATATTGTGCTGTTAATTTTACTTAAACTTACAGCAAATTCATTTTCAATTCTTGAGATTAAAATAGTAATAGTAAGACTGTCGTTGCAGTTTTCAATGATAAATAATTGAAGAGGCGTAAGCGAATACTCTACTTTTTTTGCAACTGGGCGCGTATCAATTATTTTGGCTAACTTGTTTTTCTTTATAAGCAGCAACACACTACGCTTGTACTCTTTTTGCCATCCCCTAACAATTGTAGTAAGACAGGTATGGTGGCTAGTAAGAGGTGTATTTGAAAGCCGAAAAGCAAACAGGTATGCAAGATTATCAATTTTGGAACATTCAATTCCTTTATAAATAAAATGATATGCCTGTACAGCGCCCGTTAACTCTAAATGATAATTTCCCGGCGCATTGAAAATGGGACTAAAGCGGTGTACCTGGAAAAACGAAACACTTTTTGGAGGAGGCAAATGATATAAAAAAGGCAAGATCTTAAATAGTTCATCAAAACCATTCTCAGTTTCCCCCGGAAAACCGTAAAGATAATTCCATGCAACTTGCATTTGCAGCTCTTTACAATCTTTTAAGAACTTCAAATTTTGGTGTGCGGTTACTCCCTTGCCAATAATGTTTAACACATGTGAATCAAGATTCTCAATGCCTGGCTGAATTTTTGAAATGCCGGCCTTCTTTAATTTATCAATCTGCTGTGTTTTTAAGTTTGATTTCACCTCATAAAATAACTTTATGGGAGCACCTTTTTTCTCAAGCCGATCCAAAAAACCATTGGAGAAATATTTCATGTCTAAAATATTATCAACCACTTGGACTTTTTCGCATTTATATTTTTCGACGAGGTAATTAAGTTCTGTATATGCTCTTTCTGCTGTTTTACTACGGAAGGCCATTGTTTGTCCATTTAATCCGCAAAAAATACAATGGGATATCTGGCCCCACCAGCAGCCCCTGGAAGATTCATACAGCAGTTCTACAAAAGGTATGTCCAAAGAACTGTATTGAGAAACTTGCTTAAAGAAATCATCAAAATCAGGAATAGGTAACCAATCAAGATTAGCCGATCCCGCGATTCTTAATCGGGCAATTTCATCGCTACACATAGGAAAGTCGGCTGGTGTTTCTCTTGCCATCAATTTTGGATTTCTTGGAAGACCCGTTCCGTCTATTAACCTTTTCGCGACAATAGGAAAAAGAATATCGGCTTCACCACTAATAACCAAATCTATGAAGTCAAATTGGCTAATTAGCTCATGTCCCATTACGCCTTCACAGTTAGGCCCTCCAAAAACTATCTTAATAGTTGGATGGTTTTCTTTTATTAATTTAGCCAGTGCCAGTGAAGCAAGCTGTTGCTGGAACATACTGGAAAATCCAACTATTTTATAAGTGCTCCAGTCAACTGAGTGATAACATTCTTCAATAAACTTTTTACTGCCAGCGCTCAACAATTCGATTCGATCAAAAATAACCTTCTTCTCCCCCGATTGAAAAAAAAAACCGCTTTGGTCTTTTCCGCAAATTATTTTTGTAAAATATTTCTTCCGCTCAAGATCTGAATAATGAAATAAAGCATTAGCAAATATCCATTCACCCAATAAAGCTTCGTCAAAAGGCCACCCGTCACAGATCTCTTCATACTCTTTCAATCCAATTCTTTTAGCATAAGGAAAAGTAAAATACTGCAGTGCTGTCTTAATACCAATGTCCTCCAAGGCTGCTTTAAGTATACTCATACCTAAAGACGGCCTTCTGATGACACCAAATGGCATTGACACCAAAATAACATCCTTACAAAATTTCTTCATACAAACTTAACAATGTGACAAAGTGGTGCCGCTTGAGGCAATTGCTTCAATATCTTCATCGGAAATGTCACTGGGTTTTTCAGGAAGAACCATATAAAACAGATCATCTGTATTTTGAACAATGGCTATTTCCAATCCTTTGGGAACTTTAATGCCATTCTTTTTTAGAATTGTTTTTGGATCTTTTAATAACGCATCCCGCAGCTTTTCATCTGTCCAGGTTTTAGCAACTAATTCATACCATGCGTTACCTGGTTTTGGCTTTGGTTTTACTTTTGCTTTTGATGGTGATGTGTTTTTTTGCTTCATCCCCGTTTTTTTTTCTGGCATACAATTTTGATTTTTGTTTTAGTGAATTAAAAACAGTATCCTCTACGATACTTGAGAGTCCGAAATGTGGCTTACCACCTTCTGTTTCATGAAGTTTACGATGTTCTTCTGAAATTTCTCCGGATGGTGGAGGTACCAATACAAGATATATTTTGGAAGCTGTATTCTCGACGACCTTTATATTTACGGTGGAAGGTATATATATTCCATTTTCAAAAAAAACCTCTTTAGGCCTTTCAAGAAGCCTTTTTTTGAAGGCCTGATCTGTCCAAGCCCTGGAAATGATTCTTGGTTTGTTTGCCATAGATTATTTTTAGAAAGTTAAAGAAAAAAGTGGAAATTTTGGATTTTTAAAAAAATGAAATAAGAAGATATGAAAATTGCTAAAAAGAGCGTTCTGCTTTTTTATCTCAATCCCCCTGATTTCGCTTCTTATTGGGCGCCTCCTTATGGATTGGAAATTCTAGCTGCACATCTCAAAAATTTGGGAGTTCACGTGAGGATCATTAATCCTTATTTAAGAGTGCATCCTGTTCGTTATATAAAAGCGTTATTGAAATTACACGATCCTGTTTTAATCGGAATTAGCATAAGAAACCTCGATAATTTAGCACATATTTGGTCAGATAAAACTCCAAAAATAAACGGCATTCAGTCTGTAGACTTCGTACAAAAAATACAGCCAATAATGAAAGTGTTGGTAAAATATAAAACAAAAATTGTACTTGGTGGGTCGGGATTTTCAGCCGTACCGGAATTAATGTTAAAGAAATTTGCTTTTAATTATGGGGTTATTGGTTCAGGAGAGTTTACATTTAAAAAGCTTTTGAAGGCAAAGCTGAAGGGCGCCATACTGTCGACGTATATTCGACAAAACCTGCACACACTACCCGGTATCATTCTTTACCGAAACAATGATTTTTTGAAGTCACCCACGCGGTATGACATACACGACGAGAAACAAACAAATTTAATTATTCGATCTGAAGATTATCCTGCTGGGAGTTATGAAGAGGCCGTAATCAGGATATTTGATGGATGCTCGGCCTTTTGTACTTTTTGTGTTGAACGAAACGTGCCTGTGAAAATCAGACCGCTCAATAACATAGCTGGTGAAATCAAACAGGTGGCAAAGCAAGGGTTTCGCAAAATTTTTTTAGCATGTTCTGAATTGAATATTCCCGGCGAGGCATTTTTGCAGGCGCTTTGCCAAACCATCAAAAGTTGTAATCCTGAAAATAGCCTCGCAATTAGAAGTTACTTCAATCCTCTTCCAATGTCTGTTACATCTCTTGTGAGAATGAATGAAAGCGGCTTTGACTGCAGTGCAATTTCATTTACTGCAACTCATTTTAATGATGGTATGCTGAAGCGATTGGGTCGAAATCATAGAAAAAAAGATATTCTAGACTTAGCACATAACATTAGGAAAGCAAAACTTACAAACTTAAATGTTGGTTTAATATTAGGGTCGCCGGGCGAAACCATTAATTCATTAAACGATACCCTCAAGACAGCCATAATGTTATATGAGATTGTGGGGGAAGGATTATCAATCCGATATAACTGCGGAGTGAGAATTTATCCTGGCACCCCTCTACAAAAGATTGTCAATAGAAATGGCAATGCCTCTAATCTCTACGGATATTCAGACAATAGCTTCCTTCATCCGGTTGTTTATTCAGAACCCTTTAGCCCCGCATTTATTAATCAATGGGTAATGGAAAATTTAAAAGCAACAATGATTAATATGAGTTCATTTAATTCTCAAAAAGAAGGCAATTACAATGAAGTTGCTGAAGTGATTGAAGGAATTAAGATTGCACTGCATTTAATAAAAACGAGCCAGGGACGGGAGGCAATAAAATTCCTTCAAAATGTGGAGAAAAAAGCGACGAACATTTTATCTACTATACATATAAAAGAATTATTAGGAAAGTCTTTTTTAATAACCAAAGAGTATAGCAAAGCGAAGAGAAATTTTATTGCATCGCTATATTTAATTGAAACCGCAGAAAATACTGGCACAAATAATTTAATTTCCAAAAAGTTAAAAATTATAAGTGCTTTGTCAATGATTGGATAGATTTGATCTGCTATTGGCATGCCTCAATATTCGATAAATTTCGGGGATGCCGGCTCTCTGCAAAGGATCTCGGTGAAGCATTTTAATTATCAATTTTATTATTGAACCGTGACCCTTTAAATTAGACTTTTTTAATAATCTTACATTGTTTGCTTGATAGTATTCGCCAGTCAAGAGTTGAAAAAAACACGCACCTAAACCATAAATATCTTCGGTAAAAAAGTCTCTTTTATGAAGTCCCATATGCTTAGGCAGTTTAAACCCGACAGTTCCCCAGGGAATTTCTTCAATACTGTCTGATAAGGCAGCTCCTTCAAAATCTATAGGACGAAGGTTTCCATTTTTTTGCAAAATGAAATTTGGCAACTTGCAATCACCCCAGCTTACTTTTGCCTCATGTATTTTGGATACAATTGAAGTCATTTTTTTAGCTAGCTGTATGAATTCATCTGTGTTGAGATTATTTCCTTTGGATTGCATAAAAAAGTGGAGGTCTACACCATCAATTTTTTCAAGGATTAAAAATTTTGAACGTCCAGATACTACATGATCTATTATAGATGGTGATTTGGCAGCAGAGGTAGACAGCTTTCTCAAAATATTTCGTTCGTTTTCTATCCGCCAATAGCCATCTCTTAAATCATAGTCTAGTTCCCCATTTTTCCTTCCTTCTTTGATTATCACGTTTTTTATGAAGGTTTCTCTTGTATCCATTGCAAGGTATGTTCCACCTTTACCGCGTTGAGATAATCCTTTCAAAAATATATAATGCATGAGGGGTTCGGCAAGTTTAAGTTGCCCTTCGATTCGATGTTTAAACGGATCTGCAATGTGATTTGGTACAGCCTGTAGTTGGTGCTTTTGTTTGGCAAAATTGTTTTTAACGCCATTATAATATAATGTTATTGGTAAATCTGTTGTCTCCATTTGATTTTTTTTAAATGATCCATATCTATAGAAGACATTGCTATTTTTGCGTAATTGTTTATCGTATGGAATTTTAACACAATCAAACTTTCTTGTAGCCCGGTCCAGAACATCTGCTATTGCAATTGCCTTGGCATCGTTAGCAGGGTAGACAGTGATAAACTTTCCAATCTGTTTTATTCCATAGTATAGCCCAATGTTTAATTTTTTAAGCTCAGATAGTGAGTTGGCTGCTTTGAAATAAATATTTTGCTTTATTAATAATTCTGCACAAATTTCTAATACGGCTGATGCCTGAAGTATAGTGGCAGAAATATGGAGTTTAAATCCATTTAATGGGAGGGACTTAAAATCCAGTGCGCAGTAACGCCAAAGAGTGCTTTCATGGGAAAAAGGTAAATAATATCGAACTACCTGATCATATTTTTTTTCATACTCCGCTCTTGATTTCAGGTAATCCTCTAATGTTATTGTTGTTCCTAATTTCATATTGCTGAATTCAAACTAAATATAGGATGAAACACAACAAAATGCATAGCAGACTAAATAAATGTTGTGCTTATTTCACCTTTTTTCTTTCGCTATATACGACTGCCATGGACAAAATCTTTTAACAATGGTAAGCCAGTAATCCAGATTTAGGTCAACATCTGTATGAGGTAACCCATCACACACTTCAATCGAATTATCAACCAGCAACCAGTCGTCTTCTTTATAATGCCAACAAAATTCGTGACTACCATTCTTATTGTATCCGCCACTGCCCGGAACCGGCAAACCGGTCAACATTTTGCGTTTTTCAACTGGCAATTCGAGCTCTCTTTCTATCTCTTTTTGTAATTCAATACTATCTGTTGCAACAACGAATGAACTATCGCGCCAATCGAAAGTTTCAATTTTCATTCCTACTTGAAAAAAACGCATACCTGTATTATTAGTTTTAGTGAACAAGTATTGCATCATCGAACAGGACCAGTTAATTTTTCTAGGACTTTAGACACTCAGTATTCTTTTGCTTTTTCTGTAGAGATCCAAGACTTTAGACAATTCAAATTTTTTTTGGTAAATGTAGGAACATTTAGAGAGATTATTTTAACTTCAGATGTGAGCCAACCAGGCACTGCAATCATTAAGGTTGGATTCAGCATAAACATTTTATAAACTTTTAGATGGTTGTTTTTTTTGATGGCAAAAAAGGCGTGTAAAGGTTTAGATTAATTTCAAGTGTAAATTTTGTTTTGCCTTTCAATTCAGGCAAAGGTACTTTGGTCGTAAATTTCATATCGGCCGTTCTGTAATAATACGCTACCAACGGTTGGTCAAAATAAATTGTGTCAAATGCTTGATTCGTTTTATTAATATTTAGACTGAATAAACTCATAGACCTTGAAATGCTGATTTCACTAAATAGAAACCATTATTAATAATTGACAAAGTGCGTAGATTTCGTGTTACTACGGTACTTGCGTATCTAAATTATCATTATATTTATTTTGTAATACAAATTATTGGGATTACTTCATTATTTCTGGCGCCCTATTAAAGTCAACACCGCTTCATCTCAGTTATCAATTCTTAATTGTTTTTCTATTAGGCACTGCTTTGTTTTATATCAAGTGGTGTTTATTGACTTTTATTTTAAAGATCAAATTTATTGCATGCAGAAAAATGAGACTATTCCGGGCGTTCCAGATTGCGCAGCAAACCCTGTGGGTTCACTCAAAAAAATGTTTGTCGATACGACAATGGGACAACGCATTGCGGCAGGACAGTGTCCGGTGCGGCGCGCTGTATTTCTAAAACCTCACGGTGTTGTAAAAGCAGATTTCATTGTTATGCCCGGCCTGGAGCCTCAATATAAAAAAGGAATTTTTAAATATGAACAGTTTGAAGCCTGGGTTCGTTTTTCCAGCGATACAGTGCCGGGAGTTCCGGATCTTAGAACAACGGTTGGATGCGCCATTAAGCTATTTAATGTACCTGGAAAAAAGTTGCTCGATCCGGACAATGATTGTCTGACGGCTGATTTTTTATTGCAGAACATGGATGTGTTTTTTGTGGACACTGCTGTAGACATGTGCGAATTTACGACTGCAGGGGTCGTCAATCATGACTATGGCGCCTATTTGAAATCTCACCCTGTTACCAGTCAGATTCTCGACGACATGCAGAAAAATGTGCGAAGTTGTTTGTCCACGCCGTATTGGAGTGGGTTACCATATGCTTTCGATGAAAGAGCGATCAAATATAAACTGGAACCGATACCCCCACCTTTTAGTGTTCCCGCAAGTCAAAATAATAAAGATTATCTGGCAGCTGATTTGCAGGCAAGATTGAACCTGGGAGAAGCCCAGTTCAAATTCATGATACAGTTCAGCAATGATCCCGTTAAAATGCCGGTTGATAGAGCGACAGTGCGCTGGAATGAGAAGGAGTCCGTTCCCATCCAGCTCGCAACCCTCGTCATCCGTATGCAGGATATTTTGGCACAAGGCCAGGTATTCTACGGCGAGAATCTTTCATATAATCCCTGGAGAACATTGAGTGAACACAAGCCATTGGGAACTATTAACGAAGCCAGAAAAACTGTTTATAAGACGGGTGCGGATTTGCGCAGACATCTAAATGGTGTGACGCCAACTGAACCTGGTGCAGCCAGACAGCTAGCAAATCCTTGATGCTTCAAATAGATAATAATAACTAAATAATGATAACATGAATACAGCTGCGGTAAAGCGTATCGCAATTTTCCCGGCGATTGGTATTGCCCGTATCGGGAATTCTGATTCATTTTTCCTTGCCTCCGACATTCCGGGTCAAGCCCCGGAACCGGCCGGCTGTTTTAAAGATGAGAAAAATGGTTTTAAAAAGCAAGTGTCTCTTTTCAGGGTTTACGCTATGGATGATAATAATCAAGCCTTATTTGAAATTACAAGCGAGTCTGCTACTATTGAATGGAGGGTGCATGTTGCGAATAAAAAAAGTGCGTGGTATCAATTTAATAATGCACTCGATTTAGGCAAAGAAAGTATACCGAGTACCCGGAGAAATGGTGCGGTAGCCGGCAAAGACCGCGAACAGCTCATCATTGATTCTGGAGTGTATACCATTACTGGTACCAATAAATCAGGAACAGAGTTTCAAATGAATAAGGGAACATTTTTTGGGAAGCCTGTATCGCTTGGAGAAATCAGGACAGATGACAAGGGAAGGCTAATGGTGTTTGGAGGAAATGGAATTAGTTCGTCAGTGAGGGGATTACCGGCCATTACTTTTGCCAACAATGATGGCTGGCATGATGATATTTCGGATGGTACAGTTCGAGCTTTAGTTTCGTTCGATGGAAAAGTTATGGAGGCTGATCCTGCTGTTGTCGTTTGTGCCCCTCCCAACTTCGCCCCGGGGTTATTTCCTGTTGTCACGATGCTCGATGTGGTGGAGGATTTGTACATTCGGGAAGGTTGGATGAAGAAAAAGCAATCGCTGTTTTTTTATAAGGACATCTACCCGACATTACAACGGTTGAGTTCGACAGGATGGGTAAATGAAGGCTTTTTCATGTTGTTTGGCACCAATTCGCCGGCGGATTTTAACAATCCCGCATTTATTAAAATGCTCAGTAATCCGGACGAAGCATATAAAAAAGATCGGACACGTGTTTTCGACTTGTTCCGGGATTCAAATGCAACTGTTTATGAACCGGTAAAATTTCCACCACACTATGGTGATTTGTTTGGAGACTATGAAAGCCTGCCCCATGTAGACCTGGGAGTAACGGCCACGCAGTATGAAAGATTACGAAACTGGGCTGATGGAAAATTTGTTACAGATGTCCCTGAACCCGCACCACGATTCGAAAATTTAACGCCCCCGCAGCAGGTTGCTGCTTTATTGAGAGCACCGTTGGAAGAATGTCTTGGTGGACCATTTCATCCCGGCATCGAGCTTACCTGGCCTTTACGTCAAATTAAAATGTGGAAGGAACCGTTTCGCCTCAAAATCCTTGATGAAGAACAAAAAATACAGGATGATTACGGTCCGTTGATAACAGGAGCTATCGCGTTGGCCGACGGAGGTCCACTAGATGGCACTGTTCCTGGCAGTTTAACACGTTGGTTGGGGGTGCCATGGCAAACAGATGAAGCCAGTTGTCTTGCGGGGTATGATCAAACTTTGTATTTGCCATTGCCATCTTTCTGGTCAGTACGGGTTCCAAATACTGTATTGTCTGATGACAGTTTTAATCGTATCACCAGCACATCCTTAAATACGGGGCAAAAATTAAAACATTTTTCTTACCGCGTGGACTGGCTCAGAGATTTTACAACGAATTACGTTCCGCGCATTAATCTTATGGTAGCATCCTGGTATAACCTAGGAATTGTCAATAAAAAATCAATAGCTGAATCGTCTGATTACCTTCCACAAATTGTCTGGGTTGAAACAGGGCGAAAAGGCCCTGAGGGTGAAGATCCTTCCTTCATGCAGGTATTGCTTGCCGAAGATGAGATGAAAACTATTGCCGCGCACGACCATCTGCAATTTTTTGAGGGCGTTCAACCTGTGGAAGAACCAGCACCAAGACAAAGCAAACCCTTAAGAAGACATGAGCTTTAAAATTGAAACTGGCGCTGTTACAATTATAGGAGGTGGGCCGGCAGGGGCTGCCACAGCCATCGCGTTAAGAGAATTGAAAATTCCTTGTATCGTAATTGACTGTCAGCAGGAGGATGTTTTTAAACCTGGAGAATCGCTGGCTCCAAATGTAAACCCCTTGTTGAAGCAATTACGGATTGACACCACTATGCTGACGGGTAATCACCATGCGTGGCATGGAAATGCAGTTGTCTGGGGACGTAATAAAATTGAATGGCGTTATTTCATTAAAGAATCATTTGGAAATGGTTGGCACCTTGACAGAATATTTTTTGAGAAACAATTGCGTGAAATTGCTGAATCGCGCGGCGTGACGTGGATAGAAAAATGCCGCTTCTCCCATGTTGAGAAAAATGCCGGAAAATTAATGGTCACAGTTACCAACCGTAATGGAAGTTATATGGATTTTGAAACATCGTTCCTGGTTGACTGCAGCGGAAGAAAATCATGTGTGGCAAATAAAATGAAAGTCCGGAGACGTACGATGGATAATTTAACAGCTTACTGCATCACAGCTGATGCAACAGAAAATGCATTAAGGGGAGTCAGTTTTATTGAGGCGGTGAGGGATGGCTGGTGGTATGCAGCACCGCTCAAAAATAAAAAAGTGATTCTGAGCTTCATGTCCGACGCTGATTTGCATAAGGTACAGCCGGCGAATATGGTTCAGTGGTATACTGAAAAAATAAAAGAAACCAAACATTTAGGGGAACAGGCTGGTATTTGTGCAGACTTTCATCATGGCAACATACAGGTGCGTACCGCTACAACATCATTTATTGAAAAGCCCGCAGGCAAAAACTGGTTGGCTCTTGGTGATGCAATGTGCTCATTTGACCCGTTGACATCTTTTGGTATCACCAGGAGTTTATCCGACAGTGTCATCGCAGCAATTGCAATTAAAGAGGCAATACAGGGAAATTATAGGCGGCTGATATTTTTTATTGGACAGCAGCAATTCAGATTTAACAGGACGACGGCCATGCTATTTCATCAGTACCAATTGGAGCAGCGGTGGACTGGGGAAGCTTTCTGGAAGAGAAGGCATGCTTCTGCTACAGCGCCTTAACACTGTTTTATTTTATTAAAAAACTAACATCCATTCATTTCAACCATTATTTTAAATTTTAAATTTTTTATTATGTCAGTTACCAAAAGCTTTACTGCAATAGCAATTAACGGTATTGCAGGTTTCGAAATTATCGTAAAGGGCGACGCAAACGTTGGTAAGCTTCAAGTCATGCCTGAGTTGGAAAAAGCTGTTCCTCAGGGCACCAACCCTGCTTATCTGTTATTAAACCTGCTAAACGCATCAGACGCGACACCTGAAACGTTTCAAAAAGTACAGTATAATGAAAAAATAGTAAGTCAGGATACTTACCAAACGGTAGATATCTTTTTTAAAGGGCAAAAGGTTGAAACACTACCTGTAAAAAAAGGAAATTAATTAAGAACAGTTGAAGGAGGGCAAAAATACTAATCAGGCTACTTGGATATGACTGGGTTTCCTGATTGGTATTTTTGTCCTTTTACAATTTAATAGAAGATTATAATATAGCCGCTTTATCGGCTCATTGAACTTGGTCACCACTTCTGCAATCTTGCAGTTGATCTCAAAATAAAAGATGTGCGTGTCTTTTGTCCAGTGGTTATAGTCACCCTGCCAATCCTGCTTAGAGACGTTTAATGGCAGTTTTACAGGGTAATAACGTGGATGCTCCCCGGATAAATACACTGATATATGTATTGGGTAAAGGCCGCTTTTTGTGCGGGCATTCCGCCAATTGTGCTTGACGGCAATTTTGGGTATCTGTATCATATTTCCTCGTTTTCATTCTCACATTTCAGGGTAAAATTACCCGGTTTCAATGCGAAAACTGTAATAAAAACTGTAAAAAAATTAACGGGAAATGGAGAGAATTAACGGTATCTACCAGAAACGAAAAACCCACGAAAGCGAGTGCTAGCGTGGGTTTGAACGATTTTTACGATTTTGGAGATTTCTAAAAATCCCCGTTTAGCTCCCCCTTCTGGACTTGAACCAGAGACCCTCTGATTAACAGTCAGATGCTCTAACCAACTGAGCTAAGGAGGAGTATGAATGCCATTGCTGATTGTTTAATTTCGGGATTTTGTGATTTACTCCAGCGTCGAATCGAAGCAAACGAAAATCTCAAAATCTCAACTTCCCAAAATCACACAATCCCCTTAAGGGGTGGCAAAAATAAGCAATTTTGGTTTCCAACAAAGCCTATTTTGGTTTTATTCTTGCTTCCCTTTACAAATACCAATAATCAGGCTATATCCGGTTATTTTTGTTCTTAGTAATTAAATAATTATCCCAATCAGCCTTTAAAAGTATATTGTCGGACTGTGCTTGTAAGTAAGTTCTGCAAGCCTGGCCTGGCAATTATTACCAGGATATTTTATGCCTGATGGTAAAACTTAAAAATCTTTCCAATGAATCTTCCCTCCACCATTACCATAGCTGGCAATACCAGCCAACCATTACAGGTGAAGCGCTTTGGCTACGGCACCATGCGACTCACCGGCGAAGGCATTTACGGCGAGCCACCCAACAGGCCCGAAGCACTGCAAATATTAAAACTGGCCGTTCAGCGTGGCCTCAATTTTTTAGATACCGCTGCTTATTATGGCGAAGATGTAACCAACCGCCTGATTGCAGAGGCCTTGTATCCTTACCCGGCTGATTTGGTTATTTGTACCAAAGTAGGCGCCACCCGCCGGCCCGATAAAAGCTGGATAACCTATAATAGCCCCGAAAACCTGCGCACCAGTATTGATAATAACCTGCGCACGCTAAAGCTGGAACAAATAAGCCTGGTGCATTTCAGGGTAATGCCGGCAGGTGTTCCATTTGCTGAATCCATGGATGCCATGTTTGCCCTGCAAAAAGAAGGTAAAATTTTACATATCGGTGTAAGCAATGTTAGCCGCGCAGAACTGGAAATAGCGATGAATATGGGCAAAATTGCCAGCGTTGAAAATATGTATGGCCATGGGCAACGCACTACGCTAAAAATGGCTTATGGAGAAAACCGTGGCGGTGAAGAAGTGCTCGATATATGTGAAAAGCATGAGATACCACTGGTTCCCTATTTCTCCCTGTTTACTTCCATGCCCCAAAAAGACGATCGTATAAGCGCTATTGCAAAAAAATACCATGCCTCCGAAGCGCAGGTAAATATAGCCTGGCTGCTGCACCGCTCATCCTGGATATTACCCATACCCGGCACCTCGCAACTAAAACATTTTGAAGAAAATTTGAAAGCAGGGGAGATAGAACTGACCGAAGAGGATATGCAATTTTTGGAATAATATATAATGGCTGATGTCTGATGTGATGATGTCTGATTTCTTTTGGTGCAATCTGCAATACGAATAGGATCATTCTTCATTTTCACATTTCCACAGTGACCACATTTTTCACATTTGTACATAAATCCCATCCTCCCGTTTTTCCACCGGCCAGCGCTTTAAATAATAACCTTCGCCGCTGCTGTTGCGGCCATTTTGCAAACTGAATTTGTAACGGTGTACGGGACAAACAATATTTCCCAGTGCATCAATATATCCATCGGCCAGCATACCACTTGCATGAGGACATGTATAGGCAAATGCATATAAATGATCACGGTGCCTGCCGATGCAAATCTTTTTATCTTTTATTGCTATCACCGCAACCTGGTTAGCGGCAAAACCCAGCTCATTTTCTGATGCAGCAATTTTATGCCAGCTGTGTATATCGGGCGCCGGCATTAATACAGGAATTCTGATTTATAGGGATAGCGCACCTGGTATTGCACCCTTACCTTATGAAGTATGGTGGCCCGCAGTTCGTGGAAATTTCTTTTTTCTATGGCCGAAACAAATATGGCATTGCCCAATAATTCATTTTCCCAGCGCTGTTTCAGCTCATCCAGTATTTGTTGCTTTACCTCTTCTTCCAGCCAGGGATCGAAATGATTTTTTTCAAACAAATCCATTTTATTAAAAACAGTGATCACCGGTTTATCCTGCGCATTCAGATCCTGCAGGGTTTTATTTACCACGGCAATATGGTCTTCGTGCTGCGCATGAGACATGTCCACCACATGCAATAATATATCCGCTTCCCTTACTTCATCCAGCGTACTTTTAAAACTCTCTACCAGGTGGTGGGGCAGCTTGCGGATAAACCCAACCGTATCGCTCAGTAAAAATGGCGTGTTTTCAAAAACCACTTTACGGGTGGTGGTATCAAGCGTGGCAAACAATTTATTTTCTGCAAATACTTCGCTTTTGCTAAGCACATTCATGATAGTGCTCTTACCCACATTGGTATAACCTACCAGCGCCACACGAATAAATTCGCCCCTGTCCTTGCGTTGTGTAAATGCCTGCTTGTCTATTTCGGCCAGGCGTTTGCGCAGTAATGAAATTTTATCTTTTACAATACGGCGGTCAGTTTCAATTTCTGTTTCACCCGGTCCCCTGCTACCGATACCACCACCTTGTCTTTCCAAATGTTTCCACATCCCTTTCAGCCTTGGCAGCAGGTACTGGTACTGGGCAAGCTCGACCTGGGTCTTTGCCTGTGCGGTTTTTGCCCTGCGGGCGAATATGTCCAGTATTAAATCAGACCTATCGATGGTAACCGTCTCCAGCGCTTTTTCAATATTCTGGATCTGTGAGCCGCTCAGCTCATCATCAAAGATCACCAGCTGGATATCTCGGTTTTCAATGTATTTCCTGATTTCTTCCAGTTTGCCTTTTCCTACAAAAGTGCGGCTGTCGGCCTGCAGCAGTTTTTGGGTAAACCGTTTTACTGCCACCGCCCCGGCGGTCTCGGCCAGGAAGGCCAGCTCATCCAGGTATTCATGCGTCTGCTGTTCTGCCTGGTTTTTATTAACCAATCCCACCAGCACGGTCCTTACATCGTTTTCTATTACTTTCTTTTTGTCGAGCACTATTGATAATCAATTTTAGGTGAGCAAAGGTAGGGAAGCTTTTACGCAAAGAGGCAAAGAGAAAAAGAGTACAAAAGCAACCGCCGCAGCATTGCTTTTTATAAGTATTGAGGCTTTTATTTTATCAGTGCCTCAGAAAAGCGGGGGCTGTGCAAAGGTGACTCCTTTGGGAGGCGGTAAAAAGGTCCAATAAAAAGCAAACGCTTATGAATTTGCTTTTTATAATTAACAGGGATTCTTTATTTTATTAGTGCCTCAGAAAAGCGAGGGCTGTGCAAAGATGGCTTCCCCTTTTGGGGGAAGTCGGATGGGGGCCGCTACAACCCACTAAACGTAATTCCAATACTGTACGGATGCACATTTGGTCCGCGTCCGTCTTTAATAAAACCGGTTATCTGGTACTGACCAAATAAACTCACATGGCCATAACCAATACGGGCGGTACCGCACAAACGGGTACCATTAAAAAAGGTTTTGGAACTTTCTTTCTGCACATAACTATTCAAAGTGGTGCCTGCTGAATTGACCAGTGTTTTACCACGTGTGTGCACATTTAAAAGAGCACCCAATTTTACGCCCAGCGCCACTTTCCAGCTGGCATCACTGTTTTCAGGATCGGTAATAAAACGTAGTTCCACCGGTACTTCAACATAGGTAGACACCAATTTGAATTTCTTAAAATGCGTGGTATCAGCT
>Ga0193753_10000897_pt1 | contig 27404 bp, 21 predicted proteins | sample H1c2metaG_FD_144925 | JGI IMG/M metagenome (GOLD analysis project Ga0193753, IMG submission 144925) | Soil microbial communities from a riparian zone of the East river system, Colorado, United States - H1c2 | ecosystem: Environmental > Terrestrial > Soil > Riparian zone | place: USA: East... | reverse complement strand
GACGGACAGAACCTGGGCCCGCTCTCGCTCAAGGGCGCGCTCATCATCGGCCAGCTGATCGGCTACGCCACGTCCAAGCTGATTGGGGTCAAGTTCAACTCGGAGCTGCCGCTGGCCCGCCGCCGCCGGGCCCTGTTCCTGCTCATCCTGTGGGCCCAGGCCGCCCTGGTCCTGTTCGCCGTGGTCCCTCCGCCGCTCAAGGTGGTGGCGCTGTTCCTGAACGGGCTGCCGCTCGGGACGGTGTGGGGGGTGGTGTTCAGCTTCCTCGAGGGCCGGACCAGCTCGGAGATCCTGGGCGGCGGGCTCAGCTGCAGCTACGTGGTCGCGTCCGGCGTCGTGAAGACGGTCGGCAGCGGGCTGCTCGGCGCCGGGGTCGCCGAGAGCTGGATGCCGGCGGTGACCGGGCTCATCTTCCTGGGCCCGTTCTTCCTGTTCGCGTGGGGGCTCAGCCTGGTGCCGCCGGCCAGCCTGGCCGACATGGCCGCGCGCACCGAGCGCGAGCCGATGGACCGCGAGGCGCGCCGCCGATTCACCCGCACCTACTGGCCGGGGCTGGCCGTCCTGGTCGTGGTCTACCTGTTCCTGACCGCGTATCGCGACTTCCGCGACAACTTCGCCGCCGACATCCTGCGCGACATGGGCCGGGGTGACGAGCCGGCGGTGTTGACCCAGACCGAGATTCCGATCGCCCTGGTGCTGATGGTCGTGCTGTCGCTCCTCTACCTGGTCAAGGACAACCGGCGCGGCGTCATCGCCACCTACCTCGTCATGATCGGCGGCGCGATCCTGGTCGGCGCGGCCACTCTCCTCTACGACGCCGGCGTCATCGAGGGGCAGGCCTGGCTGACCCTGGTCGGGCTCGGCCTGTTCCTCGGCTACGTGCCGTACGGCTGCGTGCTGTTCGACCGGACCATCGCCATGCTCGGCACGGTGGCGACCGCGGTGTTCCTCATCTACGTGTCCGACGCGGTCGCCTACGGCGGCTCGGTCGGCGTGGTCCTCTACAAGATGCTGGGCTACGCGAAGCTGCCGTACCTCCAGTTCTTCCGCGGGTTCTCGTACGCGACCTGCGCGGTGACCACGGTCTGCTTCACCGTCTCCTGCCTGTACTTCCTGCGCAGCTCGCGGCGCCGACCCGCTTCCCTGTAGACTTTCGACAGGAGTGCGGCTAGCTTCCTGTTGGGTATCGACAGGAGCGTGGCCGTCATGGGCGAGAAGCAGACCGAGGTGCCGTACGGGTCGCTGGACCTGCTCATCCTGAAGACGCTGGAGGGGCTGGGCTCGCTGCACGGCTGGGGCATCGCCCGCCGGATCGAGCAGGTGTGCGACAGCATGCTGCAGCTCGGCCAGGGCACGCTCTACCCGGCGCTGGTCCGGCTCGAGCAGGACGGGCTCATCAAGAGCAAGTGGGGCACCTCGGACAACGGCCGGCGGGCCCGCTTCTACGCGCTGACCCCGCGCGGCGCCCGCCACATGCGGGTCGAGATCGAGGAGTGGGTGCGGGTGACCGGCGTCATCGCCGCCGCGCTGGGCGTGTCGCGGTGACCGCCGGCGGAGTCGCCCGGCGCCTGCTCGGCTCGCTGCGCCGGCGCCGGGCCGAGGTGGAGCTGGAGGAGGAGATCGGCTTCCACCTGGCCATGGAGACCGAGGAGAACATCCGCCGCGGGCTGCCACCCGAGCGCGCCCGACGCGCCGCCGAGCGATCTTTCGGCCGGCGAGGCCACGCGGTCGACGATGCCCACCGCGCGCGCGGGCTGCCCTGGCTCGACGACGTGGCGGCGGACGCCGGGCTGGCCCTGCGCACCCTCCGGCGGGCGCCCGGCTTCTCGGTGGCGGTGATCCTGCTCGTCGCGCTCGGGATCGGGGCCAACGCGGCGGTCTTCACCGTGGTCGACGGCGTGCTCCTGCGTCCGCTGCCGTACCCGCGCCCCGACCAGCTCGCGCTGCTCCAGCAGTTTCGCGCCGGCGAGACCAACATGACCCACGACGGCCGCACCGTGCTCGACCTCGAGCGATGGAACGACCAGACCCAGACGGTCGCGGCGATCGGGCCGACCGCCGGGGTCAACCTGGTGCGCGACTCGCTCGCGCTGCACGTGCGCGCCCAGCCGGTCTCGCGCCGCTACCTCGAGGTGATGGGCGTGGGGCCGGAGCGCGGACGCGGCTTCGAGCAGACCGACGAGCGAGCCGGCGCGGCGCCGGTCGTGATCCTCGGCCACGATCTGGCCCGCCGGATCGGCGGCGATCTGGTCGGCCAGCGCCTGGTCCTGAGCGGGGTGTCGCACACGGTGGCCGGCGTCCTGCCGCGCGGGTTCCGCATGTTCCCGCCGGCGGACCTCTTGATCCCGCTCCACCTGGGCCTGGAAGCGAACGGCACCAACTACACGGTGATCGGGCGCCTGCGCGGCGGCGACGGGACGGCCACCCAGCGCCTGGCCGCCGCCACCGCCGCGCTGCACCAGGCCGGCAGCGTCGACCGCGAGATCGGCCTGCGCTGGACCAGCCTGCGCGACGATCTCTCCGAGCTGCGCCGGCCGACCCTGCTGCTCCTGTTCGGCGCGGTCGGGCTGGTCCTGCTCATCGCATGCGCCAACGTCGCCGGGTTGCTCCTCATCAAGGCGCAGCGGCGCGCGGCCGAGCTGGCGGTGCGCTCGGCGCTGGGGGCCGGGCCCGGCCGGCTGGTCCGCCAGCTCCTGACCGAGGGCATGGTCTACGCGCTGGCCGGCGGCCTGGTCGGCATCGGGCTGGCCCACGTCGCGCTGGTCGGGCTGCTCCGGCTGGCCCCGTCCGACCTGACCGACTGGGGCCTCGGCATCGACGGGCGCGTGCTCCTGTTCAGCCTCGGGCTCACCATCCTGACCGGCGTCGCGTGCGCGCTGGCGCCGGCGGTGCGGGCCAGCCGGGTCGACCTGCGCCAGGCGGTGACCGGCGGCGCGTCCGGGGTCGCGGCGTCGGCGCCGCGCAGCCGCTGGCGGCGCGGCCTCCTGGTCGGCCAGGTCGCCCTCTGCACGCTGCTCCTGCTCGGCGCCGGGCTGCTCACCCGCACGCTGGTCGAGCTGCGCCGGGTCGATCCCGGGTTCCATGCCGGCTCGATCGTCGCGATGACGATGTCGCCGGACCAGAGCGACTCGTCGCTCCAGATCTTCTACGCCCGCGCGCTGGCCGAGGCCGGCCAGGTGCCGGGCGTGCGCCGGATCGCGCTGACCAGCGGGGTGCCCGGCCGGCGCGTCCTCAACCTGCCGCTCGAGGTGCCTGGAACCGACGCGCCGCTCCGCGCGATCAACTGGCGCTACGTGAGCCCCGGCTACTTCGAGATGCTGGGCATCGAGCTCGAGAGCGGGCGCTTCCTCGGCGACCGCGACAGCGCCGGGGCCCAGCCGGTCACGGTGGTGAACCGCGCGTTCGCGCGGCTCTACTTCCCCGACGGGGAGCCGATCGGGCGGCAGGTTCGCATCGCCCGGTTCGCGCCCGAAGACGCCGATCCGCCGCGCACCATCGTCGGCGTGGTCGGCGACACCCGCGACGTCGGCCTGACCGGCGATCCCGAGCCATCCATCTACGTGGCCGTGGCGCAGGTGCCGCCCGGTCTGTTCGCCGTGGCGCACCGCTTCTTCGACATGTGCTGGCTCATCGACACCGATCTATCGCCGGCGATCGCGGCCAACCGGCTGGGCGGCGTGTTCCGCTCGCTCCAGCCCGGCGTGCCGTTCTCCGAGGTCACCAGCCTGGAGGACGTGCTCGGCGCCCACATGGCCGGCGAGCGCTTCCTGGCCTGGCTGCTGGCCGCGTTCGCGCTGGCCGCGCTCTGCATCGCCATCACCGGGATCTACGGCCTCACCGCGTACTCGGTCAGCCAGCGCTCGCGCGAGATCGCCATCCGCATGGCGCTGGGCGCGTCGCCGGGGCGGGTCCTGCGCGGGATCCTCGGCGAGGCCGTGGTCGTCGCGGTGGTCGGGGTCGTGGTCGGCCTGGCCGCGGCCTGGCCGCTCGGTCCGGTCCTGCGCCGCTTCCTTCGCGGCGCGGCGTCGTTCGACCCGGCGACCAGCGCGGCGGTGGCGGCGGTGCTGCTGAGCGCGGCAGTGCTCGCGTCGCTGGTCCCCGCCACGCGCGCGGCGCGGATCGATCCGGTCACCAACCTGCGTCAGGGCTGAGCGGTCGGCGGGCGGCGCGGCCAGACGCGCCGGTCAGGCGTGGCCGTTGCCGCCGTCGCCGCCGGAGCCGTTGCCGCCGGAGCCGTTGCCGCCGGGCAGCGGCTCCTGGTCGAGCAGGTAGATGAGCAGGTACGCCTCGGCGGTGCGGCTCGGCCCCTCGGAGCCGGCCAGGATGCGGAAGTCGGCCGCGAGCTGGCGGCGCGAGTACGAGCGGTACAGCGAGACCGGATCGATCTCGTCGACGTCGGCCGAGTCGCAGTCGTGCTCGATGGTGCGGCCGAGGACGCCGCTGGCCCACGTCTCGCTGACGTTCTCCACCCCCTGCGCCTTCATCGCCGCGCGCAGGAGACCCAGCTCCTCGTAGGTCAGCCCGAACAGGAACTCGGTGAAGGCCTGGTTCTCGGCCGGCGACACCTCGTCGCGCGCGAAGAAGTCGAGGAACTGCGGCGCGCAGTCCTGCGCGACCAGCCGGAAGTACTCGCTGGCCCCGAGCAGGCTGCCCAGCCCGACGGTGATGCGGTTGCGCGCCCGCCAGGCCGACTCGAGGAGCGGGCAGAACTGATCGATCTCCAGCGTCGCGTTGTCCCAGATCGCGACCAGCTGGCTGGCCGCGCGCCGCTTGGTCTCGTCGGCCACGTCCGGCTTGCGCAGGAGCGCGAGCAGCAGCTCCTCGCACATCTGCGTGTAGATCGACTGGGCCAGCTCGTCGCGCAGCTGGAGGCTGAGCGGGCGGAGCTGCGGCGCGGTCGGCACCAGCGCGCAGGTCGACTTCACGAACGCGCGCAGGAACTGGATCTTGGAGGTGAGGAAGGTGCGCTGCAGCGTCCCCTTGAACGGCAGGTCGAGGTCGCCGGCCAGCCCGTCGATCCCGGTCAGGTGAGCGAGGAGGGTCTCCTCGTCGCGCTCCTCGCCGCCGAGCACCTCCGACTGGCGGAGCGACGGCGTCACCGAGATGAGGTGGTTGAGATCGGCGAGCTGCGACATCAGCCGGCTGAGCACGGCGGCGTCGCTGGGCGAGATCTGCGACAGCGCGATGAGGGCGCGCGCCACCAGCTCCGACTCCGCCTCATCGAAGAGGCGCAGATCCGGCTGTGTCTCGGATCGGGCAAGAGGCATGGATCGTGCGGTCTTAGACTAGGAGGGCGGGGTGCGGGCGGGTTGACCGGGGCATGGGCGAGAGGCCCTCTCCTAGATACGCCCCGACCCGCGCGCCAGTTTTGGAAGATCGACGGAGAAATACGTCGCGAAGGACACCGAGATCAAGGCTACCACCGGACAGACGTCCGCGACAGGAAGCTCATCGCTCGCGGTCCAGGCGCACGTAGATCCGCTCGCCGCCGGCCAGCTCGCTGGCCAGGATGGTGCGCGACCAGGTCCGGTAGCCCGCCTCCGTCACCCGGATCTCGATCTCGGCGGCCGGCTCGCTGCGCAAGATGGGAACAGGCACACCGGGACTGACCGGCACCCCGTCGATCGCGACCTCCGCGGTGGCAGGATCCGGAAATACCGTCACCGTCGGTGAGGCGGCGGCTGGCGCGCGGCTGGCGCCGGCGCTCGCGACCGGCCGGCGTCCGCGCTCGAGGACGTAGGCGGTGCCGAGGCCGGCCACCGCGGCGCCGACCAGCGCGGCCGCCGCCCAGCCGAGCGCCCGGGCGCGCGGACGGATCCGGCCCGCCGCTCCTTCGGCCGATCCTTCCTCCTCGACCGCCTCGGCCGAGGAGGTGGCGGTGAAAAGATGCAGCGAGCGAGCCCCGACCATGCCGTGGGTGGGCAGCTCCATGTCGAACAGGCCGATGACCTCGGTCGAGGAGGTCGGCGCCATGTTGAACACCAGCTTGGAGACCGAGCGGAGCGTGCTGATGAGGCCGAGGCCGGCGCCGCTCTTCTTCTGCTCCATCTGCGCGCCGGCCCGGGCGCGGGCCAGGTACTCGAGGGCGCGATCGCGCCGGAGCGAGCCGCCGCCGTCGCGCACCGCGACGCCGAAATAGCGCCCGCTGCAGCCGTATTGCACCTGGATCGGGCTGACCTCGGGCAGCTGGGCGATCTGCTTCACGGTCAGCCCGCGGTATTTCTCCTGGCCGGTCTCGTCGACCGGCGCGTGATAGAGCCCGTTCATCATGAGCTCGTCGGCGACCAGCTGGATGCGGTCGCGCACCGGGCCGCGCACGCCGCCCAGCTGGGCGTAGCGCATCATGATGTCGATGGCGCGGGTCTTCTCCTCGTAGTTCTTGACCAGCATGGTGAAGGTGGTCACGCCCCACGGGAAGTACTTCTGCAGGCCGAAGATCTCGCCGCGCAGCGCCTTGGTCGCGCTCGAGATGAACTCGTCGTCGTCGAACCGCTCGTCCAGGCAGAACAGGCTGGTGACCCGCTGGTCCTCGAACAGCGGCACGCGGCTGACCAGGTCCTCGCCGTCGACGATGTAGAGGATGCGCGCGGTGCGCGGGACCTGGGTGAAGAAGCTGCGATCGGGCAGCTCGTGGCGCGCGTCGTAGATCGCCAGGTTGATCGGGCGGGTGGGGTTGATCTGGCCGCCGTCGCCGACGAAGTCGGCGGTGGCACCGGTCGCCGTGGTCAGGCGTTTGATCGAGCGCCGGAGCGCTCCATCGCGCGTGATCACGCACATGTGATAGCGAAGCATCGCCGACCTCGTCGATCCGACAGCCAGAGAGGGGAACCGCCGCGCTGGGCGGGTTCTCTACTTCTTGGAGATGACGGTGTGGGTCGGTCCGGACTTGCTGTACGAGCCAGCTGGTCCTCCCGGCCCCACCGCGCTGGAGCTCCCCACCGGGCCACCGGGCCCGACCGGGCTCGACACGATGTGGTTGCCGCTACTCGAATGACTCGGGTTGCCGATCGCCGCCGAGCCGCCGGCCGGGGTCGGGTTGGTCGAGCCCGGGGTCGGCGGCGGGACGGTGGGCGGCTTGCTGCGAGCCGGGGCGGCCGCGGCCGGGGTCGGCGGCGGGCCGGCGTCCGGCGACGACCAGCTGGAGTCCGGCGACGGCCAGCTCCGCACCGGCGAGGTCGGTGCGTCGACCACGGTGTCGGGCCGGGCGCCCTGGCTCAGCTTCTCGGCCAGGATCAGCCGCTCCTTCACCCGCGTGGTCTCTCGGTTCTCGGCCTCGAGCTGGGCGATCTCGGTCCGGCGGGTGTCGATCTCGCGCTCGAGCTCCTCGATCGCGTCGCGCAGGACCGCGACCCGCGACTCGGTGCGCTCCTGCTTGGCGGCGGCGTCCTGGATGATCGTGCCGATGTCGATGTGCGCCGACTCGAGGGTGTGCTTGACCACCTGGACCACCAGCTCGATGTTCTCGCTCGGCAGCGAGCGCATGAGCGCGACCGCGTCCTCGATGCCGTAGCGGGTGGACGGGGCCGGTGGATCGGCCGGCGCCGAGGCCCGGGCGGACCGGCGGTGCGGCTCGCTGGTGGCCCTGGCGGGCGACGGAGCCGGTGTGGGGACGCGGAGGGCGGCGGGCGCCACCGGCCGGTCGACGCTGTCGGCCTCGTCGCCGTCGCCGTCCGGATCGGCGAGCCCGGCCGCGCTGGCCGAGCTGAGGTCGATCTGTTCGACCGGGGAGCCGAAGTCGTCGCGTCCCTTCTTCTTCTTGTCAAAGAGTCCCATTGCTTCTCCTTGGTCATCCTAGCCCGGAGGGATCGACGCGTCATCTTCCGGCGGCCGGGATGACCGAGACAGTCAGGCGAGAAAGCTCGACGGATGGTACTCCTGACCACCGGCACTCACCGCCCGGAGCAAGCCCGCTGACCCCCGACCCGATAGAAGGCGACGATGGTGTGGGGGGCCGCCCGCGGGAGAGGCCGGTGCGCTCCGGCGTGAGCGAGGCCGAGCCGATCCTCGACCGCAACGGCCTCAACTTCTCGTGGCTGTTGAAGCTGCGCTGGAGCTCGATCGCCGGGCAGACCGCCACGATCCTGGCGGTCCACTTCCTGCTCGACATCGAGGTGCCGCTGGTGCCGCTGTTCGCGGTGGTCGGCGTCGAGCTCCTGTCCAACATCCTCTGTGCGGTCTGGTTCCAGCGCCGCCCGCGCGTGCACGAGTGGCAGCTGGCCGCGGTGCTCGCGCTCGACATCGGCCTCTTGACCGGATTGCTCTACTTCACCGGCGGCCCGTTCAACCCGTTCAGCTTCCTCTACCTGGTCAACATCGCGCTGGCCGCGGTGGCGCTCCACGCCCAGTGGACCTGGATGCTGGTGGCGCTGGCGCTGCTGTCGTTCGGCCTCCTGCCGCTGACCGACTTCTGGCCGCTGCCGCTCGGCCACCTCACGCCCGAGCAGACCGTGAACCTGCACCGCCAGGGCACCTGGGTCGCGTTCGGGGTGGCGGCCACCTTCATCGTCCACTTCCTGTGGCGGGTGACCGGCGCGCTGGCCCAGCGCGAGCGCGAGCTGCACCAGACCCGGGTTCGGGCGGCCCAGAAGGAGCGGCTGGCGTCGCTGGCGACGGTGGCGGCCGGAGCCGCGCACGAGCTGGCCACCCCGCTCGGCACGATCGCGCTGGCCGCCAAGGAGCTCGAGCGCGAGCTGGGCGCGCTGGGCGATCTGCAGGCGATCGAGGACGCGCGCCTGATCCGCGAGCAGGTGGCGCGCTGCCGGCTGATCCTCGATCAGATGGGCGTCGGCCTGGGCAAGAGCGAGGAGCAGAGCCTCGAGTCGGTCACCCTGTCGGCGCTGTTCGACGAGGTGCTGACCGGAGTGCGCGACGCCCCGCCGGTGCACCTCGAGATCGATCCGGCGGTGGCCGGGGCGCGCCTGCGCCTGCCGCCCCGCGCGATGGCGCAAGCGTTGCGCAGCCTGGTGACGAACGCGCAGGACGCGTCACCGCCGCGCCAGCCGGTCGTGGTCACCGCCGTGATCGAGGACCGCTCGCTCGCGGTCGAGGTGCGCGATCGAGGCCCGGGCATGACCGGCGACGTGCTCCGACGGATCGGAGAGCCGTTCTTCACCACCAAGCCGCCAGGGCACGGCATGGGGCTCGGGCTGTATCTGACCCGCGCGGTGGTGGAAGGGCTGGGCGGTGAGCTGGCGATCGACTCGCAGCCGGCGCTGGGGACCAGGGCGCGGGTTATAGTGCCGGCGCAGATCGACCCCGATCGCGCGTCCGATGCCAGCCAATCGCCCATCGATCCTGATCGTCGATGACGACGAGGCGTTCCGCCGGCGCCTCGCGCGCGCGTTCGAGGACCGCGGCTACGACGCGCTGACCGCCGGCAACTACGACGAGGCGGTGGCCCAGGCGCGCGGCGACTCGCCCGAGTTCGCGGTGGTCGACCTGCGCATGCCGGGCCGCTCCGGGCTCGAGCTGGTCCAGGCGCTGCAGGTGATCGACCCGGCGACCAAGATCGTGGTCCTGACCGGCTATGGCAGCATCGCCACGGCGATCGACGCGGTCCGGCTGGGGGCGACCTACTACCTGCCCAAGCCGGCCCACGCCGACGACATCGTGGCCGCCTTTGCCCGCGGCGAGGCGCCCCCGCTCGAGCCGCCCGAGGCCGGCTACACCGCGCCGTCCCTGGCCCGGGCCGAGTGGGAGCACATCAACCGGGTGCTGTCCGACTCGGGCGGCAACATCTCCGAGGCGGCGCGCCGGCTCGGCATCCACCGGCGCTCCCTGCAGCGGAAGCTGCAGAAGTATCCGCCCACCAAGTAAGGGCCCGCGCATGAACAAGTCGCTCGTTCTCGCGGCCGATCCATCCCGGCTGGCGGCGTCGCGGCTGCGCTTCCGGTGCTCAAGTACGTCGAGTACGTTCCGCGCCGGTTCTCGCCGCTCCTTGCCATCCGGGCGGCTCGACCGCGAGAATCGACCGACTTGGTCATGCGCGGGCCCTAATCAATCCTCCGAGCACTGGGTCTGGTCGTCGGTGCAGGTCCCGCCGGTCGACTTGCACGCGGTGGTGTCGGAGACGCCGGCGCCGGTCGGGCTGCCGTCCTCGTCGTAGCGCTGGCAGCAGCACTCGGGGTCGGGGACCTCGTCGCCAGCGGCGCCGGCGTCACCGGCGGCGGCCGCGCTCGGCTGGGCGGCCGGCTTGTGGGACGAACCGCCGCACGAGAGCGCCGCCGCGGCCGTCGTCAGGCCCAGCGCCAGGGTCAGGGTGAGTCCCGCCATTGTCGGCATCGTCGTCTCCTCCGCCAGCAGAGTAGCGCGTGAATCGCGGCCCACCGCATCCATCGGCCGATTCGAATCCACTAATATCGGACGCGGTGAGCGAGCAACTTCCGTCGCTCGAGGCGCTGCGCTGCTTCGCGGAGGCGGCGCGCCTCCTCAACTTCCGCGCGGCGGCGCGCGCGGTCGGCCTCACCCCGGCGGCGCTCGGCCAGCGCATCCGCCAGCTCGAGGAGATGCTGGAGGCGAAGCTCTTCCATCGCACCACTCGCACCGTCACGCTGACCGAGGAGGGCCTGACCCTCCTGCCGTACGCGCACCGCACGCTCGACGCCGCGTCCGAGTGCGTGCGGGCCGGTCGCGGCGAGGTCGGGCCGCCGCCGATGGAGCTGACCCTGGGCACGCGCCACGAGCTGGGCCTGTCGTGGGTGATGCCGCTCCTGCCGCGCCTGCGCAAGGCGCAGCCCGGCCTGACCGTGCACATGTACTTCGGGTCGGGGCCGGATCTCATCCACCGGGTCCGCACCCTGCAGATCGACTGCGCGGTCACCTCGTCGGTGCTGACCGATCCGAAGCTCGACGCCGTTCGCCTGCACGAGGAGCGCTACGTGTTCGTCGGCGCGCCGCGCCTGGTCCGCCAGGTGCCGCTGCAGACCCCGGCCGACGCCGGCCGGCACACGCTCATCGACATCACGCCGGACCTCGCCCTCTACCGCTACTTCCGCAACGGGCCGGGCGCCCGCGAGCTGCAGTTCGGCAAGGTGCTGCGCATCGGCACCATCGCCGCCATCCGCCAGCTGGTCCTGCGCGGCGAGGGCGTGGCGGTCCTGCCCGAGTACTTCGTGGCGCCGGACCTTCAAGCCGAGCGGCTGATCCGCATCCTGCCGTCGGTGCAGCTCCTGTCCGACTACTTCCGACTGGTGTTCCGCGGCGACGATCCGCGCCGCACGGTGTACGAGCGCATCGCCCAGGCGATGCTGCAAGAGCCGCTCAAGTAGCGGGCGGGTTCGCCGCGACGTCGCCGGCCGGGTCGAGTACTCTCGTCGGCCGTGCTCCGCTCGATCGTCGTCAGCCCGCTCGGCGGGGCCATCACCGGCGCGCTGGTGGTCGCCGCGATCGAGCTCGTCGCGCTCGGCGCCGGCGCCGCGGCGCTCGACCCCGGCGCCACCATCCTCACCCTGCACGCCGCGCTCGGCCTCACCATCGGCGCGCTCCTGTGGCTGACCGAGTGGGTGGCGGAGCGCCGCCGGCTCGGCCGGCTCGCCGGGTCGCTGGTGCGCGCGCTGCCCGCGCTGCCGGCGCTGGCCTGGGTCGGGCGCACGCTGTTCAGCGGCGCGGCCGCGGCCACCATGCCGGGCGCGTCGTCCGCGCCGATCTGGGTGCCGGTGCTCGGCACGATCCTGGTCGCCGCGGCGATCGCGATCGGCAGCGCGGTCCTGTCGCGCCCGGGCCCGGCCCGCCGCGCGCTGGTCGCCGGCGCCTGTCTGGTCGCCGCGATCGCGGTCGAGCTCGGCAACCGTCGGCTCTACCCGGCCGAGTACCCGGACCTGCACGCGTTCCTCATCCCGGTCTCGTGCGTGCTGATGACCGCCGCGATCCGCGCCTGGCTGGCGCCGCGCGGCGCCGCCCTCGAGCGCAGCCAGCCCGCGCCCGCCCTGGTCGCGGCCATCATCGCCGGGCTGGTCCTGATCGCGGCCTGCCTGACCCTGGCCGGCGGGCTCGGCTCGGCCGAGAGCCGCTGGTTGCTCGCCACTCACGGCAACCACGGCCGCCACCTGGTCCGCCTGGTCCGCGACCGCTTCGACTCCGACGACGACGGCTTCTCGCGCGCGCTCGGCGGCGGTGACTGCGACGACGGCGACCCGGCGGTGAACCCGGGCGCCGCCGAGCGGGCCGGCAACGGGGTCGACGAGGACTGCGACGGCGAGGACGCCGCGCGGCCGGTCCGCCACCCGGCCGAGGAGGCGCGGCGGACCAGCGCGCTGGCCAGGTTCCGCGGGTCGAAGGAGCGCGCCGACCTCATCGCCCGGGCGCGCGGGTGGAACCTGCTCATCCTCTCGATCGACGCCCTGCGCGCCGACGTGGTCGCCGACACCGCGGCCAACCGCAAGGCATACCCGCACCTGTTCGCCCTGTTCGACCGCTCGCGCCGGTTCGACCGCGCCTTCTCGCCGTCGTCCGGCACCGACCTGTCGGTCTCGAGCGTGATCACCGGCGTCATCAACCCGTTCCGCCCGATCGACACCACGCTGTTCGAGGCGGTGAAGCGGGGCGGGCGCGCGACTCACGCGGTCCTGCCGCGCGAGGTGCTGCGCTACGCCGGCCGCAACCTCCTGGTCCGCGGGCTGGACCACGACGACGTCATCGTCAACGACGACGTCCAGCGCGACGTGTCGACCCACAGCTCGTCGACCGCGACCACCAGGCGCGGGCTGGCCGCGCTCGGCCGCCTGGCCGCGCCCGGCGCGCCGCCGTTCCTGCTCTGGCTGCACTACTTCGACGTCCACGAGCACCTCCAGATCGAGTCGACCGATCCGGACCTGGTCGCGGCGGCGACCGCCGGCGGCTTCGATCTCGCCACCCGCGCCGGGAAGTACCGCGCGCTGGTCGCGGTGGTGGATCGCCAGATCGGCCTCTTCATGGCAGAGGTCGAGCGCCGCGGCCTGCTCGATCGCACCGCGGTGGTCTTCTTCAGCGATCACGGCGAGAGCCTGGGCGAGGACAAGCGCCTGCCCGACAACCACGGCCTCTACCTCTATCACCCGCTGGTCCACGTCGTCCTCGCCGTGCACGTCCCCGGCGGGGTGACCGGGGCGACCGACGCGCCGGTGACCCTGCTCGACATCACGCCGACCGTGCTCGAGCTGTTCGGCATCGAGCCGCTGCCCGAGCTTGGCGGACGCTCGCTCCTGCCGCACCTGGTCGCGGGCGCGCCGGCCGAGCTGATCGCCGAGCGCCGCGCGCTGCCGCTCAACGAGACCGATCAGTGGGGCGTCATCCTGTGGCCGGACAAGCTGCTGGTCCGCCCGCTCGACAACCTGATCGAGCTCTACGACCTGGCCCGTGACCCGGGCGAGCGCGACGACCGCGCCGCGCGCGAGCCGGAGCTGGTCCGCAAGCTCAAGGCGGAGTACCAGGCGTTTCCGCCGGTGGCGCTCGATCGGACCCGGAAGGGACGAGAGAAGCGAGACAGGCTAGCGCTGCCACCGCGGCGCCGCTGAACAGCAGCACCAGGCACACGCTCAGGTTCGCGGTCCAGAACGGCATGAGCGGCGGCTCGCCCCAGCACAGGATCGCGCACGCCGCGGTCAGCGCGGCCGGGACCTGGAGCTGGGTCGCGATCATGCGCAGCGGCCCGACCCGGCGGACCGCCAGGCCGGCGGTGATCGCGAGCAAGCACAGGCCGGGGAGCGCGGCCAGGTAGATCGCCTGGCCGAGCGGCCGGTAGATCATCGGCGTCGACAGCGACGGGGCCCCCTCGATCCCGACCACCGAGAGATAGGCCAGCACCCACCACCACGGCAGGTTCCACGAGCGCCGCGCGGCCAGCCAGGTGATGGTGACGGCGACCGCGACCAGGAGGGCGGCCAGCGCGGTGCGGACCGGACCGGGGCGGGGCAGGGTGAGGCCGGGCTGGTCCGGGACGGCGAGCGCCTCGAACAGCGGGCGGCCGGCCGAGGCCGGATGCGGGGCCTGGCCCAGCGCATCGGCGAGGGCGCGAGAGAGATCGACCAGGTGGACCAGGCGGCCCTGCGGCGCCGAGATCAGCCCGCCGCCGACCAGGCAGGCGCGGACCAGGCGGATCTCCGACTCCTCGCCGCCGTGGCCGCCGGCGTCGCGGTGGCCGTGATCGGCCAGCACCAGCCACAGGCTGTTCGCGCCGTGGGCGGCGGCGTCGATGGTGAGCAGATCGCCGAGCACGCGGTCCGCGCGGGCCGCCGCCGCGGCGAACTCGGGCGACGCGCGGCCATGGCGGTGGCCGGCGTCGTCGGCGCCGAGCAGGTGGACGAACACCAGCCGGGTGTCGGAGCCGGCCAGGGCGAGCGCCATGAACTGGAAGGTGCCCGCCTCCCACTCGGCCAGCGCCGGTCGATCGATGTCGAGCGCGGGCCAGGCGCGGGCGAAGCCGAACGACTGCGAGATGAACGGGTGCGACTCGGCCACCGCCGCGCTGGACGGCACGCGCGCGGGCAGGGCGCCGTCGGGCGGTGGATCGATCCGCGCCTGCACGAACTGGATGCCCGACTGCTGCTGGGTCAGGCCGGTCCACAGGACCGACTGGACCGGCAGCGACACGGTCGGGAAGCCGACGTCGACCACCAGCTCCAGGCCGCGCCGGCAGACCGAGTCGTAGTGGGGCAGGTGGCGCGAGGTCGCGGCGTCGACCCCGTCGAGCAGCGCCACCCGCACGAACGCGGCCGGCGCCAGGCCGTGCCCGGTCGCCGGCGGGACCCGTCCACCGGCGGCCGCGAGATCCGGATCGGCGCGCGGCAGCCCGGATAGCGCCGGCGGCGCCGCGCCACCCGGACCGCGCCGGAAGAAGGTCTGGACGAGCCGCTTGCGGCCCTCGAACAGCCCCCAGGCGGCGGCCAGAAGGCCGGCGGCGAGGAGGAGCCGCCCGAGCGCGCGGCGGACGTTCGGCGAGAGGGGCATCGTGGTCAGCGCGGGTCGGCGCGAGTCGGCGCGAGTCGGCGCGAGTCGGCGCGCGCTCCCATGCTAACCCGGACCCTGCCGCGTCCGGGCCATCCGGGCATCGATCGGCAGGATCTGGCCGGCAGGATCTGGCCGGCATCTGGCGCGCCGAGCAGCCGGACCGCGCCGTCGATCACTGACCGGTGGACCGACCCGTCCGAACGTGAACGTCGACCGACCGCCGGCGTCCGGGCCCCACCAGCGGCGCTCGCGGTTCCGCGCGCTTGCCGGCTGGCACATCGCCCGCAGTGTCGCCCTCGCGCAATGCCCGCGCTCCACCTGGCAAGGTCGTCCCTGGCCGCCGCGCTCCTCGCCCTGGTCGCTTCGGCCTGCTCGGCCCCGTCGCTGGTCGTGCGCCGGCCCGAGCGCCGCGACGTCGACGACGCGCTGACCGAGACCTGGGTGCGCGACGTGCGCCGCGTCGCCCGGTCCGGCGACTGGCTGCTGACCCGGTCGTACTCGATGACCGGCGATCTCATCGCGCTCCTGGCCGGCGGCGAGAGCCTCAGCCACGCGTCGATCTACGACGCCGAGCGCGGCACGATCATCGAGGCGATCGATCCGGTCGTGCGCGAGGTCCCGCTCGAGAGCCTGATCCGCCGCAACCACGTCGTCCTGGTGGTGCGGCCGCTCGGCTCGACCGCGGCGGCGCGCCGCGCGTCGGTGGCGCGGGCTCGCTCGGTGGTCGGCGCCGCGTTCGACGGGCTCGGCATCGTCGGGCTCGGCTCCGCCGACCGCTTCTACTGCTCGGAGCTGGTGATGTGGGCCAGCCGGGCCCGCTTCCCTGCCGGCGCGGTGGTGACGCCCCAGGAGCTGCTCGCCCACGCCCGGGTCATCTACCGCAGCGGCCTGCGCGACGACCTGGCGGTGCAGCGGGCCGCGCTCGCCGCCCACGCCGCGCGCCGGCGATCAGTACGTGAGCGGCCCGGCCTTGAAGTCGATGAACAGGCGGTCGCGCACCGCCCACAGCATCGGGAAGTACGTCATCTTGGCGCTGCGCTCGAGCATCTCCATCGGGTTCCCGCGCAGCGAGGCGGTGCCGATGCCGATGATGCGGCGCACGGTCATGACGTGCTCGCGCTTGAAGCGCTGCATCTGGGCGTCGAGGGTGACCAGCGCCTCGGCCACCAGGAGGATGTCCGGCCGGCTGGCCGGCTCCTGGTAGAGCGTCAGCAGATCGGTCCCCTGCCGGTCCAGGCCGCGCGCGAACGCCGCCCAGATGATGGGCGCGATCTCGTTCAGCCGGTTGAACCCGGGCGAGTCGAGCCCGCTGCCGGCCCCGAGCCCGGCGCGGATCACCAGATAGGCGGTGGGCAGCATCGTCTCGAACAGCTTGAGCTGCTGCTCGAGCAGGACCTCGATCCGGCACGCGCGATCGATCGAGTGGCAGGCGACCGCGCTTCGATCGGCGTCGAGCGCCACGATCGCCTCACCCAGCTCGTGAATCATGAGCTTCATCCAGATCTCCTCGATCTGGTGGATGCTCTGGAACATGAGCTCGTCCGGGTCGGTCCGGTTGGCCGGCTCCTTCGTTAGCTGGAGCAGCTCCGTGGTGCGCAGGTAACGCTCGTACTCGGTCTTGCCCGTCCCGTACGGTCCGTCGAATGGATTCCCCTCCGCCATGGTGTCGAGCATAACAAACGCTGCGGCCGTAGTACCCCGCCACAGGCGAGATGACTGGTTCGGCTCGCCGATCCATCCCCGCTGGCTGCGTTGCTCGTCGGTCATTGGAGGGCCACCCAACTCCGCTCCTCGCGCCTTGCCATCGGGGCGCCTCGGCGATCGGAACCCAATCATCTCGCCTGTGGCGGGGTACTCGTTGGGAAAACGGCTACAATGGTGCGCCTGTGCGGGCGAGCAAGCGCTCTCGGCAGACTCCTTCCCCGGGTGAGAAGCTCGCCTGCCTCCGGTACCGCGGCGTGTTCCGGGCACCGGCCGAGCGCTGCCCGCTCGACGGCGCGCGACTCCACCGGGGCGCGCGCGATCCGCTGCTCGACACCTGGTTCGCCGGCCGCTATCTGATCGAGGAGCTGGTCGGCGACGGGCCGCTCGGCCGCATCTATCGGGCTCGCGACCTGCGCGACCACCGCTGGCTGGCGCTGCGCGTGCTGGCCGGCGAGCGCGCCGCCGATCCAGTCGCGCGGGCGCGGTTCCACCGTCAGGCCGAGCTGGCCCGCCGGCTCGATCACCCGAACGTCGTGCCGGTCTCCGCCCTGGGCACCAGCCGCGAGGGCCTGCCGTTCGTGGTCACCGACTACGTGGCCGGCCACGCCCTGTCGCGGGTCGTGTCGCGCGAGGGACCGCTGCCGCGCGAGCGCGCCCTCGCGATCCTCCGCCAGGTCGCCGACGGGCTGGCCCACGCGCACGAGCGCGGCGTGCTCCACCGCGACCTGCGGCCGGAGAACGTGCTCCTTTCGCGCGAGCGGCGGCGCGGCGAGCGCGCGCGCATCGTCGACTTCGGCATCGGCGCGGGCGGCGGCGACGCGGATCCCCGGCGCGATCTGGCCGGGCTGGGCGCGGTCCTGCGCCAGATGCTGGGCAGCGGCCCGGCCGGCCGGGGCGCGCGGACCGCGCGTGAACCGCCCACCGGCGGGGAGGTGTGCGTGGATCTCGGCGAGGCCGACCTCGGCCGCCTGGCCGAGCGCCTCGAGGCCGACCCGGCCGCCTGTCTGCGCAGCCTCGGTCTGACCGGACAGGGGCGCCCCCCGGCTCCACCCAGGTCCGGCTCCAGCTGACCGATGCGGTCGCGTGATCCCGCTCGCCTGGTGGGAGGCGCTCACCCCAGCTTGTCACCGGAAGGCCTTCGTGGTCCGATCCATGGCCCGGGCCTCATGAACACCTGTCTTCAGTGCGGAGCGGAGATCCGGTGGGGGGGCCTGTGCACGCCCCACGCCGAGGCGATCGCAACCTGCTCCGACATGACGGCGGAGCAGATCGTCAGCCACGATCTCAACGAGCCGGCCGCCGGCCTCATCGACCAGTGGGGCAACACCCACGCGCTGGCCGAGCGCACCCTGGTCGGGCGCCTGGCCAGCGAGTGCGGCGTCGCCATCCTCCATCACTCGGTCTCGGCGGTGCACGCGCAGATCGAGCTGGCCTCGCCGGACCAGGGCAGCTGGCGGGTCCTCGACCGCGGCAGCCTCAACGGCACGCTGGTCGAGGACGAGCCGGCGCGCAACGCGCCGATCCATCACGGCGAGCGGATCCGCTTCGGCGCGGTCAGCTTCTACTTCTCCGCCCGCGGCGTGCAGACCACGACCGGCCGCTCCGGCGCCGGTCAGACCGTGCCGACCCGGCAGCGCGACATCGCGTTCCAGGCGCGGGTGACCAGCGTGCGCGGCTACGAGATGGCGCTGGTCCAGCGCGCGTCGGGCGGGATCATGCGCATCGACGACGACACCGCGCTCGAGTTCGCCCGGCTCGAGTTCGCGCTCCTCAAGATCTTGACCGAGCGGCGGCTGCTCCACCCGGATCCGGAGCTGGCGTTCGTCTCGTCGCAGGAGCTGGCCGATCTGCTCGACTTCAAGTCGCAGGAGGCCGACGGCGAGAACGTGCGCGAGCTGGTCCGCCGGGTGCGCCGAAAGATCAAGGCCGAGGGGATCGAGGATCTCATCGAGAGCCGCCAGGGCGTGGGTTACCGCCTGGCGTGGACGGTCAAGACCTGACCCGCTGACGCGACGCAGCGAGCCGTCCGCGACAGCCATCCTCGACTCACGCCGCTCTCATGGGACGGCCGGTTGTCGCCTCACGCCGTATTGGCACAACTGGTTGAATGGGAAGTAATCCCCCGGCGCCTCCCGCGGGCGTGCGCACCGCGTCCGCCCAGCCCGACGTCGGCCCCGGCCGCTACCTGTGTCCCGCATGCGAGGCGGCCTTCCGCCGCCAGCTCCGCTTCTGCCCGGCCGACGGCACCCGCCTGGTCGAGCTCCTCAGCGACCCGCTCATCGGACAGACCCTCGGCGACCGCTACCGCGTGCAGAGCTTGCTCGGCGAGGGCGGCATGGGCCGCGTCTACCACGGGGTCGACGCCGACGGCAGCCGGTACGCGATCAAGGTGCTGTTCGGCGAGCTGTCGGCCGACCCGCGCCACTACGAGCGCTTCGTGCGCGAGGCGGCGCGCGCCAGCGTGTTCGACCACCCGAACCTGGTGCGCGTGGTCGAGTTCGGCAGCACCCGCGGGAGGCAGCCGTTCGTGGTCATGGAGTTCGTGGCGGGGCGGTCGCTATCGACGCTGCTCCGGCGCGAGGCGCCGCTTCACCCCGAGCGGGTCGTCTCTCTGGTCGCCGACCTCTGTCGCGCTCTGGCCTACATCCACGGCCGCGGGATCGTCCACCGCGACGTCAAGGCGGGCAACGTGCTCGTCTCCGCCGATCGACGGCGCGAGACCGCGAGGCTGTTCGACTTCGGTGTCGCCGTCGAGCTGGGCGGCGGCGAGGCGCGGCTCACCACCAAGCGGACCGCGATCGGGACTCTTTCCTACATGTCGCCGGAGCGGGCTCTTTGCCAGTCCTTTGACCACCGGTCGGATCTTTTCAGCCTCGGTGTGCTCATGTACCAGATGCTGGCCGGTGAACGTCCCTTTCAGGGCTCGCCGATTATGATCGCCCTGCAGAGCATGTCGCTGTCTCCTCCTCGCATCGCGGATCGGGTCCCAGGTCTGTCGGTCGATCCGCACCTCGAGGCGGTCGCGCAGCGCCTCATGGCCCGCGACCCCGACGAGCGCTTCCAGAACGCCGACGAAGTACTGCGTGAGCTGGTGGGGTCCAGGGAGTTATAATGGTGGAGAGGTTCGTGGAGACGCGCTCTCTGCTGCTGGCGCTGGCATGGACGCTCGCGACCGCGGGCGGATGCAGCATTCGCTATGACGCCGACGATCTGAAGGGCGGCGGCGACGGAGGCATCCAGGTCGAGCCGGACGCCGACCCCGACGCGCTCCACGTGCAGCAGGTGACGCCGCAGCTGGTCTTCGAGGGACAGGGCTCGGCGCTCGACCCCGCCGACCAGGATCGGGTTCGCGCGGTACCGGTCGTGCTGCTCGGGGCCAACTTCACCGCCGACATGACCGTCTCCGTCGCTGGCGAGGCGTTCTCCGGCGGTGATGTCCCGTTCACGGTCAGCGGCGACGGGCACTGGGCCGCGTTCGAGCTGCGCCTCCCGGTCGACGAGGATCGCGGCGCGGGCAGCGATCTGCCGCTGTCGATCGCGGTCAGCAAGGGAGACGAGCTGAGCGAGGGTGGGCTGGTCCGCCGCATGCTGGCCGAGCTCGACCGCGGCGTGGGCGGCTCCATCGAGACCGTCGAGGAGAGCGGCGTGTCGCTGTACAGCCGCGTCGACCTGCACGGCGACGTGGTGGCGGGCGGGGTCCGCCCGGTGCGGATGGTCGGCTACGCCGGCATCCGGATCGATGGGCGAGTCAGCGCCGAGGGCTCGGGTCAGACGGCCGGCGTGGGCGGCTGCTCGGGCGCCGCCGCGGTCGAGGACGCCGGCTGCGGCGCCGGCTCGGGGCGGCGGGGCGAGGACGCCCTTCTCGACACCGAGCCGGGCGGCGGCGGTGGCGGCGCGTTCGGAGGGGCCGACGCGCAGTCGGGCGGCGGCGGCGCGCAGGGCGGTGAGCCGGGCGAGCCGACCGCGGCTCCGTCGCTGGTGCCGATGCCGCCGGCCAGCCAGTCGCCCGCCGGTGGCGGTGGCGGCGGCCGCGCGCTCGGCCTGGTCGGTGGCCACTTCGGCGGCGGCTCGGGCGGCATCCTCGAGCTGACCAGCCCGGCGACGATCCAGCTCGACGGCATCGTCTCGGTCGACGGCGCCAGCCCGGGACCCTGCGACGGCAACGGCGGGGGCGGGGGCGGCGGCGGCTCGGGCGGCGCGATCCTGCTCCGCGCCGGCGCCGGCGTGACCAGCGGGACCGGCGCGACGCTGCAGGCGCGCGGCGGCGTGGGCAGCACCGTCCAGTGCAGCACCCCGGGCGGCGACGGCGGGGTCGGCCTCATCCGGGTCGATCAGCCGGACGAGATGGGGTTCGAGACCGAGCCGGCCGCGCTGCCCGGCCCCGCGCTGGTCGTCGACAACCAGGCGATCGTGACCGAGGGGCCGGACTTTCCGGTCATGGTTCGCGGCAAGCCGGGCGCCTCGTACAACGTGCGGGTCACCGGCTTCGACCGCGAGAGCAACGCGGCGGTGGTGGCGGCCCAGCGGGTCGCTACTCCCAACGGAGTCGGCGCGGCGATGTTGCCGCTCTGGGCCGGTCACAACGAGATCTGTGTCGAGGTGGATGCCGACACGTCCTACACGGAGTCGCAAAATTGTCTGACCGTCGCCTATATCCCATGATCCTCGCCGCGGCCGCGGCGCTCGTCGTCGTGCCCGGACCAGCCGCGGCCGACAAGGCCCCACGCGTCGGCATCGCGGTGTCGGTGCAGGTCAACCTCAAGAAGGACGAGGTCGAGGAGCTGTCGGCCGCGCTCGGCCGCGCCTTGCACCAGAAGCTGGTGGTCGACGTGGTGTCCGGCCGCGAGGCGAACCGGCGGCTGCCGTCCGCCGGGGTGTCGGAGTCGTGCGTGGTCGACGAGGCCTGCATCAAGGACACCGCCCAGCGCCTGACCGCCGACGAGATCCTCTTCCTGGTCGCGGTCCGGGTCGGCAACCGCATCCAGGTCGACAGCACCTGGGTGGACACCAGCACCGGGCGCAGCGCGTCGCGGCCCAAGGTGGTCATGATCAAGCTCGACGAGGCGGAGGCGCGCTTCGCCGAGTCTGCCTCTCTCATCCTGCCCGACGCGACCGTGCGGCAATCCCCGATGGGGCACGCAGGCGAGGGCGAGGAGGGCAGCGCGATCCTGGTCCGCACCACGCCGCGCCGCATGACCCCCGCCACCTGGGTGACCGCCGGGGTCGGGGTGGCGGCGCTGGGCACGGGGGTCGGCTTCTGGCTGGCGGCGCGCAGCAAGTACGACGAGTGCAAGGGCCGCCCCGACGACCGCCTGTGCAACCAGAGCGAGCGGGACGCGGTCACTCGCAACGCGGTCACCTCCGACATCTCGTTCGGCGTGGCGGCCGCCTCGGCGGTCCTGTTCGGCGTGCTCTACTACTCGAGCGGCGGAGACATCGAGCGGATCCCGGTGGCGGCCCGCTCGCTCCGCCTGCAGGTGGACGGGCAGGGCGGCGCGTTCGTGGCGGTGGAAGGCCGTCTGTGAGCTTGCCGTCGCCAGCGCCCAGCGAGCGGTACGCCTGCCCGCAGTGCCTGTCGGTGTTCCGGGCCGGGTTCGCGCGCTGCCCGCTGGACGGGGCCGCGCTGCAGTCGCTGGTCGGCGACCCGCTGATCGGCCACCTCCTGGCCGACCGCTACGTGATCGAGGAGCTGCTCGGCGAGGGCGGGATGGGCCGGGTCTACCGCGCCCGTCACATGCGGATGAGCCGGCGGTTCGCGGTGAAGGTGCTGTTCGGCGACATGGCGGCCGACGCCAAGGCGCGCACCCGCTTCTCGCGCGAGGCCGAGGCGGTCAGCCGGCTCGACCACCCCAACGTGCTCTCGGTGGTCGACTTCGGCGAGACCGAGGAGGGCCTGCTCTACCTGGTCATGGACTACATCGAGGGGCGCGAGCTGCACCAGCTGCTCGCCCAGGAGGCGCCGCTGTCGGCCCAGCGGGTGCTGGCCCTGCTCCGCCAGCTGTGCCGCGGCCTGGCCCACGCCCACGAGCGCAACCTGGTCCACCGCGACTTCAAGACCGAGAACGTGGTGGTGACCAAGGGGGGCGACGAGGAGATCGCTCACATCGTCGACTTCGGCATCGCGGCGGTCGGCGAGATGATGGAGCCGGAGCAGCGCCTCACCACCGAGGGGATGGTGCTCGGCACGCCGGCGTACATGTCGCCCGAGCAGTCGACCGGCGAGGAGGTGGACGAGCGCAGCGACCTGTTCAGCCTCGGCGTGATGCTGTACGAGATGCTGTGCGGCCGGCTGCCGTTCGACGGCAGCGCGGTGGCGATCGCCAAGGCCCACCTGGCGGCCGAGGTGCCGCCGATCGCGGTGCGGGTGCCGGGCCTGCGGGCCGACCCGCGGCTCGAGGCGGTCGCGATGCGGCTCATGGCCAAGGACCCGGGCGACCGGTTCCAGACCGCGCGTGCGATCATCGCGCACCTCGACGCGGCGTTCGGTCGGGCCGACAGCCACCCGGACGGCGAGGAGCACGACGAGACGGTCCAGATCGGGATGGACGACGATCGCGTGCCCAGCGCCGAGCAGCTGGTGATCCATCCGCTCGAGCTGACCGAGCTGACCGACTCGGGCCAGACCCGGCGCATCTACGATCGGCGGTGGATCGCGATCGGCGCGGCGGTGACGCTGGCCGCGGTCGCGGTGGTGATCGCCCTGGTGATGCGCGGCACCGGCGGCCGCGGGCGCGGGCGTGACGAGTCGGCGTCGGTGGCGAGCGTCGAGCCGGTCGCCCCGGTCGCGGCGGGCGCGCTCGCTGGCGCGGAGCCGGCCGCGGTCCGCGATCCTCCGGTCGAGGCGCCCGAGCGGATCCCGCCGCCGGCGCCGGAACCGGCCCCGATCGCGCGGCCGCCATCCGAGACCCCGCCGGTGACGCCGCCGCCGACGCCTTCTGCCGCGGACGATCCCGCCGAGGCGAACGAGCCGACGCCCGCCCCTTCGAAGCCGCGCCAGCGGCCGAAGCCGCGCTCCACGCGCAAGCCGCCCGCCGCCCACGCCGCGGCCCCGGCCGAGCCGAAGCCGACCGAGCCGAAGCCGACCGAGCCGAAGCCGAAGCCGACCGAGCCGAAGCCGGCCGCCGAGCAGCCGCCCCCTGCCGCGGCGGCGCCGCCCGCCGAACCGGTGGTGTCGACCCAGGAGTTCCTCCGCCGCTACGAGCAGGTCGGCGGCCAGCTCGATCAGCTTGCCAGCAAGCACGGCGACGCGGCGGTCTCGCCGCTGCGCCGCCGCTACATGGACATTCCGCTGCAGGACGCGCTCCGCTCCGAGGCCGTCCGCCGCGACGCCGATCGCAACCTCAAGAGCATCGCCACGCGCGCCGCGCGCGCCCTCAAGGCTCGCTAGAGGATCGCCTTGAAGTCGCGGTCGAGCACCGTCTTGCGGCCGTCGTCGGCGGCGTGGCGGATGGCCAGCTCGCAGACCTTGCGCAGGTGGTCGCTCAGCACGGCCATGACGTTGTCGGACGTGTTCATGCCGGAGCGGACCCGGATGTACTTCTTGACCCGGATGTACTTCTTCAGCTTCGAGACGACGATGAGGATGTCGTCGCCGACGTCCTCGCCGGCGGCCGGCTCCGGCGTCGCCACCACCCGCCGGACCGGCGCGTCGCGGCTGACCGGCGCGTCGCGGCTGGCCGGCGCGTCGCGGCTGGCCGGCACGTCGGGGCTGGTGGTCATCTCGCGGACCGGCGCCGGGCGTCTGACCTCGCTCGAGCTCGACCCGCCGCCACCGTCGGGCTGGGCGGCCTGGGCGCGCTGCTCGTCATCGAGCTGGCGCCGCCAGGCCTGCTCGGTCGGCGCTCGCTTCTCCACCGCCCATGCCTCGCGGTGCCGCATGGTCGGCAGGTGGACCTCCCAGCAGGAGACCGAGCAGAAGAACAGCCCGGTCCTGGCCACGCGGGCGCAGGTCGACACGCTGCACTCCCAGTAGACCTGCTCGAAGTCGATCTCGCTGCGACAGCTCGAGCAGTGGCGCCAGCCGGCCATGAGCTGGATGGTATATCACCGGCGGCGTCGGCGCCGCCCCGGCGTCAGCGCGATGAGCGCGGCCAGCCCGATCACAGCCGCCCCGCCGGCACCCGGGCCGGACGCCCGGCACCCGCAGCCCTCCGACGGCAGCACCGTCACGTCGAGCTCGACCACCCCGGACAGGGACGGGATCCCGTCGTCGGCCACCCGCACCGCGAAGTGATCGGCGCCCTCGGTGTCGCCGGCGGTGTAGGTCACGGTCCCGTCGTCGCCGGTCCGGGCCCGGCCGTGCATCGGCTCCACCTCGATCGCGTAGCTGTGGCCGTCGCCGGCGTCCGGATCGTTGGCCGCCACCCGGGTGGTGACCGAGTCGCCGGCCGGCACCTCGAGGCGGGCCCGGGAGACGGTCGGCGCCGGCGGCGCGTTGCAGGTGGCGCGCGGCAGCGCCTCGCCGCTCGCCGACTCGATCCAGTCGACCACCGCGTCGGCGCGCACGTAGATGCCGCCCTCGCCGCACGGCAGGCTGGCGTCGTCGTAGCCGCGCGAGGTCACCCCGACCAGGAAGTCGCCGATCTCGGTCAGGAGGTAGAGCGGCCCGCCCGAGTCGCCGAAGCAGGAGTCCACCCGGTTGCCGCCGGCGCCCAGCTCGCCGGCCGGGCTGACCGACGCGTTGCAGCCTCGTCCGCCGGTGCAGTCGACGTCGGTGATGACCGACTCGGCCTCCATGAGGAGGTTGGTGTCCTGGTTGCCGTCCTCGTCGATGGCGCCCCAGCCGACGATCTCGACCGCCGCGCCGTTGGCGACGAAGCGGTCGAGCACGCAGCCGGTCGCGATCACCCGCGGCGTGACCGCCGACGGCTGCTCGAGCACCAGCAGGCCGACGTCGAAGGTGCCGAACGAGTCCGGGTACTCGATCTCGCGTGCGACCGCGATCTCCTCGCCGCCCGCGGCGGTGAGGTCGACCTCGCCGAGCTTCACCCGGCTGACCCCGCCGATGCAGTGGCCGGCGGTGAGGACCAGGTCGGGCGCGATGAGCGTCCCGGTGCAGCCGGGCGCGTCGCCGAAGAAGACCACCGCGGCGTCGTCCCACTTGCCGGGGCTGGCCGGGCTGCCGCCTACCACCGGAGGCCGAGGCGAGGCCGAGGCCAGGGTCCCACCCCACATCACAATCGGGGCGAGCGCGAGGAGCCTCCACGACGGCATGCGCGCGAATCCTCTCACGCGGCCCGGCGCGATGTCCCATGTTTCGCCGCGGTGTCGGGTCGTGTGAGCCACTCGAGCGCTGCGAAGCACCGTCAATTCCGCGCTACCATGGCCTCCATGAGAACCAGGGGAGCGCTGGCGATCTCGTTCGCCGCGCTGGTGGCGGGATCGATGGCAATGGGCTGCAGCGCGGGAGAGGTCGAGCGAGGCGGCGGGGCGGACGACGACGGCGGGGGCGACGACGGCGGCGGCAACGACGGCGGTGGCAACGACGACGGCGGGGACGGCGGCGGCATCCAGCCGCCCGCGCCGGTGTGCACCGGCAGCGGCGGTGCCGCGCGAGCCAGCCAGCCCGAGCTCGCCTTTGGCCTGGCCGACGACGGCGCCGAGGCGTGGCTGGCCTCGCCGGTGGTGGCCGATCTCGACGGCGACGGCGAGGTCGAGGTGGCCGCGGGCCGCGACGAGACCATGACGGTGTGGGGCGCCGACGGCGAGGTGGCCTGGAACGCCGGCACCCAGGGCCGCATCTGGTCGTCGCCGGTGGTCGCGGATCTCGATCCGGACCGCGACGGCCTCGAGCTGGCCGCCGCCGCGCGCGGCCGGATCTACGCGTGGGACTCGTCGGGTGAGCCGCTGCCCGGCTTCCCGTTCGAGTGGGAGGACGAGCTCCGCTCGCTGGCCACCGCCGACATCGACGGCGACGGCCGCCTCGAGCTGATCGCGGTGACCACCAGCCCGGCCGAGTCGGGCGGCCAGCGCGACCTGGTCATCGCGGTGGAGCCGGTCGGCGGCGCCATCGTGTCTGGCTTCCCGCCCAACACCACCGGCTCGTCCGGCTGCGATGACGAGTGCTACGTCACCGGCGGGTACGATCAGAACCTGGCCGTCGGCGACGTGGACGGCGATGGCCGGGCCGACATCTTCGCCACCCAGGACAACGCGTACCTGAGCCTGCACGACGGGACCGGGCGCGCCTTCGACGCAGCCTCGATCTTCCGGCCGGCCAAGTTCATGGGCATCCGCTTCCTGCACGACTACGCCCAGGCCCGCCAGGGCTACGCCGACGACGAGGAGTCGGCCAACCAGGCCCACTTCACCAACTCGGCTCCGGCCATCGCCGACATGGACGGCGACGGGATCGCCGACCTCGTCGTCCTGGCCTCGGTGCAGAACGCCTCGCAGGACGACCGCGAGCGCGGGGTCGCGCTGTGGGTGGTGAAGAACGACGGCCAGCGGCCGGACGGGTGGGAGGCGCCGGTCCTGGAGCCGGACTACCTGGCCGGCCTCGACGACTTCGACGGGGTCAACGTGGTCGGCGCGACCAACCAGGTGGCGGTGGTCGACCTCGATCCGGACCGGGCCGGGCCCGAGGTGGTGTTCGCCGGCTTCGACGGGCGCATCCACGCGGTGTCGGCCGCGGCCGAGGACATGTGGAGCTACACCTATACGGAGCGGGACGACGTGCTCACCGGCGGCGTGGCGGTGGCCGACCTGTCGGGCGACGGCGTGCCCGAGGTGGTGTTCGCCAGCTATTCGCCGGAAGACGACCAGGGCGCGCTGTTCGT
>Ga0193753_10000896_pt1 | contig 27410 bp, 23 predicted proteins | sample H1c2metaG_FD_144925 | JGI IMG/M metagenome (GOLD analysis project Ga0193753, IMG submission 144925) | Soil microbial communities from a riparian zone of the East river system, Colorado, United States - H1c2 | ecosystem: Environmental > Terrestrial > Soil > Riparian zone | place: USA: East... | reverse complement strand
AGTGGCATCGTTCTCGTTCCGCCGGGCTGGTAGCCCGGCGGCACAGGCAGGTTGCCTGTGCTACCTGTGCCGGCAAGCGGCGGCACGTTTACTGCCCCAGCACGCGGAAGAAGGACGCGTTCGCATCCAGGGGCAACGTGGCGTTGGTCCCATTTGTTGTGAGCACGGCGCTCCAGTTTGTCGGCGCGAACGAAGTGGCCCTCTCCAATCGAAACGGCGGCGCGCCGCCGCGCCAGTTGAAGGTCAGATTCGTTCCGCTCCGCGCGATGTTGATGCGCAGCGACGGCCCCACCGTGACCACGACCACGTCATAAGCCGGTGAATGGGTTCCATTCTCCGCACCGAACAGAAACGTGTAAGCGCCTGGTGTGGTGAAGGACACTACCGTGTTCGTTTGATTGGTTGCGGAGAACAACACGTTCGTCGGGCCTGCGTAGAGCTTCCACGCGAAGTTCAGCGGTGCAGCGTTTGTGTAAGTGACAGCGGCATTCAAAGTCGCATTGGCCCCAGGGGGAACGGTTTGATCTTCTCCCGCATGCACCAGCGGCGCGCCGGGCGAGCGCGGACCGGTGGTCGCGACAGTGGTTTGAATGACTTCGAAGTTCGTAACCCCAATGGTGGATAGATGACTGAACGCATTGGCGGCAAATCGCTGATCCGGTGTGACCGAGATGGAAAAGAACCCGCCGTTGTCGGCGACGATCGCGCCGTACTTCTTCAACCCACGCAGCACCGCCTTTTCTTCCACGGTCCAGTTCGTGGGAATGTTAAAACTGGATTTGAGCCGCAATCGCTGTCCCATCGCGGGCACGTTCACGGTCGAGGCCGGCACGGAGCCAGCCTGGTGAGACGCGGGATAAATGTATTGCTGGCGCGATCGTTTCACCACGAGCCGCACCGCATGTTCCACCATGCCGCGCTGACATTCGTCGTAGCGGACGAGACCCGCGAACATCGACAAACCCGCGGCATCGCCCGAGGTCCAGCCTAGCGGACGCAGCGTGTTGCTGCTCATGTTGAACCTCGCGCCGTTCGCCGCGTGCCAGTTCGTCGGACTGCTGGTGAGATAAACCGTCCTCCATGTTTCCCAAACGATGTTGCTGCCGGGCATCACGGCGATGGAGTGACGATCGCCACCGTCGTCGTTGCGTTGCCACGCCGTGAGGCTGGCGGCTCCTGTTTCACGCGGCCAGCCTTCGACGGGAGTGTTCGTCGCGAATGGATACGGACTCGGGTCGGACTCGTCGCCGTAAAGATCCCATGCGATCGGCACGCGCGGCTGTGCATCGGGCACGAGGATAAAATTCATTTCGTGGAACGGACGCAAGGTCTGGCGATTCGTGGCGAGGTCGTTCGTGATCTGCGTCATCATTGCTGCGGAATTGCTCAGCAGCGGATGACGTGAAATGTCCTCATTCCACGCATTGTCTCGCGGAAAAATCTGCATTGCAGACACAACCGCATCGGCTTCCGGCGTGTTGAATAGCAACGCGTTCGTGAGGACAGGCAGTGTGCCGAGGATGCGTCCCTCGTGATTAATGCGGTCTGCCGCCTTGCATACGAGGCTGGATGCAAAGGCAAGGGCGATTGCGACAGCTAACGCACGAATTCCGGTTCGAAACATCAAATGGAGCGGAGCAATCACCGCGCCCAATCCACCCGAACTGGCTGGCGACCAAACGAGCAATCACTCCCGAGAGCGTGATTAATGCACCACGCAGCAAAAGGTGGGGCGTCGGTGTCCTCACCGCGCCGCGGCAGCAAAGTCACGTTGCTTTGCCATCGCAGCCCGGCGCGCTGCGGACAGCGTCGCCCTACCTGGTGTGGCCAGTCGCTCACACTGGCACTTTCCATTCGCCGCCTCTCTTCGTAGTCTGTCCTCATGTTCCTCACGCGAAGCTTCAGCATCGTGCTGTGTGTTCTCGGCAGCGCGTTCGCTCCGTGCCTTGTGGGCGCGGCCACGTCGCCCAACTTTGTTCTGCGCTCGAACGATGTCGTGGCTTTCGTGGGCGGGTCGGATGTGGCGGCGGCGCAGTTCGCCGGGCATCTCGAAACTTTGCTGGCCGTGAAATTTCCCGGAGTGCGCTTTCGCAACTTCGGCTGGGAAGGCGATACCGTATTCGCGCAGCCGCGCGACTTCGGCTTCCCGCCCATCAGCGAGCATCTGAAACGCGCGGGCGCGACCGTCGTGTTCCTGGAATTCGCGCGGGCGGAAACGTTGGATAGCAAGCGGAGTGTCACCAACTTTTCTGCTGCTTACGAAAAGCTCATCAACGAAATCGCGAAGCAGACAACACGCGTCATCCTCGTGACGCCGCCGCCGTTCGAGAGCGCTGCTGAACCGCTGCCGGACTTGTCGTTGCGCAACAAGGATCTCGCCATCTACGCAAATACGGTTCGCGCGCTCGGGCAACGGCATGGTTTGCCCGTGGTCGATCTATATTCGGAATTTCTCAATGCTTCACACGGCGGCCAACGTCTCACCGACAATGGTCTGCAACTCACGTCGCGTGGCTACGGTCTGGTGGCCGCCGCGTTTGCGCGACGACTCGGCTTCGGCGACGTCGCAGCGCACACCGGCGAACTGAGTTTATCGGGCGTGTGGGCGCATCCTGAGTTCGAAGACTTGCGCGCGAAAGTATGTGAGAAGAACAAACTCTGGTTCAACTATTGGCGCCCGCAGAACTGGGCTTTCCTCGGCGGCGACCGCGTGACTCAGCCCAGCAGCCACGATCATCGCAACCCGAAGGTGCGCTGGTTTCCTGCGGAGATGGAGAAGTATGTGCCGTTGATTCGGGAGAAGGAAGTTGAGATCGAACAGGCGGCTGCACCGTTGCGGGACCCAAAATGAAAGCTCCAAGCACCAACAACCAAGCTCCAGAGAAGATCCAAATCCCCCGATGGGGAGCGCGCGGCGTCTCGCCCGCAGGGTTCGGCGTCCCGCCGAAAACATTCGCGCGCGAGGTCGATGTGTTCTCTCGCGAGATTTCAAACGTGCCGGACCAGTCGGCGGGACGCCGACTGGAGCGACCGGGACGGTCGCGCTCCCTGCTGATGCGCGGATTGCTGTTTGGAGTTTGGTGTTTCTCTGAAGCTTGGTTCTTGGAGCTTGGCGCTTCTGCTCAAGACGATCCCTCTTCCGAACTCGCCTCTTTTCAAATCGCCGACGGCTTCAACGTAAATCTTTTCGCCAGCGAAACCAATGGCGTCGTGAAGCCCATCCAAATTCGTTTCGACGCGCGCGGTCGCTTGTGGGTCATCGGCAGCAGTGTTTATCCGCAGATCGAGCCGGGCCAGAAGCCGAACGACAAAGTGCTCATTCTCGAAGACAGCAATGCCGATGGCGTCGCCGACAAAACCACGGTGTTCGCGGACGGCCTGATGATTCCCACCGGCCTCGAAGTCGCGGAGAACGGCTGCTACGTCGGCCACGGCACCGAACTGTTGTTGCTCAAAGACAACGACGGCGACGGCAAGGCGGACGAGAGGCGCGTGGTGCTGCGCGGCTTCGGCACGGGCGACAATCACCAGAACATCAACTCGTTCATGTGGGGCGACGGCGGCCAGTTGTTCATGTGCCAGGGGCTGCACATCCATTCGCACGTCGAGACGCCGTGGGGAATTTCTTCGCTGGAACAAGCTGGCGTGTGGCGCTTGCGTCCCCGCTTGCTGAGGCTCGACGGTTTTTTTGGCTCCGCGAACGAGCCGCAAAATCCGTGGGGCTGGGTCTTCACGGATTGGGGCGAACCGATCGTCATCGCCGGGAACAACAGTTCGCACATCTATCCCGTGCCGGGAATGGTCGTGAATCATCGCGACGAACCGCCGCCGCTCATTTGGAAGAACGGCAACGGACGCAAGTGCAGCAATGGCGACATCGTCGGCACGACGCATTTCCCGGACGAGTGGCAAGGCGCGCTCATTGTCGGCGGTTATCTTAACAACGCGGTGTGGGGCTTGAGGATTAAGGACGATGGCGCGGGCTTTGCGCTCGAAGATTTGCCGCCGCTCATTCGCTCGAAGAGCACCAGCTTCCGCCCGGTCGATGCGCGATTCGGTCCCGACGGCGCGCTCTACATCGCGGATTGGTACAACCCGATCATCGGCCATTACCAGGCGAGCTTTCGTCATCCTGACCGCGATAAAACGCACGGCCGCATCTGGCGCGTGACGGCGAAAGGCCGCGCGCTTACGAAACCGCCGCAGCTTGCGGACGCGACGCTGGTGCAATTGCTCGACGCGTTGAAGTCGCCTGACCGTTGGACGCGCCACTTCGCCAAGCGCGTGCTGGCCGAGAAGCCGACTGAGCAAGTCGTCGCCGCGCTGAAGAATTGGATGGTGGCTCCGGTCGCGCTGCGACCGGATCGCCTCGCAGCGCGAGGCGATCCACCTTCCGAACACGCACTCAAAGAAGCGCTCGGCGTTTACCAGAGCCACGAAGTGGTTGCGCCCGAACTGCTCGGGCCGTTGTGCGCCGCGAAGGACGCCAATGCCCGTGCATACGCCGCGAGCGTCGTCGGGGCCTGGGCCGGCAAAGTGCCGAACGCGCTTGACCTCTTACGCCCGCTGGTCGTGGACGACAACGCGCGCGTGCGGCTGCAAGCCATCGTGGCCTGCACTTACGTGACCAATTCGCACGCGATGGAAGTTGTGGCGAGCGCCGCCGATTTCCCGACGGACAAGTTTCTCGATCTCGCGCTCAAGCAAGCGGTGTTCGCCCTGAAACCGTACTGGCTGCCTGCACTGCGCACCGGACAATTGAACTTCGAGGGTAAACCTGCCCGCATTTCCATGCTCGTCCGCGCTGACGGCACGAGCGACGTGCTGCAATCGCTGCGGGCGTTGCTTCAGTCGCCGCAAACCGACGTTTCTGCTCGCGAAACCTATTGGCGAATTATGGCCGATGTGGGCGACGCGAATGATCTCGCGGCGCTGCTGCGAATGGAGGACGCATCGTTGCAAGCGCGTGTTTTGCCCGTCTTGGTAGCGGCCGCGAAGGTGCGCACCACGCGCCCCGCGGGTGATTTGGCTGCGCTTCTGAAACTGTTGCTGGGCAGCAGCGACGAGAGCATTCGTGCGCAGGCGTTTCGTCTCGTTGGTGAGTGGAAGATTGAACCGCTTGGTTCAGCGGTTGAAACGTCGGTGGCCAACACGCGTGAAAGTGAGGAGGTGCGCGCTGCAGCCGTGGAAGCGTTGGGACGCCTGCCGAACGCGCGGAGCGGGAGTCTCCTTTCACAGCTTGCGACGAATGACACCGCGCCGCGGGTTCAGGCTGCGGCCATCGCGGCCTGGAGCCTGACGGACGCAACGGAGGCCGGAAAAGCGGCGGCGCGGGCCTTTGCGCGTTTCGAGGATGAAGCTGCAGTCACTCAGATCTTCACGGCTTTCCTGCAAAGACAACACGGAGGAGAAGCGCTCGCTGCTGCGCTGGAATCCAGCGCGCCATCGGCCCGCGCTGCGGATGTTGGCCTGCGAATTCTCAGCGCGAGTGGGCGGCGCGAAGAACAACTTGCGCGAGTGTTGGCGCGGGCGGCGGGGTTGTCTTCGCACAACTCCGGCATGACCGCGCCGGAAATTGCCACGCTTGTTCAGGAAGTGAAGACTCGCGGCGAGGCCAGGCGAGGCGCCGAGATTTTTCAACGCCCGCAACTTGGCTGCGTTGCCTGTCATGCCGTGAACGGGCAGGGCGGCAGCATCGGGCCGAACCTCAGCGCGCTGGGGACGGCGCAACCGATTGATTTCATTATCGGTGCGATTCTCGATCCGCAGAAAGAGATCAAGGAAGGCTACACATCGATCTCGGTGACGACGAAGGACGGTGAGGAATACCAGGGCTATCAGGTGCGTGAGAACAAAGATGAAGTGGTCTTGCGCGATGTGTTGCAGAACAAAGAAGTGCGCCTGCGCCGCGCGACGATTCAGGAGAAACGCCAGAACGGTTCGGTGATGCCTGCCGGACTGGTGGACACGCTCACGCGCGAAGAGTTCCGGGATTTGATCCGGTATCTTTCAGAATTGGGCCGAACGCGGTAACCTGCGACTCATCTCCTCTCCTCCGGCTTGCGGGTCAGTGGGAAGTAAATCACGCAAAACCACGAGAGAATGCCGGCAAAAATCGCCCATAGAATCGACCGATTGCGCTGCCAGGAGCAAACGACCGCAATTGCGGAACCAATGCCTGTGCCAAGAGGAATAACGTAACCGGCCTGATTCGTGACGTGCGCCAGTAGTGTCATGAAGTTTGATGTCGCCTGACTTCTTACTTATGCGGCACTTCCGCATAGTGCTTGCGGAGCAAATCTTCGCCGAAGTCATTATTGAAGTCGCGCCAGACGGCGTGGACGTGGTTGGCGTCGTTCTGGGTGTTGTCGTACTCGATCAGGAATGTGGGACCCTGCACGCGGTAGTAGTGCGGTTCGCCTTTTTCAATGCCGCCGGCCCACGCGAAATAAACTTTGTCCCAGCCGGCTTTGTCGATCTTCGCCAGGTCGGCTTCGGCGAGTTCGCCGCGAAGACGGTTCACGTAGGCTTTGACTACGTCTTTCAATTGCGCCGTTTGTTCCTTCGTCAACTTCGCGGCGGCGATTCCGACGGTTTCCAACGGCATGACTTTCTGACGATTCGAGGTGATGACTTCCTTCGGCGCGGTCTTGTCGAAGATCGCGGTCTGGCGCTGCTCGTCCGACAATGCTTTCACCAGCGCGCGGCCGAGATCTTCATCCTCGGCGAGAACACGAAGCCCTTGGCGCGGCCCCTTGCGAACTTCAGCCGGGTTGGTGCCCATGAACGAAGGCGTGCCGGAAAAAAGTTCGCCCTTCACGACGGTGAAGTTGGCGGAGAAATGATGGCCCTCGACGCGCCAGCCCCACGTGCCGGACGATTCCGGCTTGCCGAAGATGGTGAAGTAATAAAGCTCGCCGTCGCGCACCATCGCGCCGCGTGGCCCTTCGAGTTCCTTGAGAACGCCTTCGAGGCTCATGATGTTCGTGGCCTTTTGATAGCCGTGCGCGCTCAACCCGGAACTGAGCAGCGCGTGGGCGAGGGCGCGCTGCTCGGGATTCATTTTTTGCAGGGTGAGGCCCTTGCGCACTTTGGGAACGAAATGCCAGTTGCTCCGCTCTTCATCTTTGAATTCGAACGTCGCGGTCGCGCGTTGCTCGGGCGTGAGAGCGGCGAGGAACTTGTTCGCCGATGCCGCCATTTCGTCACCGGCGACGTGCGCACGGCAAACAGTGGCGAAGATAAACGCGAAGAGCGGAATGAGCAGCGTTGGTTTCATGCCGCCAACTCAACGGCAACGCGGCCCAAAGGCAACTGAAAATGTGTGGCGCTTCTGCCCTGAGGCCTGACTTCTCTGCTTGGGTGCGCCCGAATAACCGCGGACTTCTCGAAGCGCTGGGGATGGTCCTGCGGACACAGCCGCGCTTCCTCGGCTACAACGCCGGTGCGCGTGCCGAGATGCGGCCCCTACTTAACTGTGACGCGCGCGAAGGCGAATCGAATCGGTTTGCCGTCAGGCGAGGGGCGGGCCTCCGCGTGGGACCACTGCACCTCCGTCGGTTCGAGACCTGTCTCCAGGGCAATCAGGCGCTGCAAGGCCGCAGGCGGTTGAGGTTTTCGGGTGGCATCGAAGACGATCAGGCAGGTCTGGCCCCGGTTTCTCCATCGCTCGGGCGTGAATTGCGGCGTGAGCACAGTCTTGTTCGGGAAGTTGAGCCGCAGGTTGCCGCCGATCGGTAAAGTCTCCGCGACGATGAAATCCGCCCGTTCCGCTTCAGCACGAAGTTGGGGCAGGAGTGGTGAAAAAGTTCGATTCAATCTATCCGCTCGATCTTCATCGAGTCGCGTGTGGATCGCGAGTATGGATGCGATCAGGATCACAACACTGGCGGCGAGGATCGACAATCGCTGAGTCGCAATCCACGTCCAACGGGCTTGTGTCCACAGGGCCGCCAGCATCGGCACACAGATGTGGATGGGTTGCAGCCAACGGCCTTTGATAGTCGTGGCGTGGGCAGCGATCATCGTGACGATCACGGCCACAAGCGCCACCAGGATCACTCGCAGCAGAAGCGCGGCGGGCGGACGGCGCGCTGCCTCCCACGGGAAGGGAATGATCTGTTTCCAGCAGAGAAGGAGGAAAACGAGTGTGATGCTGATGACGCGGGAGAACCAGGCAATGGCCAGACTCGGAAACGGCGCCAGCCACGTACTGAGCCATGACACGGAGGTTTGTATTTTCAGTTTGTAAGTGCTGGCCAGGACTACGCTGGCATGATCCCGTGCCCAGAGCGCGTGCGGCAGCACCAACGCCACCGCGATCGCAAGGGAGAGCAGCAACCAGGGCGTCAAGATGGTGCGACGATAGTCCGGCACTGTGAGAGCGGCGATGAGCAAGCCCAAGGCAAGCAAGGCATAAGAGTAATTGGATAACAGCCCCAAACCGAAGCACACCCCCAGGATCACATAAAGCCAGCGGGCTTTGGTTTGCGCCAGTCGAACGAATATGAAAAGAGTGGCGGCCGCCATCGTGGTTGCCAGTACGGAATGCGTGAGGTCACGCTGGGATTCCCATGCGATTTGCGGAATGAACATCAACCCCATCGCGGCGATGAGGCCGGTCAGATGACTGCCTGTGAGGCCTCGGGTTGTAGCGTAAGTGAAGGCGTAAATCGCGAAGAGCAGCACGTTCTTCAGCAAGGAAAGCGCAAGAATGGAAAGCCCGAAAACCTGGAAGAGAACGAGTTGCAGCCATGTGTAAAGCGGCGGTTGCGGGCCGTAGCCCCATTGAAACCTTTGCGCGAAGATGAGTTGGCCGCACTCGTCCACGTTCGCCACGGGAGACGCGATGAGGCGAATGAAGACGTGCGTGGTGAAGAGCGCCGCGAGCACGAGGAAGAAGCGCGTGGGCGAAGCCAACAGCCGCGGTACCCTTTCGTTCGGCTTCAAAGAAGGACTTATACGTTCCGCGTCGGGCACTTCGCTCTGAATAGCACGCATCTTTTGTTCTTATTAAACGCTGCGAAGGCGGCAGCGGAAGCGGGCTTTGGATAACAAGCAATCGATTGGCGACAAATGGATCTTGGCGTTTTCTACGCCGCCAGCCCCAGGTTCTTTACCACTTCCGTCGTCGAGTGCGCCTTGTTCAGCGTGTAGAAGTGCAGCCCCTCGACCCCTTCGCGCAACAGTTCCTCACATTGCTTGGTCGCGTACTCGATGCCGTAGGCCATCGTCGCGCTGTCGTCGTCGCCGAGTTGTTCGAGCTTGTCCAACATCGGTTTCGGAATGCCCGCGCCGCACAAGGTGGTGAACTTTTTGATCTGCGATGCCGAAAGGATTGGCAGCATGCCGGGCACGAGCGGCACCATCAGCCCCAGTTTCGCGACATGATCGCGGAACTCGAAGAAGTCGCGATTGTCAAAAAACAGTTGCGTGATGACGAAGTCCGCGCCGGCATCGACTTTCGCTTTCAGCCGCTGCCAATCGACGATTTTGCCTTCCTTGCACGCGATGTGGCCTTCGGGAAATCCGGCGGTGCCGATGCAGAAGCCGCCCATCTCCTTGATGAACGCCACGAGCTCGTACGAAAATTCAAACCCACCTGGCGTTTTCTGAAATTCGCCGACGCCCATCGGCGGATCACCGCGCAGCGCCAGAATGTTTTTGATGCCGCGCCGTTTTGCATCGACCAACACTTCGCGCAGTTGCTCCTTCGTCGAGTTCACGCAGGTGAGATGCGACATCGCCGTCAGCCCATGCTGGTTCTGGATGCTCTCGACGATGGAAAGGGTTTTGTCGCGCGTGCTGCCGCCGGCGCCGTAGGTCACGGAACAGAAATCCGGCTTCAGCTTCATCAGCGCCGGGATGGTTTTCTCCAGCAGATTGCGGTCGCCTTCGTCGGTTTTCGGCGGGAAAAACTCGAACGAGATGACGGGAGCCTTGCCGCGTTTGGCGTCGTGAATGTCGCGAATGAACTGCATGTGGCGTGAAATAGTGTGTGCTGCGCGGCGCGAGTGCAAGTCTGCGCGGCTGCGCCCGGCCGAATCGAAAACATGCTGCCAGTTTGCAACCGGCCAAAGCGCGCTGACTTCAGGACGCGTGATTCTTTTTCTTTGCTCGTTGGCATGGAGGGAATCCGGACTGCCGGTTTGCAACCGGCAGCACGTTAAGGATCAGGGACCGACCTGCTTCGTCAGTTTCTTAATCTCTTCGCGCAATGGCTCGAGGTCGGGATCTTTTATCGCCATTGCCAGAATCTCTTTTCGTTCGCCCGCAACGATCGCTTGTTGTAGCCATGCGATGGATTCGGCGGCGTCGCGCTGCATCTGGCACGTGTAGCACGCGAGATTGTAGTGAATGATCGGCTCGTTCGGAAATTTGCCGGCTACGGGCGAAAGCGCATTGAAAGCCGCGAGCACGCCGCCGCCAGTCGCGCGCCGCAAAGCATAAGCGTGGTGCAGCCAGCCCACCGGGCGCTCCGGCACCGCGGCAATCAGCGCGCGCGCCACTTTGGCCGCGGCGTCCCAGCGTTGATTTCTCGCGAGTGCCAGCCAGCGCGCTTCGAGTACGTCCGGGTGCGACTGCGACGCTGCGGTCATTTGATCCAGCTCGCCGAGCGCTTCCGCAGCGTCGCCGAGTTCCAGCCAGCCGACGGCGGCTTTCAGGCAGTGAATATCTGATGGAGGCAAATCCATTGGCGGAAGTTTAATAGAAACCGGGCACGAAATCACTCTGTACTTGGCCGGAACGAAGCAATTTGAACCGCAGATGGAGGACGAGGAACGACGATGCAGAAATCCTGGATGAAGGACAATTGGTCTCTGGGGTCAGACTCATCATTGGCTGCGCTCCCGCTGGATAGTTCGTCCGCATCGTCGTCCATGGTCGTGTGTCTGCGGTTCAATTGAATCTTCGGAGCGACATCACCGCACCGCGAGGACAGGACAGATCACTTCCAATCACAACATTTGCTGCGTTGAAAAATTATCCAGCCTGGCGTACGACCATCACATGAAACGAGGACTGTTCCTGCTGATCGGCTTGTTGTGCGCCCTATCGCTGCGTGCGGCGGTGCAATTTCAAAAGGTTGAGTACAAGGACGGCGACACTGTCTGCGAAGGGTTGCTCGTGTACGATGACATGTTTCAAGGTAAACGCTCCGGCATGTTGATCGCGCATCAGTGGAAGGGACTGACCGACTACGAAAAAATGCGCGGCGAGATGCTGGCGATGCGCGGCCACGTCGTGCTCTGCGCGGATATTTATGGCAAAGGCGTGCGCGCGGATAATCCCAAGGACGCGGCGGCGCTGGCGGGCAAATACAAAAGTGATCGACCGTTGCTCCGCTCGCGCATCAACGCGGCCTTGAACACTCTTCGCGCGAACGAGCGCGTGAACGCAAAGCAGATCGCCGCCATCGGATATTGTTTCGGCGGCACGACCGTGCTGGAACTTGCGCGCAGCGGCGCGGACGTTTCCGGCGTGGTGAGTTTTCATGGCGGCTTGAACACGCCAACTCCAGCCGACGCGAAGAAGGTCAAAGCGAAGGTCCTCGCGCTGCACGGCGCGGACGATCCGTTCGTGCCCGCCGAGGAAGTGCAGGCGTTCGAGAAGGAGATGCGCGACGCGAAAGTGGATTGGCAACTGGTTGCTTACGGTGGCGCCGTGCATTCGTTCACGGACAAGAACGCGGGCAACGACAATTCCAAAGGCTCGGCTTATAACGCGCAGGCCGACGTTCGTTCCTGGCGCGAGATGAAGATGTTCCTCGACGAAGTGCTGCGGTAGGCGCTCTTAGTCTTAATCGAGATCCGTTGCTCATCGCTTTCAACAAACCATTCGGCGTAATTTCGCAATTCACGCCGGACGGCTCGCCCAATCGCACGCTCGCCGAGTTCAATTTCCCGAAAGGTGTTTACGCCATTGGCCGTCTCGACGCGGACTCGGAAGGCTTGCTGTTGCTCAGCGATGAGGCGGAACTGAACGAACGATTGTTGCACCCCAAGCACGTGCATCGCCGGACGTACTGGGCGCAGGTCGAGCGCATTCCGTCCGCCGACGCGCTGAAGCAACTGGAGCGCGGCGTGACTGTTCAAGGTCACAAGACGCTTCCGTGCCGCGCGTGGATTCTGGATCCATCGCCGCAACTTCCTCCACGCGATCCGCCGATTCGTTTCCGAAAAAGTGTTCCCGACTGTTGGATCGCTTTGGAACTCGTCGAAGGAAAAAACCGCCAGGTGCGGCGCATGACCGCGGCCATCGGTCATCCCACGTTACGTTTGTGGCGTGCTGGCATTGGAAGCTTCGAGCTTGGAGCGATCAAACCGAGCTGCTGGAAAGCGTTGACCGACAAGGAACGCCAAGAGGTGATGCGCGTTTCCGCCGCGCGCTGACTTTCCACTTCCCTTTCATTCGCCCGCCGATACGGTTTGCGCCCTGTCATGGCTTTGAAGTTTTTCAACACGTTGTCGCGCTCGGTGCAGGAATTTGTCCCGCTCGATCCCGGCGGCAAAAAAGTCGGCATGTATGTCTGCGGGCCGACGGTGTACGACCGCGGGCACATCGGAAATTTTCGCACGTTCGTCTTTGCGGACCTGGCGCGGCGCTATCTGGAGTTCAAGGGGTTTCAAGTTCACCACGTGATGAACGTTACTGACGTGGAGGATAAAATCATCAAGCGCGTGCGCGAAACGGGCAAGCCGTTGCGCGAATACACGGGCTTCTACGAGCAGGAGTTTCTCAAGGATCTCGATGAATTGCGCTGCCTGCGTCCGCATGATTTGCCGCACGCTACGGACTTCATTCCCGACATCATTGCGCTGATCGAAAAACTGATCGCGCGCGGTATCGCCTACAAGGCGAGCGATGGCTCGGTCTATTTCAGCATCGAGAAATATCGCGGCTGCGGCTGCCAATACGGGCAGCTCGTGAAGTTGAACTTTGACGAGATGCGCGTGGGCGAACGCGTGAATAGCGATGATTACGACAAGGAATCGGTGGCTGACTTCGCGCTCTGGAAAGCGCGCGTGCCCGATGATGGCGCGGTTTTCTGGGAAAGCCCGTGGGGGCAGGGAAGGCCGGGCTGGCACATTGAGTGTTCCGCCATGAGCATGAAGTTGCTCGGGCCGAGTTTCGATCTGCACCTCGGCGGTGAAGACCTTGCGTTTCCGCATCACGAAGACGAGATCGCGCAGAGTGAAGGCGCGGGTGTGCAACCACCCGGCCAACGCTTCGTGAAGTATTGGCTCCACGGCGCGCACCTGCTCGTCGAAGGCAAGAAGATGAGCAAGTCGCTGGGAAATTTTTTCACGCTGCGCGATTTGATGGCGAAGGGATTTACCGGACGGGAAGTGCGTTATCTGCTATTGAGCGCATCGTATCGCGAGACGTTTAACTTCACGATGGATGGACTGAACGCCGCCCGCACGTCGCTGGCCCGCGTCGATGAATGCATTTCCAAGCTTATCGAGTTGAGCGAAGGGGCAAAGGCGGAACCGGATGCGGGGTTGGTTGCGAGATTTTCAGAAGCGCTGGACGACGATTTGAACGTGTCTGCGGCGTGGGGCTCGGTTTTTGAATGGGTACGTGAGACGAACCGTCGTCTTGCCAGTGCCAGGATTTCGTCGTTCGACGCGGCAACATCATTCGCTGCTTGGGAAAGGGTGAATTCCGTGTTCGGTCTCGGCTACCGTCCTATCACGGCCAATCTTAATGCAACGCTGAATCTTACTTTGACAGCGACTGGCACGGTGAGCGACCCAGTGCCATTAGAAGTCTCATCGCTTCTTGAAGCTCGCCAAGCCGCACGCAAAGCCAAGGATTTCAAAAAGTCCGACACCATTCGCGATGAGTTGAAGGCGAAGGGCTGGGCGATCGAAGACACCCCGAAGGGACCTCGTCTTAAGCGGGTAAGCTAGTCAGATCGCGCTTACTGTTGCTCACTGACGTTGGTGACCCGCACCGACGCCACATTCTTTTGCACCGCTAACGCGCGGAACTTCCATTCGGCCCGAGGCTCGATGATTGGCACGTAATCTTTCGTGGTTCCGATTTTCGCGCCGCGCGCATCGAAGAGATCCAGTTCGACGGTCACGCCGAACCGTTGTTTGTCCGTTTGATTCTTCAAGGCGCCAGCGGCGTAAACCAAAGTGCTGTTGGGCGCCTTCTCAATCGACACCTTCGAGATCGAAAAGTCATTGATGGTTTGGACGGCTGGAACTGGGACTGGCGTGGTGAGAGCGCCGGAAGCGGACTGTGTCGCGCGCGCTTTCTTCAACAAGCGCGGCGCGATGAGAAGCGCGCCAACCACTCCCAATACTCCGAGGAAGAGAATCAGCACGCCGGCCAGGACCCACTTCGACGTGCGCGACTTTTCCGCCACCAAGCTCGCGGGTTCTTCCAATGTGAGCTCCGTGGGCCAGCTACAGTGAGGGCACGGGATGGTTGAGCCAATGCCCTCCGCCGGGTATTCGATCTTGCCGCCGCAATTGCCGCAGGCGCACTTCAAAAACTTGTTCTGGCTCATCTTTTTCTCACGTTAAGTCGATGACATACGAAACCAAAACATCACCCGGATCGTCCTCAATGCTATTGTTGAAACTATGAACGCGACAAACAAATACCTCGCGGAACACTCGGCGAAGCCCGAGGACTTCTTTCTCACGCGGCGCAAATTCCTACAGCGCGCCGGTATGGGTTTTGGCGCGCTCAGTCTCGCGACATTGATGGGCGAGAGTTTGTTTTCACCCAGCGCGGCCGCTGCGGCGGAAGTCATGAGTCCGCTCGCGCCGAAATCGCCGCACTTTCCGGCCAAAGCCAAGCACGTCGTCCACATTTTTGCGCAAGGCGCGCCTTCGCACGTGGACACCTGGGACCCGAAGCCGATGCTGACGAAACTCGATGGCCAGCCCATTCCCGGCTCAGGCGGTGGCGTGGCAATGGCTTCGCCCTTTGCTTTCGCGAAGCACGGCAAGTCGGGCATCGAGGTGAGCGAAGTGTTTCCGAAACTCGCCGAGCACGTGGATGAACTGGCGATCATTCGCTCGTGCTACACGGATATTCCCGCGCACGAAGTGGCGACCGTTTTCATGAACACCGGTTCGTTGCGCCTGGCGCGACCCAGCATGGGTTCATGGGTGCTCTATGGCCTGGGCTCCGAAAACCAGAACATGCCTGGCTTTGTTTCACTGCGTCCCGGTGGCCAGCCCAACGGCGGCAGTTCGAACTGGGGTTCAGCGTTTTTGCCCGGCGTGTATCAGGGAGTGAGCATCAACACCCAGGTGACGAGCGTCGATGCGTTGATTCAAAATATTCGCAATCAATATACCGTCATTGGCGAACAACGCCGCTCGCTCGACTTGGTTCACAAGCTGAACGAGTTGCACAGCCAGAATCTGCAGAAGGAAGCGCAGCTCGAAGCGCGCCTTCAGGCTTACGAAATGGCGTTCAAGATGCAGACGGAAGCGACGGATGCGTTCGACATCACTAAGGAACCCGCGGAGACGCGCGCGGCTTATGGCAACACCGGCCAGGGGCATCAACTCTTGATCGCGCGGCGGCTGATCGAGCGTGGCGTGCGGTTCGTGCAGGTGTGGGCGGGCGGCTGGGATCACCATCAGGACCTCGAGGATCGGTTGAGCCAAAAGGCGCGCGAGATCGATCAACCGTTTGCTGCGTTCCTTGCGGACTTGAAGCAACGCGGGCTTTTCAACGACACCCTCGTGATGTGGGGCGGCGAGTTCGGGCGCAAGCCGACGAAGGACCGCAACGGCAACGACAGTCCGGGCCGTGACCACAACAACAAAGCGTTCACGACGGTGCTCGCCGGTGGCGGCGTGAAGGGTGGAACTGTTTTCGGCGCGACGGATGAGTTCGGCAGCGCCGCGGTCGTGGACAAAGTTCACGTGCATGACATTCATGCCACGGTCCTTGCCTTGCTCGGCTTCGATCACGAGAAGCTCACTTACCGCTACAATGGCCGTGACTTCCGGCTGACCGATGTGCATGGGCATGTTGTCAAAGGCGTGCTGGCCTGAGGCCCGCTGCCCTTCATCGCTTAATCACACTCATACTTTTATTCGTCCGTGCTCACGGGCGGCGGAGATTACGGCGACAGCCACAAGGCATATCTGAGCGCCGTTGAAGATGCGTTCGGTGCCGATGTCGATTATGCGATGCTGATTAAGATTTACGGCAATGCGCCGGAACAAGGCGAAGTGCGCTACTCGCCAGCGCAGTGCATGGGCGCACGCAAGGCGATTCAGAACCGACACCCGGAATGGAAGCACATTTCAACGAGCCACATCGAACGGCAGAACCTGACAATGAGAATGTCGATGCGCCGGTTTACCCGGCTGACGAATGGCTTTAGCAAGAAAATCGAGAATCACGAGCACGCGCTTGCGATTCACTACATGTTCTACAACTTCGGAAGAATCCACCAATCGTTGCGCGTCACGCCCGCGATGGAAGCTGGCGTATCGGATCACGTTTGGAGCTTGGAAGAAATTATTGATCTGCTGAAATAGCGGACATGGGAAACAAGTGTCCTTCGCTGAGCTTTTGCTATGCGGGTGCAGTCAAAGTCCGGTTTCACCGACAATAAGTTCCACTACCACGAACGCGGTTTACCAGATGGGTTTCACTGAAGGTCGGATTCATTCGATAGAGCGTCCGACTCACTCTGCGATGCGTTATCCGAGAGAGTACAAAAGCTGGTCGGTGGCGACGCAGGAATTGTATCGGTCTGGCTATATTGCTGGATTGGGAAGTGTGAAATGAGATGACGACGCGGACTAATCATGCGCCTCCAAATTTCAAACTGAGCCACTACCTAGATTTGCTTCCAGTTGACAATGCCCCGTCGTGTTGGAGTTTCCTGCCGAGGAGTTCAGGTTCAAAAACAAGGAGGCACTATGCGGAAATCATTTTCAATTCAACTCACATCGATCGCTTTGGTTGGAACGTTGCTGGTCGGCTGTGAAAATCTGCCCGGCAGTAAAGGGACGCAAGGCGCAGTAATTGGCGGCGCGAGTGGCGCCGCCGTGGGCGCGGCGGTAGGCGGAAGCAACAATCGCGGGACCGGCGCCATCATTGGGGGCGTGCTTGGCGCGGCGGGCGGCTACGTCATCGGCGCGAACAGCGACAAGATCATGGGCAAGGACAAAGACAACGCGGAGGTCGCCGCTCAACGCGCGAAGTCCAGCCCGGCCACCGCCGAGCAAGCGCGCACTGCTCGCACCGCCGATGTGAACAATGACGGCTTCGTGACGCTCGATGAAGTCGCGGCGATGAAAGACGCCGGATTGACCGATCGCGAGATGTTGAATCGGCTCGAAGCAACGGGCCAGGTCTTTGATCTCACGGCGGAGGGCAAACAGTATCTGCGAGAAAATGGCGTGAGTGAAATCGTCATTCGCGACATGCAAAACTTGAACAGTGAGCGGCGCGAGATGCTGTTACAGCGTTTGAACCAGAATCAGTAAGCAAAGAAATTCAAGCCGTCAGGCTGGCGCGGCGCTCGTCCGAAGATGAGCCGACCAACGGACGGCTCTTTCTTGTACACGTTGGCAGTACGGTGCCAGCCCATTATGATGGGCGGATATGAGCCGACGCATCGAAGCGAATTCCGCCGAGCGCCTGAAGTCCGCGATTCCATTTGGACTCGGCCAGAAGAAGCCGGCGCACTTCCGCGACATGCTGCGCATCGCGTGGTCGAATCGCGATAATCTCGGCTATGCGTGGAAGGTGCTGAGCAAAGGCGTTTGCGATGGCTGCGCGCTCGGTGTTGCCGGATTTCACGACTGGACGATCGATGGCGTACATCTGTGCATGACGCGGCTGAATCTGCTGCGGCTGAACACGATGCCGGCCCTTGATCCGAACTTGCTCGCAGACATCTCGACGCTTAAAGCGCATTCGAATGCGGACTTGCGCGAGCTGGGCCGCCTTCCTTACCCGATGCTGCGCGAACGCGGTGACAAAGGGTTCCGCAGAATCACCTGGGACGAAGCTTATGCGCGCATGGCGAAACGAATTCGCGCGAGCGTTCCCCAACGCCTCGCGTTCTTCCTCACGTCGCGCGGAATCACGAACGAGATTTACTATATGGGGCAGAAGGTCGCCCGCTTTCTGGGCACCAATAACGTGGATAACGCGGCGCGGCTTTGTCATTCGCCAAGCACTGGCGCGATGAAGTACGCACTGGGCGTCGCGGCCAGCACGTGCAGCTACAAGGATTGGCTCGGCACTGATTTGATCGTCTTCTTCGGGGCAAATCCGGCGAACGATCAGCCGGTCACGACGAAGTATCTGCATCTTGCAAAAAAGCTTGGAACGAAGGTCGCGTTGGTGAATCCATACTTGGAGCCGGGCATGAAGCGCTACTGGGTTCCGTCGAGCGCGGGCAGTGCGCTGTTCGGCACGGCCATTACTGATTATTGGTTCCCTGTTTCGCAAGGCGGCGACATCGCATTTCTTTATGGCGTGTTGAAAATGCTGGTCGAGCGAGGCTGGACCAACAGTGAGTTCATCGCGGAACACACGCGAGAATTCGAGGCGTTGAGCGCTCAACTTTCGACTCTCAACTTTCCCGATCTCGAATCCACCAGCGGTCTCACGCGCGCTGATATGGAGGAATTCGCCGCCCTTCTTCACGGTGCGAAGAATGCCGTATTCGTTTGGAGCATGGGCATTACGCAACACGCGTTTGGTGGCGACGCGGTTTCGATGATTCTGAATCTCGGATTGGCGCGCGGCTACGTGGGCCGCGACAAGTGCGGGCTGATGCCGATTCGCGGCCACTCCAGTGTGCAGGGTGGGGCGGAGATGGGCGCTTATGCCACGGCGTTTCCGGGCGGCAAACCGATCAACTCCGAAACCGCGGCTTGGCTTTCCAGCGAATACGGTTTCGAAGTTCCAGATGAGAACGGACTCACGGCGTGCGAAATGGTGGAGGCCAGCGCGCGCGGTGAACTTGATTTGCTCTACTGCGTTGGCGGAAATTTTTTACGCACACTGCCTGAACCGGATTACGTCAGGATGGCGATGGGAAACGTGCCGATGCGCGTGCATCAGGACATTATCCTTACGGATCAGATGTTTATCGAAGCGCGCGAAGAGGTGCTGCTCCTTCCCGCCAAGACACGTTACGAACAGGATGACGGCGGCACAGAGACGACGACGGAGCGTCGGATTATTTCCTCTCCGGAAATTCCGCGTCAAGTGGGTGAAGCCAAAGCCGAGTGGAAAATTCTGCGTGAACTAGCCGTGGCCACATTTCCGGAACGGGCACATCTGCTCGGTTGTGAAACAGGGCAGGGGATGCGCGAGGAAATTGCGCGCGTCGTGCCGTTCTATGACGGCATTCAACATTTGAAGAACGGTGGCGATCAATTCCAATACGGCGGGCCACATCTTTGCGCCGACGGGAAATTTCAGACGACGGATGGCAAAGCGCATTTCCGCGCGGTGAGTTTGCCAAGCGAGCCGGTCAAGCCAGTGGTTTCAATGGTGGTTCCTAGTTTCACATATGGTTCTAGCGAGGACGTCACACTTCCTCGCACGCCGGTAACTATTGAGTTGGAGGCGATCAGACAAGAGGCCAAAGCGTGCAAGGAGCGCGCCATTTTGGAGAGGAATTTCGACGAGGCTGTGGAATGGAGAGACAAGGAGAAGCAGGCGATCGACCGTTTGGAATCCCTGGAGGAAGGCAGGGATGATGCACATAACCGCCGCTCCTTTGTGGTCTCAACTCGCCGCGGCAAACAATTCAACACGCTGATCTACGCTGAGATCGATCCGCTCAACGGCGCGGCGCGCAATTCGGTGCTGATGAATCCGGACGACGCGGCGGCATTACGGTTGAAGAGCGACGATCGCATCACGCTCGTCAACGGCTGCGGGCGCTTCGAAGGCCGCGTGTTCCTGGCGCCGATTGCGCGCGGCAATCTTCAAATCCACTGGCCCGAAGGCAACGTTATCATCCAGCGCGGCATTCACGATACGCTGGGAGGCGTGCCGGATTACAACGCGACGGTGCAAATTGAAAAGTCCGACGCGTGAGAACCACCCGCCAACAAGTGGTGCGCTGGACTGGAGGAGTGGCCCAGCGGAGTTTTGATGAATTGGCCGTCGAAGAGCCGCTGGAAATCCGCGTGGATACGCGCTCTCTCGTAGTGACGATGCGCACGCCGGGGAATGATGATGAACTCGCGGCTGGCTTTCTCTTCACCGAAGGACTGATTCGCTCGCGGGAGGAGCTGCGCGACGTGCGGCCGAACAAACGCAATCGCGAAAGCAACAGCATCGATGTGTTTCTCGCGCCCGATGTTTCCGTGGATTTCAAAAAACTCGCTCGCCGCGGCTATGCTTCATCCAGTTGCGGGCTGTGCGGCAAGGAATCCATCAAGGCCATTCAGCGGAAGTTCAAACCAGTTCGTTCTCGAATGAAAATGGCGTCGAACCATTTGCTGCAACTGCCCGAGCGATTGCGCGCGGCACAACCGACCTTCGAGCGCACGGGCGGCCTGCACGCGGCTGGCATTTTTACGAGCGATGGACAGCTCGTAATCGCGCGCGAAGATATCGGACGGCACAACGCCGTGGACAAAGTCATCGGCTACGGGTTCCTGAACAACTTGCTCCCCTTCGATGAACACGTGCTGGTCGTGAGCGGACGTGCCTCTTTCGAAATAATGCAGAAGTCGCTGGCCGCGCGCTTGCCGATGGTGTGCGCTGTCTCCGCGCCATCAAGCCTCGCGGCGGAATTCGCGCGGACAAACCTTCAGACCCTGGTCGGCTTTCTGCGCGCGGAGCGGCTGAATGTTTACGCGGGCCGGTCGCGCGTGAATTTCAGCGGGGAATAAACTTGCCGCTATGAACGTCTGGAGATGTAGTTCAGAAACATGACCCTCAGGCGAACAGCAGCGACGTTGCGCGCGTTCAGTAAACCGGTTCTCGCCGGCGTGCTGGTTCTGTTGCTCTTCGTTTCTGCTCTCGCCAGCGCGAGTCCTTCGCTCCACCACTGGCTGCATAACGACGATCATCAGACTCCTTCGCACTACTGTCTCGTCACTGTGCTGGACCATGGCGGGAACGAAATCGTCAGCAGCTGGATCATAATTACTCCGGCCGCGGCAGATGTCCCGGTTTCAGAGCTGCCTTGCGAATCTTTCTTCATCTCACACGATGCTGTGCTCTACCCGGAGCGCGGCCCGCCAGTTCTATCCTGATCCCCCGTCCGATCGTCAGCAGTTGTCCGCAGTCGGTCGTTTAACCCGTGTCGGCACTGTGTGCTGGCACACAATTCAGGATAGAAAAATGAAAAAGAAATTTCTCGTCAGTTGTTTGATTGGCCTGAGCGCGACTGCGCTCATGGCCCAGGAAAGTGAACTGGAATCGTTGAAGAAGGCGCTTCAGGAGCAGCAGAAGGTCATTCAGTCGCTGCTGCAAAAAGTTGAGGCGCTGGAGAAGCAACAAGCCGGCGCCACGAATGAGCAGGCTCAGTTGAAGAGACTGGTGGAAGCCCCAGGCACCAATCTTTCGCTGGCCGCCACGCCGTCCGGCAAATCGTGGTCGCCTTCCGATCCGATTCGCATCGGGAGAGGCGCGACTTACGCGGACCTCGGGCTGGTCGCGACGTTTGCGGCCGGCAGTTCGAGCGCGCGCGACATCGAAGGCGGCACGCAACCCGGTGGCCATGATCCGAACCAGCGTGGGTTCACGGTGCAAGGTGTGGAGTTGAATCTCCAGGGCGCCGTGGATACCTACTTCCGCGGCAACGCCAACATTCTGTTCTCCATCGATTCCGGCGGAGAGTCGTTCCTCGAAGTCGAAGAGGCCTGGCTCGAAACCATGTCGCTCCCGTGGAATCTCCAGGTTCGCGCGGGGCAAATCCTCACGGACTTCGGGCGCTTGAACACGCAGCACCCGCATGCGTGGGCCTTCGTGGATTCGTCGCTGGTCAATACGCGGTTCCTTGGAGCGGATGGCTTGCGCAATCCAGGCGCGCGACTCGCGTGGCTCGCGCCGACGCCATTTTTCACGGAGCTTTCGCTCGGCGTCCAAAACAGCCAGGGCGAAACGGCCACGAGCTTTCGCAGTGCCGGCCACAGTCATGGGGGCGAAGAGGAAGAAGGATTGCCCTTCGGCTATCGCCATCCCGACAACGATCGCGGCGTGAGCGACATCGGCGATCTCTTGTTCACGCCCCGGTTCACGACGTCGTTCGATCTGACGGATGCACAAACGATCGTGCTCGGGGCTTCGGCGGCATTTGGCCCGAATGCCAACGGCGGAAGCGGTGATACTTCCACGCAGATTTACGGCGTGGACGCGTATTGGAAATGGAAGCCGGTGAATCATCATGCTGGATTCCCCTTCGTGTCGTGGCAGACCGAAGCGATGTTGCGCCGCTATGAACTGGGCGCATTCGATTGGGACGAGGATGGCGACGGCGCGGTCAGTGATGGCGAGGTGGCGAATACAGCGACCGGCCTGTCCGCAGTGTTGCGCCGCGAAACGGTGACCGACTGGGGTTTCTATTCGCAAGTGCTCTACGGCTTTCACAAAGGCTGGGTGGCGGGATTGCGTGGCGACTTCGTGACCGGCGAGCGCGGGAATTATGAGAAGCTTCCGCTGACTCTGGATGGCGCTGCACTCGGGCGAGACCCGTTGCGCGAAGAGCGCTGGCGCATTTCACCGAACCTGACTTGGTATCCGACGGAATTCTCGAAGCTCCGGCTGCAATACAATTACGACCGCCGCCGGGAACTCGGGGAAGACCATTCCATTTGGCTGCAATTCGAGTTCCTGCTCGGTGCGCACGGCGCGCACAAATTCTAAACGCGAGATGAACCTTCAACCTTTCACGAATATGAAAACGTTACTTCTTACTCTCTCGTTGTTTTTCGCCGCGCTCGCCGCACAGGCAAAACTGAACGTCGCCGCCACGCTGCCCGACTTCGGCTCCATCGCCGAAGCCATTGGCGGCGACAAAATCACAGTCACCAGTATTGCCCGCGGGACAGAAGACGCGCACTTCGTCGATGCGCGGCCCAGCTTCATTCGCGTGCTGAACAAGGCGGACGTGCTCATCGAAGGCGGTGCGGAACTGGAAATCGGCTGGCTGCCGCCGCTCGTGAACAGCGCGCGCAATGGCAAAATCCTCGCGGACGCACCAGGCCATGTCGTGCTCTCCCGCGGAATGCAGTTGCTCGATGTGCCCGCTGGGGCTGTGGATCGTTCGATGGGTGATGTGCATCCCGGCGGCAATCCGCATTACTGGCTCGACCCCGCGAACGCCAAACCTATGGCCGCGCGTTTAGCCGAAGTGTTCAGCCAGCTTGATGCCGCCAACGCGAGTTCTTATGCGGAGAACCTGAAAAAATTTAACGCGACGCTCGACGAAAAACTCGCGGGGTGGACGAAACAACTCGAGCCGTTCAAAGGCACGAAAGTTGTGACGTATCACAAATCATTCGACTACCTGCTGAAGCGCTTCGGGCTGGAGCTCGCCGGAACAATCGAACCCAAGCCCGGCATCGAGCCGTCACCCACGCACATCAACGCACTCGTGCCTCGCATGAATTCGGAGGGCGTGAAGCTGATTCTGATTGAGGGCTTCCGTCCTCGCCGCACTCCCGAGCGTGTCGCCAAGGAAACCGGGGCGAAACTTCTCATTCTTCCGGCCAGTGTCGGCGGCACGCCGCAAGCCAAAGACTATTTCAGCTTGCTCGATTACGACGTGTCGCAAATCGTCGGCGCGCTCAAGCGTTGACGTGAACGAACAGAACATTGCTGAACTTCAAGGCGTGGCGGTTGGTTACGACCGCCACGCTGTTTTATCGGGCATCGACCTCCAGATTGCTCGCGGCACGTTCACGGGCCTGCTGGGCGCGAATGGCTCCGGCAAAACGACGTTGCTCAAGACGATCGCTGGCATTCTGCCGCCTGTGAATGGGCGCATAATTTTCCATTCGCCGGCTGTGCTCGGCTACGTGCCGCAGCGCGATCAACTGGACTCGGTTTACATTTTGTCGGCCTTCGAAGTCGCGCTGATGGGAGTGTGCGGCCGTATCGGTGCTGGGCGCTCCATCCCACGTGAAGATCACGAGTGCGTCCACGAATGCCTGCGGCAGACCGGTGCGGACGGATTTGCGCGGCAACGTTTCTCTGAATTGAGCGGCGGCCAAAAGCAACGCGTGCTCATCGCGCGCGCGCTGGCAACGCAGGCAGATTTTTTGTTGCTCGACGAACCGACGGCGGGCATCGACGCGGCGGCTACGCAAGCCATCTTGGAATTGCTGGTGAAACTGCACCGCGAGCGGAACCTGACGCTCTTGATGGTGAATCACGATCTGGCCGCCGTGCGCCAAACGGCCCAGCAGATTATTTGGATTCAGAACGGCAAGCTCGTGCAAGGGCCTGTCAACGAATTGCTGCGGCGCGAGAAGATTGAAGAGATCCTGAACCTTCAATTCTCATGATGGAAATGCTGCACGAGATTTTCAGCACGGGACTGCGCAACTCGGTTTATGTCAGCCTGCTGATTGGTCTGGTTTGCCCGCTCATTGGTAATTACCTCGTGTTGCGCCGGCTGATCTTCATGGGTGTCGCCTTGCCACAGATTTCCTCGTGCGGCATCGCGTTCGCCTTCGCGTTGCACGCGTGGCATCTGGTGCCGCACCTGGACGACAGCAGCGAAAACGCGCTGGCCTTTGGCGGTTCGACGCTCTTCACGCTCGCCGCGCTTTTCGTGCTCACGCTTTTGCAACGGCGCTCCGCCGGACTGGCCGATACACGCGTCGGCGCTGCTTACGTGCTCGCGGGCGCCTTCAGCATTTTGCTCCTGGTCAAGAATCCTTACGGCGAACACGGGCTGCTGGATCGACTGCGCGGTGAAATCATCGCGGTGTCGGACGCCGATCTGATGATGACCGCCGTTGCCTTCGGGATCGTGACCACAGTCCTGATTGTGTTCCGCAAAGAATTCCTGCTCGTCTCCTTCGATCCCGAGATGGCGATCACTTTGCGCAAAAATGTTTTCACCTGGGATGGCCTGCTGTTTCTGCTCATCGGCATCACCGTTTCCATGTCGGTGCTCAGCGTCGGGCCTTTGGTGACGTTTGGGTTCCTGCTGCTGCCACCGCTCATCGCCCGGGCGCTCGCCCGTAACATGAGGCAATTCGCGTTCACCGGCTGCATCGTGGGCATGGTGTCGGCCTTCGTTGGGTTCTATCTCGCCTACCGCTGGGACGTTCCGGTGGGACCGACGGACGTGGCGTTGCTCGGAGTGATTTACTTGATCGTCTCCCTCTTGAAACGGGTTTTTCGGCGGAGGCGCCCGCGTCAGTCCTCGGCCGCTTGAGCGCCGGTTCCCCCTCTCCCCGTTGAGGGGAGAGGGAAGCCGGAAACCGACCGGCAGTTTTAATCGCACCACGCGCCAGCACGCCGTTTGACACTGAATTTTGCGGCTGTTAGTTTCACCTCGCGAATATGAGCACTGAGACGCAAACCGAACCCTCTGCCGTAACGCTTACTGAGAGCGCGGCCAAACAGATCAAAGAGATGCTGACCAACCCCGAGAACGCGGGAAAAAATCTCCGCGTCTATGTCGAAGGCGGCGGCTGCTCCGGCCTGCAATACGGCATGGTATTCGATGAGCAGCGCCCGGACGACATCAGCACTGACTTCTACGGCGCGAGTGTCCTGGTCGATCCATTCAGCGCCAATTATTTGCGCGGCTCGGTGGTGGATTTTTCGGACGAATTGACCGGCGGCGGCTTTAAAATTTCCAATCCAAATGCTCGACAAAGTTGCGGTTGTGGCAAAAGCTTCGAAGCGTAATCAGTAGCTACTGGTACGTTGAAAATGCCGTTTCGTGTGATGCGAAACGGCTTTAATTTTCCTTCCTTCAAGCTACGCCGGGTCTCCATGTTTTCCGGTAAGCGCCCATCGAGTTCCGGATCAGGAACTTCCATTTCCTGCGTGACTGTTGCTCGCCCGAGATTCTAAATCTCACCGGCCCGGCGGGCGACCATCCCTGACGCCCGGCGGTCATTACATCACAGCAAGGCGGTGGAGTAAAATCTCATGAGTGTGATTAAATCCATCGCCTTGGAGAGGAGAGTTTAGCCATCCACAGAACTGATGGCGCCGGCGCAGCACAGTTGAAAGGTCCAACATGATTGATCCGCAACTCATTATTTTCGCCATTGAATCCGCCGTTAAGCTCGGTCGAAAAATGTACGACGTGCTGGTGGACGAGACGGTGGAAGGCGCGCTCATCCTCCCGGTCGGTGAACTGCACGCGGACGTCCAGCAGAACGAAGCGCTGCTCTTCTTCGCGCGCGACGAGAATGCTCACCTGATCAAAAAGGGCGGGCCGTACTTCGGAGCCTCACCCGCGCAGAGATTGCAAGCCTACCAGACGCTGCTTGCCATCACCGATCAGTTGAATATGCGCAAAGGAGATTTGCGCAAGGCGGCCGCGATCGTCAGCCAACTGAACGAGTTCCGGCAACTCAAGCCCGGCCAGGGCGCGAAGTCTCCCGTGCAGCGCATCGCCGGGACCGTGTTCGAGATCGGTGTCGATTATTTCGTGGCGCATCCCGAGGCGATGGGCAAGGACTCACCGGCGCGGCAGTTCATCCAATCGTTTCTGCAAGGTCTCGACGAAACGGATTTTGCCGAAGGCTCGGCCACCGAGATCGTGGGCGACGTTTTGAGCGCGGCGCTGCGCATCCTGGACGCCAACTTGGGGATGGTGAGTGACGATCAGCGTGTGCAAGTGCTGTTGGGCGGTATCACCAAGGCGCTCGTGGCCGAAGTGGATCGGGCGGGCAACGAAAGCGAAAAACTGATCAGCCGCCGATTCATCCGCCGTATGGCTTCCAGCCTGGTGCGCGGCGGTCTCGGCGCATTCAACGAGAACCTCGATCTGTTTGCGCCGAATGATCCGGCGGTCAAGGCGCTCGTGGATTCGACCCTTTCCCAGGTGCTCGCGGGGATCGAAGGCAACGAGGATCTTTTCACGGCCGATACACTGGAACTGGTTTTCAAAAGTGCCCTCGGAGCGACCGGAGAAAATGTCGCCATCTTCACCAGGAACGAATTCTTGCAGAAGCTGATTGCCCGCACGTGTGAGGTCCTCACGGAGACACAGGCCAGCAAACTTTTCACCGAGGCGACCGCCAGCGCCGTCCTGCGTGAGACGCTCGAAGTGGTGCGCGAGAATGTCGAGACGCTTATCGATCCGAAAAAGCCGGGCGAACATTTGTTGGCCAGCGCGCTGTCCGCCGTGGCGCAGAGCCTGAGCGCCAATCTGGGCGGCGGCGGAAATGTCAAAGAGTTGCTGTCCAGCCGCCAACTCACTGACCTCGTGGGCATCGTCTTTCAGGAAGTGGCCAAGT
>Ga0193753_10000895_pt1 | contig 27441 bp, 18 predicted proteins | sample H1c2metaG_FD_144925 | JGI IMG/M metagenome (GOLD analysis project Ga0193753, IMG submission 144925) | Soil microbial communities from a riparian zone of the East river system, Colorado, United States - H1c2 | ecosystem: Environmental > Terrestrial > Soil > Riparian zone | place: USA: East... | reverse complement strand
AGCCCCAGCCTGACCAGCGCATTTCTCGCGCTGACCCCCGTCAACTTCGCGGCTCGGCGGAGAAGGCTCTCATCAAGAGTGACCTGGGTCTTCATGGCCACAAGCATGTGCGGCGATCGTCGACCGGTCCACCGTCAGTGGAGCGCGCCGGCTCGGGCCTGGGAGGCTTGCGCCGCGCCGGTGTCGAGCACGACTTTCCAGCCGGCCGCATCGCGGCGCCACAGCGTGAGGTAGTGGCCCGACGCGACGGGCACGGTCGCGCCGGAGGCGAGGTGCTTCACCAGCGAGAAGCGGCCGCGCGTCCAGCCGTGCCGGCCGTCCGGCTCCGAGCCGGCGTCGGCGGGCTGCCACGACAGCGCCAGGGCGGGGTCCGTGAAGAGCGGCCCGTCGTGCGCGCGGATGGCGTCGCGGCCGCGCGCGAGGAAGCCGTCGATCTCCATGCGCACGGCGTCGTCGGCGTACCACGACAGCCAGCCGTCGAGGCCGCGCTCGTCGGCGTCGCGCGCGAAGGCCGCATCGGCAGCCAGCAGCTCCTGCTCGACGGCCGGGTCGCGGAACCCTGCGCCCGCGGACGGAGCCGGCGGCGGGTAGCTGCCCGGCGCGGGCGCGATGAGCGCGTTGACCGGCGGCCGCGGCGGCGACGAGCAGCTCGCCGCGAGCGTCATCAGCGACATCAGCGTCATCAGCGTCGCCCGTGTCACTCGCGTCGCATCCCTTCTCGCCGGACCGTGAAGCACGCCTCGTCTCCTTCGCCGCGCCTGCGGGTCGACCCGCCGCGCGGCCTGCGCGCGGTGAAGCATGAAACGTCGCGGCGCGCGAGCCGTCCTCTCCGTGCGGGACGAAAGGCCGTCCCGAGGAGCCAGACCATGATCACGGTCCATTCCGCCGCCTGCGAAGGCAAGCCCTGCATCCGCGGCCTGCCGATCACCGTCTTCGACGTGCTCGACCAGCTCGCCGCGGGCCTCAGCACCGACGAGATCCTGACGGACTTCCCCGAGCTCACGCCCGGGGACCTGCGCGCGGCGTGCGCCTTCGCTGCGGAACTCGGGCGCAGGAACTGGCCCCCGCCGGGCGGGTGAGCACGCCCGCCCGCGGCGGCTCAGCGTCCGACGGGTTCGCGCGAGCCGGACGGGTGGGCGGGCGGCGGCGTCGGAGCGATGCCGCCGCTGCCCGAAGCGTCGCCCGTGCCGGCATGACCCGGCGTGACGGCCTGGCCGTGCGAGCCGCCGTTCCCGGAGGTGCCGCCGTTCCCGTTGCCGTTGCCGTTGGGCGGCGTCACGCCGGGACCGCTGGCCCCGGACGCCGCGCCGCCGTCGGGCGGGACCTCGTCCTTCTCGGCGAAGTCGTCCTGGCGGACGGCGCGCACCGAGCGGGCGGTGAGGTAGGTGTTGCTGCGCAGGCCGCGCACGAGGTCGTCGCGGACCTCCTCGGCCTCGGCCTGCGTGAGGTCGCCCTTCTCGACGAGCCGGGCGAGCGCGCGGTCGTAGCGCGCCATGAGCCAGCCCTCGTCGTAGCCGACGTACGAGAGCACCTTGCCCACCGGCTCGCCCTGCAGGCGGTCCACGATCTTGACCTGGCCGGCCGCGTCGAAGTCCACGTGCACGGTGTCCGTGTCGCCGAACAGGTTGTGCAGGTCCCCGAGGATCTCCTGGTACGCGCCGACGAGGAAGATGCCGACGACGTAGCTCTCGCCCGGCTTCAGCGTGTGCACCTCGAGCGTCTGCTTGACGTCGCGCGGGTGCGGGAAGCGGTCGATCTTGCCGTCGCTGTCGCAGGTCATGTCGCCCAGCACCGCGCGCACGGTGGGCTCCTCGGTCAGCCGCTGGATGGGCATGACCGGGAAGACGTGGCGGATGGCCCAGTGGTCCGGCACGGACTGGAACACCGAGAAGTTGCAGAAGTACGTGTCCGCGATCTGCTTCTCGAGGCCCTCGAACTCCTCGGGCACGTAGTCCATGTTGCGCACGAGGTTGAGCACGCGGTCGCAGGTCGCGAAGAAGATGTTCTCGCACAGCGCGCGCGTGGGCAGGTCCACGAGCCCGAGGTTGAAGCGCGAGAGCATCTCCTCGCGCAGGCTCACGGCGTCGTGATAGACCTCGAGCATGTTCTTGCGCGTGAGGCGCGAGAGGTTGTCGCGCACCTCCTGCAGGATGTCGCTCTCGTTGCGGCCGGCCTTCTCGATGAGCCCGTCGCGCGAGAGGCGCGACACGCCGATGACCTCCACCGCCATGACCGAGTGGTGCGCGACGAGCGCGCGCCCGCTCTCCGTGACGATGTCCGGCGCCTTGATGCCGGCCTTCGTGCACGCATCGTGGATGTGCCACACGACGTCGTTGGCGTACTCCTGCTCGGTGTAGTTCATCGAGCTGTCGAAGCGCGTGCGGCTGCCGTCGTAGTCCACGGCGAGGCCGCCGCCCACGTCGAACAGGTCCAGCGGGCAGCCCATGCGGTGCAGCTCCACGAAGAGCCGCACGGCCTCCTTGAGCACGTCCTTCCACGGCCGGATGGCGGTGATCTGGCTGCCGATGTGGAAGTGCAGCAGGCGCACGCGGTCCAGCAGGTTGACGTCGCGCAGCCACTGCACGGCCTCCACCAGCTGCGCGGCGGAGAGGCCGAACTTGGCGCGGTCGCCCGACGAGCTCTCCCAGCGGCCGCTGCCGCGCGTCGCCAGGCGGCTGCGCAGGCCGACGAAGGGCGCGGCGTCGCGGCCCTCGCGGTCCACCACGCGCGAGAAGGTCTCGATCTCGGACGGCTTCTCGATGACCACCACGACCTCGTGCCCGAGGCGCACGGCGAGGCAGGCCATCTCCATGTACGCCTCGTCCTTGTACCCGTTGCAGATCATGAGGCTCGGGCGGTCGAGCTGCGCCACGACGGCGAGCAGCTCGGGCTTGCTGCCGACCTCCAGGCCCATGCCGATCTCGCGCCCGGCCTCGAGCAGCGTCTCCACGACGTGCCGCTGCTGGTTGACCTTGATCGGGTAGACCGGCCGGTGCCGGCCCGGGAAGCCGTACTCCTCGGCCGCGTTGCGGAAGGCGCTGGAGAGCACTTTCAGCCGCTCGCGCAGGATGCCGTCGAAGCGCAGCAGCAGCGGCAGGGACATGCCCTGGCGCTTGGCCGACGCGATGATGTCCGTCAGCGAGGCCGTCGGCGTGCCGGGGCCCGCGGGGTGCACCTGCACCGCGCCGTCATCGCCGATGGAGAAGTAGGGGCTGCCCCAGCCGGGCAGGTTGTAGAGCTCGGAGCTCTGTTCCTTGGACCACTTGCCACCAACGCCCAACGCCATCGGCATGAGTTCCCGCGCGGAAGACTTAACATGCCCCCGCGCTGCGCGACGGTGAGGACCGGCCCGCAGGCCGCACACCGCAGGCTGCCCGCTCATCGTGACGGCTGCGCTGCCAGAGGACGGCGGACTATAGCATGGACGCATCGCGCAACGCCCCGCTCGAGTGTCGCTCCGCAACGCGACGCGCGTCGCGTTGCGCGCTCGCTCCCGTCGCTCTCGCCGCGCTCGTCGTGCTGGCGATTCTCGCGCCGGCGCCGCGCGCCGCGGCAGCGCCGGGCGACCCGATCGTGCGCCAGGGGAAGTGGAACCCGAAGGAGCCGCCGCCCGGCTGGGTGGTGATCGAGACGAAGCACTACCAGGTCCAGAGCCAGTGCGGGAAGACCAAGGCGCTGGCGCTCTCGGCGCACCTCGAGAGCATGCTGGAGCTGTACGGCAAGTTCATGCCGACGCGCCAGAAGAACGACGGCTTCGTGCTCAAAGTGCTCGAGGACCGGCCCGCGTTCCTCGCCTACGGCCGCTCGAAGACCGCGCTGGCCTACTACAGCCAGGGCGACGGCGAGCTCGTCGGCTACGACACCGGCGTGATCCTGGGCAAGCGCGACATCCCCGCGGTCATCAAGCTCGCCGCCGACTCGGGCAAGGGCCTGACGAATGCCCAGCTCCAGCGGCTGGACCAGCTCTTCGAGCAGATCACGGACGCGTACACGGCGGACACGGCGCGGGTCCTCTCGCACGAGGGCTGGCACCAGTACTTCCACTTCTACACGAAGTCCATCGTGACCATGCCCGCCTGGCTCGACGAGGGCGTGGGCGACTACTTCTTCATGGCCGCGCCCGACGAGGGCAGCGGCAGCGTGCACGGCTACCGTCTGGGCGACGTCAACGCCAACCGCGTGCGCGCCCTGCACCGCGGCGTCGTGGACAAGAGCGCGGTCAGCTTCCCGAAGCTGCTCACCTTCGCGCAGGAGCAGTACTACACGAACCCCCTCGTGTTCTACGCCGAGGGCTGGTCGATGGTGCAGTACCTCATGCAGAACGACGATCCCGATCTGCGCGAGACGATCCCGAAGCTGATCAGGGACTTCAAGGACACCAAGAACTTCACCAAGTCCACGGCCAAGGTCTTCAAGGGCCGGGACATGGCGGCGCTGGACGCCGCGTGGTCCGCCTGGGTGGAGACGCTGGACGCGAGCGACCCGATGCGGGATCTCGCGCGGGAGTTCGGCACGGTGCTGACGGCACAGGACTTCGCGACCGAGGAGCGCCTCACCAAGGTCCTCCAGTGGTATCTCGATCACCCGGACGACAATCCGCCTGCGGCTGCCGCGCCCGCGGCCGGCGCAACTCCCGGCGCCGGCGCAGCATCCGGTGCGAGCCCCGCTTCCGGCGCGAGCCCCGCTTCCGGCGCGAGCCCCGCTTCCGGCGCGAGCCCCGCAGCCGACACGAGCCCCGCAGCCGACACGAGCCCCGCAGCCGGCGCGGGCCCCGCTGCGGGAGCGGGCGCCGGAAAGCCGGCCAAGCCCGCTCAGCCGCCCAAGGGCGGAAGCTGAAACGGTGCGCGGCACGCGACCCGCCGCGTGGACTCCGGCGCTCGCCGCGACGTGGGTGCTCCTCATCCTCGCCGCCGTGCCGTGGCAGACGGCGCGGGGCGACGACGAGGTGACGCCGCCGGGAAAGTGGAACCTCGGGCGGGTGCCGGCGGGCTGGGTGCTCGTGCAGACGAGCGACTACCAGCTCCAGAGCCACTGCGGAAAGCCGAAGGCCGTCGCGCTGGGCGGCCACCTGCAATCGATGCTCGAGCTGTACCGGCGCTTCCTGCCGATGCGCCGCTCGATGGACACCTTCGTGGTCAAGCTGTTCCACGATCGGCGCGAGTTCCTGCGCTACGCGGGCGAGGACGAGTCCAGCGACAACGTCGGCTACTGGGATCCCGGGCACCGCGAGCTGGTCGCGTACGACACCGGCATCATCCTCGGGCACCGCGACATCCCCGCGCAGATCGGGCTGGCGGTCGGCGCCGCGGACAGGCTCACCTTCACCCAGCGCCAGCGCCTCGACCCGCTCTTCGACGCGGTGACGGACGCGTACGTCGCCGACACGGCGCGCGTGCTGTCCCACGAGGGCTGGCACCAGTACCTGCACGCGTACGCCGTCTCCGACGTGCCGATGCCGGCCTGGCTGGACGAGGGCATCGCGGACTGGTTCGCGACGGCGACGCGCGACAGCGACCGCGACGCGACGCACGGCTACCGCATCGGCGAGGTGAACCAGTCCCGGCTGCGCGCGCTGCGGCGCGCGATGGCGCTCGGCACGACGGTCTCGTTCGGCACGATGCTGGGCTACGAGCAGGCGCAGTACTACGCGGACGCGGAGGCCAGCTACGCGCAGGGCTGGTCGATGGTGCACTTCCTCATGCAGCACGTGAGCAAGTCGCACCGCGAGATCATCCCGCGGCTGCTCGCGGACCTGCGCGACAGCAAGAACTTCAAGGCGTCCACGGAGACGGCCTTCCGGGACGTGGACCTCGACGCGCTGGACGCCGAGTGGGCCAGCTGGGCGCTGCGCGAGCCGGTCAAGGATCCGATGGCGGAGCTGGCGCGCGAGGCGGCCGGCCACCTGCGCGCGTCGGACTTCGTGGCGGACGCGCACTGGATCGACGCCTTGCGGTGGCACACGGCCCACCCGGACTCGTTCCGCTCCGCGGGCGAGGAGCCCGCCGCCGAGGGACGCTGAGCGCCGCGGCGCTCAGAGCGTGCGCACTTCGGTCTCGGGCTGCGCCGGCTCCTTGTCCTGCGGCCGCTTGTCGTCCCGCTTGGCGTCCGGCTCGCGGTCGCGCTCGTCCGGCGCGGCCTTCCAGGTGCGGCTGCCCACGTCCCAGGGCGCCCGCTCGCCGCCGAGGTGGCGGTGGAAGAAGTCCAGGTGCTCGTTGTAGTAGAAGGCCATCTCGGTCCACGACGGCCAGTGACCGGCGCCGGGGAACACGACCAGCCGCGCGGGCACCTTCATCTTCCGCAGCGCGGTGTAGTACGCGAGGCTCTGCGTGTACGGCACGCGGTAGTCGAGCTCGCCCGTGATGACGAGGGCCGGCGTCCGGAAGTCCTTCACGTGGTTGCCGGGGCTCCACGTCTGGTAGTCGGCGCTGTCCCACGGCGTGCCGCGGAAGTCGTGCTCGGGGAACCACAGCTCCTCGGTGGCGCCATACTCGGCCTGCAGGTCGTACACGCCCATCATCGACGCGATGCACCGGAAGCGCTTCGTGTGGCCCTGCATCCACATCGTCATGTAGCCGCCGTAGCTCCAGCCCATGACGCCCATGCGGTCCTTGTCGACGAACGGGAGCTGCTCCAGGCCGTCCGTCACCTTCATGAGGTCGCGGTACACGCGGCCGCCCCAATCGCCCGTGATGCCGTCCGTGAACTCCTGGCCGTAACCCGTCGAGCCGGTCGGGTTGCAGAAGGCGACCACGTAGCCCTTCGCGGGGTAGACCTGCCAGTCGCCGCGGAAGGCGTCCGCCCACTGCGACTGCGGCCCGCCGTGCACGTTGAGGATGAGCGGGTACTTCCGGGCCGGGTCGAAGCCGTGCGGCTTCACGAGGAAGCAGTGCACCTTGTAGGCGCCGTCGCCCGGGAACCACAGCTCCTCGGCGGGACGGAAGTCCACTTCCTCGGCGATGGCCGCGTTCATCGTCGTCAGGCGCCGCGGCGCGGGGGCGGCACCGCCGGTCGAGCCCGCGGCGGCGCTGGCTGCGGCGTTGCCGTTCGCGGCGGCGGCGCCCGGCGCGGTCGCGCGCAGGCTCGCGGCGAAGACCTCGGTGGGCTCGGAGATCGAGCGGTGCGTGTACACGACGCCGTCGCCGCCTCCGGTGAGCTCCCAGCCGACGAGCGACGCGTGGCGCAGCAGCTCGACGGGCTTGCCGCCCGCGGCGGGGATGGTGAACAGCGGATTGCGGCCGTGGTGCTCCGCGTCGAACACGAGCGACAGGCCGTCGGCGGTCCAGCGCATGTCCCCCACCATGAAGTCGAAGCTCGCGCGGTCGGTCAGGTAGCGCGAGGTGCCCGAGAGACGGTCGTACACGGCCAGGCGCTTGAGGTCGGACTCGTACGCCGGCGTCGCCTGGCTCACGTACGCGATGGAGCGGCCGTCGGGCGAGTAGAGCGGCGCGCCGTCGAAGCCCTTGTTGGCGGCGGTGATGTTGCGCGCGGTGCTCTCCGTGATCTCGCCGTCGAGCGGGACGACCCACAGGTCCACGTTGGTGGAGGACGCCTCGTCGGCGTCGTGGTTGGAGAGGTAGCAGAGCTCCGTGCTGTCCGGCGAGAACGCGAAGGCGCGGCCGCCGAGCGAGAAGGTCGGGCTCTCGAAGTTGCCGGGCGTCAGGTCGCGGGCCACGTGTCCGCTCCGCGCGTCGATCAGGAGGATGTGCGCGCGCCGCCCGTCGTACCAGCTCGTCCAGTGGCGGTAGTACAGGTCGTCCGCGACGTGCACCTTGAGCTTGCCCTTCTCGAGGTCGTCCGCACGGGCCTGCTGGCACGCGGGATCCAGGCCGCACCCGGGGAACACGTCGCTCGTCGCGGCGATCCACCGGCCGTCCGGCGACCACACGGCGCTGGCGAGGCCCGGCGCCCAGTCGGTGAGCTTGCGCGGCCCGTCGCCGTCGATGCCGACGGTCCAGAGCTGGCCCCCGCCCTCGCGCGACGACGAGAAGAGCAGCCGCTTGCCGTCGGGCGAGAAGACGGGATCCGTGTCGTTGTTGTCGCGGGTGAGCTGGCGCTGGTGGCTGCCGTCGGCGTCCATGCACCAGATCTCCGACCAGGACTTCCCCTTGTCGAAGTCGTAGCGCTTCACGGCGAAGGCGACGTGCCTGCCGTCGAGCGAGAGCGCCGGCGCGCCGAGCGTCGCGCAGCGGTAGAAGTCCGAAATCTCCATCGCGCGCTTGTCGCCCGCGGGACGGGCGCCGGCGGCAGGCGTGGACGTGCAGGCGGGAAGGCCCGACAGGGCGAGCACGAGGACGGCGAGCAGTTTCACGCAGGGACTCCGTGTCAGGGGACGCCGCGCGCGTCCGCAGCGGCCCGACATGCTAGAGGCCGGCACCCGGCAGTGCACGTGCCCTGACGCGCGCTCGAGCCCCGGCGCGCGTGCGGCGCACGCAGCTCCGTCCCCCGCGTCCCTCCCGGGCCGGTACGATCCCGGACCCGCCCCGGGAACGGAGCTCATCCGATGATCACGATGCCTCGTCTCGCCATGTCCTTCCTCGCCGCGCTCTCTCCGCTGGCCGCGCTCGCGGGCCTCGCCGCGCACGCGGCGGCGCAGGGCGGCGGCTTCACCGCCAACGACGTGATCCTTTCCTGCCCGGCCGCGCAGGGCATCAGCTCGACCAGCGGCGCCATCCTGCGCTGCGATCCGGCCACCGGCGCCACGTCGCTGTTCGTGGACCTCTTCAGCACGCAGCAGATGCCCGGCTCGGCGGTCTTCGACAGCTACCGCCAGCGCGTCGTGTTCTCCGCCGATCCCGGCAGCACCGTCGACCCGATCCGGATCTGGTTCGCGGACGGCGCGGGTGCGCTGCAGGACGCCGGCGTCGGCACGCTCACGTGGCACTCCATGGCCCCCACGGGCGACGGCCGCATCTACGCCCGCGACGTCAACGTCGCCGGCGGCGCGTTCAAGTACCTCGACGCGACCGGCAGCGTGCGCGTGCTGCTCGACGCGGCGGGCGCCGCGCCCTTCGCGATCGGAGGCCTGCCCTCCTACGACGTGCGCGGCATGATCTACGACACCTTCACGAACGCGCTCTTCGTGGCCAGCAGCGAGGTGGCCTGCGCGGGCGGCCTTCCGGGCCGCATCAACGTGGTGAAGCTGCCGCTGTCCGGAGACGGCAAGCGCGTCGCGGGGACCGTCTCCTGCGCGCAGTTCAACGTGAGTCCCAGCGGCGCGACGCCCACGGGCTGGAGCCGCCTGCCCGACGGCATGCTGCTGCTGGGTGCGGACACCAACAGCAACGACGCCGAGCCGCGCCTGCTCTCCGTGGATCCCGAGACGCTGACGATCTCCATCTTCGCGTCCAACGGGCCATACACCGGCGCGGCCGCGAGCAATGCCGCGTGCTGGTCCACCGCGGTCGGCAAGGCCCTGATCTTCGACACCTTCTCCGACGTGCTGCGCGCCTTCAGCCTCGGCGGCTCCGGCGGCGGCGCCGTCATCAGCACCTCGATCCCGATCAGCTCCTCCGGCTCCAGCGGCGAGTCGCCGACGATGTTCGAGGTGCCCGCCAGTCCGTGCAGCGGCGGCTGGATCGCGCACGGCGCGGGCCTGGCCGGCGCCGGCGCCATCGTGCCCACGCTCAGCGGCGGGGGCTGCCCCGAGCAGGGCGGAGCGCTCTTCACGATTCTCATGACCTCCGCCGTCGGCGGCGCGCACGGTGCGCTCTTCATCGGCCTGACGCCGGGCGCGCTGCCCTTCAAGGGCGGGACGGTCCACATGGGCAGCGTGCTGCTCACCATCAACCTCGTCGCGGGCGGGGCCTCGGGGGTTGCCGGCGTCGGCGGGCTGCTGCTGCCCGCCGCGATCCCGGCGCTGCCGGCGCTCAGCGGCGCCAGCGTCTTCCTGCAGTCCGGCTGGAGCGACGCCGCCGCGCTGCACGGCGTTTCCTTGAGCAATGGCCTGGAGCTCGAGATCGGCTGAGCGCGCCCCGCGGCGCCTCTCGCGGGAATTCCGGTGAGACATCGGCGGCGCCACGGCGCTGAGACCTCGCGCGGGGCTCCCGAAAGACCCCGCTCCCTCCCCGACCCGAGGCCCGCTCCCATGAAGCTCGCTGCCGTCGCCCTGTCCGCCCTGTGCCTCTCCCTGTGCCCGCCCGCGGCCCGCGCCGGCGAGTTCTTCGTCAACGTGGCCAGCGGCTCCGATGCCAACGCCGGCACCTCCGCCGCCGCTCCGTGGAAGACGCTGACCCACGCGCTGGCCGTGGCCGGCGACTTCGACGACTTCATCCACGTCGCGCCAGGCGACTACTCGGCCGCCACCGGCGAGGTCTTCCCGCTGCACCTGACGGGCCCGGACCTCTTCGGCGACGAAGGACCCGCCGTCACGCGCATCGTCGGCTCCGGCTCGGGGGTGCTCGTCGAGGCGAGCGGCACCACCGGCAAGCAGACCATCCAGCTCGACGGGCTGTCGCTGCTCAACGCCGCCACCGCGCTGCGCATCGAACTCAGCCAGGACCTCGCGCTGGTGCGCCTCTTCGACGTCGCCATCGTGGACATGAGCGGCTACGCCATCGACCTGCAGGCGCACGCGGAGAGCCACCGCGTCTCGCCGCCGTCCTTCTCAACGAACTTCGAGGACCTGGACATCGCCGACTGCGGCGGAGGGGTGCGCATGTCGAGCACGTCCGCCACGCAGGCCTCGATGCTGGCCATGACCAACTGCTCCGTCCGTGACAGCGCCGGCGACGGCATCCACCTCGACTCGCTGGGCGGCGGACAGATCTTCCTCGGGATGAACGGGACGCGTGTCGTGCGCAGCGGCCAGGCCGGCGTGCGCGTCAATGCCTCGGGCTTCATGCAGCTGGGCTTCGGCTCGTGCCTCATCGCCGACAACGCCGTGGGCATCGACGTCGGCAACGACGGCGGCAACGTGCAGCTCGGCCTGTTCTTCACCACGGTGGCCGGCAACGCCGGCAGCGGCCTGAGCCTGGAGGACGGCCTGCAGTCCACGAGCGACTTCGGCGGCGCCCTGTTCTGGGGCAACGGCGCGGACCTGACCGGCGTCGGCGTCATGCACGCCAAGAACAGCGACAGCGAGCAGGACGCTTTCGGCTCGGACACCGGCAACTTCAGCGCCGATCCGCAGTTCGCCAACGCCGCGCTCGGCGACTACCACCTGACCTTCGGCAGCCCGTGCGCCGAGACCGGCGATCCCACCCTCACCGTCAGCCTGTTCGACCTCGACAAGGTGCTGTCGCCGGTGGACGGCGACCTCGACACGCAGGCGCGCATGGACGTCGGCTGCTTCGAGCTGCGGCCGCTGGTGGTGCAGACGACCGGCGCGCTCGGCTCCGAGGCGCTCTTGCAGTTCTTCGGCTCGCCGTGCATGCAGACCACGCTCTTCGTCGCCCCGGGCGGCCCCGTCATCGGCCACAAGACGGCCTTCGGCAAGCTGCTGCTCGGGCCCGGCCTCTTCCCACTGCTCGTCACCATCGTCCTCTCTCCCGCTCCGAACGTCGTGGTGGCGACCATCCCCAACGTCCCGGCGCTCGTCGGTGCGACCTTCTCCTTCCAGAGCCTGACGCAATCGGTGGTGGCTCCGAAGGCGGCGGCGCTCACGAACGTCGAGAGCTTCACGGTCACGCAGTAGGGACGCCCGGTGCGGGGTCCGCGGGCGGGTTCCTCCCCCGCCGCGGACCCCGCACCGGCGTTTTTCCAGGGGCCGGACGGGCCCGTACCTCTCACGACGATCGTCGCGCGAGCGCGGCCTAGTCCGGCGAGGTCGCGGCCATCGCGTTGGTCGCCGTGAAACCGAGCGGGCCGGAAGGGTCCTCGATCCAGATCTGCACGCACAGCGGCACGTGGCCGGGCACGGCGCGGGGCCACAGCGCGGCGAAGGTGAGGCGGCCGTCGGGTCCGGCGACGAGCCCGTCCACGATCAGGTCCGGCGCGGGCACCAGCAGGCCGCCGCGGAAGCGCGCGCGCGCCTCGCGGGCTCCGAGCACGAGGTGACAGCGCGCGCCGGGCGGCGCGCCGTCCACGAGCAGCAGCACGGGCTCGGTGCTCCGCAGCGTGCCGCGCGCCTTCAGCGACGGGGCCGGAGGCGCCGCGCTCCCGGGCTCCGCGGACGGCCTCGCGGCCAGCGCACCCCCCGCGTCGTGCCAGAGCTCGTCGGACAGGGCGAGCAGCTTGCCGAGCTGCGCCCCGTCGATCCGGCTCGCGCCGCCGGCTGTGCCCGGCGCGCCGCCGGCTGTGCCCGGCGCGCTCCGGCGCGCATCGGCGCGCGCCGCGGCGCCGTCCGCCGCCTGCCGGCCATCGCGAGCGCTTCCGCGCCACGCCGCGAACTCCGGCGCGGGCACGAGCTGCGCGAGCCGCGCGCGCAGCGCGTCGCCCGCCGCTCCCGTCCGCACCCACAGGTCGATGGGCGGGCCCGTGCGGCTCGTCCGCCACAGGTCCGGGAAGAGCGCCGCGGGCACGTCCGGCAGATACGGGCGGCCGTGCGGCGCGGAGGAGATCGTGCCGTACAGGCGGAAGCCGAGCCGCTCCATGGAGGCCGCGTCGAGCGGGCCGGCGGCGAGGCCCGTGCCCGGCATGCGCGCGTAGGCCACGGCGCCGGTGCGCCGCAGATCCTCGCCCGCCGAGACGGGCTGGCTGCCCCAGTCCCCGATGTCGTCGTAGCGCGGGAAGCCGATCACGCCGCGCGGCAGCGCGCTGCGATCCAGCAGCAGCGCATCCTGCACGGCGAGCACCGGCGGCGCGCCGGCGCCAGCCGGCTCGCCCAGCCTGTCGAGCAGCTCGTCCAGCGCGAGCCGCGTGTCCACCGTCGAGAGCAGCTCGTCCGCGCGCAGCGAGGCGGCGAGCGGCGCGGCCAGCAGCAGCGCCGCCAGCGCGACGCGCGCCGGCCGCGAGGCGAGCGCCAGGCATCCGGCCGCAGCCAGCGGCGCGAGGAACACGACGGCCGACATGGAGTAGCGCACGTCCGTGTAGTTGGTGCCGAGGACGGCCAGCAGCAGCGCCGGATAGGCGAGGTACGCGAGTGCATCGCGACCGGCAGCGCGCCCGCGCCGCCACGCAAGCGCGAAGAGCAGCACCGCGGCCACGCGCACGGGCTCCACGCGGACGAAGTTGCGGACGAAGGCGCCGAAGCGCTCCGCGAAGTGGAAGCCGAGCGTCGGGCTGGGGATGCCCAGCGTGGAGGCATCCTGGAGCAGCCCCTCGCCGGCCGGATCGCGGACCGCACCCGGCCAGTGCGCCGCCAGCGTGATCGCGAGAAAGGTGACCGCGAAGGCCGCGGCCACGAGCGCACCCTGCAGGAGCTTGCGGCGCCACGCGCCCCGCTGGAGCAGCAGCGCCAGCGCGCCCGACGCGAGCAGCACGAAGCCGAGCTGGAACACGGACGCGAGCAGTCCGGCCGCCACGCCGGCCAGCACGCAGAGCCGCGCCTCGAGGGACGCGCGTGCGGACGGCACGGCCCGCGCCGCTGGTGCCGCTGGTGCCGCTGGCGCCGCTGGCGCCGTCGGCTCCGAGGCGCCGTCGCCGGCCGCCTCGCCACGCTGCAGCACCAGGCGCAGCATCGGCACGGCCGCGAAGGCCAGCAGCGTGATGCCGGGCACGTGGATGCGCACCTGGTGGCTGGAGAGCACGAGCGCCGGGCACAGCTCGGCGATCGCCGCCGCGAGCAGCGCCGTGCCGCGCGCGAAGCGCACGCGCGCGAGCAGGTACACGCCCACGGCGAGCCAGGCACCGGCGAAGGCCGTGTAGAGGCGCCCGATCGCGTGCTGCGGCCCCGGCGCCTGCACGGCGCGCACGAAGTCGTCCCAGCTCCGCCAGTCCGCGACGTGCAGCACGCGGTTGCCGGCGAAGGCCACCACGTCCGCGACCACGTACGCCCAGGTGTGCGTGGCGGGATACGAGGAGCGCTCCACGAACGAGCCGTCGCGCAGGAACTCGGCGGCCTGCGTGACCTGCACGGAGTCCGAGTGCAGCACGGCGGGCAGCCCGTGCCGGAACTCCCACAGCCGCAGCCCGAGGCCCAGCGCGACGAGCGCCACGAGCGCGGCCCCGACGAAGGCCCGCGAGAGCTCGCGCGGCGGCGCAGCGGCCGGCGTCCCCGGCGCGGCGGGCGATGTCATCGCGGCGGCAGGCGGCGTCATCGTGGCGGCGCCTCCGCGGGTGGCGCGCTCACCGGTGGCGCGCTCACCGGTGGCGCGCTTACCGATGGCTCGTTCACGCGTGGCTCGTTGACCGGTGGCGCGCTCACGGGCGGAGGGCTCGCGACCGGAGGCACGGAACCGGGCGGCGACAGCAGCGCGCGCCGCGTCGCGGGATCGAGTGCGTAGGTCGCGACGAGCCACGGGCCGATCGCGGTGACCTGCGGCCGCGGAAAGCCCGGCGGCGGCTCGGCGGCCAAAAGCTCCTCCATCCAGTACCGTTCGCCGACGAGCGCGACCGGCTCGCCGTCACGCAGGGCGGACAGGAAGGCGCGGTTGTGCTCGGGGTAGCGGTCTTCGGGAGACGGGGTGCTCGCGATCACGCGCTCCCCGCTCGCGAAGGCAAGCTTCCAGCGCAGCATCTCGCTGCGCGTGAAGACGTCGTGGATGCCCGCGCCCTCGAGCTTCCGCACGAGCAGGTCGAGCGCCTGGCGCTCGTTGAGCCACGCGGGTCCGATCATGGAGGCCCATGACGACCTGCGGAACTCCGCCAGCGAGAGCACGCCGAGGCCGACGAGGCCCGCCATGACGCACACGCCGAGCGCTCGCCGGGCGCGGCCCGCGTCCAGCAGCCACGCGGCGCACGCGCCGACGAGGACCGCGGCGACGCACGAGAGCGGCAGCAGGTAGCGGTACTGGAAGGTCTCCGGGTGCACCAGCACGGCGATCGCGAGCGAGGGCAGCGACGCGAGCGCGCAGGCCCACGCGAGCCGGCTGCGCCGCAGCGGCGTGGCCAGCAGCGCCGCCGCGAGCGCCGCGGCGAGCGCGATCGGCCAGACCACGCCCGCGGCCGCCGTGGCTGGCCCCACGTCCATCGGCCGGGAGAAGTAGTACGCGCCGGTGAACAGGACCGAGGTGCGCTCGGCCAGTCGCTGCAGGCCCTCGGCGACGGACGGAAGATCGGACAGGCTGCGCCGCAGGATCGACGCCGGCGCGACGCTGCGGATCACGCCCTCGGGCACGGGCGCGAGGCGGATCGCCGCCACCGTGGCGAGGCCGGTGGCTGCCGCGACGGCCAGATCGGTCCATGCTCGCCGCGGCAGCGCGGCCCCCTGCGGCAGCGCGGCCCCCTGCGGGAGCCCGGCTCGCCGCGGCACGAGGTACAGCGCGACGAAGGGCGCCAGCGTGAGCACGGCGTGCACGTGCGTGACCCACAGGATCGCGGCGCTCAGGCCGAGCACCGCGGCGCTGACGGGACGGCGGCGCACCGGCTCCGCCATGCGCGACACGGCCAGCAGCGCGGCCCCGAGCGCGACGAAGCTGGTCACGCACGTGGACCAGCCCTTCATGCCGATGACGCCCCAGGCCGGCATGGTCGCGAGCAGGAGCCCGGCGAGGAGCGCGGTGCGCACGCCGGCCAGGCGCCGCACGGCCGCCACCCAGCAGAGCCAGCCGGCGGACCAGAGCGTCAGCACCGCCACCTTGAAGCACGCGACGGAGACGCCGAAGCAGAGGAAGAAGAGCGCCGCGGTGCCCACCTCCAGCGGCGCGAAGCCGTAGTCCTGGCCGTAGAAGAACAGCGGCAGGCCGTGCCCTTGCAGCGCGTGCATGGCCATCACGCCGACGACGGACTCGTCGCCGTCCAGCATCATGCGCCCGCCGAGGAACTGCGGCAGACGCGTCAGCACGATCACGAGCAGGCCGAGGGCCAGCGCGAGAACGAAGCCGAGCGCGATGCGAGCCCGCCCCACTAGGACGCCGTCCACGTGATCGCGGGCGGACGCACGGACGCGCAGAGCGGCATGCCGGTGCCGTCGGTCAGCCCCAGCCGGCCGACCAGCGTTCCCGTGCCGAGCGCCTGCTTCAGCACCTCGACGGGGACGGCGTCGAGGCGCAGCTTCGCGCGCCGGAACATCGCCGGCGCCGCGCCCGCCTTGCGGCCGATCCAGGCGAGGTAGAGGAAGCGCTCGTGCGGCGGCCCGTTCACCGCGGGGCCGCGGAAGGTCGGAGCGCCGTCGCGATGGCCGACCGCGATCGCGGTCTCCCAGCGCGCCTCGCGGACATCCGCCCGGATGACCCCGGCCGGATCGCAGCCGGTCTTCTGCGGCAGGCCGACGACGATCTCCGAGTACGCGCCGCACGTTCGTCCCGGCAGGCGCTGCGCGATGAGCCGCACCGTGATCGGCTGCGGCGTGGACGGCAGACCCGTGCTGCGCTTCGCCTCCGGTTTCGCAGCCGGCAGCAGCGCCTGCCGCGCGCGCTTGTCGCGCGTGGCCGCGGTTTTCACGGCGAGGAGCTCCTCGCGCAGCATCCGCCGCTGCGCGTCGGTGCGGCTCTCCCAGCTCGTGCGCGCCTCCGGCAGCGTGTCGAGGAGCGCCTGCAATTCCGGCGGCAGTGCGGTCGATGCGATGGAGAGGACGAGCGTCACGACCTGTCCCGTCGACGTTTCCGCCTTGTCGAGGACGGGCTGGGGCAGCTCGATGAACCAGCGCGCCTCGTCCCAGCGCTTCAGCGACCGGCGCCCGAGCGGCACGCCATCCAGCGTGCCCTCGATGGTGGTCGTGCCGGAGAGCTTCCAGCGCGCGAGCTTGGCCGCGGGGAGCACGACGAAGGCGGGCAGATCCGACTGCTTGCGCTGGATCGTCTCTTCGATCGTCACTGCGGCCATGCCTGCCTCGCATCGTGGCGGAGCCGGGAGCGTACCGTTGCCGGGCCCGCGGGCCGCGGGCCGCGCGGATTCTCAGTTGCACGGACCTCGCCCGACGCGCGGACCGCGACGCCGGAGTGACCGCGCGTTGCACGAAGGCATAAGGCGCGCTCGCGCGCTCGATCCGGTCACCCGGCGGGCGCGCTTCACAAGTCTCCGGGAGCTGCCCCCTCGTGCCCTATCGCATCGCCTCGGCGTTCCTGGTCTTCCTCGCATCCACTGCACTCGCGGGCGACCTCGTCCCGGTCGCTCCGTTCGCCGGCCAGAAGTCCGAGGACCTGGAGCACGTGACCTCCGCGCAGTTCCTCATCAAGGAGCAGATCGACCATTCCCCCCGAGCCCGCGCTTGCGGGACTGTCCGTCGCGCTGCAGGGAGTCCGGTTCGAGGGTGATCCGGGCCAGACCGTCCTGCTCAACGCGCTGGAGATCGTGCTCGGGTACTGAGCGCCCAGCTCAGCGCAGGTGCTTCCACAGGAATGCGAAGGCCAGCGCGGACATGAAGGCGGCCTGCGCATTGTTCGCGGAGCCTCCGTGGCCGCCCTCGATGTTCTCCCACGAGAGCACGGCGTGGCCCAGCTCCGCGTGGCGCGCCGCCATCTTGCGGGCGTGGCCCGGGTGCACGCGGTCATCGCGCGTGGACCCGAGGAACAGCACCGGCGGATAGGTGCGCCCGGCGCGCACGCAGTGATAGGGCGAGTAGCGCTGCAGATGTTCCCAGTCGGCCGGATCGTCCGGGTCGCCGTACTCGGCCACCCAGGATGCGCCCGCGAGCAGCTTCGTGTAGCGCCGCATGTCCAGCAGCGGCGCGCGGCACACGATGGCGCCGAACAGCTCCGGCCAGGTGCTGAGCATGTTGCCGACGAGCAGCCCGCCGTTGCTGCCGCCCTCGCACCCCAGGTGCGCCGGGCAGGTCACGCGCCGCGCGATGAGGTCCCGCGCCACGGCCGCGAAATCCTCGTAGGCCTTGTGTCGCTTCGCTTTCAGCGCCGCCTGGTGCCAGGCCGGCCCGAACTCTCCTCCGCCGCGGATGTTCGCGACGACGTACGCGCCGCCGCGCTCGAGCCAACCCGCGCCGACCGACGCCTTGTAGCCGGGCGTGAGCGAGATCTCGAAGCCGCCGTAGCCGGTGAGGATCGTCGGCTGGCGGCCGTCCGCCGCCGCGGGCCGCCGCCCCACCTGGCAGTACGGGATCGCCGTGCCGTCGTCCGACGTCGCCTCGTGCCACGTGATCTGCACGCCGGTCGCGTCGAAGAATGCCGGCAGGCTGGCCAGCAGCTCCGGCGCGCCCGCGCTCGGGGCGCGGACGGCGCCCTGCGCTTCCGCGGCGCGTGCGAGGGGCAGCACGCCCTCCGCGTCCGTCGCGCCTGCGGCGCTGCCCTTGCGGAGCGTGCCCAGCAGCAGGGTCGTCGGCGTGCGTTCGTCGGTGGCCTGCAGGAAGCAGTCGTCGGACTCGACGCTGTCCACCGGCCACGCGGCCACGCTGCCGACATCCGGCACGCCCGCCAGCGGCTCGCGCGTCCAGCCGCCCCGCTCGTGCCTCAGCACGAAGATCCGGTTGCGGACGTTGTCGAGCACGTTGAGCAGCAGGGCGTGCCTGGTCGCGGAGAAGTCCGCCAGCGAGGTGCGCGGCCCCGGCTCGAACAGGACGTCGAGCCGGCGCTCGCCGGCGACGTGCTCCGCCAGTCGCGTCGCGAGCAGCGAGCCGGCGCGGTGCGTCCGGCCGCCGACGTCCCAGTCGCTGCGCAGCGCGAGGAGCAGCCACTCGCGCACGATGCTCGCGCCGGCGTCCTCGGGCTTGTCGATGCGCACGAGCCGGCCGTCCCGCAGCCAGAAGAGCTCGCTGGCGTAGAAGGTGATCCCGCGTCCCACGAAGTCGCGCTCGAAGCCCGGCGTGTGATCGCGGGACGCGCTCACCGAGAGGTCGGTCGGCCGGCCTTCGAAGACGAGCTCCGCCGCCCGCAGCGGCGTGCCGCGACGCCACAGCATCGCGAGGCGCGGATAGCCGGACTGCGTCATGGAGTCCGGGCCGAGGTCGGGCCCGACGTACACGCTGTCGGCGTCGCGCCAGCTCATGCGGCCCTTCGACTCCGGCAGCGCGAAGCCGTCGGGCACGAAGCGGCGCGTCTCCATGTCGAACTCGCGCACGACGGTCGCGTCCGCGCCCCCGCGCGACAGGCTGACGAGCGCGCGCATCCGGTCCGGCCTGCGGAGCTGCGCGCCGTGCCACACCCAGTTCTCGCCCTCGGCTGCTCCCAGCGCGTCCAGGTCCAGCACGACATCCCAGGCCGGCTTCTGCCTCCGGTACTCCTCCAGCGTCGTCCGCCGCCACAGCCCGCGCACGTGGTCGCCGTCGCGCCAGAAGTTGTAGAAGAAGGCGCCCTGCCTGGCGATGTACGCGATGCGCTCCTGCGAATCGAGGATGGAGAGCAGGCGCGCCTGCAGGGCGTGGAAGTCCGCCGATTGCGCCAGCGCCCGGCTCGTCAGCTCGTTGCGCGCCCGCACCCATTGCAGCGCGCACTCGCCGGTCACGTCCTCGAGCCACAGATGAGGATCGTCATCGGGCCCGGCCGCGCTCATGCCGCGACGGTAGCGCGAGCCGACGGCCGAAGTCCACGGCGAGCGATACCGCTCGTTACACTTCGCCGACGTGTCGCACTGGCCGCGCCCCGCCCGACGAAGCTCGACGAGGAAGCATGAGCTGGCCCATCTCCGCCTTCGTCGCGCTGCTCAGTGGAGCGCTGGGCCTGGTCACCGGCGGCGTCGTCATGAACGCCTGCGTGCGGTGGTACCGCATCTCGGGCTTCGAGGGAAAGTCGGGTTACGCGGTGGCGGCCGTGGCGCTGCTCGGCGGCGTGGCGGGCGCGGTCATCGGGCTCGTCACGGCGCGCACGCTGGCAGGCGAGGGCCTGTCGGGCTTCGGCAAGGGTGTCGGCGCGTCGTGGGCGATCGTGCTCGCGATCGCCGCGCTCGCGACGGGCATCGCGTGGGCGCTGGCGGACATCCCGCCCACGATCGACGGCAGGGAACTGCTGCTGGAGGTGGAGATCAAGCTGCCGGCCGACGTGACGATGTCGCCTGCGAAAGGCGAGGGCGAGTCGTACCTGATGCTGGGATCGGTGGTGAACCACACGCAGCGCCGCTCCGAGCGCGGCGAGCTGCGCCCGATGGATGCGCGCCTCGACGGGGGCCGCTGGGTGGTGCCGGGAACTGTTCCCATTTACACGACGCGCGGGCTGCGCTCCCTCGGCATCCAACTGAATGGCGAGCCGGTCTCCGGCTTTCTCATCCCGCTTCCGGCGCGCCCCGGGAAGGAGTTCGCGGCATGGAGTGATTGGGGACCGCGTCCGCCCGCGGACAACGAGCCGTGGCCGGACAGCAAGCTCAGCTACCGCTTCCGCGTGATGCCGATCGAGCCGCCGCCGCCGGGACCGACGGCCGAGGAGATGGTTGCGGACCAAGCCGGCGCGGAACAGGCCAGGTTCGACGCGATGGAGCCGGGCGCGCCGATCGCGGACTGGCTGCCGTGGACGCGCTACGGCGTCTCCGAGGAGCACAAGGCCGCGGCGCTCGTGCACATCGTGTCCCGCGTCAACCTCGCGGAGCAGATGACACCGCTCCTCCTGTCGCAGGACACGGAGGTTGCGGCGGAGGCGCTGCGCGTCATCGAGCAGCTTCCCGGTCCCCTCGACAGCCTCCTGCCGCCGGTCGCCGCGGCGGGACGCGATCTCGCGGCGCGGATCCGTCGCGTGAACGAGACGACGGCGGAGGCCGATCCCGGCTCGCAAGGCGCCGCCGACGTCTCGCAGCGCTTCAGCGCGTGGATGGTCGCCGTGCGGACGCTGCGCGAGAAGCACGGGGGCGACTTCACGCCGGAGCTGCGCGAGATCCTGCAGCTCGCGCGCGTGCGGGAGGAGAGCCAGGTGATGCGGAGCGACGTACTGCGCGTCGCGAGCTTCTGGATGCGCGAGTGGACCGGGCTGGAGCCGCTGCCGACGGACCCGCCGCCGCGGTGACGCGCCGGCCCGATCAGGACGGAAGCTCGCAGCCTCCGCAAGAGGGCGGAACGCCGACGCCACCGGGACCTGCCGGCACGGGTGCCGTGCGCCGCTTCCGGGAAAGCATGGTGATGAACCACGAGACGTGGCACGACGGCATCGGCTATGACCTCGGCGCGCTGCACGCGGCGACTCCCGCGGAACGCCGCGAGATCGAGACACAGCTCCTCGCTCGCGGTGCGTCCGACTGGCGCGACGTGGAGGCGCTCGCGGCGCTCGGCACTCCCGCCGCGCTCGCGGCGCTGCGGGACGCGCTCGCGACCGGCGGCACGGAGCTCCGTCTCGCGGTGATGCGGCGCGCGCCTCACCTGGTCTCGGACGAACAGCGCACGGCGATCCTCGTGCAGGCGCTGCAGACGGCCGAGTTCTTCGGCGGCCTGTCGCAGGCGCTCGGCGAGCTGCCCGGCTTTCACCCGACGCCGGTGCTCGACGCGCTGTTCCGCGGCGCACTCGAGCGCGGCGGCGACGCAGCCGTCCACTTCGCCGCCATGCTCGCCTTCCTGCACGGCAAGGCCGACGAGCCCTTCGATTGGGACCAGCGCCCGTTCTTCCTGCGCTTCCACACCGAGGTGCGCAGCGAACGCGAGGCAGTGTTCCGCGAGCTCTGCACGCTCGTCGGCGTGCCGGCCGGGACGTACGTCGAGGCCTGAGATGCGGCCATCGCGGCACCCCGACCGCACCCCGACCGCGGCCCGACCGCGATGGTGTGCCATGGAGGGATCCGGATTTCGCGAGTAGCATGCCGCGCAAGTCCCCCTCGGAGTGCCGCCCGTGAAACGCACCTGCCTGCTCGCCCTGCTCCTCGGCATCGCTCCTCTGGCCGGTCCTTCCGCGGCCGGCGACATCGTGCTTCCCCTGGATTTCCAACTGACGATCGGCGGCTGGGGATGGACCACTCAGGAGGGCGCGCCGTGGACGTCCTACGACTTCGACATTCCGTCGCAGAGCACGGTGCTGCCACCGGGCTGGGTGGCGATCTCCTCGCCCGCGTCGCCGGATGCGGCCTGGAATGCGGTCATCACGGACGTCACCGAAGTGCGTTACATGTACGGCAGTTTCCTTGGCCACAGCGTCCACGAGTGGGAAGTCGGCGCGGACAACATCCGCATCTCCAGCACGGTCTGGACCGACATCGGCAACGCCTTGCCGGGTGCGCAGGGTGCGCCGCTGCTCGGGTGCTGGGGCGGGCTCGCGGCGGGCACGCTCGCGGAACTCCACCTGCAGAACGCGCGGCCGCTCGCCCTGGTGACGGTCATCGCGGGATTGTCGGCGCCCAGCGTGCCTTTCAAGGGCGGCGTGCTCGTGCCCGCGCCCGATGTCGTCGTGCCCGGAGTGGTGACGAACGCGAGCGGCTACGCCACGGTGGCCACGACCTGGCCCGCGGGCGTTCCCTCGGACCTGTCCCTCGTGGTCCAGGCCTGGATCGTCGATCCCACGGGGCCCAGCGGTTTCACCGCAAGCAATGCGATGAGAGGCACGACGCCCTGACGCCGCCGCGGCGCGCGGCCGGGCTGAGTCACGGCCCGGCTATCCTCGCCGCGTGCCCCTCGCCCCGCTGCCCGTCGATGCCGTGCTGCCCGAGCTGCTGGCCGCGCTGGCTGCGCACGGCGCGGCGGTGCTGCGTGCGCCCACCGGCTCCGGCAAGACCACGCGCGTGCCGCCGGCGCTGCTCGACGCACTGGCCGCGCGCGGCGCGCCGGGTGAACGAAGCGCCTTGGGCGCCCGCGACGGCGAGGCGCGCGACGTGCTCGTGCTGCAGCCGCGGCGCCTGGCCGCGCGCGCCGCCGCACGGCGCATCGCGGAGGAGCGCGGCGGGCGCCTCGGCGACGAGGTCGGCTACGCCGTGCGCTTCGACCGCCGCGCCGGCCCGCGCACGCGTCTGCTCGTGCTGACCGAGGGCCTGCTCGTGCGCATGCCGCAGGAGGACCCGCTGCTCTGCTGCGCCGGCGCCGTCGTGCTGGACGAATTCCACGAGCGTCACCTCGACAGCGACCTCTCGCTGGCGCTGCTGCGCCGCGTGCAGGCGGCGCGGCCCGAGCTGTGGCTGCTGGCCATGTCGGCCAGCGACCTCGGCCCCGCGCTGCCCGCCTTCCTCGGCGGCGCGCCCGTGCTGGCATGCGAGGGCCGGCTGTTCCCCATCGAGCAGCGCTGGCGCCGCAGCGAGCGCGACGAGCCGCTGCCGCGCGCCGTCGCCGCGGGCCTCGCCGAGGCGCTGTCCGCCACCCGCGGCGACGTGCTCGTCTTCCTGCCGGGCGTCGGCGAGATCCGCCGCTGCGCCGAGCACCTCGCGCCGCTGGCCGCGAGCGCGGGCGTGGCGCTGGTGGAGCTGTACGGCGACCTGCCGCCCGAGCGCCAGGACGAGGCGCTGGCCCGCGGCCCGCGCCGGCGCGTGATCCTGTCCACCAACGTGGCCGAGACGTCCGTGACGGTGGAAGGCGTCACCGGCGTGGTCGACAGCGGCCTGCAGCGGCGGATGTCCTTCGATCCGGCCGTGGGCCTGGACCGCCTCGAGCTGGTGCCCATCTCGCGCGCGTCGGCCGAGCAGCGCGCCGGCCGCGCGGGCCGCACCGAGCCCGGCACGTGCGTGCGCCTGTGGACGGAGCTGGAGCACCGCGCGCGCCCCGCCGCCGAGCAGCCCGAGGTGCTGCGCGTGGACCTCGCCGGCCCGGTCCTGCAGCTGCTCGACTGGGGCGAGCACGACGTGCACGCCTTCCCGTGGCTGCAGTCTCCGCCGCGCGCCGCGCTGGACGAAGCGCTGGTGCTGCTGGGCCGCCTGGGCGCGATCCACGTCACGGGCGCCCCGCGCGCGCGCGGCCTCCCGCCCATGCGGGCGAGTGACGTCTCGTCCGACGCCACGAGCCGCAGCGCGGCCGCCACTGCGCGCGGACTCTCGCCGGCGGGCCGCGCGATGGCGCGCCTGCCGGTGCACCCGCGGCTCGCGCGATTGCTGCTCGAGGGCGCGCGCCTCGGCGTGGCGAACCAGGCCGCGCTCGCCGCGGCACTGCTGGCCGAGCGCGATCCCTTCGTGCGCGGACAGCAGAGGCCGCACGCGCGCCGCGCCACGCACGCCTCCGCCTGCGACGTGTCCGATCACGTGGCCGCTCTGGAGGATTTCGAGGCGCGCGGCGTGCGTCATTCCGAGCTGGGCGAGCTGCACGTGGCCGGCGCGCGCGGCGTGCTGCGTGCCCGCGACCAGCTCCTCGGCCTGCTGCGCGACGTGCGCGAGGTTCCCGCCGCGCCACCTGGTCCGAGCGTCGGCACCCACGTCAGCACGCGCTCTGGCGCACACTCCGGCGCACACTCCGGCACGAACTCGGGCGCGAACTCCGGCGCGAACTCCGGCGCGCACTCCGGCGCGCACTCCGGCGCGAACTCCGGCGCGCACTCCGGCGCGCACTCCGGCGCAAACTCCGGCGCAAACTCCCGCGCAAACTCCGGCGCAAACTCCGGCGCAAACTCCGGCGCAAACTCCGGCGCGCGCCACGCCGAGGACCCGGCCGAGGCGCTGGGCCGCGCGCTGCTGGCCGCGTTCCCGGACCGCCTCTGCCGGCGCCGCGAGCCGGGCAGCCCGCGCGCCGTGATGGCCGGCGGCCGCGGCGTGGCGCTCGATCCGCGCAGCGCCGTGCGCGATGCGCCGCTGTTCCTGGCGCTGGACCTCGACGCGCGCGCGGGCGGCGGCGACGCACTGGCACGGCTGGCCAGCGCGGTGCCACGCGAGTGGCTCGACCCCGCGCGCGTCGTGACGCGCACCGAGGCCGCCTTCGACGAGCGCACGCTGCGCGTGGCCGCCGTGCGCCGCGTGCTGTTCGACGATCTGCCGCTCGAGGAGTCGCCCGCCGCGCTGCCCGGCGCCGACGAGGTGACGCAGTGCCTCGCCGCCGCCGCCGCGCCGCGCCTGCACGAGGCGCTGCCGTTGCGCGGGCCCGAGGTGCAGGCCTTTCTCGCGCGCCTGCGCTGGCTGGCCGCGCGACGGCCCGAGCTTTCGCTGCCGACCTTCGACGACGACGGGCTGCGCGCGTTGCTGCCGTCGCTGTGCGCAGGCTGCCGTTCCTTCGAGGAGCTGCAGCGCGTGCCGCTCGCGGCGCGCCTGCGCGATGCGCTGTCGCCGCCGCACCGCGCCGCGCTCGAGCGCCTCGCGCCCGAGCACTTGGCGCTGGCCAGCGGCAGCCATCCCGCGCTGGACTACGACCCGGCGCGCGCCCCCGTGCTGGCCGTGCGCATGCAGGAGCTGTTCGGCCAGCGCGAGACGCCGCGGGTGCTGGGCGGGCAGGTCAAGGTGCTGCTGCACCTGCTGGCGCCCCATGGTCGCGCCGAGCAGGTCACCGACGACCTCGCCAGCTTCTGGGCATCCGTCTACCCGCAGGCGCGGCGCGAGCTCATGCGCAAGTACCCGCGGCACGCCTGGCCGGAGGATCCTCTGTCGGCCGCGCCGCAGCGCCGCCCGCGGCCGCGGATGCGGTAAATCCGATTCGCGAGTATCGTGCGCCCCGCAACAAACCAGGGAGGATCACGACCATGCGTATCCAGGGACTGTCGAACGTTCGCATCCGTCACGGGCTCGCTGTCGCGCTGGCGCTCCTGCCGGCGACCGTGGCCGCGCAGACGGTGGTCACCAAGCTGCAGGAGACGGCAGGCAGCCCGGACGATCTGTTCGGCAGGGTCATCGCGTTCGAGCGCGGGACGCTGGCCGCGGCAGAGGTGGGCGCGAGCGCCGCAGGCGCGGTGCACATCGTCGACCACGCGGCCGGCGCACCCGGCGCCACCGGCTGGAGCGCGCAGGCGCTCGTCGTGCCCGCGGACTCCGCGCCGGAGCAGCACTTCGGCGCGGCGCTGGCGCTCTCGCACGACACGCTGCTCGTGGGCGCGCCGGGCGACGACGAGCTCGGCGACGACGCGGGCGCGGCCTACGCCTACGCGCGCAACCGCAACGGCACGCCCGGCAATCCCGCGGACGACACCTGGGTGCTGCTGGGCAAGCTCCATCCGCAGGGGCCCAACCCGCCGGCGCACTTCGGCTCGGCCGTCGCGCTGGCCGGCGACACCGCGGTGATCGGCGCCGACAGCAGCGTCGATCCGGCAGCCTTCGTCTTCGCGCGGGACGGGCACGGCACGCCCGGCAATCCGCTCGACGACAGCTTCGTGCAGCTGGCGCAGCTCCTTCCGGAAGCTCCGGTCACGGCCTCGAGCTTCGGCATCTCCGTCGCGCTCACGGCGGACCAGCGCACGCTCCTCGTGGGCGACTCGCTCGACGCCTCCGCGCTGCCCCAGGGCAAGGTGTCGGTCTTCGCCCGCGGCGACAACGGCACGCCCGCCAATCCGCTCGACGACACCTGGACGCGCACGCACACCTTCGGAGCGGCACCCGACCCCTTCGGCAGCAACGGCTTCTTCGGCACGCAGCTGGCCCTCGATCCCGGCGGCGCGCGGCTGATGGTGACCGAGCGCTTCGCGGGCTCCAGCTTCGGGGGTCGCGTCCTCGCGTTCGATCACGCCGTGCTCGATCCGGGCGATCCCTTCGATGACACCTGGACGCAGGTGACCGCGCTCGAGGTGGCCAGCTCCTACATCCAGGGCTTCGGGGACACCGTCGCGCTCCGCGGCGATCGCGCGCTCATCTGGCACAGCAGCTTCGGGTTCTTTCCCGGCACTGGATACGTGGTCTTCGCGTACGAGCGCGTCGGCGCGGACTGGGTGATCGCGACGGAGCTGCGCGCGCCCGACGAGGCGGTCGGCGACGGCTACGGGATCGGGCTGGCCTTCCTGGACGACGACACCGCGCTCATCGGCGCGAGCGGCGGTCCGTACGTGGACGACTACCAGGCCCGGGAAGGCGCGGTCTACGTGCTGGACCTCCCGACGTCCAACCCGTGGACGCTGCCGGGAGGCGTGGGCGAGCCGGGCCTCGCAGGCTGGGGCAGCCTGCAGCCGCACGAGCCGGCCACGGTGCGCATGTACAACTCCTTCCACACGGGCGCGCCGGCGCTGCTCGTGCTCGGCCTCACGGCGATCAACGCGCCGTTCCAGGGCTCGATCCTGGTTCCCTTCCCGCAGCTCGTGATCCCGCTGACGCTCAGCGACATCGGCGACGCCGAACTCACGGCCCCGTGGCCTGCCGCAGGCGTGGTGCCGCCGGGCACGACGTTCATCTTCCAGGGCTGGATCCCGCCCGCAGTTCCCGGCTTCGGCTGGCAGGCGACACCCGCCGTGACGGCGACGCAACCCTGAGAGGGCGGCTCTCATGCTGCGCCTGCTGCTGCTCCGCGGCCTGTCTCTCCAGGCGCGCATCGCGGCCGTCGCCGCGTCTGCTGTCCTCGTCGTGCCGGCGATGCTCGCCGCGGTCGTGAGCGCGCCGCAGGACATGCCAGCCGCCGCGCCGCAGCGCACGCTGCTCGTCACCGGCGCCCATCGCGGGCTGGGGCTCGAGTTCGCGAGGCAATATCAGGCCGCCGGCTGGAAGGTCATCGGCACGGCGCGCGAGCCGCAGACCGCCTCCGAGCTGAAGGCGCTGGGCGTGCGCGTCGAGGCGCACGCCCAGCGCCTTCAGCTC
>Ga0193753_10000894_pt1 | contig 27497 bp, 23 predicted proteins | sample H1c2metaG_FD_144925 | JGI IMG/M metagenome (GOLD analysis project Ga0193753, IMG submission 144925) | Soil microbial communities from a riparian zone of the East river system, Colorado, United States - H1c2 | ecosystem: Environmental > Terrestrial > Soil > Riparian zone | place: USA: East... | reverse complement strand
GGACCGGCGCGTACTTCCTCGGCAGCATCTGCGAGCGGAAGATCGTCCGGGTGATCGACGGCGTCGCCTCGGATCTGGTCCCGAGCGGCCGGGATGGCCTCGGCGCGGTCCTGGGCCTCCACATCGACGCCCGCCCCGGCGGCCTCCTCTGGGCCGTGCACAACCCGGCGCGGAAGTCCGGAGGCGGCCGGTCGGGCCTCGTCGCGGTCGATCCCCGCACCGGAGCCCTCCGCCGCCATGTCCGCCTCGCCGGCACGCACCTCCTCAACGACATCGCGATCTCGGATGCCGGCGACGTCTACGTCACCGACAGCGCGGGCGGTGGCATCCACCGGCTGCGCGCCGGCCGCGCCGAGCTCACGCCGTTCATCCCGCCGGGGACCTTCGCCTATCCCAACGGGATCGCATTCGTCCCCGGCCCGGCCAGGCTCCTCGTCGCCGACGTCCTCGGCATCACCGTCATCGACGTCGAGACCGGCGCCCGCCGGCGCCTCGGCCGCGGCCCCGCGCTCAGCCTGGGTGCGATCGACGGCCTGGCGATCCGCGAGCGCACGCTCGTCGCCGTGCAGAACGGCTATGGCCGCCCCCGCGTCGTGCGCCTCGATCTCGATCCCGCCATCACCCGGGTGACGCGCGTGCAGATCCTCGAGGCCGCCAGCGACCTCTTCGATTCACCGACCACCGGAGTCATCGCGGGCAACGGGTTTGCCTACATCGCCAACAGCCAGCTCCGCCGCTGCCGCGACGGTCGGCTCATCGACCCGGGCACCCTGCGAAACCCGGTGATCCTCCGCGCGCCGCTGTCGCCATGAGGGGGAAGGCCGACCGGAACAGACCGTCTCGACCGGTCGATCGTACCCATGCGCATGAAATCCATCGTCTGGCGGGTCGCCCTCGCCACCTTCTTCCTCGCCGCGATCGCGGCACGGCCCGCCATGGCCGACAAGTTCGTCCCCCTCCCCGACCTGGGAGGTAAGGGCGAGACCCTGAAGATCCGAGTGGTTCGCTACGACGGCAGCACCAACGGCAAGATGGTGGTGGACGTCCGCAACACCGGCAAGTCCAGCACCAAGTTCGTCGCCGAGGGAATCTACTTCGTCCCGGGCGGCGACCCGGAGAAGGCGCCCCAGCGGCTCGGCGCGGCCGGCCCCTTCACGGTGGTCGGGAGCAAGGCGAGCCCGAGCAGCCAGCAGGAGCTCATCCTCCAGCCGGGCGAGACCCGTCAGCTCCAGCTCGACGTCTTCTGCATCGACTCCCACCGGGGCAGCCCCAGCCCGAGCACCAGCTTCTCGGTGGCCGGCAAGCGCATGCCCAAGGAGCTGCGCCAGACGATCGCCACCGACGCGGCGAAGATCATCCGCCGCAACCAGGGTGACGTCGAGAAGTCCAAGAGCGAGATCCAGTCGACGACGTGGCAGGCGCGCGACCGCAAGTGGATCAAGCTCGAGGGCGAGCGCAAGCAGGAGAAGGCCGCCCCGTCCGCCCCGTCGAACGGCGACGTGCAGCAGCAGCGCCGCCTCCGCTGACCCGGCATCCGCGCCGGGCTCGCCGCCGTGGCCGCTACAGGCCGCGCGCGGCGAGCTCGAACGCGACCTGACGCCAGAAACGCTCGGGGTCCCAGCCGGTGCGCGGGTTCGGCCGGCTCGTGGTCAGGTTGCCGATCTCGTCGGCGTGATCGGCCGGCACGCAGCCGCGGAAGTCGCCCCAGCGCGCGCTGGCCACCGTGACCATGCCGTCGTGCTGGTCCGATCCGTGGCCGACGATCGATGCGAACGGCATGAACTCGAGGCGCAGCTTGTCGAGGCTGTCGTCGGGCAGGAGGGATACGTCGCCGCACACCGCGGCCGCGCGGTCCCGGTCGGCGGCGCTGCCGCGCAGGCTCGAGACCCCCGACCACGACTGGTAGTAGACCCGGTCGTCGTCGGGTGTGCGGGCGTTGAACGCCGCCGCGCTCGACTCGGCCATCGCCTCCATGGCCGAGCGCAGGTCCGGATCACCGGCCACGTCGCTGACGTGGGCGCCGACCAGCGCGGCGATCCCGTCGAGGAGCAGGTCGCCGGGCGCGAGCGTCAGCGCGAAGTCGGCCAGCGCCGCACCCCGGTGCGGGCTCGACATCGTGGTGAGCGACGCGATCCGATCGCCGTACCCGAGGGTCGAGATGACGTAGCGCGCGTCGAGCCCGCCCATCGCGTGGGCCACGAGGTTGATCTTCTCCGCGCCGGTGGCGGCCAGGACCTCGTCGATCTGCGCAGCCAGCGCCTCGCCGCGCACCTCGACCGAATCGAACGGCGGCACCTGGGTCTGGTAGACCGCATGACCATCGGCGGCCAGCGCCTCGCGGATCCCGTGGTAGGTCAGGATCCACGCGCGCCCACCGGCCATGCCGTGGTGGAGGACGATCGGGAAGCGGGTCGCCGCGCCGGTCGGCTCCGGGCCGAGCAGCGGACAGTCGGGATCGAGCGACTGGCACATCCGATCGCAGGTGCCATCCCCGTACCAGCCGGCCAGATCGCAGACGTCGAGGAAGTCCGACTTGCCGCCGCCCTCGGGCGCCTCCTCGGCCGCCAGATCGGCCTCGGCCTTGTCGTACGCGACCTCGTCCGCCGACGCGCAGCCGACCGCGGCGACGGACACCAGCGCCGCGAGCGCCGCGGCCGGGCCAGGGACGAGGATGGAGAGCCGGGGCGTTCTGGACTGAACGTTCATTCGAAAACCCTGATAGACCGGCGCCCCCTCGGATGTCAACCGACTCGCATCAATCCATTGATCTTGCTCGCCTGTTCGCCACGTGATTGACCGGGCGGCTTCCGTGACCGAATACTCATTCGAATCATGCCGGCGCGAGCCGACAAGTACGACCCGATCCTCGAGGCCGCCCTGGCGCTCTTCGTCGAGCGCGGATTTCACGGCACCTCGGTCCCCGACGTCGCCCGCCGCGCCGGCGTCGCGGCCGGGACGATCTACTACTACTTCGATTCCAAGGAGCGGATGGTCAACGCGCTCTTCCGCCACTGGAAGGAGCGCGTCGCCGCGGCGGTCCACACCGCGTTCCCGATCGACGCGCCGCCGCGCGAGCAGTTCCGCGCGATCTGGCACGAGATGGCCCGCTTCGCCCGCGAGCACCCCGAGGCCTTTGCCTTCCTCGAGTTCCACCACCACGCCTCGTATCTCGACGTCGAGAGCAAGCGGCTCGACCAGGGCCTGAAGCAGTTCGGCGCCGGCTTCGTCCAGGCGGCCCAGGCGGCCGGCGTCCTCAAGCCGGGCCCACCGATGCTGCTCATGGAGCTGGTGTTCGGCGCGTTCAACGGCCTCGTGCGCGCCGGCCAGGACGGCCGGATCGAGCTCGACGACGCCGCGTTCGACGTCGCCGAGGCGGCCTGCTGGGACGCGGTCGCGCGCCACCCGGGCTGATCGGGCGTCGGAGCCTCACAGGACCCAGGTCAGAGGAACCGCGGCGTCGCTGTCGAGCGTGGCCCCCTCCGGCAGCGTGAGTGTCAGCCTGGCCGGCACCGTGGTGAAGTCCGAGGTGGCCCTCTGCGCGGTGGTCAGGAGCTGGAGCTCGAGGAAGAGCGTCACGCCGGGGCCCACGACGATCTCCGGCATCACCAGGTCGAGGTCCAGGCCAGACGGCGACTCCGAGGCGAGGTCCACGGTGGCGCCGTTCTGCTCGTAGACCTTCCGGAAGTTGTCGACGCTGGCGATGACGTTTCCGTCCGGGTCGTACTGAAACCCGATCTGGTGGTCGGCGCGCGCGGTGAAGAGGCCCGCGCCCTGCGCCGACACCGACATGAAGGCCGAGGCGCTCGTCGCGGTGCTCGAGGACGGAAGGACCGGATGCGAATAGGTGCCCTCGACGTGGGCCCGTAGCGCGCCCGCGGCGATGGTGACCGGAGCGCCGGTGTTGTTGATGAGCCTCACCTGGAAGAGGCCGGCGAACACCGCGGCGGAGCTGTCGAGCGCGATCGCGCTGGCCGCGAAGGTGCCCGCGCCCATGTCGGCGGTCGCGCTGTGGTCGGGGCCGGCCGTGGTCGCGATCGAGCGGTCGAAGGTCGTCACGTCGGAAGGGTCTGTCACGTAGACCCGCGCCGCCGCTGCCAGCGCCGATACGCGCAGCCTCGCGGCGGTGCTGGTGACGGCGCCTGCCCCGTTGCTGACGACGACGCGCACGTGCGACCCGTTCTGCGCCAGCGCTGCCTGCGCGAACGTCAGGGTCGGCGCCGTCTCCCCCGGTAGATCGGCGAAGGACCCCGTGGCCGTGGGGGCGCTCTGCCACTGGTAGGCCAGACCGGTCCCGGCCGTCACCACGTCGAAGCGGGCCGCGGTCCCCTCGACGACCGACCTGTCGCGCGGTTGCCGGGTGATCACGGGCGCGACCGAGCTGACCGAGAGCGTCGCGGCATCGCTGGTGGCGCTGCCGCCGGCATTGCTGACCACGACCCGGAGCTCGGTCATGTCGTCGGTCGCCTGGGTCGGCGGCGTCACGTAGCTCGTGTCTCCCGCGGCCGGCTCGACCATGATGTCGATCGGCGTGAAGTCCGTCTCGCCCGCTCGCCTCCGCTCCCACCGGTACGTGAGCGGCGGTTCCCCGTCGGCGGTGACCGCGAAGGTCGCCGTGCTCGGCTCGACCACGCTGACGTCCGTCGGCTGGACGGCGATGCTCGGGGACTCCGACTCCGGTGGAGGCTCGTCGTCTGCGCCTCCGCAGGCCGCGAGCAAAACGATCAACATGGTCCGTCTCATCTCGGTCCCCTCCCCCGTCGCATGGCAGAGAGTCTCCAACGCAAGACCTCGGCCAGAAGAACCGGAGGACAACCTCGCGAGACGACGAGGACGCCTTCCGGCCCGTCCCCGGGGACGTCCCCTGGGACAGCGGCCCGGACCAACCCGGGTGCCTGCCGGCTTCTATCTCCGGTTCAGATGTCGACCGGCCACAGCCGGAGTTGCGGCTCTCGCCCGCCGACGAGGAGCGCGCGCCCGTCGTCGAGGAAGGCGATCGCGTCGATGCCGGCGCCGGCGGCGCGAAACGCGGTGAGCGAGCCGTCGGCGCGAAGCTCGGCGATCGCCCCACCGCTGGTCGCGACGGCGAGCCAGCCGGACGGGTGGTACGCGAGCGCCTCGACCCGCGCGCTCGGCTTGCGGACCACCAGCGCCCTGCCGAGGAGCCGGCACACCGCCATCTCGTGCAGGGTCTCTCCGCTCGAGCTGTCCAGCACCAGCAGGTCCGTCGGGCGTCCGCTCCCCGCCACGGCGATGCGCGCGCCGGCGACATCGATCGCCATGGCGTGGAGCGAGAGCACCGCGACATTGCGGGGCGAGCGACGCTCCCACCGGATGACCTCCCGCGCGAGGTCGACCGCGACGATCCGGCCGAAGCTCGACGCGGCGTACGCGGTCGCCCGATCCGGCGACAGGACGCAGAGCGTGAACGGATCGAACGGCGCGGACTCGACCAGGAGGCGGAGGCGCCGGTCGTCGAGGTCGAGCTCGACGAGCCCCGACCGGTCGGGGAGGACGACCCGCCCTGCTCCGACCTCTCCGGGATCGACGTCGAAATGACCGAGCTCGCAGAAGCGCCCGTCGACCTGCCCTGTGGCCCGGACCGGCGTGTGCGCGATGATCCGGCCCGCACCGGTGCGCGCGAACGGCGCACACAGCGGCAGCGTGTCGAGGACGGCGAGCGTGTCGGGGTCCACGATGCGGGCCGAGGCCAGCCTGCCCTTCCAGAGCGGCCCCGACGCGATCCAGGCGCCCCCGCCGGCATGGAGCGGGCCGAACAGGCCGTTCGCCGATGCCGAGACGGCGAAGTCGCGCCGCCCCACGACGACGATGCCGCCCGGCGAGCTGGCAAACCCTTCGTGGTACGCGATCGCGATCCGATCGCCGTCGGCCGGGACGATGGACTGCACGCGGCGGGCGACACCTTTCGCCACGATGGCGCCGCCCGCCCGGGGGACCGGCGGGCCGGGCGGGGCGACCGAGATGCGCGTGGAGGCCGTCACTCGGTCACCCACGCGGCTCGAGAACCTCGGCGCGCGGCTCAGAACTGGATCTGGCCGTCGGCCAGCATCTCGTAGTCGGGTGGGAGGCTCGCCGGCCCCTGGATCAGCTGGCCGGCGTACGAGCGGCCATTCAGCGTCATGCCGGTGGCGTCGATCGTGCCGTTGAACTCGTCCGGATCCTCGCGAATGTCGCGCAGGGCGATCCCGCTCACCACGGACAGCTCGTTGCCGCCGGGCCCACCGCCGTTGCCGAGATCGAGGGTGACGGTGAACCACTCCACGAAGATCCGCACCGACGCGAAGGTCTGATCGCGCACCACCGAGTTGCGCATGACCAGGCTGTTGGGGTTGTCGCGCCCGTCGGCGTCGACGCCGATCGGTCCGCCGACGATGAGGGCGTCGGTGATGCTCACGTTGAAGGTGGGACCCTCGACCGAGGCGAGGACCAGGATGCCGATCTGGTCGTGCCCGACGATCTCGCCTCCGCTGAGGTCCAGGCTGGCGCCGAACGCCCGGATCCCGAGCTGCATCGCCTCCGGGGTCACCTCGACGTCGCGGATGATGGTGTCGGTCACCTGCGCGGTGCCACTCAGGAGATCGATGCCGGTGCCGTCATCGATCATCTCGCAGCTGGTGACGGCCAGGTTGCCCTGGAACTGCCGGTCCACCGACTTGATGCCCACCGTGCACCGCTCGAAGGTGGAGGTTGCGATGGACCAGGACCCCGGGCCCGCGGAGACGCCTGCGTCGCACCCGATGAAGCTCGAGTCGGTCACGGTCACGGTCGGCGGCCCCTCGGCGTCGATGCCGATGCCGCCGCCGCAATCGACCTGCACGCGATCGAACGCGGCGGTCACGCCGGTCAGCAGGTGAAAGCCCGAGCCCTCGATGCCCACGTCCTCGACCGCGAGCGTGGCAGGCCCGTCCACGAGGAAGGCCATGCCCTCCACCGCCGCCGGCGCCACCACCGTGAAGCCGCGCAGCGTGGTCGGCAGGCCGGCCGGGTCGCGGATCAGGCGGAAGCCGGCGAAGCTCTGGGTCACGCCGCGCACCAGGGTCGCGCCGCGTCCGGCGCCGGTCACGGTCACGCCGTGAGGCAGGTCGATGGAGGCGGGGGCGTCGCAGGCATGCTCGCCGGCCAGGAGCGAGATCGTGTCGCCGGCCGTGGCTGTCACCGTCTGTGGATCGCAGAGGATGAGCGGCGACTCGAAGGTGCCCAGCCCACCCGGCTGCGCGCTGGCCGACACCACGTACACCGTCGTCTCGATCGCGTTGGCCCGGCTGACCGAGCCGCCCGGGCCAGACACGGCCACGTCGCGGGGCCCCGGCGCCGTCCCGTGCGGGACGATCAGATCGGCGAGCACCTCATTGGGCGCGGCGTCGACCACGGTCGCGGTCAGCTCACCGACGGTCACGGTGTCGATCTCACCCAGCCCGGATCCGCGGATGACGAGCGTGGCGGACGAGCCCTGCCGGACCTGGGTGAAGCCGTCCGCGGTCATCACGCTGTCGATCGTCGGCCCACCCGCGCCGGCGTCGATCGATCCAGCGTCGGTCGATCCGCCGTCGGTCGATCCAGCGTCGATCGGACAGGCGTCGATGGCGCCGCCATCGATCGATCCGGCGTCGGTCGCTCCGGCGCCGCCGTCAAAGGTCGATCCGTCCACCTCCGGCGATCCATCGGCCACCGCCGCGTCGGCCCCGGCCCCGGGCGACCCGTCCACGCCGTGGGGATCCCCGTCGCCACATGCAAAGACGATCAAGGAGGTCATCCCGATCACGCCCACCCGCCAGCCTCGCCCCTGCGCCATCCCCGCATCGTGGACCCCCGCCACCGTCGAGACAATCTCCGATCCGGCGCGTCCACGCTGTCCTGCGGCCCGGTGACGTGGCCGTCACGGCTCGCGTGGCCATCAGCTCGTCGATCCGGTCCTTACGGCACGTCGAACGAGATGACGCGTGCGGTCGCCGCGGCGGCCTCCTCGCTCGCGGCGGTCGAACCTGGCACGGGGGCCGGGCGTGGCCTTGGACTCGCCCCGGACTCGGACCGTGGCATTCGCGCGCAGTGAGCGGGCCTTGCCGCTGGCGGGTAGCCCGGGGCTCACGGAGTTCGCAGTCTTCGGGTGGCGCGGGGTGTGCAAATCGATCTGGTCATGAAGCACGAGGCAGAGAATCAGATCGCCGCGCAGGAAGACTCGATCGCCGTGGGCGCCTCCGCGGACCACAGTGGCCAGAGCGGCAAGATCGGCTGGGCGCTTGCCTGGCTCATCGGGGTGCCGCTTCCCCTGCTGCTGGTCATCTATCTCTTCAGTCGCGCCTGCTGACTGTCGATTTGCCCACCCGGACCTACAGGTTGGCTTCGAGGTTCTTGCGCCCATGTTTCGAACTATGTAGCTCCGGTCGGGTTTCCGTCGGTGCGCGCTATCCTGGGGGGGCATGAGCCCTCTCTCGCGGCCTGATGCCACGCCGATCAAGCTCCTCTACGTCGAGGACGACTCGCGGCTGGGCAATCTCACCGCCACGTTCCTGGAGGGGCGCGGGATCCTGGTGACCCGCGCCCGGACCGGCCCCGACGCGCTGATCGAGGCCAGCCGCCGCATGTTCGACGTGATCCTGCTGGATCTCATGCTGCCGGGCATGGACGGGCTCGAGGTGTGCGGCTCGCTGCGCTCGCGGTTCGACGTGCCGATCATCATGGTGACGGCGCGGCGCGAGGAGGCCGACAAGGTGCTCGGCCTGGAGTCGGGCGCCGACGACTACGTGACCAAGCCGTTCTCGACGCTCGAACTGCTGTCGCGCATCCGGGCGGTGGTTCGCCGCTCGCGCGGTCTGTCCGGTCCGGGCCAGCGGGTGCTGCGGGTGGGGCCGCTCACGCTGGAGCCGTCCAGCCTGCGCGCCACCCTCGACGGTCGCGACCTGGATCTCACCGGCTACGAGTTCGCGCTGCTGCGGGTCCTGGCCGAGCGGGCCGGCCGCGTGCTTTCTCGCGAGCAGCTGCTCGACCTGGCCAAGGGCAGCGCCGAGGAGGCGTTCGACCGGACCATCGACGTCCACATCTCGCGGCTGCGCCAGAAGCTGGGCGACGACGCCCGCCAGCCGCGCGTGCTGAAGACCGTGCGCGGCTGCGGCTACATGATCGCCGCGCGAGAGGCCAGCTGAGCGAGGACCCGCGGTGAAGACACGCGGCCTGGTCGTCAAGATCTACCTCTTCGCCGTCGTCACGCTCTCGGTGACCGCGGCGGTGCTGCTCGCGTTCACCGCGATCTCGACGACCGAGCGGCGCCGCGACCTGATGCTCATCTCCGAGCACCTGGTGGTCGACATGGCCCAGCGCCGCGCCGATCCGGTCAACCTGCGCGGCGATGTCGAGCGGCTGCGGCCGGCCAAGCGGATCAAGGTGTCGCTCTACGACCCCGTCGGCCGCCTCATCGCCACCACCACCGACCCGCCGCTGGCGCTGCCCTCGCGCGAGCGCCTGCGCGAGCTCGACAGGGCCGACGCGATCGAGATCGATCCGTGGGTGTTCGTCCACCCGGTGCGCGAGGAGGGCCGCATCGTGGCGTACGGCGTGGCCCGCCACGACGTGCCGCCGTCGCTCGGCAAGCTGCTGGCGCGCAGCCTCGGGCTCCTGCTCCTGTTCCTGGCCGCCATCGCGGCGCTGTTCGCGCGCCACCTGGCCCGGCCGCTGCGGTCGGTGATCGACGCGGCCGAGCGGTTCGGCCAGGGCGATCTGGCGACGCGGATCCGCACCGACCGGCGCGACGAGATCGGCATGGTCGGGCGCGCCTTTGACGAGATGGCCGATCGGGTCGGGCGCCTGCTCGCCTCGCAGCAGGAGCTCATGGCCAACGTCTCGCACGAGCTGCAGACGCCGCTGTCGCGCATCCGGGTCGCGGTCGATCTCATGATCGGCGGCGACGCGCCGCGCGCCGAGGAGATGCTGAGCGAGATCACCCAGGACCTCGAGGAGCTGGACGCGCTCATCGACGACGTCATGACCCTGGCCCGGCTCGACCTGTTCCGGGCCGGCTCCCCGGCGCTGCGGCACCGGCTGCACCGCGAGCCGGTCGCGCTGGCCGACCTCCTGGCTCGCTCGTGCTCGAGGTTCCGCTCGCTGCACGACACGCATGTGCTCGTGCCGCACATCCCGACCGGTCTGGCCCGGATCCCGGCCGATCCGGTGCTGCTGCGCCGCGCCTTCGACAACGTGCTCGACAACGCGCGCAAGTACTCGTCCACCGGCACCCAGATCGACGTCAGCGCCAGCGCCGGGCCGGCCGCGACGACCATCACGGTCCGCGACCACGGGATCGGCATCGACGCCGCCGACCTCGAGAAGGTGTTCACGCCGTTCTTCCGGACCGATCGCAGCCGGTCGCGCGCCAGCGGCGGGGTCGGGCTCGGCCTGGCCCTCACCCGGCGCGTGATCGAGGCGCACGGCGGCCGCATCGAGATCGCCAGCGCCCTCGGCCAGGGCACCCTGGTGACCATCGCGCTGCCGACGCCGGACAGCGACAAGGCCGAAGCTGCTGGCGCGGGCGCTGGCGCCAGCTAGGACCTCATCGTGAGGTGTTGAGCTCGACCGGGACCGGGCGCGCGCCCCAGATGTCGCGCGCGTACTCGCTGATGGTTCGATCGCTCGAGAACCGGCCGGCGCCGGCCAGGTTGGCGACCACGCGCCGCGTCCACTCCTCGGGGTCCTGGTAGACCCGGCTGACCTCGGCCTGGCTGGCCGCGTAGGCCTCGTAGTCGGCGCAGACCATGTACTGATCGCGTCGCCACAGATCGTCCACCACCGCGTGGAAGCAGGTCGGGTTGTCCGGGGTCAGGAACCCGGACGCGACCAGCTCGATCGCCTCGAGCAGGGGCCGGCAGGCCTCGATGTAGCGCGAGGGCTGGTAGCCCTGGGCGCGCACGGCGGCGACCTCGTCGGCGCGCAGGCCGAAGAGGAAGAAGTTGTCCGCCCCGACCGCGTCGCGAATCTCGACGTTGGCCCCGTCGAGCGTGCCGAGGGTCAGCGCTCCGTTCATGGTGAACTTCATGTTCCCGGTGCCCGACGCCTCCTTGCCGGCCAGCGAGATCTGCTCCGATACGTCCGCCGCCGGCATGATCTTCTCGGCCATCGAGACGCCGTAGTTGGCCAGGTACACGACCTTGATCCGGCCGCCGATGTCCGGGTCCATGTTGATCGTCTCGGCGATGCTGTTGATGAGCTTGATGTGCAGCTTGGCCGTGCGGTAGCCGGGCGCCGCCTTGCCGGCCAGGATGAAGGTGCGCGGCGGGACCGACAGGCCCGGATCGCGCTTGAGCGCCTGGTACAGCGACACGATGTGCAGGCAGTTGAGCAGCTGGCGCTTGTACTCGTGCAGGCGCTTGACCTGCACGTCGAAGATCGACGTCGGGTCGACCCGCACCCGGTTGCGCCGCCAGATCTCGTCGGCCAGGACGCGCTTGTTGTGCGCCTTGATCTCGCGCAGCTCGGCGCGGAATCCGGCGTCCTCGCGGAGCGGGGCCAGCCGGGCCAGCTGCTCCAGATCGGTGACCCAGCCGCTCCCCAGCCGCCGCGAGATGGCGCCGGCCAGGCGCGGGTTGGCCAGGAGCAGCCAGCGGCGCGGAGTGACCCCGTTGGTCTTGTTGTTGAATCGCTCGGGCCACATCTCGGCGAAGTCGGCCATGAGCTGCTTGCGAAGCAGCTCGGAGTGGAGCTCGGCCACGCCGTTCACGCTGTGCGAGCCGACCACCGCCAGGTGGGCCATGCGCACGTGCTTCTCCGGCTGCTCGCCGATGATCGACATCCGGCTGCGCCGCGCGTCGTCACCGGGGGCGTGAATCTGCACCTGGCGCAGGAAGCGGTGGTTGATCTCGTAGATGATCTGGAGGTGGCGGGGCAGCAGCCGGCCGAACATCGTCACCGGCCACACCTCGAGCGCCTCGGGCAGGAGGGTGTGGTTGGTGAACGCGATGCTGCGCCGGGTGATCTCCCAGGCCGGCTCCCAGTCCAGCTTCTCGAGGTCGATCAGCACCCGCATCAGCTCTGCCACCGAGATGGCCGGGTGGGTGTCGTTGAGCTGGATCGCGACCCGCTCGGGGAAGGCGTCGAAGCTGGACTCCTGCTTCTTGTAGCGCCGCACGATGTCGTGGATCGAGCAGCACACGAAGAAGTACTGCTGGCGCAGGCGCAGCTCCTTGCCCACCTCCGACTCGTCGTTCGGATAGAGCACCTTGGAGATGCTCTCGCCGATCGCCTTGTCCTCGACCGCGCGCCGGTAGTCGCCGTCGTTGAACACGGTGAAGTTGAACTGCTTGGTCGCGCGCGCCGACCACAGGCGGAGGTTGTTGACCGTGTTGTTGTCGAACCCGGCGATCGGCGTGTCGTAGGGGACGCCCAGCACCTGCTCGGTCTCGACCCAGTGGGCCTCGGGGCGGTTCTCCGGGCCGACCCGCTCCTCCACCCGCCCGCCGAACGGGACCGGCACCGTGTACTCGTGGCGCGCCACCTCCCACGGGTTGTCGTGGCGCAGCCAGTTGTCGCCGCGCTCGACCTGCCAGCCGTCCTCGATGTGCTGCTCGAAGATGCCGAACTCGTAGCGGATGCCGTACCCGTAGCCGGGCAGCTGCATGGTCGCCATCGAGTCGAGGAAGCAGGCGGCCAGGCGGCCGAGGCCACCGTTGCCCAGGCCCGGGTCGGCCTCCTCGTCGAGCAGGTCGGCCAGCTCGATCCCGTAGGAGCGCAGGCTGATGCACGCCTGCTCGTACAGGCCCAGGGCGATGAGGTTGTTGGCCAGCGCCCGGCCCATCAGGAACTCGGCCGACAGGTAATAGACCCGCTTCACGTTGGCGTGGGTGTAGGCGCGCTGGGTCTCGATCCAGCGCTCGACCAGGCGGTCGCGCACCGCGTGGGCCACCGCGTGATAGACGTCGAGCCGGGTCGCGGAGCCGAGGTCCTTCAGGCGGGTGTAGCGCAGGTGGTCGATGACCGCGTGCTCCAGGGCGACCCGGTGCATCCCGGTGCGGTCGTCCTCCACGATGACGACCTCGTCAGCTTCAGCCATCGCCGGATCATGCCCTAGAGCCCGAAGGGCGTAGATCCCGGCGGGCCCGTCGACGGCCAAAAACAGTGTTTCGGTGGCCCCTCGGGCCGCCCTCGGCCAGTCGCGGGCATCCCGGGCCGCTCGCGCGTGCCGACCTCGCGTTCATCGCGGTCCAAGTCGGCGCGATGACACGGATCGACGGTGAGCGCGGCGCCGCCTCGGTTGCAGGGGACGTTGCACCCCATGTTCCAGCGATCGCCCGGTCGAGCGCCCGTCTGCCTTGTTTCGCCGGGGCCGAACCGCCAAAATGCCGCGCCCCGGGCGCCTCGCGGCCGGGCCTACTCTGAACAGAAAGGTACCGGACCCATGAATCGTTTTCTCGCCACGCTCTCGGTGTTGATGATGTCCGTCGCGCTCGTCGCCGGCTGCAACAAGAAGAAGGAAGAGCCCAAGACGGATCCCGCCGCCACCGCGCCCGCCGGCGATCCGGCCGCCACCACCCCGCCCGCCGGTGATCCGGCCGCCACCACCCCGCCCGCGGGCGACCCGGCCGCCACCACCCCGCCCGCCGGCGACAAGCCGGCCGCCGCTGGCAAGATCTGCTCCATCATGGCGTGCGACAAGTCCATCGCCATGATGGAGCAGATGGGCACCGCGGTCTCGACCAACAAGGGCAACTGCGATGGCATGGGCGACGCCCTTCAGAAGTGGGCGGACGACAACAAGGACTTCATCGCCTGGGGCAAGGCCAACGACAACGACCCCGCGATGAAGAAGGAGTTCGAGGAGAAGTGTATGCCCAAGATGACGCCGGTCATGGAGAAGATCGGCGCGGCGATGGGCGGAGCTCAGGAGTGCGCGCAGAACGAGAAGGTCAAGGCTGCGCTTGCGACGATGAACTAGCTGAGGGCGGCCCGAAGGGGTCAACCGAAGCTATTCTTTTTTGCTCGGACGGCCCGAAAGGGCCGACCGAGGCCGCTCCGGCCCGAAGGGCCAACCGAAGCTATTCTCGCACTCTCGCGCTCTCTTGCCTCGGAAGGCCCCACGGGCCGACCGAGGCCTTCTTTTTTTCGGCCCCGCCGCCGTCAGCTGAAGTCGACCACCACCGGGGCGTGATCGGACGGGATGCCGGCGAACGACTTGGGCTTGCGCGCGTCGCGGTCGCGCGCCGCGGCCACCGCTCGCGCGGCCAGCGGCTCGCTCGCGTACACGTGATCGATGCGCATGCCGAGGTTCTTGTGGAAGGCGCCGGCCCGGTAGTCCCACCAGGTGAAGTAGCCGGCCTCCGGGTGGAAGCGGCGCACCACGTCGACCAGGCCGAGGTCGCGCAGGCGGGCGACCCGGGCCCGCTCCTCGGGCGAGACGTGGGTGGCGCCGTGCACCGCGGCCGGATCCCACACGTCGGTGTCGTCGGGCGCGACGTTGAAGTCGCCGCACACCGCCAGCTCGACCGCCGGGCCGCGCGCCCCCTCGACCCAGTCACCCAGGCGATCGAGCCAGGTCAGCTTGGCCGCGTAGAACTCGCTGCCGACCACGCGGCCGTTCGGCACGTAGACGCTGGCCACCCGCATCCCGCCGCAGGTGGCGGCCAGGAAGCGCCCGCCCTCGTCGGCCCAGCCGTCGGCGGTCGGGGCCAGGCCGGCGGTCACGTCCTCGATGCCGACCCGCGAGGCGATCGCCACGCCGTTCCAGCGACCGAGCCCGTGGTGGGCGAGCTCGTAGCCGAGCGCGCGCAGCGGTTCGGCCGGCAGGTCGGCGTCCGTCACCTTGGTCTCCTGCATGCAGAAGACGTCGGGACGCGGGTCGATCCGGCCCAGCCAGTCGAGCACGCGCTCGAGGCGCGCCTTGAGCGAGTTCACGTTCCAGGTCGCGAGGCGCATCGGGGACATCCTCGCCGAGGCATGCGGGGCGGGGGAATCCACCTCGTGGATCAAAAATGGCGTTCCTGAGGCGGTGTCCTCGGGGACTGCGCTCCACAGAACAGCTTCGGTCGCCCTTTGGGCTTCCTCACCGGCTTTCTAGAGAACAACATGGGCCGCGGAAATGCGCGCATGACCGCGATCCTGACCGTCCAGGACCTGTGGAAGAGCTTCGGCGACCGGCGCGTGCTGGGCGGAGTGTCGTTCGCCGTCGACGACCGCGACCGGATCGGCCTCATCGGGGTGAACGGGTCCGGCAAGTCCACGCTGATGAAGATGGTGGTGTCGGGCGCGTTCGGCGGGGTCGGTGTCGACGCGCGCGAGAGCGCCGCGCTGGAGCCGGACGAGGGGCTCATCACCTGGCGGCGCGAGCTCACCCTCGAGTACGTGCCACAGGAGCCGCGCCTGGACCCGGACGCGACCGTCGCGCAGGTGCTCGACCGCGGCCCCGAGGTGCCGGCCCACGAGATCCGCGGGCTGTCGGCCGCCCTGCTCCTGCCGCCGCCCGACGCGCGGGTCGGCGTGCTCTCGATCGGCGAGCGCCGCCGCGTGGCGCTGGGCCGCGCGCTCCTGGCCGGCGCCGACCTGCTCGCCCTCGACGAGCCAACCAACCACCTCGACGCGCGCACCGTCGACTGGCTGGAGCAACGCCTGGCCGCGTCGCGCGGCGCGCTCCTGGTCGTCACCCACGACCGCTACTTCCTCGACCGGGTCGCCACCCGCATCCTCGAGCTCGATCGCGGCAGCCTGCACTCGTACGAGGGCGACTACACCGCGTTCATCGAGCGACAGGCCGAGCGGCTGGCTGTCGAGTCCGACCAGGAGCACGAGCGGGCTTCGTTCGTGCGGCGCGAGCTCGACTGGATCCGGCGCGGGCCCAAGGCGCGCGGCACCAAGCAGAAGGCGCGCATCCAGCGGTTCGACGCGGCGGTGGCGGCCCGCCCGACCTCGTCCGACCGGGCACCGCGCGCGATGGGGCTGCGCCTGCCGACCGGCGGGCGGCTCGGCAAGTCGATCCTCGAGCTGCGCGGGGTGGGCCGCTCGATCGGCGAGCGGCCCCTGTTCGGCGGGCTGACCCTCAACATGAAGCCGGGCGACCGGATCGGGATCGTCGGCCCCAACGGCGCCGGCAAGACCACCCTCATCCGCACCATCCTCGGGCTGGACCGGCCCGACCAGGGCGAGGTGGTGGTCGGCCTCAACACGCGCTTCTCCTATCTCGAGCAGGGGCGCAGCGACCTCCGCGACGACAGCACCGTGCTCGAGGAGGTCTCGGGCGGCGATGACCACGTCTACCTCGAGGACGGGCCGATCCACGTGCGCACGTTCCTGCGCATGCTGCTGTTCGCCGACAGCGACGCCGAGCGACCGGTCGGCAGCCTGTCGGGAGGTGAGCGCAACCGGGTCCAGCTGGCCAAGCTCCTGCGCCGGGGCGGCAACCTGGTCGTGCTCGACGAGCCGACCAACGACCTCGACCTCATGACCCTCGGCGCGCTGGAGGGCGCGCTGGTCGAGTTCCCCGGCTGCGCGCTCATCGTCTCCCACGACCGCTGGTTCCTCGACCGGGTCGCGACCGGCATCCTCGCGTTCGAGGGGGCCGGCGAGGTCGTGTTCTACGAGGGGGACTACAGCTCGTATCACGCGCGCCGGCGCGCGCGCGAGGCGGAGGAGGCGCGGGCCAGCGCGGCCGTCGCGGCCAGCGATGCGGCGCGGCGCCAGCCGGCCCGCGCGGCGGCGACCGGTCCGCGCAAGATCACCTACAAGGAGCGGCAGGAGCTGGCCGGGATGGAGGCCGCGATCCTCGCCGCCGAGGCCCGGGTCGGCGAGCTCGAGGCCGCGCTGTCGGATCCGGCGCTGTTCAAGGAGCGCGGCGCCGAGGTGCCCGGCATGGTGGCGGAGCTCGATCGGACCCGCGCGTCGGTGGAGCAGCTCTACGCCCGCTGGCACGAGCTCGAGGAGCTGGCCACGGCGTGAGCCGCGGCGCGGCCGGCTCAGGCCGGCCAGGCCGGCCAGGCCTCGCGGCGAGCCCGGTCCGGGTCGTCCTCCACCCGCGACACGCCGTCGAGGATCATCGTCGAGCGCGCCGGCGCACGGTACGCCGGCCAGTCCGGCAGCCCCGCACCGGTCGGCTCGCCGGTGCGCAGGAACGCGGCCCAGGTGTCGTGCATCGCCGTCGCCAGCGGGACGGCGCGCGGATCGCCGCCGACCAGCAGCTGGGCGAATGGCTTGTCCATCGTGTTCCACACGAACGGCAGCTCGAGGGCGTGAGTGGCGCCGAGCCGGCCGTCGAACGCGGGCGTGGTCCAGTCGAACCGGTACATCCAGACCGGCGCGCCGGCGGCGGCCTGGGCCTCGGCGAGGCGGAGGACCGGGACCCGGAAGGCGACGTCGCCGACCAGGTCGACCCAGGCGCGCTCGGCCGAGCCGTCTGCCCGCGCCTGCTGGTAGGCGGCGTGGATCCCGTCGGTGGCGTCGCCGAGCCGGGCGCGCAGCTGCGTCCGGACCAGCTCGGTGGTGCCGTGGCCGACGAAGACGTCGAACAGGGTCCACTCGTCGCGGTTGGTGCCGATGAGGAGCGGGACCCGCGCGCCGTCTCCCGCCCGCACCACGTCGATCGGCCTGGCCAGCAGGGTGACGCCGTCGACGACCGGGGTGAAGGCGCCCAGCCCCCAGCGCTGGATCAGCCGGTCCTGGACCGCGATCAGGCGGTCGACCGGGACGTCGGCAAGCTGGTCGAGGTGGCCGGGGTCGATCGCGAGCTCGGCCAGCGCCGACCCGGCGAACGCGGTGGCGTCGGACCGCGACGGGACCGACAGGCCGGAGGCGCCGCTCTGGATGACGGCGCGGTGAAACAGCCCGCGCGCGGCCGGCATGGCCAGGAGCGTGGCGATGGCGATCGCGCCGGCCGACTGGCCCATCACCGTCACCGCGTCCGGATCGCCGCCGAACCCGGCGATGTTGTCGCGCACCCAGGCGAGCGCGGCGATCTGATCGAGCAGCGCGGCGTTCCCCTCGGCGAAGTCGCCGCCGGCCAGCTCGCCCAGGTAGAGGAAGCCGAGCAGGCCGATCCGGTAGTTGATCGTCACAACGACCAGGTCGTGGCGCGCCGCGAACGAGGTCGCGTCGTAGAGCGGGGTCGAGCCGGACCCCATCATGAACGCGCCGCCGTGCAGCCACACCATGACCGGCCGGCGCTGGCCGTCGGCGGCGGGCGAGAAGACGTTGAGCGCCAGGCAGTCCTCGCTCATCGGGACCCGCTCGCCGATCCCGCTCATCATGGCGGCGCGCGCGTCGCGCGACTGCGGCGCCACCGGGGCGAACCGGGTCGCGTCGCGCTCGCCGGTCCACGGCTCGGGCGGGCGCGGCGGGCGCAGGCGCAGTGGGCCGACCGGTGGCGCGGCGTACGGGATGCCGCGCCACACCGAGACGCCGCCGCGCTCCATGCCGCGCACGGCGCCTTGGGTGGTCTGGACGATCAGGTTCGTCATGCTGGTCCTCGTCGGTGCCAGGTCAGGTGAGCGCGCGCTCGAGCTCGGTCAGCGCCTCGCCGCAGAAGACCGCCAGGCGCTGGAGGTGAGGCACGGTGTCGCGGCAGCCGGTGAAGCCGAAGCAGACGCTGCCGGCGTAGCTGGCGCAGGTGATGTTGAGCGCCTGCCCGTGCACCGGGATCGACATCGGGTACGAAGCCTCCAGGCGGGCGCCGCGGAAGTGGAGCGGCTCCTCGGGGCCGGGCACGTTCGAGATGACCACGTTGAAGGTCGGCGGCACCCGCCCGGCAAACCCGGGCAGCATCTGGACCATCGACGGCGCGACCAGAAAGGCGCTGTACTGCAGCACCGCCGCCTTCGACATGCCCTGCAGCTGCTGCTTGGCGCGCGAGGTCGATGCCACGATCGCCGCGATCCGCTCGGCCGGGTCGGCCACGTCGGTGGCGAGCGAGGCGAGGATGGCGGCGACCGCGTTCCCGCCGCCGGCGTCGCCGCTCGGGCGCAGGCTGACCGGCACCATCGCGACCAGCGGCGCGGCCGGCAGCGCGTCGCGCTCGATGAGGTAGCGGCGGAGGCTGGTCGAGCAGAGCGCCAGCACCGCGTCGTTGATCGTCCCGCCGGCGGCGCGCGCCACCGCCTTGACCCGGGCCGCGTCGAGCCGCTGGGTGGCGAAGCGCCGGCTGCGGCTGATGCGTGCGTTCAGCACACATTTGGGAGCGCGCAGCGGCGTGACCAGGTCGTGGTGGCCCGTGCTCGACGACCGCACCACCCGGACCAGCGCCTTGATGACGCTCTTCGACGCGCCGTACTGGGCGCGGACCGCAGCGAGCAGCTCGGGGAAGTGGATGCCGGTCGGCTCCTCGGCGGCAGGCTCGCGCCGGGGCGGGATCGAGAAGAACAGCGGCCGCTCGCGCTGGGACGGATCGTGCGACAGCGCGCCCTCCAGCAGCCGCATCGCGGTGTAGCCGTCGACCAGCGAGTGATGGACCTTGACGTAGAGGGCGAAGCGGCCGCCCTCCAGCCCCTCGATGAGGTGCATCTCCCAGGGCGGGCGGTGAAGGTCGATCGGGTTGCCGTGAAGGCGCGACACCACGATGCCGAGCTCGCGCTCGTCGCCCGGGGTCGGTAGCGCGGTGCGCCGCACGTGGTACTCGAGGTCGACGTCCGCCTCCTCGATCCAGCTCTGCAGCGGGCTGCGCAGGAGATCCGGCGAGCGAAGCCGGAGGTTCCAGGGCCGGTAGATCGGAGCCTGGGCCCGGACCTCGTCCATGAGCTCGCGAAGGTGATCCGGCGAGGCGTCCGGCGCCCGGCTGAACGGCAGCAGCGAGGCGACGTGCATCATCTGCTCGCGCGACTCGCCGTAGAGGAACATCGAGTCGCTGGGAGTCAGGCGCTTGGTCACGTCGCATCCTACTCCAGGCCCGGAATCCAGCTCGGTCCAGCGCCCGCGGCGGAACACCTGTCAAATATCACGGGAGTTCCGTCAAGAGTGCCATCGGCCGGCCCCGCCGCTCGCCGAGATATGCGAAATCAAATGAGTCGGTGGGTGATGCGGCGCGCGGCACGGCCATTGCTCGATGGGAGCCCATGTCTCTGGTGCTCGGCAGTCGCGCCGTCATCGCCGTGGTGGGCTGGCTCCTCCTGTTCGCGCTCGTGGTCTGGTCGCTGCGCAACGAGGGCGCGGCGGCCCGCCGGCGCTGTCGGCGCGCGACCGCGCGGCACCCGCTCCCCGCGCGATTGCCGCGCACCCGCCTCCGCCCCCGCACCAGGGTGGCGAGCATCGGGGCATCCGGCCGCGCGAGAGCGTCCCGCTAGTGCACCGCGGCCGAACTGACGTCAACGAGGCGGTGTGGATCGCCGTCGAGCGCAAGGCGCGACGACGACGGGCTACTCGCTGTAGCTCGAGGAGTTGCAACGCAGCGATCGGCGGTGAGGCGCACCGGATCGTTGACGTCATTTCGGCCGCGGTGCACTAGAGTCAGGATCCGCGCGCCGCGCGGACCAGCTCGTCCTCGCTCCACGAGATCGCGATCGCTCGATAACCGTCGGCGCGGTAGGGCGGGCGCAGGTGGGGCGGGTCGCCGTCGACCTCGGCGGGCAGCGACGGGTTGACGTAGTACATGGTCACGGCTCGTCCGTCGCCCGCCGCCGCGGTCGACGGATAGCCGAAGTCGGTGACGCGCCCGGCCGGCGCGCCTGGCTCGTACAGATCGCCGGACAAGGCGAGCAGGCGATCGCCCCAGGTCGCGCCGCGGTCGCGGCTGAGCAGGCCCTCGATCCGGTAGGGGCCGGCGCGGTTGCCATAGGTCAGGAGCACGTCGCCGGTGGCGAGCAGCGCGAGGTCGCCGGGGTGGTGGCGGGCCGGCGCGACCGGCTCCGCGCTCGACCAGGTCCGCCCGCCGTCGATCGAGCTGGCCGCGAACAGCGCCTGCGCCCGGTCGGCGCCGCGGAGGACGGCCAGGACGCGGTCGTCCCAGGCCAGGAGCGCGGTCTCGTTCATGCCCCGCGCGACCAGGGTCGGGTCGCCCCAGGTTCGCCCGTCGTCGGTCGAACGGACCACGTGGCTGGCCGCGCCGCCCTCGGCCCACGGGTCGTAGATGGCGAGGAGCAGCCCGCCGTCGGCGAGGCAGACGATCTTGCCGTACGGCGAGCCGGCCGCGAGCGCGGCGACACCGAGCGGCACCGGCGCGGCCCAGGATCGCCCGCCGTCGGTGGAGCGCGTGACCACGACCTCGGCCGGGCGCTCGCCGTCCGCGTCGCGCAGGTCGGGGCGGTAGACGCCGTCACGGTCGTACGCGCCCTGGCGCTGATAGGCCAGGACCAGCGCGCCGCTCGCCAATCGACCGAGCGCGGCGTTGCGATCATCGCGATCGCTGTCGGCGACGACCACCGGCGGCGACCAGGTCTGGCCGCCGCGCGAGCGGACCAGCTCGAGGCGGCCGGAACGACCGACGTGGCCGGCCCCGCCGCGGAGGATGCCGATGACCTCGTCGCCGGCGGTCGCCAGGACCGGGAAGAGACCGCCGTCCTCGCAGACGACCACCTCGCGCGTGCCGGCCAGCCCGCGCACGTCGACCGGTTCGCGCGGCGGTGAGGTCATCGGCCAGGCGCAGCGGCGCGCCGCTGCGCGAACAGCCACGTCCACAGCTCGGGCTCGGCGTAGGCCGGATCCCAGGAGTTGTGGTTGGCGTGGGGAAATTCGGTGAAGCGGACGTCGCCGCCGGCCGCGCGCAGGGCGGCGGCCATCCGCCGTGATTCGGCGGGCGGCACCAGATCGTCCAGCGCGCCGTGAAAGATCCAGATCGGCACCTCGCGCAGACGCGCGGCCAGCTCGGCGTAGGGATCGGCTGCGGCGGCCACCGCCGTCACCTGGAGGTCGGTTCGCCCGGGCGCGGGCGGGCGCACGCCGGAGCAGATCGGGACCAGCGCGGCGAACCGGTCCGGGCTGGCAAAGGCCATCTCCCACACCCCGTAGCCGCCGCGGGAGAGCCCGGTCAGGTACACGCGATCGGCGTCGCCGCCGAGCTCGGCGAGGGTGGCGTCGAGCGCGGCGAGCGCGGCGGTGGCCACGTCGCCGTCCCACGAGCGTTCCGGGGGCGACTGCGGGAAGATCGCGATGGCCGGGAAGTCGGGATGAGCGCGGATGTGTGGGCCGAGGCCGACCTCGACCTGGCGCATGTTGTCGTTGCCGCGCTCGCCCGACCCGTGGAGGAACAAGATCACCGGCGAGGCGGGGCCGACCCCGACCGGCACGTAGACCTTGTACGCGTGGCGCTGACCGTTCACCTCGACCGCGCGGGTGACGAAGGTGCCCGCCAGCTTGCCGCCGCCGCCGTTCGATCCACCGCCGCCGCCGCCGCCGTTCGACCCACCGCCGCCGCCGCAGCCGGGCGAGCGCTGTGCGCAGGCGGAGACGAGGAAGGCCACGAGCAAGGCGAGCGGCATGCGCGAGAGGGTAAGCGGGAGCGCGGCGGCGCGCTATGCTGCCCGGGTGCAGCCCCCGGACGGCGCGGCGGCCCCGGCTGACGGGACCGGGTCGGCCCTCCTGGGCGACGCCGCCCGGCTGCTCCGCGGGCGCCGCGTGGTGGCCCTGACCGGGGCCGGGATCAGCACCGAGTCGGGCATCCCCGACTATCGCGGGCCCGGCACGCTCCAGCGGGCGCGCAGCCCGATGCAGCACGGCGAGTTCGTCCGCGACGCGGCGGCGCGGCGCCGCTACTGGGCCCGCAGCGTGATCGGCTGGCCGCGGGTGGCCGCCGCGGAGCCGAACCCGGCCCACGCAGCGCTGGTCGCGATGGAGCGGAGCGGCGCGCTCGCCGGCATCATCACGCAGAACGTCGACCGCCTGCACGCTCGCGCCGGCAGCCGGATCGTCATCGAGCTGCACGGCGCGCTGGCCGAGGTCGCCTGCCTCGGCTGCGGAGCGCGCGAGGCCCGCGCCGCGCTGCAGGCGCGCCTGATCGCGCTCAACCCGTGGCTCGACGTCGACGCGGCCGCCGCCGCGGCGCCCGACGGAGACGCCGACTTGACCGCCGCGGCGATCGATCGCTTCCGCGTGGAAGACTGCGGCGGGTGCGGCGGGGTGCTCAAGCCGGACGTGGTCTTCTTCGGCGGCAGCGTGCCGCGCGACGTGGTCGGCGCGGCCTACGCCCTGGTCGACGACGCCGACGCGCTGCTCGTGGTCGGCTCGTCGCTCGCGGTCTACTCCGGCTACCGGTTCGTCCGGCGCGCGGCCGAGCGCGGCGCGCCGATCGCGATCGTGAACCTCGGGCCGACCCGCGGCGATCCGCTGGCCGCCCTGTGCTGGGAGGCGCGCGCCGGGGCCGCGCTGCCCGCGCTGGCCGCCCTGGTCGCCGGCTGAGCGGCGTCTCGCTCAGGTCTCGGCCGGCTGGGCCGCGATCTCGGCGCGGAGGCGCTCGAGCACGCGCCGCGGGGCGCGCACCTCGAGCCGGGTCCCGTCGGCGTCGTGGGTCTCGGACAGGATGTGGCAGCGCTCGTGGATCGCGTTGACCAGCTGGTGGCGGACCCACGGCACCGCCAGCTCGCCGACCTCGAGCTCGCCGAAGAAGTGGGCCATGATCCGGTCGCGCAGGCCGGCCACGTCGTCGGGCCGCAGCGCCGACAGCGGGACCGCGTCGGGCATCTCGACCGCGAGATCGGCCGCCGTCGCCGGATCGACTCGGTCCATCTTGTTGAGCAGGATCCAGCCGGGTGCGTCGGCGCCGACCTCGCCCAGCACCTCGCCGGTGACGCGCATTTGCTCGCGCAGCGCCGGATCGGACGCGTCGACCACGCGCAGGAGCAGGTCGGCCTCGCCGGCCTCCTCCAGGGTCGAGCGGAACGACGCGACCAGGTCGTGGGGCAGCTTCTTGATGAAGCCGACCGTGTCCGACACCAGGATCGGAGGATCGGTGCGCGGCGCAAGCACCCGCACGGTGGTGTCGAGAGTGGCAAACAGCTTGTCGGCCACGTAGACGTCGCTGCCGGTCAGCGCGCGCATGAGCGACGACTTGCCCGCGTTGGTGTAGCCGACCAGCGCCACCGTCGGCAGGTCGCTGCGCCGGCCGCGCCGGACCCGCGAGGTCCCCTCGATGGAGGCCAGCTCGCGGCGGAGCTCGGCGACGCGGTCGCGGATGCGGCGGCGATCCAGCTCGAGCGAGCTCTCGCCGGCGCCCTTGCCGCCGATGCCGCCGCGCACGCGGTCGCCGCCGCCGCCCTCGCGCAGGCGCGGAGCCAGGTACGCGAGCCGCGCGATCTCCACCTGCAGGCGCGCCTCTCGGGTGCGCGCGTGGCGGTGGAAGATGCCGAGGATGACCGAGGTGCGGTCGTGCACCTCGGCCCCGGTGGCGCGCTCGAGGTTGCGCTGCTGGGTGGGAGTGAGGTCGTGGTCGACCAGGACGACGCTCGCGCGCGGCTCGTCGTCGGCGTCGGCGTCCTCGTCGTCGGCGGTGCTCGCGTCGTCCTCGTCGGTGCTCGCGTCGTCGGCGGCCGCGGCGCCCTCCTCCTCCTCAACCTCCACGTCCGTGTCCGCCTCCCCTGCCCCGCCACCGTCGCTGGCGCCCTGTCCGCGCCGCTTCGAGCCCGGGCGCTGATACGCCTCCACCACCCCGGTCCCGCCGGTCCACTTCGCCAGCTCGATCAGCTTGCCGTCGCCGAGCACCTTGCCGGCGGCCAGGCTGTAGCGACGCTGAGTCACCTCGCCGGCCACGTCGAGCCCGAGCGTGGTGCCCAGCCGCGCCAGCTCGGCCAGCGACGAGCGGAGCTCTTCCTCGCTCACGCCCGGGAGCTGGACGGCCACCAGCACGGCGCGCGGCCGCTGGCCGGACTCCCCTGTGGACACCTGTAGCATCGGAGCACTTTGCCCATCGCGGCGCCCCCCGGCAAGGGAGACGCGCGGGGTTGCGGCGCGAGGGACGTTCGCGAGATAGGCTACCCCGGGGCCGCCCCCGCGGCTCGAAAGGAAACCGACATGGCCACTGTGGAAGTGACGGAGCAGAACTTCAACGAGGTCACACGCCAGGGGACGGTGCTGCTCGACTTCTGGGCCGAGTGGTGCGGGCCGTGCCGGCGCTTCGCGCCGGTCTTCGAGGAGGCCTCCGCGCGCCATCCGGGCGTCGTGTTCGGCAAGGTCGACACCGAGGCGCAGCCGAGCCTGGCCCAGTCGTTCGGCATCCGTTCGATCCCGACCCTCATCGTGATCCGTGACGGCGTGATGCTGTTCTCGCAGCCGGGGTCGCTGCCGGGTGACATGCTCGACGAGCTGGTCACCAAGGTCAGCGAGGTCGACATGGACGACGTCCGCGAGCAGATCGCCAGGGCGGAGGCTGCCGAGCCGGACAAGGCCGCGACCGGTACTGATTAGTACCTCGCCGACGGCGATCTCGCCGAGACCACCGCCGACCGCGTCGCGCGCCCACACGCCCGCGCCCGGCGCGACGTGATAGCCTCCCTCGACTCCGTGACCTTCGACGGCCCGGTTCTCGGCGGTCGCTGGCGGCTCGGCCGGCGGATGGGCCACGGCGCCCAGGCCGACACGTTCCTGGCCCTCGACGAGCAGAGCCCGGCCGGGACCGAGCGGGTGGTGGTGGTCAAGCAGCTCCACCTCACCCGCCGCGCGTCGTCCGGCTGGAAGCCGTTCGAGCTGTTCGAGCGCGAGGTGCGCGCGCTCAAGCTGCTCCGCCACCCGGGCATCCCGCGCTTCCTCGACTCCTTCGAGTCGGAGCCGGGCGTCTTCAACCTGGTCATGGAGCGCGCGCCGGGCGCGACGCTGTGGGCCTACCGCAAGAAGGTCCGCTTCACCGACGACGAGCTGCGCGACATCCTGGTCAAGACGCTCGCCATCCTGTCCTACCTGCACGGGCTCAACCCGCCGGTCGTGCACCGCGACATCAAGCCGACCAACCTGGTGCGCTCGGCCGACGGCCGCGTCTCGCTCATCGACTTCGGCGGCGTGCGCGACGCGCTGCGCGCCGAGGGCGGCTCCACGGTGGTCGGCACGTTCGGGTACATGGCGCCGGAGCAGCTCCACGGCGATGCCTCGCCGGCCACCGATCTGTACGGGCTGGGCGCGACGATCATCGCGCTGGCCGGCGACGTCGAGCCGGAGAAGGTCCCGCGGGTGGGGCTGCGAATGGACCTGGCCGCGCACCTGCCCCGCATGGAGCCGCGCCTGCGCTCCGCCCTCGCCGCGATGACCGCGCCGGATCCCGACGAGCGGCCGGCCACCGCCGCGGCGGTGCTGGCCCTGCTGCAAGCGCCGGCGGTGCTGCCCGCCGCGCCGCGCGACCTCCGCCAGGCGCTGGTCCGCCCGCCGGTGCACGGCCCCGGCCACGACCTGGTCGCGCGGGTGGTCGACGAGATCGCCGAGTTCACCGCCGAGCTGCCGCCGCCGCTTCGCCTCCCGGTCCGCCTCCTGTTCTTTGCGCTCGGGATCGGCGGCTACCTCGGCCTCGTCCTCCTGCGCGTGGCCCTCCTGCCGATCGCGTTCGCCATCGCCGGGCAGATCGCGCCCTCGCACCGGCGCGGCCGCGTCGACGAGGTCCGCCGCGAGATCGAGGGCGGGGTGGGCGAGGCGTCCGACGGGATGCGCGCGCTGGTCAGGGGAACCCGGCTCCCCGCGCTGCCCGCGGCCCCGGGCGAGCGACGCGATCTGGCCGCGGAGCACCGAGCTCGCGCGGCCGAGCTGCGCGAGCTGGCGGTGGTGCGCCGCTCGCGCGTGTCCGAGCTGCGAGCGCTGCGGCGAGAGCGCCGGCGAGAGCGCCGCCAGCGCCGCCGCGAGCAGCGCCAGCGCCGCCGCGAGCAGCGAGATCGCGGCGAGAATTGACGATCCTCGACGCCCCGTTCACGGCGCGCTGGCACGAGGCGTGCTCCCGCGGGAGTGAGTGGATCTTGCGCCGGCTGTGCTAGATCGCTCACTGTAGCGTGAACGCACCGCTCCACCCCGGATCGGCGGCCTTGTCGATCCGGGCACATCGGGGATGGCACGGCGGGTGCTCATCATGGGCGCAAGGAGGCTAACTCTTATGGTTCGAAGTCTATCCATCGCCGGCGCGCTGGCCGGCCTCTGTCTCGCTGGCAGTGGCTGCGTTGTCCGCGGCCAGGTCCGCACCGCGGCCTACGTGGAGCCGGAGCCGGTGGAAGCGGATCTCGTCATGGTCCAGCCCGGCGTCTACGTGATCGCCGACTACGACCAGCCGGTCTTCTACTCGGACGGCTACTACTGGCTCTATGGCAACGGCTACTGGTCGCGGTCCTACACGTACACGGGTGGTTGGACCCGAGTGAGAGGCGTGCCGTACAACGTGCGCCGCATCAACCGCCCCCACGCGTACGTCCACTATCGCGCCCGCGGCAACGTGCACTACTACCGCGCGCCCTCGCGCCGCGGCGAGGCGCCGCGCCGGGTCGAGCGCCGCAACAACGTACGCCGCGACCGTGTCGAGCGCCGCGACCACCGCCGCGACGATCACGTCGAGCGCCGCGACCACCGCACTCACAGATAAGTCGCAGCACGACCGCCTGCCGCGAAGACCGATGCGCGAAAGACACCACCTCGCCGCG
>Ga0193753_10000893_pt1 | contig 27502 bp, 15 predicted proteins | sample H1c2metaG_FD_144925 | JGI IMG/M metagenome (GOLD analysis project Ga0193753, IMG submission 144925) | Soil microbial communities from a riparian zone of the East river system, Colorado, United States - H1c2 | ecosystem: Environmental > Terrestrial > Soil > Riparian zone | place: USA: East... | reverse complement strand
ATATGCACAAAAAAAAGGAGAGATCATTGATCGCGGTAAAAATCTGGTTCTTGTTTCCGCGCATCCATCTCCATTTTCTGCGGACAGGGGATTCTTCGGATGTAAACATTTCAGCAAGACCAACAATTACTTGAAGAGTAAGGGACTCGACGAGATTGAATGGTAGAAAAAAAAAGTGAAAGGTGTCCTCCTTCACGAGACGCTACGGCGGACGAAGAACCGTGAAAACTTACTAACGAATCAGGTTGAAGAAGCGGCTCCAGCGGATCTTGTGGATGAAGTCGGCATTCTTGTCGATTGAGAGCCAGATGAAGAACGCTTTTCCGACGACGTGATCTTCCGGAACAAAACCCCAGAATCGTGAGTCGAGGGAGTTGTGGCGATTATCGCCCATCATGAAGTAATAGTTCTGGTTAAATGTATAGGTTGTTACCTCCTTGCCGTCGATGAACAGCTTTCCACCTTCGATCTTAACATCGTCGTTGTGGTCGTATAGCTTAATCGTTGTGCCGTAATATGCGAGCGTCGAATCGTTCACGTTGATAGTAGCACCCTTTTTCGGTATCCACAAGGGGCCAAAATTGTCAGCTGACCAGCTCGAATATTTTTTTCCGTTACCGCCTGACCAGTCATAGTAAGACGAGTAGGGCATAAGGCCATCATCCTCATTCTTCTGTTCCATTTCCACGGACTTAACGTAGGGCAACGCTTTTAATTCCGCTGCCTTTTCCGCTGTCAGCCACATCATGTATACAAACTTGCCGTCTTGCTGCCGGCCGTAGACGGCATAGTCCTCCGGACCGAGTTCGAGCTTGCTGAAGTTACGTTCGTTGATCGCGCCGTCAGACGTCACGAGATAGCTGTATTGTATTTGAGGTGGATTCTCAAGCGCAACGCCATTCGCGTACACTTGTTTGTTTCTGACTGATATAGTATCGCCGGCGACCCCAACGCACCGTTTGATATAGTTTGTTTTCAGGTCCACCGGATAACTAATGCCTTCATTTAGTGCTTTCGGCGGGACATTGAAAACAACAACATCACTGCGCTTAATATGACTGATTCCGGGGAACCGATACTGAGGCAATTTGATCCATTCAAGATAGGATGGGATGTTCGTGAACCAGATCTTCTGGTGCGTCAGTGGCATCTGAAGCGGTGTAGTGGTAGTCCGTGTTCCGTAGTGAAATTTGCTTACGAAAAGAAAGTCTCCCACCAGCAGCGAGTTCTCCATGGAAGGAGTAGGGATTGTATAGGCCTCCATGATCAGCCACCTGATCAATGTCGCGGCGATTACCGCGAAAAGTATGGCGTCCCACCATTCTCTTGCTTTTGACTTTGGTTTGATATCCTCTTCCTTTTGTGCAGGTGCCTTCTTCCAAAACTGCCAGTTCATAGTGCTGTTATTCTAATTCAAAAACGTGCAAATAAAAGTAAAATAATTGACCCGGCATTCATTTGGGCGTAACGGGGTCTATTCAGCCCATTAGGGCCTCAGAAATCAAGAAATTCATCCATCGTGAGAACGCCTTTCTTATCAACGATCCATTCCGAGACCAGGACCGCCCCTTTCGCAAAGCCTTCCCTCGAATGCGCTGTGTGCCTGATCTCGATATCATCTATTGCAGATTCATACTTCACCACATGGGTGCCCGGCACACGGTCAATCCGGAATGAGCTGATAAAAAGTTCGTCTGGATTGCCTGTATTCTCGTTCACCCAGTTTTTTTTAGTCTTTGTATACTTCAATATTGATTCAGCCAATGTGATGGCTGTTCCACTTGGGGCATCTCGTTTTTCAGTATGATGTATCTCATCCATCCGGATGTCATATTCCGGATACTTGCTCATCATCTTTGCCAGGTAATCATTGATCTTGAAGAAGAGATTGACACCCAGGCTGTAATTAGAGGCGTAAAAGAAAGTACCGTTCATTTGTTTGCAGATGGTTTCGATCTCCGGTTTGCGGGAGAGCCATCCTGTAGTTCCGCACACAACGGGAATGCCTTTGAGCAAACAACGTTTCACATTTTCGAAAGCAGCATCAGGGTGAGAAAATTCTATGGCGACATCACCATGCGCCGCGTCGAATTCGTGCTGATTGTCAACGTCGATGCGCGCGCTTATTTGATGGCCGCGGTCGATTGCGACTCGTTCAATGGTCTTCCCCATTTTTCCATGGCCCAGGAGTATGATCTGCATAGCAATTTAAATTCCGGCTAAAATGCAATTTTTAGCTATCATGAACAATTAGGAGAAACTTTAGACCAACTCAGAATTTAATAATAATAGATATGCCCGATTGATTGCCGAGCCAGGCACTTTGCTCAACTGTAGGCCTAATCGAAACCTGCAATGAGGGATTGAGGTCAAATTCCTTAAGGTGAGCGTCCACGTGAGCGTCTACGATCTGCAGCAAGTACATACCACCCATGAGTATCATCATAAAATCACGCTGTCTTTTATATTGATCCACGATCTTTCGATAGTTAGAGGTCGAGTAAACGTCACCGGGACGAATATCGCCGTCGTCTGGGTAACCATTTTCAAGGTTATAGTAGAGTTCTTGTTTGTACTTGACATAACCTGTCTGATAGAAATTAATGGCATAACCGAGCGCAATAAACCCTCCGTAGACAAGAGGAAGCTTCCAATATTTCTTATTGTAGATCTGGCCTGATCCAGGCACAATGGCAGCGTACAGCAATGCCTTTCGGGGATCATACCTTGTTGCATACGACTTCAGCGCCACAGTATCGGCAGCTTCCGTGTGCAAACTGTCGCCTTCCGGATCAGCAGAGACATCTTGTGCCATACCCGCAGATGCTGCAATGCAGAGGAGGAGCACAATTAAAAAACCCTGCTTCATTAAATTTTTCGGCGATTACGCTACGAATATACTTTCAAAATGTCCAGAATCCTGTTAAGATCCTCGACAGAGAGAAATGGGATTCGAATATCGCCCCTTTTCCCATCGCTCTTTACGACAACACGTGTGCCAAAGTGTGATGAAAGCCTTGTTTGCAGCTGGGCAATTTCCCGCGACGCTGGTGTGGGTTGTGATGGCGCATCATCGCCCTTAGGCGATGACTTCTGAGAAAGCTCCCTTACCAGCTCTTCGACCTTGCGAACAGAGAGATCCTCGGTGATCGCTTTCTTGAAGATATATAGTTGCTCGTCGGCATTCTCAACATTGATGATCGCCCTAGCGTGCCCCATGGACAGCTTATTGTCACGCACGGCAATCTGAATATCCGGAGGAAGCCTTAAGAGTCGCAGGTAATTTGTAACTGTTGAACGGTTCTTGCTCACACGTTCTCCAAGTTCTTCTTGCTTCAGATTACATTCCGATATCAGACGCTGATAGCTCAGGGCGATTTCAATGGCATTCAGATTTTCACGCTGAATGTTTTCGATCAGCGCCATTTCCAGCATTTGCTGGTCATTGGCTGACCGAAGATAAACCGGGATAGTTTTAAGTCCCGCCAGCTTGGACGCCTGCAGCCGGCGTTCACCAGAGATCAGTTGATACTGATGATCCGCCAGTCTCCGGACCGTGATGGGTTGAATGATTCCATGAACCTGAATTGATTCAGACAATTCAAGAAGAGCGTCCTGATCAAAATGCGATCGCGGTTGAAACGGGTTCACTTCAATTTCATCGAGAGAGATTTCCGTTATGCCGTGAACGACCGGCACTGTTTCATGGGTATGGCTTGATGGGAAATTGTCCATTTCCAATCTCTCATCTGTGGGACTGTCGCTTAACAAAGCGCTCAGTCCTCTTCCTAATGCTTTCTTTTTACTCATTTCGATATTCCGTTTTTATCGAGAACTTCGTGTGCAAGATTCAGGTAGCTGATCGCACCTTTGCTTTCAGCGTCGTGAACAATTACCGGCAAACCGAAGCTTGGCGCTTCACTTAGCTTGACGTTCCGTGGTATGATCGTTTTAAAGGTCATCTTCGAAAAATGGGTACGAACTTCTTCTACCACCTGGTTGCCCAGGCTGGTTCGCGAATCATATAACGTTAATAAGATGCCTTCTATTTCAAGCCTTGGATTCAGTCTTGTCTGAATGATCTTGATCGTGTTCAGTAACTTTCCCAATCCTTCCAGGGCAAAATATTCGCATTGTACAGGGATGATAACGGCATCGGCGGCGGTCAGCGCGTTGATTGTGATCAGTCCGAGTGATGGTGAACAATCGATAATGATGAAATCGTAATCGTTCTTGATGGTGGCAAGCGCATTGCGCATTTTCTCCTCACGGCGTTCAATGCTCACCATTTCCACCTCCGCACCTACGAGATCGATATGGGAGGGGAGCACGTCCAGAAATTTCAGATCGTTCTTAACGATGGCATCGCGGGGATTAACGCCATCGACCATGCATTCATAAATTCCCTGCCTGACATCTTTTGGATTGATACCCAACCCTGACGTCGAATTTGCCTGTGGATCCGCGTCAACCAACAGCGTCCTGCACTCCAATACGGCCAGGCTTGCAGCCAGATTGATGGCTGAGGTCGTTTTTCCAACTCCGCCTTTTTGATTTGCTATGGCAATGATTTTACCCATGCTTTCCCTTAAGTTTAAAAAATTAGCCCCCTTGATTAAGCGGGCTGCAAATATAACCTAATTCAAAAGCCATCGTGGAACGTCGTGGAACAGATTATCCACAATCGATGCACAATGAAAAGATATGAGTTATGAGTCATGAGTTATGAGTTAGGGGGCCCCGTGTGGGGGCTTCAGGCCGCTGGCCTGTCATAGCGCGATTTAGCAAGTATGGTAGGTAAACAACGGTATTTGAAGGGAGCTAGCGCTCCCTTTTTGTGGTTGATAACTCATGACTCTCATTTCATTTTTTTCGTTTCTTTTTATCGTCGTCGGCTTTTCGTCTCGCTTCTTCGCTGGCTTTCATCGCATCCTCGAGCTTGCTCATGAACTTGGATTTCTTGCCACCGCCGCTGACTGCATTTTTCTTCCTGTTCTCCTCCATCAACGCCTTGATCTTATTCTCGTCGACAAATCGTTTGATGACGGCCTGTTGGGCAAATGTCACGAGGTTGGAGACGAAATAGTAGAACGTTAGTCCGGCGGAGAAACGGTTCAGCACAAAGAGAAAAATAACGGGCATGATATACGACATCGACTTCATCGGACCCTGAACAGAGCTAAGCTGATTGTTCTGCCACGTATAGATCAACGTCGACGCAGTCATCAGCAATGTAAAAAGACTAAGGTGACTGCCCAGGAAAGGCACGACGAAAGGCAGCCTGATAATTGAATCGTACGTAGAGAGATCTTCCGCCCAAAGGAACGGTTGCTGACGAAGTTCAATACTGGCCGGAAACAAGTAGAACATGGCAAACAAAATGGGCATTTGCAGCAGAACAGGTATGCATCCACTGATAGGATTGACACCAACCTGCGAATAAAGTTTCATTTGCTCCTGCTGAACTTTGGTCATGTCTTCGCCGACACGTTCTTTGATCTCATCGAGCTCAGGTTTCAGGACCTTCATCTTCGCCATGCTCAGGTACGACTTGTAAGAAAGCGGAAACAGCACAAGCTTGAGCAGGATAACGAGGATGATGATAATGATACCGTAATTGGAAATGATCTGCGTGAGAAAATTAAATACGGGGAAGATGACGAATTTGTTGATCCAGTATACCGGAGGCCAGCCGAGGTAAACGTTCTTGGTAAAGTCTTTGGCCACCTTGCCGATCTGTTGATAGTCATTCGGACCAAAGTAGAACTTGAAATTGGCCTTGCCCTGCGCGATGGAGGCTTTCGGAATGAACAGCTTCACATTCGCGCGCTTTACTACAGAGGTATCACTTTCATTCACGGCGGTTTCCACTTCGCCTCCGACGAAATTCTGGCTGGCAATAAAGGCCCGAAGGAAAAACTTTTCTTTAATGGTCACCCACTTCAAAGGAGTAGCAAAGACTTCAGTTTCAGTTCCCTTTGAGCTTTGATTCAGCTCATCAAAATGATCGGCTTCAGAGTAATAAGTGATCGTACTGTGTTCGCGCGTATCGACCAGATCCTTTTCAATGGGTTTGATCACGTTTGTCCAATGGAACGTAAGATTATCCCCAGAGAAGGCCTGATCGGCGCCCGTTAATGCATAGCCGATCACATAACCTTTCGCAGGGATCTTGTACGTCTGTGTAATTTTCGATCCGTTACTGAGGGGAAGAACAAAAGATAAAAAGGTAGTGTCACCCACCTGTTTCTTCTCCATCTGGTAAAAGAGTGAGTAGAGATCGATCTCTTTGCCCTGGTAGGTAGTTTTCAGACTGAACTCGTTTGAGGTAGGCGTGATGAGCTCCAGTGGCGCCTGATGATAGGTTTTGAATTTCTTCAATTCCAGTTGTTTAATAACACCGCCTTTGTTGCTGAATCCGATCTTGAGATCTTCAGTTTCAATGCCTGTTATTTGTTCCGATCCCTGTATTGATTTGGAAAGGTCGCCATATTTGGCTGTGAGCGCGCTGTCACTCAACATAGGCTCACTCACTATCGAGTCCCGCTTCATCACCTTTGGCGATTCGGAAGACGGGGTAGCAGGGGTTTTCGCTGGTTGCGCGGGTGAAAACCAATAGAAATAACCTAATAGCAATATAGCGATGAGCGTAAGGCCGATGGCGGAATTCTTGTCCATTATAAAGTTCTTATACTACTAATTGATTGTTCTTGATTTCTTATGTTCCAGGGCTGCTTCGACAAATCTTACAAACAGCGGATGGGGATTCAGTACGGTACTTTTCAGCTCGGGATGGAATTGAACACCCACGTACCAGGGATGATCTTTCAACTCTACAACTTCGACAAGATTTGTTTCAGGATTGATGCCGACGGCTTTTAATCCCGCCTGCTCAAGTTGATCGAGGTACTTGTTATTGAATTCATAGCGATGACGATGGCGTTCATGGATCAGCCCCTCTCCGTATGCCGCGTAGGTCTTCGTTCCTTTTTTCAATTTGCAGCTGAAGGCACCGAGGCGCATTGTTCCGCCCTTATTGGTGATCTTCTTCTGTTCCTCCATCATGTCGATCACTGGATTTTTTGTCTTGGGGTTTAGTTCCGTGGAACTAGCCTCCAGTCCGAGCACATTCCTCGCGAATTCAACCACGGCGCATTGCATACCGAGACAGACGCCGAAGAAGGGTATTTTATTCTCTCTGACGTACCTTATCGTTTCGATCTTGCCCTCTAAGCCTCTTTCGCCAAAACCCGGAGCGACGAGCACACCGTCAAGGTTAGAAAGGATCCCGTCAACACTTTCCTTCGTGACGTCTTCGGAAGATATCCAGGTCACATTTACTTTGCAGTCGTTTTCAGCGCCTGCATGAACAAATGCTTCTGCAATGGATTTATAGGAGTCAGGCAGTGAAACATATTTTCCCACCAGCCCTACATTCACTTCGTTCACGGGATTTTTCAACTTGCCAAGGAAGGCTTTCCAATCTTCGAGGTGAGGTTCCTCTTTCGATTGTACTTTTAGCTTGGCCAGGACGCGCTCATCGAGCTTTTCCTTGCGCATGAGAATGGGCACATCGTAGATCGTCTCTGCATCCATCGCTTCGATCACCGAATTGAGGTGAACGTTGCAAAACAGTGCCAGCTTCTTGCGAATGTCCATCGGCAGTGGCTTTTCTGAGCGGCAGACAAGAATATCAGGTTGTATCCCGGCTTCCAACAGGTCTTTTACCGAATGTTGGGTCGGTTTTGTCTTGAGTTCTTTGGCGGCGTTGAGGTAGGGTATCAGCGTTAGGTGAATAACGAGTACGCTACTGGGAGGAAGCTCCCACTTTACCTGCCTGACGGTCTCAATGAAAGGGAGCGATTCAATATCGCCAACACATCCGCCTATCTCTGTTATGATGAAGTCGTATTCGCCGGTTTCTCCCAACAGGTAGATATTCCTTTTGATCTCATCCGTGATGTGGGGGATGACCTGGACGGTCTTTCCGAGATACTCGCCTTTTCTCTCTTTTGTAATGACGTTATTGTAGATCCTGCCTGTGGTTACGTTGTTGGCTTGGGACGTTCTGACGTTGAGGAAGCGTTCATAGTGACCGAGGTCCAGGTCGGTTTCGGCACCGTCGTCGGTGACGTAGCATTCGCCATGCTCGTATGGATTGAGTGTGCCCGGATCGATGTTCAGATACGGATCAAACTTCTGGATAGTGACCTTAAACCCCCGTGCCTGAAGCAGTTGAGCCAGCGAAGCGGCGATGATGCCCTTTCCCAGCGATGAAGTAACGCCTCCGGTAACAAAAATGTACTTTGTAGTCGACATAAGAGATCCAAGCCTGAATAAATCGGGGGCAAAGGTAGGGTTCTAAGGTTAAGTTTCAAGGGCCGGGATACAAAGTTGCCAGCCAACGGTGGATTAGTCGCAGGGTGTAGAGGGAGATTACAGGCTATCCTTCGCTCATCCTTCGTTCATCCTTCGTCTTGTGCGCATGGTGAATATAGAAACCAGGGCGGGAGCGAAGCGGTGATACTGGGTGGGATAATGGCGTGGATGATGATCACTGCCAGATCGTTGGGTTGCGGTTGATCATGTGGTAATTGAATTAGAAAATGCTCTGTTCGGGACGTTTTTTCACTTGATTTCAGAATATTCCTGTTGCTGCTGTGCGTCTTTGTGTGGAGCTCGTCGGCGCTAATTGTGATTTGTAGTCCGACTCTTGTCATTCAACTGCTATATCACCAATCCACCAATAGTATCTGCGGATTTGGCTTAAATTCGCACTGATTGGGTATTTCTGTAGGGTTACAATAATTTTTTACTACGGATGTAGATACGATATGATTGATCAGTGAAGTTGATTTCAGCTCGCTGTTTTCGTATCGGCTAATTTTTTTTAAACGCCGTTAGTGCATGCTTAAACCTTTACGTACAGCATTTTCCTGTTTAGTATTTCTGTTTGCGCTCCTTGGCGCCACGAACGCATTTTCGCAGATCGGGTGCGGTGGATTTAATGGAGCACCACAGCCTACGGGAGGTCCTCAAAGTCTTGACAACGGTGAGCTCTGTCTTAATAAGGTGGGCGGTCCGCCGGCAAAGATCAGGATATCAGCCTTTAACGTGGCAGATGGAAACAACCCTAACAACTTTGCAGTCGAAATAGATTGGGATGATGGATCAGCACGACAGATTGTTGCGTTCGGTGGGGGTATCACAGTCAATCATCCTGCTCCTCACGATTACGACATTCCGCTCATAACCCACGTTTTTCTTCCAAGACCTTGTGCTGCCAGACCGGGCGCCGAGTGCGCGTACCGACCCCGCGTGTTTTTAAGAATAGCGGGCGTAACGTGTCCTGCTCAATTTGGTACGTCGCCTGACTTTTTCCGGTTCAACACTGACGATCAGTGTTCCGGAAACATGAGGATCACGGAGACAGTGACCAATGCGAACATTTTTGAAGTTTGCGCCGGCGCCTCAACAGCAGTAACCTTTACGGACCGTACAACATTAAACTGCTTGCCTCCGGAAGAATTGACCGGGCTCAACTTCTATAAGAGGTGGAGAAGCTTCCAATTCGGTACTTTCAATAACATAACGGGTGGCGTAACAGTTGGTGGCGTACCTGTCGTTGGAGTCTATACTCCTCCAGGGATGCCTGAAGTATCCACCGAGCCATTATCAGTTTCATCACCTCCATTTGCGAATAACACTACCGCCATCATCACGATACCCGCCACTGCACAAGTGGGCGAGGAGTTTCACATCCGGATGAATTATTGGAACTATTGTAATCAATTGACCAGTGGAGATGCTCCTGTTTTCAGAGAGGGTATCATCAGGATTGTTGACCAACCTACACCGCCAACACCTGTTGATCAGGATCTTTGTAATGGTGTCAACCCGGCTGCCTTCCGAATTAATTTTGCAGCGGCGAGTTCTGCTGTTTTGTGGTTTCGTGACAACGCGGGCGTCCCCGGAGCATTTGTTGCAAACCCTAGCGGAGCCAATAGCAAAACGTTTCCAACGGCAGCCTATCCAACTGGTGCAATCAATAACACGGTAGCAGGCGTCTACAGAATGTGGGCAAGTTATCGTGCACAGGTGGGCGCAGGAGCATTGTTATGCGAAAGTATTTTGGTACCTGTGCTTATCACGATAAGGGGTGCCGTCCCGGTGCCCGGTCCAATTTCAGGAACCGCTGCACTTTGTAATGGATCAACAGGGGTTGCTTTTAGTGTCCCGATTCCTGCGAGCGCGCTGGCTCCGGGGGGACCGACAACGTATACATGGGATGTCGTCAACGCTGCCAACGTCGTCGTGGCCGACGTTACGCTAACGCCATCGTCGGGTCAGAACGCCGTAGCGCAAAATATCACCGCTGATTTCAGTATTGCTCCTGCCACATTTGGAGGTGCAGGGACTATTGTTCGAAAGATCAGAATAAGAAGAAGTTTTGTCAACAGTCCTTTTTGCCAATCTACGGTCGTGGAATTTCCGGTGACCGTAAGTCGGGCTACTGACAAGGGCACAATGAGTGGTGGAGGTATATTCTGTCAGGGGTCAAACCTGGGTAACGTGACCTGGAATTCACCAGGTTTTGGAAACATCCTAAGCTGGGAGATCGCCACAGCAGTTGGTGGACCTTATGCCACCGTTGGATCATTTGGTACTTCGAATCCAGTAGCGCCAAATTCGCTAGCGCTGACGCCTGGAAATTATTTCATTAGAGCTCAGGTGAAGAATGGTACTTGTCCACAAATCCCGACAGATCCAGCATCGTTTACGATTAATCCAAACCCTGATATAGCTGCGGCCGGTCCGGATGATGCAATATGCGTCCCTGCCGGAGTGCTGACGTATCCCGCGTTTGCAGCTAACACGCCAAGCGTTGGTGTGACAAGCACCTGGGCCCAAGTTAGTGGTCCGGGAACATCGCTTTTTTCTGATGCTACCGCCGAAAATTCTAGCGTCACTGTTTCGGCACCTGGCATTTACGTTTTTAGCTGGACATTGAACAACGGTTCTTGCGTTAGCGTAGACAATGTTCAAATATCCATTGGGAGAAATCCGGCCCTTCCTATTCCAACACCGGCTGATTTTTGCGGTTTAACGGGCACGCTAGGCGCCGTTGCTCCGGTAGGCGGAGAGATAATTGCATGGTCTCTGATAACCCCGCCTGCAGGGGGAACAGCCTCCATTGCTAATCCTAATCAAATTCCTACAGGAGTGACTGTAAATATTCCTGGGGTATACCGTTTTCAATTGACCTTCAGCAGTGGATCTTGTCCAACACAATCAGCGCCTGTAGACATTAATTTTTATCCACCGGCAACATCAGCCCCAGAAATAGACAAAACAGTTTGCGTAGACGGTAATGGTTTGCCTGCTCCTCTCGCGCCATTTGGCATTACCGGCACCGTTGGTGGCGGTGCAACCAGCGGGCGATGGGAAATAACAACCGGTTCCGGTACGTTTCTTTCTTCCGGCGCCGCGATCGGAAATGCAGTCTTAGGTGCAACAATTAATGACAGCTATATTCCTTCCGCTGCTGATCATGCCCTGGGTAGTGTTGTACTTAAATTAGTCGCCATTCATCCTCAGGTTGTATGTGGTAACGTTTCAAACGACTTTACGGTAACATTTGACAAGAAGCCTGCCCTTGCCGCAGTTGTGGGATCCCCGTTCGATGTCTGCGGTACGACCGCCAGCATCCTTTCGGTCACACCAACACAAGGCGGCTCTGGTATATGGACGGTTGATGCGCCAGCAGGTCAAAACATTACAGACCCTAACAACATAAGTACGACGGTAACAAATCTTGTGTTCGGTGCCAATGCCTTCCGTTGGACAGTAAGCAGTGCGCTCGGCGTTTGTGCTCCATCAGATGCTGTGTTTACCATCAATCGAACTACAGCACCATTGGTCAACAACCTAAATATCACTAATCTTTGCGAAACTAATGCCAACACTGGTATCGCTCAAGGCGTAGATCTTGCGACCAGTTATGATGCACTCATCACCGGACCGGCTCCTGGAGTCACGGTCAGTTGGTTTAGAAATGCGGCGAGAACCGTTCCAGTTCCGAATGTGAATAACGAGGACGTTTCAAATACGGAAACTTTCTACATCAGGGTTACAACCTCCGGTATACCTCCATGTTCCTCCGATGGTGTTGTCAATTTCACGATAAATTCGAAACCATTCGTAGCCAACCTGAACCCTTCACTGTGTGAGGAGGTAATGGGTGGAGGAATGATCAACAATGTCGACCTCACGACGAATGACGCACTTGTTGCGCTAGCCACGCCTAACCGGACCGTTACCTGGTTTACAGACATTACATTGCTGAGCCCTGTCGCTACACCTACAGACGTCGATAACATCGCGGATGGTGCAACATTTTACGCCCGCGTTGAAAATACGGTCACGACCTGCTTCAATACAGCCGAAGTGATCTTCAACGTTAACGCTATCCCCGCAGACAATCCGATCATTGGACCTAACGCCGTCTGTCTGGATCCTAACGCAGTTATCTTTTTCACGGTCACAACTTTCCATCCAGGACATACCTATCAATGGACTGTTCCCGGTGGCGTAACCGTTGCAAACGGATCAACAACAGACTTCTTTTTGCTGTTGAAATTTCCTGCTGTAATCCCGGGAGGTATCGACGTTCAGGTTGTTGAAACCTCGCCTGAGGGCTGTCCTGGAAATCCTCAGATGTTGCACGTGGACATCGAGGATCAGCCAGGTTCGCTCGTTATTTCAGGGCCGGCCGAAGTCTGCGAATTCGAGACTGATGTGATCTTCACCGTGCCGTTATTTCCGAATATCACGTACGCGTGGAATGTACCCGCTGGCGCTTCGATCATTCTGGGACAAGGCAGTGAAGAGGTCCATATAAACTTTGGCAACATCGCGGGCGACGTAACGGTAACTCCTTCCACGACGAATGGATGCGTTGGGCCATTGGCAGTCCAACCTGTAGCCATCAACAGACGACCCGTCATGGCTAACCTTGACAAAACTGTTTGTAGCCAAGAAGATGCAGCCATCACGTTGGCTGTAGCAGGCGGCAGCGAACCAGCCACCAGCTATCATTATATTTCGCGCGTGCTTGATGCGGGATTGTTCACGCTCAATGCGCCAACAACACCTCCACAGGCTTCAGTTGCCGACAACGTCCTGTTTACGGATAAATTTGAGAACAAGACTGTAATACCACTGAACGTGCGCTATACGGTGTCAGGTATAAGCGTGAAAGGATGCGAAGGTCCGTCAGGATTTGCAACGTTGCGCGTCAACCCCGAACCCCAGCTCGATCCACTATTAGGTAAGAGCATTTGTAGCGACGAGATCACTGGCATCACGCTTGTCTCCGCAGCGAATACTTTTCCTGCAGACAGATTTATCATCACTAACATTACAGTTCCCGCGGGCGTAGCGCCTGCAAGTGCCATACCAGTTGCTGACGGCACAACGCTATACCTGGACGACGTGCTGTTGAACAATAAATGGACCAATACAACAGGTGTAAATCAAACCGTGTCTTACTTCGTGTTGCCTTACAGCACTTTGCTGGGATGCGCCGGAGCGCCACCAACGCCGGTGACCGTAACGATATTTCCTCGGACCGACGTAGTTCCAGTAAGTGTCCTGCCACTTTGTAATGGTGACTTGCTCAACGTACCGTTTAGTTCCCTTAATAATCCTGACGCAAGTTTCTTCTGGTCAGTGAAGACCTACGATAACTGGGTTATCGTGGGAAGCCCTGCCGCCGGCGTTGGAAACATTGCGAACCTGGCGTTGAACAATACGTCTTTGACACAGGATGGAACCGTCACATTCGAAGTGTATGGCAAGAATCCTTCTACTGAAGAATCGCCGGCAGGTTGCGCCAACCCCGTTCTTACATTTGTAGTCACCATTCTTAAATCGCCCGAAGCGAACGCACAAAATATTACGGTCTGTTCCGATCTACCCGGAGGCAATACTTACACGGCTGATCTGGCTTCGTTGGAGCCAATCATCAATACGGATGGTACACCTAATATCAAGTTCGTCTGGTACGTCACTGACCCTACCTTAGGGCCTGCTACCGCCATTCCAACAGGTAACCTGAGTTCATGGGTAATGGGAGACAACATTCCTGTTTTTGTTGAGGTTACTTATCTACCCACAGGATGTAAGAAAGTCGTACCGGTAAAATACACAGTCAATCCAAACGTGTCGGTATCCAGCCTTGAAAGCGATTACAATGGATTCAATCTGAATTGTAATAATGACAATTCAGGAGAGATCAGGGTAGATGTGCTCACCGGTACACCGGTGTATGCATACAGGATCGACGGTGGTCCATTTATCAACGCCGGTGCCGTCACCTACAGCTTCAAATCGTTGGCTGCAGGAAATCACACGGTCGAAGTGCAGGATAGCAAGGGATGTATCGCGACACATCCAGTCACGCTCGTAGAACCACCGCCACTGTTGGCTTCCCTCAATATTGATCAACCGATCACGTGTTTCCTGGGTCAGGACGGAATTATCAGTACTACCCGCTCGGGAGGAACTGGAACGTATCCATCGTATCTCCTCTTGCAAACTAATACGGTTGATCCAAATAATGACGGTATCTTCCCCAACCTGGGCGCCGGAACTTACAACGTAAGGCTTACGGATAGCAACGGATGTAAGGTAGACACCAACCCGATCACCCTTAGCCAGCCCACGCAGGTGGACATCAATAGCGTCACCGTTGCGGCAGACGCCAATGGTTTCAACCTGAGTTGCCGCGATGCTGTTGACGGAGAGATTGCGGTCACTTTTTCAGGTGGTAATGTTCCCCCGGCCTACACGATCACGATGATAAAATCAAGTGATCCGCTTAATCCGTTGGTGAACAGTACTGCTGGCTTCAATACAACATTTACCAATCTTGGTTTTGGAAATTATTCAATTGTTGCCAAGGATGGCAAAGGCTGCCCTTCACTGCCGGCATCGGCGATCATTGTGAATCCGCCTCCTTTTAGTCCCGGATTTGTCGGCATCAATCAGTCGATCTGTCTTGGTGATGACCCTACAGTGATCCAGCAGCTTGTTCCGGCCTTCGGCGGCGTGGGTAACTACCAGTATCAATGGCAGTTCTCCCTCACGGGATCGATGATTGACGCTGACTGGGTAAATATTCCCGCAGCAACGTCCACCACTTACGATCCGGGCATACCTACCGAAACCAGATATTACAGACGCGTTGTACAAAGTGTATCGTCAAGAACAGGTATAGCTTGTCAGACGCTGGGCAAGGATAACATCGTTCAGGTATTGATCAATCCGTTGCCTGTGGTTTCATTCAATGCGCCTTCTGAAGTTTGTCAGGGCGAATCGTTCAGCTTACAATTGGGTATGACGGGAGGAACGGCACCAATCGAATACGATTACTCTTCTGGAGCCACAACATTCCTTAACCTTATCGGAACCGAAAATACCGCCATACCGGTCAGCAACTTCCAGCAACCCCAATCCTATACGCTGCTTCGCGTAAAAGACCTGAATGGATGTCTTGCGGCCAACGTGCCACAGACGGTGAATGTTGATATCATCAAGCTGAATCCCGACTTTACAGTTCTGGCGCCTGTTGCGCAGTGTTCCGGTGGAATATTCACATTCCAATGGGTAGCAGAAGCAGGCGTGAAGTACACATGGATTTGGTCTGATGGCCAACAGAAGGTCATCAATCCGGGAGATGTACCGCTGGGAACAAACACAATAACCCACATCTTCACGTCGGGATCTACCGCCGCGTCGACCATTTATCCTGTGAGATTGCAGGCTGAGAACGCTTTGTGCGCACCCAAGTTCGCGACCAAACCTGTTACCGTATATCCAAGTGTTGTCCTGAATATTCTGCCCGGCGACCCGATACTGTGCAGTGGCGAAAGCATTACTTTTATTGACCAGTCCAACGGCGTGGATGTAGGAAAGTGGTATTACCACGTTGTCGGATCAACGGATCAGCTGGATGTGAAAGCCGGTCCTGTTCCCGATATCACCTACGTGATGCTGAACAACACGACAACCAATCCTATACTGTATGAGGTTGTATACGAAGCGTCTAACAACGAAGGTTGTATGGCTGAGTATCGCAAGGAAGTAAAAGTATACCGCGGCATCGCTGCAGGCATAGCCATCACTCCGGATCCTCCCACACCTTTCACGGGTGGTATTTCTACGGTGGACTTCATTAATACGTCCGGGCCGCTGGATGCAAATGACTTTGAATATACATGGGACTTCGGTGATGTGAGGGCAGATCCACCTACGGGAACGGGTATCCTTCCGATCACTGTGGACTATTTCGCACCGGGAATAAAGGACATCAGGCTGACGGCCGTGAACATTCAGGCCCGAACCGATAACAAGACCTGCGAGAGCGTCGCATTGAAAAAGATCAACATCGTGCTGCCTATGCTGGCTGCTGCCTTCAAGGCAACGCCACTTGCGTCATGCTTCCCGGTAGATATCACTGTCGAAAATCTTTCACCAGGAGCCGATACGTTCCTGTGGGAACTCTTCAATGAGTCTGGTCTTGTAACGACGTCTAATCTTCGTAACCCGGTGTTCCGCATCCTAAGTCCTGGCGTGTATGACATCTACCTGACGGCAAGCTTCTACGCCACCGGCCAGACAGCACAAGCAAGTCAAAAGGGTATTGAAGTGTTCGATGTGCCCACGGCGCTGTTCGAAATGCGTCCAAATCCCCTCTATGTTCCCGATACCGAACTGCAAACATTCAACCAGTCGGCGCGTGCCACACAATATCTGTGGGATTTTGATGATGGGTCAACTTCGGATGAGTTTCAGCCAAGACATCTTTACAAGCTTGAGGGAAAATACAACGTGGAGCTCATCGCAGGATATGATCATGGTAACAAGGACATCGACGGTGATGGAATCCTCGATGGCAAGGTGATCTGCTACGACACCATAAGACATGAGCTCGTCGCACAGGATGGAGGTTTCATAAAATTACCAAACGCTTTTACACCTAGTTCAAATGGGTCATCAGGCGGCATTGCCGGCAACGGAACATTCAATGATGTGTTTCTGCCAATAGCCCGGGGGGTAGAGGAATTCCAGATGCAGATATTCGATCGATGGGGTAACCTGTTGTTCGAAAGCCAGGATAGAAACGTGGGCTGGGATGGATACGACCGCAACAAAAGGCTGATGCCGGCAGGTGTCTACGTCTACAAGCTGACCCTTCGATTATCGAATGGTCAACGAACGACAAAAGTGGGAGATGTGACCCTGATACGATGACGATAGTGCTATGAATATGAATTTTTTGAAAGCATGAAGAAACTATTACCACTCATTTTTTTGATCCTGGTCGTTGCCGGAGAAGAGGCCGCGGCGCAGGATCCACAGTTCTCGCAATACTATCAGGCGCCGCTTTATCTTAATCCCGGGTTCACTGGAATAACGCCTCAACAGCGGCTTGTTCTCAATCACAGAATTCAATGGCCAAGTATTCCTCAGGCTTTCGCGACATACGCTGCATCCTATGACATTTTTATTAATGAGCTTCGAAGTGGATTCGGTTTCCTGTTCACGACTGATAAAATGGGCTCGGCCGGCTGGCGGACAACAACGGTGAGCCTATTGTATTCCTATAAAGTTAAGCTTACAGAGAACATCGTATTTTCTCCAGGACTATCGTTTGGATATGGATCAAATGGTCTTGACCGCTCAAAGCTTGTTATGGGTGATGGTTTGCAGTATGATGGCATCTCATTAGACCCTGAGCTCGACAAACTCGGGCGTCAAAGCTATTTCGATTTTGGTTCGGGATTTTTACTGTATAGCAAGCGTGTTTGGCTGGGCGCTTCTTTTACCCACATGAATAGGCCCAACCTTTCGGTCCTTAATGATGTGAGCCGGCTGCCTATGAAAACGGCCATTCACGGCGGTGTGCGCATCAGCCTCAGTGGTAGTTTCAAGTCACGTGATAGGGTGACATACCTGACGCCTTCGTTCATTTATCGCATGCAGGGCAATACTTTTTCTCAGCTCGATCTAGGTCTGAACTATCACATCGATCCGGTATCGGTGGGTATCTGGTATCGCGGTAAGCCATTCCAGAAAACAGTGATCAACAGCGTTGAACAGGATGCTTTAATCATGTACCTAGGTCTGTATTTTAAGCAACTGACGATCGGATACAGCTACGATTTTACGATCTCGGAATTACAAACGTCGTCTGGTGGTGCGCATGAAATATCAATTGTTTATGAATTCAACACCCGGTCCACAAAAAAGGATATCAAGAAGAAATACAGGTTGATACCTTGTCCTACTTTCAATAGTAAGGAAGGGTTCTGGAATTAGTACTGGCGCAAGTCTTCCTTGATGAATTGTCGAATTCCACACATCATCCGGGAGACTTGTGCCTTTCATGGCTTAAGTCTTCAGACTTAAGTGGATCAAGCGGCAGTCTGAAAACTGCGAACATCGTAGGCACAATTCTCCCGCCATATTCGCAGGTCTGAATGTTTATCGAGGAAGACTTGCGCCAGCTCGCTCCGCCAGCTCTCCAAAAAAACGGCACTTTTCACTTTTCACTATTACCATTCACTCTGCATTTCCCTAGCTTTGTGCCGAAAAAATAATTATGAATCTGGCGGAAGCTTTAGACAGGCCGTTATTTCAACGCATAGGAGCTGTCGCTGATCAGTTAGGACTTGAAACGTATGTCGTTGGGGGATTTACACGGGATACAATTCTCAAACGACCTTCCAAGGACGTCGATTTTGTTTGTGTCGGAAGTGGCATTAAGCTTGCCGAACAGGTAGCCCGTGCATTGGGCAAAGATGCGCAGGTTACGGTCTTCCGGAACTTTGGTACCGCTCAGATTCTTTGGGATGACGTTGAACTCGAATTCGTCGGCGCACGAAAGGAATCCTATCGCGCTGATTCGCGAAAACCTATTGTTGAAGATGGCTCCCTTGAAGATGATCAGAAAAGGAGGGACTTCACCATCAACGCGATGGCAATCAGTCTCAACAAAGACACGTATGGAGAATTGATTGATCCTTTTGGTGGACAAGAAGACATCAGGAGAAAAGTCATTCGCACGCCATTAGATCCTGTCATTACTTTCTCTGACGATCCCCTTAGAATGATGCGTGCTATCCGCTTTGCTTCACAATTGTCATACGACATTGAAGCGGATACTTTTGCTGCGATTGTATCACAGGCAGAGCGACTTAAGATCGTATCACAGGAAAGGATCACGGACGAGCTCAATAAGATCATCGCGAGCACTGTTCCATCGTATGGCTTCAAACTTTTATTTCATAGCGGATTGTTGCAACAGTTCTTTCCAGAGTTGATAGCACTGCATGGTGTTGAGTATGTTGGAAACAGAGCCCATAAGGATAACTTCTTCCATACGCTACAGGTGTTAGACAATGTAGCGGCAGTTTCGCAGGATCTTTGGCTCAGGTGGGGTGCCATTCTGCATGACATTGCCAAACCAGCAACCAAACGATACGATAAAACCCATGGCTGGACGTTTCACGGGCATGAGGATAAAGGAGCACGAATGGTGCCTGGCATTTTCAAGAGATTGAAATTGCCCTTGAATGAAAACATGGCATTTGTACAGAATCTTGTGCGACTGCATTTGCGCCCCATTCCGCTGGCAAAGGAGGTAACGGACTCAGCTATCCGCCGGTTGCTATTTGACGCCGGTGACGATATTGATGCGCTCATGAAGCTGTGCCGGGCCGATATAACCTCCAAGAATATGGAGAAGGTGGGCCGGTTCCTCAAAAACTTTGATCTCGTAGAGAAGAAAATAGCCGAAGTCGAACAAAAAGACCACATCCGCAATTTCCAGCCACCCGTTACAGGTGATGAGATCATGAAAATGTACAACATTCCGCCAGGAAGGATCATAGGCGATATCAAAGAGCAGATCAAGGAAGCCATCCTCGAAGGCACGATACGGAATGACCGCGACGAGGCCTTCGATCTATTGAAAAAGATCGCGGTGGAAAAAGGACTAAAATCGTCCTAAAAGACCAGCAGAGAGTGAATAGTGAAAGGTGAAAGTGGCGTCACTTTTCACTTTTCACCATTAACTTTTCACTCTCCCTCTTGCAACCTTTCTTTCTCTATCTTGTCTTTTACAACAAAGCGCTGGATTTGGCTTGGATCAGCAGGTTCTAAACATACACGAAGAGCTGATCGCACGTTGTAAAACGGGTGATCAGGCCGCACACCATAGTCTCTACAAGCTATACGCTAAGGCTATGTATAATGTTGGTTACCGCATTACCAGGAATGAGGAGGAAGCGCAAGATGTGTTGCAGGAAGCCTTTTTCAGTGCATTTAAAAATCTCGACCGATACCGGGGCGATTCAACATTCGGTGCGTGGTTGAAGCGCATTGTGGTCAATAAAGCAATCAATGCAGTGAATAAAAAAAAACTGGAGTCCATCCCTGAAAACGATGACTGGGATGTTGCAGAACTGGAAACAACGAGCGAGTATAAGGACGAACTTACGGTAGAGCGGGTCAAGCAGGGCATTGATCAATTGCCTGATGGATACCGAAACGTATTATCGTTGTATTTATTGGAAGGATATGACCACCAAGAGATCGCCGAGATCATGGGATTTACTGAATCAACTTCGAAGTCGCAGTTGAATCGTGCCAAGAGCAAATTGAGGGAGTTTTTAACAAGCAAGCGCTTATCCTGACCGTTGTGAGGATAGCTGATAAATTAAAGAAAGTATGAAAGATCCAGTGGAAGATTTTGTAAGGCAGAACAGGGACGCCTTCGACGACAAGGAACCACCTCAGAAGAGCTGGAAGCAGATTGAAAGATCTCTTGGCATTAGCAGACCTACTTTATGGAATTCTGTGATCATGTGGCGCGCAGCTGCCATAATTTTCATGGCAGCCACCGGTTACCTGCTGATACCCCAAAATATTCCAACGCAACAAGTCGCAATCGGCGCCGATGCTGCCGGCACGGAATTCAGGGATGTCGAAAAGTTTTATTTTAAACAGATCTCAGACAAAGTGGCGCTGATAGGCGAGTTCCAGCGTAGTGAAGGACTGAATGGCTTTACACATGATTTTCAACAACTTGAGGCCATGTATATGGTCTTGAGAGAAGAAATGAAGACGAGCCCCAGTCAAAAAGTGAAGGACGCGCTCGTCCTTAATTTATTAGTGCGCATTGACCTGCTCAATCAACAGTTGCACAAACTGGAAAAAGAATACGGCAAGGATAACAAAAAGGACAGCGCTGTGTGAGTGTGTGTTTTGAGCTGTGTGAGTGTGTGTTTTGAGAGGATATTTGCCGAATGGCTATCGGTCATTAGGGAATTTTCCAAGAATGGTTACATAGTGTGTTGAGTTGCAAACAGCAACCCCTAAAATGCAAAAAAGCCCAGCGTCTCTGGGCTTTTTTGTTTACCTAAACCTAAACCTATGAGAAGAATTACTCTACTCATGGTAGTCTAACGAATCAATTCCTTCTAAGTTTCATCAGCGCGAAAAAAAATCATTAATTTTTCAACTTCTGCGCGAACACCTTTTTGAATTTTTCCAGCTTAGGGCGAATAACGAACGAGCAGTAGGGAGCGCTGCCATTGAGATTATAATAATTCTGATGGTAATCCTCCGCTTTATAGAAAGTTGTGAAAGGCGCTATCTCTGTGACAATTGGATTATCAAAGGCTCCTGCACTATCAAGCTTCTTTTTATAAGATTCCGCCAGCTGCTTTTGTGTCGCGTCGTGATAAAAAACCACTGATCTGTACTGGGTACCTTCGTCCGCGCCCTGCCGGTTCAGCGTTGTGGGATCGTGTGTTTGCCAAAATATTTCCAGCAATTCGTCATAGGTCACCTTCTTTGGGTCATAGGTCAGTTGAATTACTTCGGCATGGCCTGTAAGTCCGCTGCAAACTTCTTGATAGGTGGGGTTCTTAACCTTTCCTCCGGAATATCCTGATTCAACCTTGGTCACACCGTCGACATTTTGGAATATGGCTTCTGTGCACCAAAAGCATCCTGAGCCAAACGTCGCGAGGTGCAGGCCGTTATTATTTGCTTGAACTGTCATAGGTTTTTTTTCTTTTTTTGTTCCCTGAGCCCTGGCACCAGTCCAGCAAGTTATGCTGAACAAGAGTGCGAACATACTTAATCGCATCATACGAATTTTAGTTACTTAACCTACTTACGTCAAAAATGGTTTGAATGGTTTCGCAGAAATGTCGCCCAAAGTACAAATGTCAATACTTTGTTGCAATTCGGAATAATGTACTGCGCAAGTGAGGTTATGCCATCAATAGTTCTGATAGAAGCCCTTGATTGCGGGTATCAGCTGATTATAAATGGGCTTAGTGAATTCCAGGAACAGGTCCTGCGGATTAGGAGGTTGTTGTTCGCGCAACTTGCAAGACTTCAGCTGCTGGTCGTTAAGGGCTCGTTCGTCACCATTGAACCGTGCCCACTGACTGACCCAGACATATTCACCATTGAACTTGCGATGTGCCAACACACCGTTGGTCTTCGCGTCCACGACGATAAGGCTGAGCAGTCCATTGCTCGACAACTCTTTCCTGTACGTAGTGAGTTTGGCTTTCACGGTATTGTAGACCGGTACGGCCTTTCCGTTAACTTTAGCTTCACCCACTTTCACGCTATCCTTGCTGAACGTTTCTTCCTTTTCGCGGAGCACTGAGTTACCGACACTGAAATCATCGAACTGTATGCGCACCAACTGATCAGCCGTTGGCAAGTTTACGATCTTTGCTTCCTCGGGCGTATAGAATCTGATGAATGTTTCGTCCGTATATGTTGAGCGCAAGAATTCTTCAACCTTATCCTGGAAAAATCCACCACTTAGATTGTAGCGTGAAGGAACTGGAATTTGCTCCACAATAACTTTAAGGGTAGCAACGTCTTTAGCCTTGCCGAGATATTCTACAACATCCTTGTACCCGGGAACAAAATGCTGGGCATCGGAAAAGTTGTAGTAAGCGCGTTTGGCTTCGTTCCTGTTTCCTTTCATTAGTGCGTCTATGCCGGCGTTGTAACTTTCATCGGCTGCCTTTTCTTTCAACGGACCGATCTCTGTGTAGTAATTCTTTGGATTGGGAACTACCTGTCTACAGCCCGGACACTGCTTTATCATTTCATACAACGCGTTGATCTGATTGTACGAGTCGATCGCGTTCTTCCATTTGTAGGGTGTGTTTGACGCGATTTGATTGTTGGCTTCATTTTCGTAATACTCAACAGCAAGGGGATAGGCGTTCTTAAGCGCTTCCATTGATTTCGCATGGTCGGGATTCTGACGAAGCCGCGAAACAGATTTCGTGACAGCCTCATAATAATTACCGTGTTCGTAGGCCTTTTTGCCTGAGCTGCATGCGAGTGTGAAAAGTGCCAAAAAAATGAGTGGCAGGGGTGTTGATTTCATAAAAAGGGGTATTCAAAAATCCCTTAAAGATAAACAGCAGCAAAGAATAAATAATGAAAATAAACGGAATAACAGTACATGAAGAGAGTTATGGGTTATGAGTCATGAGTTATGAGTTTGGGGGGCCCCGTTAGGGGGCCTCAGGCCTGGAATCGTTAAAGGTGTTGAAGGGAAAGTCATTCGCTATGAGACTAGTTCATCAGTCGTTTATACCTTCGGCATAAACGGATTTACTAAACAGACGTCGGTACAGCTGAATCTGAATCCGTGCAATTATACAGGCCGAAGGCCTGAGGCCCCGTACACGGGGCCGTGCAACTCATAACTCATGACTCATAACTCATAACTCTCACTGTCAGATTTTGACAACGTCGTCCTTGTCATCCACGAACCGTACGCACAGGGATGCAATGAGGAGGAACACGCCCGCCATGACGAGGCTGAAAATGGCTTGTGACCCATAAATATATTTGACGATAGGACCTCCTATGATGCCATTGACAATTTGCGGCAGCGTGATGAAGAAATTGAACACACCCATATAGATACCCATCTTACGCGTAGGAATTGCTCCCGCAAGTATGGCATAGGGCATAGCCAGGATGCTTGCCCATGCAATGCCAATTCCGATCATAGAAAAGATGAGGATCTTGGGGTCATGTATAAAATATATGGATATCAATCCTATGCCGCCGATAGCAAGGGAAACAGCATGGGTCCGTTTTCTACCTAATTTGTATGCCACTGCTGGCAGCAGCAATGCATAGATAGCAGATACTCCGTTGTAGATTCCAAAGAGTACACCAACCCAGTTACCCGCGCGCTGATATGCTTCCGAAGACGAATCGGTGGATGCAAGTCCATACACGTGGGTTGCAATCGCGGGCGTTGAGAATACCCACATGGAGAACAAAGCAAACCAGGAAAAGAATTGCACGATACCAAGTTGTTTCATTGTTGTGGGCATGGCCCCGAAATCGTGAATGATCTGTGCAATGCCTTTTTTCTGTGGCGCGCTGCCCAGGGGTTGTTTCTCATATTCTTCGGGAGGAAACTCTTTCGTAGTGACCACTGTCCACAGTATCGCTGCGAGGAATACAACAGCTCCCACGTAGAATGATAGCGTCACACTTTGCGGCACAACGCCCGGGGTGGTGGAATTTTGAACATGGAAAAATTCCGCAAAAATGTAAGGCAACCATGATCCGATCACGGCGCCGATGCCAATGAGGAAGGTCTGAATAGAAAACCCAAGTGTGCGTTGGTCAGAAGGGAGCAGGTCAGCAACAAGGGCGCGAAAGGGCTCCATGGCAACATTGAATGAAGCATCCATGATCATCAGTATACCCGCGCCAGCGTACAACGGCGGAAGAATACTGACAAGGATATCGGCGTTTGGCATGAACATCAGCGCGGTAGCCGCCACCAACGCACCAGTGAGAAAATATGGCCTTCTTCTCCCCAGTGATGTCCATGTATGGTCGCTATAATAGCCAATGAGCGGTTGAATAATCATGCCGGTGAGGGGAGCAGCTAACCAAAACCATGAAAGGTGTTCGACATCGGCACCAAATATTCCAAGGATGCGCGATGCATTTCCGTTTTGCAGCGCAAACCCAAATTGAATTCCCAGGAAACCCACACTCATGTTCCAGATCTGTGCGCTGGTCATCCTGGGTTTTTGGGTTAACGCGATGGTAGTCATGGTCTGGCTGGTTTTGTAGTCATTGTCACAAAGACATCGTGTGACGCTGGATGTAGTTTATCTCTTTACGAAACTCAATAAAACAAATGTCAGCTGCAAGCTTCCACCGGCAAGTCTTTTAAAGAAACGAAATGTCCGTTATAGATAAACCGATGAAAGTTGCGCGCAGCGTTATTTAAGGAGCATCCGGCGCTAATTATTCCAACTCAGCACTAACTCATCGACTGTGTAAGGAAGGTCAAGCGTAAGCACATCTTCAGAGGGGGCAGGTTCAGGCTCATAAAAAGGGTCAAACTTTTCAAGCGCCGAGAAATAGCGATTAACATCTTTGGTCAACGCATGGCTCTGATTGTTCACGTGTATTTGGTGGAGATGCGGATCCAGTCCATGAAATATAATTTTCAGTCGAGTCATTGTTGGGTGGAACGTCCCCTCGGCCGCAGCGAGCCTCAATTGCTTGTTCACTGAAGAATAAGTGATGAGCCTTTTTGCGTAATCACCGACCTGATAGTCGAAGGTTGATCCATTGTCCTCATAGTACATGAACGACGAGTCAGCGCCCGCGTAGACGTGAATGATAAGTAACTCCTGGGGTTCCGCTGTACTGGAGACAACGGGTTGCATGGGTACGATCGCGCCACCTTTTACAAAAACCGGTAGTCTCCTTAATGGACATTCCAGAATGTGCTCCGTATTGCCGGCGTATCTGTGCCCGTTGTACAAGTAGTACCAGTCCCCTTCGGGAAGGTAAACTTTGACGAAGTCTTTATCACTTTCAACCGGTGCAATAAGGAAATAAGGGCCGAATAGATACTGGTTCTGAAACTGGCCATCGAAGATCTTATAATTGTGTGGGTAGTCTATTGCGAGTGATCGCTGAACGGGCATACCTGTGACGCTTGCATCATGGAAAAGTGAGTAGATGTAAGGCATTAGCTTATACCTGAACTTAATGTAGTTGCGGGCGATCTGTTCAACTTCCTCGCCATACGCCCATGGCTCTGAATCCCTGCTGTTGATCATGGCGTGACCCCTGAAAAATGGTGCAAATGCTCCGATGGAGATCCACCTTGCAAAAAGTTTGGAACTGGCGTCGCCAACAAAGCCTCCGATGTCATATCCGGCGAATGCAATCCCACTTAACCCCATACAGGAGACCATTCGTACACCCAACAACATGTGTTCATCGTATGCTACGTTGTCACCTGTCCACACGGCGGCATATCTTTGGACGCCTGCGTATCCCGAACGCGTCAGGTTAAAAGGTCGCTTGCCATTAAGCAAGGTCTTCGTTCCCTCGTAGGTACTGCGCGCCATCTGATAGCCATAAACATTCCTGCCGCGCCGCATGCTGGCGTTGTTTCCTTCAAAGCTCATCTCAATATTTTCCGGCACCATCTGACCCCACGTGGCGATCTCATTCATATCGTTCCAGAACCCCTCAACGCCCAGGCTAACAGTTTCCTCAAACTGATCCTGCCACCATTGCCGTGTTGCTGGATTGGTAAAATCAGGGAAATGGCACCAACCCGGCCAGACCTGGCCTGAATAGGGCGTACCGTCGGGATATTTCATGAACACATCGCGGTCAACGCCATCTTCATAGGCACGATAACCTTCTTCAACCTTAATACCCGGATCGCACATGATGACGATCTGAAAACCCATCGCCCTTAACTGATCCAGCATTCGCTTAGGGTCTGGAAAATCTTTCTTATCCCATGTAAAGATCTTATACTGGTCCATGTAATGGATATCCAGAACAATGGCGTCAGCAGGGATATCCTTATCTCTGAAGGTTCGGGCAAGTGTCAGGACTTCTTTATCGGGATAATAACTGTAGCGGCATTGTTGAAACCCGAGACTCCACCTTGGTGGCATCTCCATTCTTCCTGTCAGATGTGTATAATGTTTGATGATGGCTGACACACTGTGATCATAGATAAAATAGTAATTCATCTCTCCGGCGTCGGCCGCAAAACTTGAAAACCGGTTATTCGATGCGCCGAAATTAAAAAAGGATTTATGCGTATTGTCAAAGAAAATACCATAAGCCATGTGATGATGGATTCCCAGGTAGAATGGAATAGAGCTGTAGAGTGGATCAGAATTCAGATTGTATGAAAAGGCGTCGGTATTCCAGTTTTGATAGCCAGCACCTCGCCGGTCGAGGGGTCCCGTTTTTTCTCCGAGTCCAACAAAGCGTTCGCCCGCCTGCAGTTTTTTATACGTTGATACCTGTTCTCCATTCCAACTTGTTCCAAATGCCGGCTCATCTTCGTTAATGATGCGATAGTCCG
>Ga0193753_10000892_pt1 | contig 27520 bp, 20 predicted proteins | sample H1c2metaG_FD_144925 | JGI IMG/M metagenome (GOLD analysis project Ga0193753, IMG submission 144925) | Soil microbial communities from a riparian zone of the East river system, Colorado, United States - H1c2 | ecosystem: Environmental > Terrestrial > Soil > Riparian zone | place: USA: East... | reverse complement strand
GTCTCTTCTGCCTCTTATCTACCAACCGATTGTTCATACAGAACAAAAAGGGAGATACGGGGATTGGACGTCGATGCAGACGGGGATTTGGGGGGATTAAGGGATTTATAGGATTCCATCGAAATAAAAGACGTCTCTTCTGCCTCTTATCTACCAACCGATTGTTCATACAGAACAAAAAGGGAGATACGTGCGCTGGACGTCGATGCGGACGGGGATTTGGGGGGATTAAGGGATTTATAGGATTCCATCGAAATAGACGACGTCTCTTCTGCCTCTTATCTACCAACCGATTGTTCATACAAAAAAAAAAAGGAGATACGTGCGCTGGACGTCGATGCAGACGGGGATTTGGGGGGATTAAGGGATTTATAGGATTCCATCGAAATAGACGACGTCTCTTCTGCCTCTTATCTACCAACCAATTGTTCATACAGAACAAAAAGGAAACAATCCCATAAATCCATTAATCCCCCCAAATCCCCGTCTGTATTAGAATAGTTCGACCGACCACGACCTCTCGAACACCTCACCCTCCTTCAAAGCAACTATCCCCTCCTTTGCTGTCAATTCCTGGTTGCTGTCTGTGCTGTCGGCAATGCCGCACCACGGTTCGATACAGAGGAAGTCTGCCTGCTTTGCGGCCCAGATGCCGAGGTAAGGAAACCCGGTGAAGTCCATCTCCAGGCCGGCGCCGGATGTATGAGACAACAGTTTCACGCGGGACGATTGAAGATGTTTGAAGACGATAGCATCTCTGGAAAATAATTCCCTGGCAACAGGAAGGATCTTTGTATGGTCGAGCATGGGCAAAGGACTCGTCTCTATGAGGCCCTTTGGTGAAATGGGCCAACGTCCCGCATTCTCTTCCTTGTCGAACTCGAGATAATAGTCCTCGTACCTGCTTTTTTCTTCCAGCGGAACCTTGAAGGCCGGATGACCACCGACGGAGAAGAACATGAGTTTGTCTCCCCTATTGCTGACGCTGTACGTTACCGTCAATTTATTTTTCCTGATCGCGTAGCTGATATCGAACCCAAACGAAAATGGGAAGACGGGAAGGGTTGCTTCGCTGCTGAGGAGGCGCAGTGTAATGGCGGTGCCGGTCTGCGATGCAGGAATGAAGTCCCTGTCGCGTGCGAATCCATGTCGCCCGAGTGTATAGGACGCGCCCTCGAAGAGATAGGCATCATTTTTCAATGTCCCCACGATAGGGAATAACACGGGTGAATGCTTTCCCCAGATGGCAGGATCGCCTTTCCAGAGATATTCGAGGCCGTTCTTCTTATTGTAAATGCTTTGCATCTCCGCTCCTTTTGTCACGATGCGAATGCGGAGGTCCTCATTTTCCAGTATGAACATGAACGTTGATTTTAATAAGGGTAATGATATGCTAAGATACTATTCGAGCGTTAGGCTGCAATCCTGTAATTTAGGAATATGAAGGCTCTCATTTTTTATGGCGCTTACCAACTTACCGTCTTCCCGGCCAAATCATATTGTATTATAAATTCACCGGCAAAATTTAGTTTATTTTTTTGCCGGTAAGGCGGTAAGGAAAATTCCGTTCTCTTATCAACTTATCAACTCATCAACGGCGTCTCGTAATTCATTCCCTATTTCTTTAAATGCAATACGGCCTTCAATATCGAGCGGAGTTTGGCCACGGGCATGTCGCGTTCCGGATCAATCAGCAATATTTTCATCCGGGCCCTTTTCTCCTGTAACAGGTCGGGGTGTGCGATCCTGTTTCCGTCGACGATGCCGAGGTACGGTTGCCTGAATTTCTTGTGTACCCAGACATAGCAAACCCTTTTACCCTTGTAGAAATAAAAGGGCATTCCATAGTTCAGGCTTTCGGTGATCTCTTTATCGTATTCCAGGATGAAGGAACGAAGGAACTGCAGGCAACTCCGTGCGGGTTCTTCCTGTCCCAAAAACCATTCATCGATCAAACGCATGACGGATTAATTAATTGATAGAATTAAGTAAAAGCGATTGGGCATGAACGGATCGTCTTACAATTGCAACCGGATCTTCAATGCATTCAACCCCTTCGCAATGTACATGACGGCGACGGCATAGATCATGGCCCAGAGAACACCCGGAAGGCCATAACGCAGGCTATTGGGTAGAATGGTGAAATGAAAAAGCATGAACAGCGCAAACAGGATATCCGGGATGATATAAGTGAGTAAAGGGTTTGTGCCGGCGGGACGAAAGAAACCGGTCCAGCCGCTTACTTTTTTTATATCGATCAGCCAGTAAAGGAAACCGAAGACAACACAGCATATGCCTGCGCTGTAGAGACACCAGGTCGGCGTTGCATAGATCTTGGATATTTTGAAATAGGGGCGGATGAAATAACCGGCGATGAACAATATGGCAGCGAAGAGCAGGGCCTGGAGAAAACGGTTTCTAATTCCAGTCGCCGGAGCGTCACCGAAAAAGATACGGGACAAGATGATGCCACAAAGCACGACGGATGTATGCGCGGCATTCCCGGCCTGTGCGCTCATCCAGTTAAGATGGTTTCCCTCTACCAATCGCGGCGTATGCGCTATCATGTAAAATGCAGTGCACAATGCGGTCGCCAGTAAAAGAAGAATGATGTTTCCCCGAAGCAGTTGAAAGAAGATGCAGGCGTACAGGTAGGCCCAGCCGATGAGGCCCAGGATACCCCACCAATGAGGCTGCAGTCGCGAACCGCCGTCCTCTCCTCCCCTATAGATGATCCCAAGCACGATCAGTCCTGCGATGCCCGCGCCACGAAGGATATACCCCCATCGCTTATTTCGAAAGGTGTAGACATTCCATACCAGTATGGCCGAGATGTAGAATAGAAGCGACCAGAGGCTGCCCGGTATGCCGGTCGCTGCTGCATTCACCCCTTCCTCTCCGTTGACCATGAAGACTCCCAACACAAGGAGGCCCAGTGTACGCCAGAGAATATGAAATTGTAATTGCAGGAAAGAATCTCCCTTACGGGTACGATTTGCCAGCGCAAATGGTATGGACATGCCGACGATGAAAAGGAATGCAGGAAAGACCACATCCACAAATGACATGGCATCTTCATTGGCCTTCATGTGTTCCATCCAGCGGGGAATATCGCGGGTGCCGGCCAGTTCGTTCACGAACACCATTACGAGTATGGTAATGCCCCTGAAGGCGTCGATAGATAATATCCGTTGTTGTTTTGGTTCGATCATAACCGGCAGTTGGCTATGAAAGTAAATAATTAAAATACGAATCGCAAAACTAATGAGAGGGAAATGACAATAGGACCTGTCTTTATGCGCCGAGTAGCTTCAGCGCCTTTTCGATGTTGGTTGAGCCGGTGAGGACCGGCTTGAACAGATCTCCTTTCTTCGACACACGATCCACCATGTTGGCGATATGGAATTGCGAGGGTGTCAACCGGTGATTGACTTCTTTCCATTCCAGCGGCGCACCCACCAATGCACCAGGCACAGGACGCAGGCTATAGGCGGAGGCGAGAGTCTGCCCCGTCCTGTTCTGCAGGTAGTCGATATATATCTTCGGGCCGCGCTTGCTCAGTGATCTTTCCAATGAGGTTGTCGAAGGCAGTTGTTCCTGTACGAGCGTAGCAACGATATGGGCGAAGTTCTTTACCGCATCATAATCATATTTATTCTTCATCGGCACGTACACGTGAAGCCCGGAGGAACCCGATGTCTTACAAAAGCATTCCGCGTCTGCCTTGTCAAGAATGGATTTGGTCACGAGGGCCACATCCACCACTTCCGTAAACTTAGTCTTTGCTGAAGGATCGATATCTATCACCATCCAGGTGGGATGATCCAGTTTTTTAGTCGTGCTGTTCCACGGATTTATCTCTATACATCCGAGGTTGGCCAGGTACACAAGCGTTGCGGGATTATTACAAACGATATAGTCGATGATCTTACCGTTGCTGATATTCTTTATCTTGAATACATCCACATAGGGCGGTGCATTTTCTCCTGCGTCCTTGTGGAAGAACCCCTCGTCGCGTATTCCATTCGGATTTCGTTTGAGAGAGAGTGCGCGGTCTTTGAGATGGGGAAGAATATAGCGCGCCATCTCCTGGTAATATTTTATGACGTCGCCCTTCGTATAGCCTTCGTCCGGCCAGAATATTTTATGTTGGTTTGTCACCTGCACCTTCTGCTTACCCGCTACGATCTCCTCGGAACGCTTGACCGTCCTTATTTCTTCCACGATCTCCTCATTCACATCGCTGCTTTTCTTTTCGTCGCGCAGGCGGAGGAAGACAGGGTGGCGGAAGATGCCATCCCTCGTAATTTCGGAATATGCTATGTCTGCGACGAGTGCAGGCTTCAGCCAGGTGACTCGCCCGTTCACGGATACTTTCTCTTTGAACGGCGATTCGCTGGCTTCAAGCGGTTTCATTTTCTTTTTCAATTCTCCAAGCAACGCGGTGGAGAAGCCCGTGCCGACATGGCCGCGATACTGCCATTGTCTTCCCTTCTTATTCGCCAGCAGCAGCGAGCCGAAATGAGCGCGTTCTCCCTTCGGTTCGGTGTAACCCACAATCACTACCTCCGTGCTCTGCACATTCTTTATTTTCAGCCATTCCTTGCTGCGGTGACCTTCCTGGTACTTGCTGTCTTTTTGCTTGGCGATCACCCCTTCGAGTCCCTGCTTCTTCGCCTTCTCAAGGAAGGCAATCCCGTTCTTTTCGATATGATCGCAATACCTGATGGTGGCGTTCTTCGGCAGTAGTTTTTTTAATAATTGCTTGCGATCGGTCAGCGGAAGATGCTCGATGTTCTTCCCATTAAGTGAGAGGAGGTCGAACACATAATATAGCAGCGGGTAATTGAGGTGATTCTCGTAGTACTGCAACTTCTGAAAATCGGGCAGGTTCTTCTCATTCAATAACACCACTTCTCCATCGAGAACGGCGCTATGTTTTATTTTCTGCAGGGCTTTTACCACCGCCGGAAAACGATCGGTGAAGTCGAGACCATTCCGCGAATAGAAGCGCAGCTCCTTTCCACCAATCTCTGCGATGGCGCGGTAGCCGTCCCATTTTATTTCATAGATCCAATCCGCATCATCGAAGGGAGTCTTCGTGAGCGTGGCCAGCATCGGCGAGATGAATGAGTCGATCTTTTTTTTCTTCCCTGCGCGGACCGAGGCAATAGTTTTGGCCGGGCTATTCTCCCCGGCATCGTACAAGGTGTTCACCGCGTGATCATCCTTGTGTTTTATGAGCAACCAGTTTTTAGGATCATTTTTCAATCGTACGAGGACGAATTCGCCTTTTAGTTTTTTTCCTTTCAGGGAGAATTTAAGCTCGCCTTTTTTTATTCCCTGTATCGCCTCTTTTTCCGTGATCTTCTTATGGTGGATGTCAACCGGGGTGAATTCTCCCTTGTCCCAGATATCCACTGTACCCGCGCCGTAATTTCCTTCCGGTATTTTGCCCTTGAAGCTGATGTAGTCAACGGGATGATCTTCTACCTGCACGGCCAGTCTCTTCTGCAGCGGATTTAAGGAAGGACCTTTCGGCACGGCCCAACTTTTAAGTACGCCGTCGAGTTCGAGGCGAAAATCGTAGTGTAGTCGCGAGGCCTGGTGGCGCTGCACGACAAAGCGGAACCCGGTCTTCCCGGTTGCCTTGCCGTGTGGCTCGGCCGTCTGCGAAAAATCCCGCTTCTTGTTATACGTTGCAAGACTCATGAAGCCTTACGTTTAGAAGAAGAAGGCGTTGAGAGGCTGGCCTTGAGTTGCTCCATGAGGTCCTTGGTCTTGGAATGAACCACCTTCATTGGTTTGAAAGGAATGGCCTTGCCTTTCGACTTTGCCCGGATGATCTTGAGCAACCTGTCACTGTAATCATCCTTATATTTTCCCGGATCGAATTTCTTGGAGAGCTGGTTGATGAGGCTGACCGCCATCTTCAACTCGTCGGGTTTGCTTTTTGTGGCCGGTATCTTCAGGTCTTTGGTTGAACGGATCTCCTGTGCGAAGCGGATCCGGTTAAGTACGAGCACATCGTCCAGGGCCTTGATAACTGCTACGTGTTCGCGGTCGCGCATCACGAAGAGCCCGACGCCCGCCTGGCCGGTCTTCTTCAGGGCATCGCGTAGCAGGCAATAAGCGCGGACACCGGTCTTCTCCGGCTCGAGATAATAGGGAGCCTCGAAGTAGGTACTGTCGATCTCCTTTTCGTCTACGAATTGGTTGATCTCGATATGTTTCGTTTTTTCCGGACTTACCTTCTCGAAGTCGCTCTTTTCCAATACGACGTATTTATTATTCAGGAGGTATCCTTTGACGATATTCTCCCAGGCTACTTCCTTGCCGGTATTTTCATTTACCCGTTTGAAACGGATATTCGAATGATCCTTTTTATCCAGCATGTCGAGATCGAGGGAACTTTCTTCTACAGCGCTATAGAGTTTAACGGGGATATTGACCAACCCGAAGCCGATAGAGCCTGTCCAGATCGCTTTCATAATATTTTTTATATGTTAGTCCAAAAAAACATGCCAGAAAGCAATTTGGCAATTTGACAATGTGCCAATTAGCAAATTAGACAATGTGCCAATGATCCTAGTCAGTAAACACTTTTCGCATCGGAGCACGCCATAATTGGCACATTTACGAATTGGCACATTGGCTAATTATCAAATTGCCTTTAGAATGTACTGTTGGTCAAAAGCAACACAGACTCCTCCTCCGCCGTTCTGGTTTGATCGATGAAGGGATGGAAGGTGAGAATCTGGTTGGGCTTGAATTCGATGTCGCCGTCTACCGTCGATATCCGGGCCCTTCCACTGATGAGATGCACCGTGATGAAGCCATTGACCGCCTCATTTGTTACGGTAGCCTTTTCATGGAGACAAACCAGAACGATACTAACCGTATCCGACTTAAAGACGGTGATCCCATTCCGGTCAGATTTCTTCCATGTTTCCTCCGATTTCAATACCTGTGTGTACTTGTCGAGATCGGTAAATACATAGGGGGCATCGAGTACCCGGTCGCCTTGTGGCCGCTGAGGAGTTCCTTCCATTCTTTTGTATTCCATGTGGGTTGTTTAGAGGGAGGGCTACAATAACCGTACTAAAAAGATGGGGTTGGCAACCGTGGTGATGTCTCAGGAAGAAAGGAGACAGAAAAGGAAGATCACGGCAAGAAGAACGAGTAGGGACAGAACCAGCTTCAGATAAAACATGGGACTTGATATGTCTCTATAAACGGAGAAATAAATAGGATGGATGCCGCGGAGGCGAATAAAGAATGAAAAATCAGGGAATTCCCGTAGCGAAGGTCCGTTGGATTTACCGGGCCTGAAAATCCTATTCCGCCCTCTTCATCCGCGAGAATGGATAGCCGTTGCATCCCTTCCTGGGATGATTGCGGTCGGCGGGTGTAGCCTGAGTGGCAAGCGAATCGCTCTTGGCATTGTAAACGGTGAGACAAAATCCCCATTCGAATGGAGCCATGCCGTAAATCGTCAATCGTGAATCGTCAATCGTGAATCGTCAATCGTGAATAGCAGCAGTCTTAAAATTGCTCAAATCAGCTGGTGTCTTTCCATGCCGTCGAAACCCTTAAGAAAGATACAAAGGTCGGAGACTATTCACGATTCACGTTTCACGATTCACGACAGATGATTGACGTTTCACGATTCACGACCAACAACTCACTCTTCACCATTGAAACACTATTTCCTTCATCCTCTCCTGCACCTCGCCCAGTGTCGTGAATTGTACACAGGTAAGACCAATGCTGCTGGCTACTTCCACGAACATCTGGCGGTCATCCACCATGATCGCCTCTTCGGGTAGCGACAATGCCATATCGCATGCCACCCGGAAGATGTCCGTATCCGGCTTCCGGAATTTCACATAGCATGACGACGCGAATGCATCGAACAGCTCGTTGAGCTGGAAATTCCTTATTCGATATTCATTGAGTTCCCGGCCTTCGTTATTCACGGCAATCACACGTAGCTTATGCCGGGCCTTTAATTCTTTGAAGAATGCGATACTATCGGGAAAGGCCTTCGACTCCGCATACATGAACGACTTGAATTCGTCAAGGCTGAAATTCCTCTCCTGGTAAAACACGGTCCTCTTCAGGTATTCATCCAGGGTGAGCTTTCCCATCTCATAGGTATCGAATGTGAGGTGATGCCGTTCATTCAATTCCATCAGGTCGAGCTTGAATTTTTCCGCGGCTGCCGCCCTCGAATGCCTGCCCCATCCATTTGTAAGCAAGACGCCTCCAATGTCAAGGAATAGCGTCGTTATCTTCTGATCCGCCATGTAGATTTATTGTTATTAATTATAAAAACGACTACTTCGCCACGGTGATCTTCACCTTCTTATTTTTTATCTTCTCGTCCTTTATTGCCTGCAGTGCCTGTGGCACCTTCACCTTCCTGACGGCAACGAATGAAAAGAAATCCTTCACTTCGATCAATCCGATATCTTCTTTCTTCAAATGACCCTTATTGCCGAGGAATCCGACGATGTCCACCTTATTGACCTTATCCTTCTTCCCCGCGGCAATGAAGAGCGTTGTCCATTGCGGCTTCTCCGGTAAAACGGTTTCTACGGGTAGTTCGATCCTCTCCGTTTCCGGGTCGATATAAGCGGGTAAATGTTCACCGGCCGATAGTATCATGATAGCAGTGCCGCTGGCATTCATTCGCGCCGTTCTTCCATTACGATGGGTGAAGATATCTTCGGAACCAGGCAGGTGATAGTGCACGATGTACCTGATATTGGAAATATCGAGGCCGCGCGATGCAAGGTCGGTGGTCACGAGTACGTTTGATGTGCCATTCCGGAATTTACAAAGAGCCACATCCCTTTCCTGTTGTTCGAGTGCGCCGTGGTAGAACACATTTACTATGTCCCGGTCGCGGAGCAATGCACTGGTCCGCTCTACTGATTCGCGATGATTGCAGAAGATAATGGTCGACCGGTTGCCGAGCATGCAGATCAACCGGAAGAGCGTCTCCAGCTTATCCTTTTCATCACTTTGAAGGATTTGGACCGCGAGACCCATGCCGTCTGAAGGCTCGGTATCCGGAAAATGAAGCTTGAAGGGTTGCTCGCCCAACCCGATGAAGTCCGGAATGAAAGCCGCGTCCGTGGCCGAGGTGAGTATTCTCTTTTTTATTGACGGAAGCGAACTGATAATAAAAGACATTTCGTCCTGGAAACCGAGTTCGAGCGATTTATCGAATTCATCCAATACGACAGTTTCTATGGTAGTGGTCGTAATATTTCCGCGACGAATATGATCTGCCAGTCTCCCCGGCGTACCGATAAGCAATGCGGGTGGTTGTTTAAGATTGTTCTCCTCAGTCTCGCGCAGGTGACCGCCATAGCAACAGGTTACCTTGAACGATGTTCCCATCTTACGGAAGACGGATTCGATCTGCAACGCGAGTTCGCGTGACGGAACGATGATGAGAGCCTGTGTCTTGGTGTTATCGGGGTCGAGCAACTCGACGATTGGCAGCAGGAAACCCAGTGTCTTTCCGGAGCCGGTGGAGGATAAAAGCAACACATCGGAATGAACGGCATTCGCATCCAGCGAGGCCTGTTGCATTTCATTGAGCGCCGGGATACCGAGATTGGAAAGAATGCTGGTCAATGAAATTTTTTTCGATCGCATGTGCAAAAATACGGGAGAATTATGCCAATTGGTCAATGTCCTATCCTAGTCAATTTGATAATTTGATAATTAGCCAATGTGCCAATTATGGCGTGCTCCGATGAGTAATGTCTGATTGGCCTGAGGTTCATTGGCTAATTATCAAATTACCAAATTATCAAATTGCATCACTGCAGTGTCGGCGCCGTCGTCTTCGTTGTCACCACTTCATTCGCGGCCAGCAGGATAAATGCCGAGATCTCTTCGGGTTTTGATATAAAGGGTGTATGACTCGTGGCCAGGCTGATGGTTGTGGCACTGATCCGCTGCGACATGAATTGTTGAGCGAGTGGCGGGATCATCCTGTCCTCCGTCGAGACCTGGTACCAGCAGGGAAGATTGCGCCAGCCTGCATTGGTTATCTTGTCTTCGAAACATTTTACAGCGATCGGCTGCTGCGTTGCGGCCATCACGAGCGCTTCAGCTGCATCTACATCCTGGCAGAAATTACCGGCAAATAAGTCTTTGTCGAGCCAGAGCATCCCATACTTATCGGGTCGCACGGCAACCGCCCCGGGAGGTGGTGGAGCACTCGCACCCAGGCTGACCAGGCTTTCTCCTGCATCGGGTGCAAAGGCGGCTATATAAACGAGGCCAATGACATTCGGACAAAGATGAGCAGCCTCGGTGATCACGGCGCCTCCATAGGAATGCCCGACAAGGATGGTAGGGCCATCCTGGGCCTCTGCCATGCGACGCGTGGTCTCGGCATCGTCCGCCAGTGAATTGAGTGAATGTTGAGTGGCAACCACATTATAGCCGGCTTGTTTTAAAGCGGGAATAACTTTGGTCCAACAGGACCCATCGGCCCATGCGCCATGCACGAGTACGATGTTTGGTTTGTTTGTCATACACGTATTATTTTAGTTGTTACTGGAAGGTAAACCGAATTTGACAATTTTACAATTTGGTAATTTGATAATGAGGCGTGCTCCGATGAGTAAGAACTGATGTAATAAGGATCATTATCAAATCACCAAATTGCCAAATTATCAAATTGTACTATTTACCTTTAGCCACAAACTCCTCTTACATGAAACGCCTTTGTCTTCTTTCTTTCTTACTCGCCGCTTATTTCCTTTCGTCGGCCCAGCAAACCCAGAAGCCTCCACTCCATGGAAAAGAATGGATGGCTATAACCGGAAAGCCCCTCGCTGCAGAAGCAGGCGCCATGATATTTCAGCAGGGCGGAAATGCAATAGACGCGGCGTGTGCAATGCTTGCTGCCACGTGTACCATGTGGGATGTGCTTAGCTGGGGCGGGGAGACGCAGGCGCTGATCTACAATCCAAAATTGAAAAAGGTCATTGCCATCAACGCCATGGGTGTTGCACCCACGGGTGCCACCGTTGATTTCTTCAAAAGCAAAGGCTATGAGTTTCCTCCCGAATACGGCCCACTCGCTGCCACTACTCCCGGAACGCCTGGCGGCATCTGTTTCATGCTGATAAAGTATGGAACGATGAGCCTGAAGCAGGTGCTGGCTCCCGCCATGCATCTCGCGGCCGGTTACCCCATCGAAGCACAGACGGCCAACAGCATGGAACGGGAGAAGAAGAGATTGAAAGAATGGCCGTACAGCAAGGCCGTCTTCCTTCCGCACCAGGGAGAGAAGCGCGAGGCGCCGGAGGCGGGGGAGATCTTCGTTCAGAAGGATCTGCTGGCCACCCTCACGAAAATGGTGGATGCCGAGCAACAGGCATTACACAACGGGAAGAAAAGAGAGGACGCGATCATGGCCGCATACGATCGTTTCTATAAAGGCGATATAGCAAAGGAATTCGTGCGCGGCAGCAAGGAACAGGGCGGTTTGATAACACTCGATGATCTGGCGAAATGGAAGCCGGTGGAAGAGGAACCGCTTCATGTGAATTACAAAGGCATCGAGGTGTACAAGCTGCAACAATGGACGCAAGGTCCGATGTTTCTCCAATCGCTGAATATCCTCGAGAATTTCGATCTGAAGAGCATGGGATACAACAGCGTTAAATACATTCATACGCTTTACCAGGCCATGAACCTGGCTTTTGCCGACCGTGATTTTTATTATGGCGATCCGCGGTTTGCTCCGCAGGAACCAATGGAAGGCCTGTTGAGCAAGGCGTATGCAAAACAACGTTCGTCTTTGATCGGCATGCAGGGGAATGATATCTCCATAGGACCTGGCGACCCGTATCCTTTCGAAGGAAAGACAAATCCCTATCGCGACCTCCTGCTTCGGCGGGGTTTTACATTGGATACCAGCCGCCGCAGTTTCGCACCGGCGCAGGATACCACGGCTACGGGATTCCTGAACAATGACGCGAATCTTCTTGCCAGGCAGGAAAACGATGCGGAATACATGGATCGCCTATGGCGCGGCACCACCTCTGTCGAGGCCGCCGATAAGGATGGCTGGGTGGTATCGATTACACCGAGTGGTGGCTGGTTGCCTGCATGTATTGCGGGGCATACCGGTGTCGGCATGAGTCAGCGTATGCAGAGCTTCGTGCTGGATTCGACTCTCGATCCGTTTAATGTCGTGGAGCCAGGCAAGCGTCCTCGGGTGACCCTCACGCCTACCCTGGCGCTGAAGGATGGCAGGCCGTTCCTGAGTTTCGCCGTCCAGGGTGGAGATACGCAGGAGCAGAATCTCTTGCAGTTCTTTTTGAATATGGTAGAATTTGGAATGACGGTACAACAGGCAACGGAAGCCGCAAATATCAATACGAATCAATTGTGGCTATCGCTCGGCGGCACCACTACGGCGGATCGCAAGCCGAGGCCGGGTAACCTGCTGCTGCAGGACAAGACGCCGGAAGAGATAAGAACTGCGTTGAAGAAAATGGGCTACATCCTATCGTTCGATGATCGCACCAGCGGACCCATCAATGCGATCTGGTTCGACTGGAAGCACGGGAGTTTCTGGGGTGGTTCTTCGAATCATGGGGAGGATTATGGGATTGGATGGTAGTAGTGTTGTGATTTGACTGTCCCTGACATAAGTGGGAATTAGGGACTGGGAATTGGGAATTTGGCTTCATCAGAAGTGTACCTTGCATTTTGTAAGATCTGATTTTTGTTATAGTAGCCTTCGTATGTTCCAAGGTTAAGAGGAAACTCCTGACAACGACCCAATTCTTATTCCTCGTATGATCATTCCCCCATGCAAAGGAAATTTTCGAACTACAGCCTAATTCCTAATTCCCAGTCCCTAATTCCTACTTGCGATTGCCCGCCCTCACCTCAACCACATCTCCCTCCGTATACACACTAAACCTTATATCCTTCATCTTGATCAACCCCTTACCGGTGACCTTCAAATCGACAGGATGCTGTAGTACGACCACTTGCCCCGAACCGGCAACGGAGATGCGGTTGCCCTGCACGATGATCGCTGTTTCCTCATCGATGCCGATACAGAGAAATGAAGGATATTTTGCAATAGCCGAGAGCAGGCGGTTATACCGGCTCCTGACGATGAAATGCTGGTCTATGATCACTTTGTCGAGCAACGCCAGGCCTTCCTTTATCTCGAGATTGTCCTTCCTGAGCCGGCTGAAGGTGGCGCGATAAGCCGTATCCAGCAGCGAATTCCCGGTGATCATGTACTTGCTCATCGCGGCCGCTCCGGCGCTCGTTCCCGCAATGGTCGCGCCATTACGGAAAGCATCGTGAATCGCATTATATACTGGTGTGTTCAGAACGGCCGACATGAATCGGTCCTGGTCGCCGCCGGTGATGAAAACAAGCTTAGCGTGCGCCAGTGAATCCAGCCAGGATTTGTCGTGGATCTTTGCGGGCGTAAAATTGAAATTGACGATCGAATGCGGCCAAACGGATTCCAGGTCTGCCTTGAAATAAACAAACGAGGTATCGGGACTCTCGCTCGACATTGGGAGCACTACGGCATAGTCGCCGGGTTGCAGCCCGGCTGTTGCTACCAGCGACTTCATCAGGGAAGGTGGGCGATCGCCACCGCCGATGATAAAAAGCTTGCCCGAGGGCGAAGTGTAACCCTGGCCTTCAACCCCAGGTGAGGCGGCCAGGAAACACAAAATCAGGTATAACCATCTAGACTTCATGACTGAATGTAGTTATTTTTTGACACCCGGAATTCCCTCGTAAAACAACGATGTTTTAAACCGGCAGGGCTCGAAAAAATTGCGTATCTTCAATGGAATTGGAGGAAAGCAATTAGCCTGGTTTTCCGACTCTCCCACCACCCTGATTTATTAACAACATTTAAAAATTAAGCTTAATTCACTATGGGCGAAACCTGGAACAAAAAGGAAAGAGAAAAGAAGAAACAACAGAACAAGAAAGAAAAGGAAGAAAGAAAGCAAGAACGCAAGGAAAATTCAAAGGAGGGCAAAAGTCTCGACGATATGCTCGCCTATGTTGATGAGAATGGAAACATCTCAGCCACTCCTCCTGATCCCCGTAAACAAACGAAGGTGAGACTGGAAGACATTGAGATCGGTGTGCCAAAGCAGGAGCCGATAGATCCCGCCGACCTTATCCGGAAGGGAGTTGTTACTTTCTTCAATGATGCAAAAGGGTATGGATTTATTAAAGACCAGGTAAGCCAGGAAAGTATATTCGTTCACATTAACTCCGTTCTTCAACCGATAAAGGAACACAGCAAAGTGATCTTCGAAGTAGAGATGGGACCCAAGGGCCCTAATGCCGTCAATGTAAAATTGGCGGTCTGATGATCTGATCATTGCTTAATCATCGAATCCAGCGCAGTATTTAATTGTCGTCTTCCGGGGCGCATTGAATACTATTGCGTAAACATTATTGGCACTCACCTCTCCTCCTCAGCGCCGTTCCGGCGATATCATCTCGCATCTGCCGACAATGACGCTTCATGAATTTCGACGTCAACATACACAGAAACATATCTGTGAAATCTGTGGGACAACACTTCATATCCGACCATAATATCTTATGAATAATTTGCAGAAAACGCCTACATGCCTACCTTCGGTTTCCAACAACTCATTTACTCATGAAAATCTTAGCCTCCTGCTGTCTTTTGATAGCCGCATCGCTCTTTCTTTCATTTTCACATCCCGCATCGAACGATGGATGGATATCGCTGTTTGATGGAAATTCACTCTCGGGGTGGTCAGCCGGCGACAATGCAGAATCCTTTTCCGTCGATAGCGGACGGATCGTCGTTCATGGAAAGACATCGCACCTGTTCTACAGTGGGCCGGTAAAGAATCATGATTTCAAGAATTTCGAATTCAAGGCGGAGGTGATGACAATGCCCGGGGCGAATTCCGGCATCTACTTTCACACGGAATTTCAGCAGGGTGGCTGGCCGAAGAAGGGATACGAGGTGCAGGTAAACAACTCACATACCGACTGGAAAAGAACCGGCAGCCTGTATAATATCGTCGATGTAAAGGATGTGCTGGTAAAGGATGGAGAATGGTTTACGGAGTATATTAAAGTGGAAGGAAAGCGTGTCATCATAAAAGTCAATGACAAGACCGTTGTGGACTATACCGAACCCGAGAATGTATCGCGCGACAAGGGCCAGGAGCAACGACTGATCTCCAATGGCACCTTCGCTCTCCAGGCGCATGATCCTAATAGCGTGGTCTATTTCAGGAATATCAAGGTGAAGGCGTAAGTTTCAGGGTTGCCAACCCTGAAACCGGGTTGCCAACCCGTAGGTGAGGTTGGCAACCCATTTACCCCTCAAAATTATAAATACTAAGTATTTTATATTATTTTGGAGGAAATCCAATTGTTGTGAAAAAAGCCATCCTCCTTTTTACAGCGGTAGCCTGCGTGTATATGACTGAGGCCCAGCCTTCCCCCGATACAACCGGGAAACTGATCGCTCAGAAAGATAATATCATCACCGCCTCCACCGTCCTCAAGATCGAGAACCTGGGGCCGAATATCAATACCGATCTTCCCGAACTGCGTCCGACCGTCTCCGCCGATGGGAACCTCCTGTTTTTCATTTGCGAGAACGACCCGCATAATACCAAATACCGGTCTATCCGTAATTCGCAGGACATCTGGTATTCCGAACGCGACAGCGCGGGGAAATGGGGCGGCGCCATCCACATGGGCTATCCCCTCAATACCTATCACTATAATGCCGTGTATTGGATCTCTCCCGATAATAACCGCATCCTCATCCGGAATGCATTCATCGATGGAGACTATGTAGGAAATGGCGTCAGCATGAGCTATCGTACGCGCGACGGTGGATGGAGCAAACCCAATGCCCTTCGTATCAGGAATTACCTGAAATACGATCGTGGCCGCCAAAACGGCGCTACGATGGCGCACGATGGTCAGACACTGCTACTCTACATGACCGAGGAGAAAGGCGGCGAGAACAACGATATCTATGTCTGCTTCCTTCAGCCCGACGGAACATGGTCGGAGCCCAAGAGCATCGGCAAGAAAATAAACCTTCCACAGTATGATGAGATGACACCCTACCTCGCATCGGATGGCGTAACCCTTTACTTCAGCAGTAACCGGCCCGGTGGTCTCGGCGACAATGATATCTGGATGACAAGACGCCTCGATAGTACCTGGACGAAATGGGCCGACCCGCAGAATCTCGGCAGCCCGATCAATTCGCCCGATTGGGACGCCTTCTTTACGCTCGATGCCGGTGGCGAGTATGCCTATCTCACCTCATCGGAGAATTCCTATGGTGAAAGCGATATCGTGCGGGTGAAGCTGCTCGAACGCGAAAGACCCGATCCCGTGGTGTTGGTCAGCGGCAACGTGTACAATAAGAAAACGAATGCTCCTTTAAGCGCTTCCCTGCAATATGAAACGCTGCCCGATGGAGTCGAGGCCGGTAATGGCCTCTCCAGTCCCGACGACGGATCATTCAAGATCGTCCTTCCCTATGATAAGAATTACAGCATACGGGCAACGGCCGATAAATTCTTCGCCATCTCGGAGAACCTTAATCTCGATTCGTTCGTGAAGGCCGGGTATAAGGAAATACATAAAGATCTCTATCTCGTTCCCATCGAGATCGGCCAGGTAGTGCGGTTGAATAATGTGTTCTTCGATTTCGATAAATGGGACCTGCGGCCCGAATCGTTCATGGAACTCGACCGCGTGGTCAAACTCTTAAAGGAAAATCCCGCCATCGTGATAGAGATGAGCGCACACACGGATAGCCGCGGCTCCGATGATTACAACTATAAGTTGAGTGATAATCGCGCCCGTTCAGTAATGGAATACATCATTGCGCATGGTATTGATTCCACTCGTATCACTTCACAGGGATATGGTGAAACGAAACCGGTGGCTACGAATGAGACGGATGATGGAAGACAGTTGAATAGGCGGGTGGAGTTTAAAATATTGAAAAACTGACCGGGATTTGGGGGGATTTTTAGATTTTTGGGATTAGGTCGTTTATTATTTGAATAGCCAAGATCATATTAGGTTAATCCTAAAAATCCCCCCAAATCCCCGTCCTGTATTTTTAGATTCGGGGATTAATCGTGTTGGCCACCCACTACTTTTAACAGAGTTACTTCCGGCTTGCCTTTTTGTGTGTAAGAATAAGACTCGATCGTTTTCTTATCGGACGGGTCTGTATCGGGAAGTTGTTTCTTTTGCGGGGCACCGGTATAGCCCGCCAGTGTTGCCCAGTATGCAAAGGTCTTCTCCGTGCTCCGGACCACGCCGAAGCTGGAGTTATCGACAAACATCTCGCCGCCATTATAAGGGTTCGTTGCATCCTCTGTGCCGTTGATGATCATAATAGGAATGGGTCGTCGTGCCTCCCCACAATCGAGCGATGCGCTGTCGGGCATGTTGGCCACGACGGCGGTAAACGCCCTCACTGCCGCCGGCATCGTCAACGCCAGTTTGTACACCATGTGTCCTCCACCGGAGAAGCCTCCAGCGAATATCTTCTTCGGGTCGATGCCGAAGTCCTTTACGAAATGCTCGATCATCGCCGTGAAGAATGCATTCTCATTGATGTCTATCTTATTCGCCTGTGCCGTAGAATATTTGCGGCACTCGTTCCAATAGTGTTTATATCCATCGGGGTACACGACGAGAAAATTCTCTGTTGCGCTGAGTGCCTCGAGTTTCTGTGTGCGTTGCATGGCGCCGCTGCCCGTTCCACCCGAACCATGGAGTATGAAGATGAGGCTGGCATTCTTCAAAGGTTTCGCGGGTTGATTGAAATGAAAGCTCCGGTAGATACCCTCGATCTGCAACGAGTCGTCGATCACCTGGGCTTGCGAAGACTGGAAAAGAAGTATTCCGAATAAGAAGAGTATCGTTCTCATTCGATAAAGTTAGGGACTAGAAGGGAATTTATTGTGAAGGCCGGAAGCGTTACGACTATCGTTTCAATTCATTGCCTATGCTCGATCAGTTTCACGATAACCTGCTATTCGCATTTTGATAAAACGCCGCCGCTATCGATTTCTTGTTCCAATGTGCAAAGAATAGACATCGGGAAATTCGATCGCGGCGGCGTGCCTTAATTGTGACTCTTATTTTTATAGCTGAGCCCTGCCCGCCAGCCCAAGCCAGATATTGCGGAGCTTAAGCTGTTCCTCTGTGGGATGCTCATTCATTCTCACCACGTGTTTCATCACCTTGTCCACCTTCATTGCCGTCGTGGTCAGTGTAATGGGTTCCACGCTATTTCCCTTTTTCCGGCGGACGACAATCGTGAGTTTATCTCCTTCCTTTGCCGTGCTATAGAAATTGTTGATCGCCTCATCGAGATTGGTTGCGCTGATCGCCTGTCCATTCAGGCTCACGAATTCGTCGCCATTTTGGTAGCCCAGTTTCTTGCCCACCTCATTCAGGTCCTTGACGGTGATCATGATCCTGCCGGCAGAATCGGGCGCGAGAAACACGCCGCCGAGAGAGAATTGTCTTACCGTTTCACTAGGCAGGTAATCGACCCCTGCGAAGTCGAAGAATTTCTCATAAGGGATCGGCGTGCCGCCCTGCACATATTTTACCAGGAAGTCCTTAATCTCCGGGTAGGTCAGTTTCCCTATCTCATCGAACAATTCATCGTCGAGGAAATATTTATCGACACCATACTTCACGCCGAGGTCATGCTTCAGGTCGCGGAAGGCATACCGGCCATGCGAAAGTTTCAATAGATACAGATCGAGACAGGCACCAATCAACGCTCCCTTCATATATACGTTTCCGTATTGTTCCTTCCACTTGCCCGCACTCTCTGTACTCAATTCGGTAAATGACAAAGAGTCGTTGAAGTAGGAACGCGAGTAGTTTATTTCCTGTGCCAGGGTTTCAAGGTATTCCTCTGGCGTATGCAATCCCGCCCACACCTGCATGTGATGCGCATAGTATTCGGTACTTCCTTCGTACAGCCAGAGATGTTTGGAGAGATGGGTCTCATTGAAGTTGAATTCCTTCACCTCCTTCGAGCTAATGGTCAGCGGCGTCACGATATGAAAGAACTCATGCGCGGAGATATCGATCCAGCGATCGATCAGTTGTTCCTGTGGACCCTCGCCGATGCTATAGAAAGAAGAATAGGAATGCTCCCAGGCGCCGGATGTTGACAGCTTCTTTTGTTCACCATTGAAATAAAAGATGAATGCATATTTATCTACCGGCAATTTTCCGCCGAGATAGTCGCGTGCTCCCAGCAGGAATTTCTCCATGTGTGCAGCAATAAACTTCGCGGTTGCCATCTTATGCGGCGTATAGATCGCTATGAGTATATCCGTATTGCCTACTTTCACGGTTGCGGTGTCGGGCAATGAGAACATGATCGGCGAATCATATAACCGGTCGGTATTCTCGCAATGAAAAATATCATTGGTGGCGGTGGAGCTAACGGCCTTCATCCCTGTTGCGGCGTAGAAGCCGGCAGGCTTGTTAAAGCTGAGATCGTAGGGCAACTGCTTCATTCCATCGAAATAGCCAAACAGGCCACAGGTATTGATGACGAAATTCTTATTCGCCTCGAAACTGGTTCCACACATCGTGTACACCATGTTGTCGATATCGGAGTCCCAGGTATCTTCCACGCGGTAAGTGATGCGGGAGATTCCCTTTGCGTTCTTTATGGTCCAGGCATTGTCGTCACTATGTTTTACACTTAATTCCTTTCCGCCCTTGTTGAATGCCTTCAGGTCATGCACGTATTTCCCATAATTGCTGTTCATGTATGTACCCGGAACGATCTTCGGCAAATAGAAGATGATGTCCTGGGTCGTAACGGCCGGGCAGGCCAGGTTGATCGTGAGTTGGTCATCCTTGATGGCCGTCAGGTCGACGGAATACTTATAACTGGATTGGGCTATGGTAAGAGATGATGCCAGGCAGAGACAGCTCATTAAAGCGATCACCCTGTTACCGGGACGTAAATTCATATGTGACTGATTGTGTTTGGAAGCAAAGAAAAGATAAAGGTTGTAGAGGGCAGTACCGTTTGTACAAATTTAGGGGATTTGCATGGGTGGTTGTGAGTCGTCAACCCACCTTCGCTAAGGCTTCGGCGGGCGCGGTCGTGAATGGCGTAATCGGGCAGAAGGGGACTTATGAATCGTGAATCGTGAATCCGCCAGCATAGTGTCTCCTCAGCTTACATGGACGCAAGTCCGTAAATGCTGCATCACCTCAGCGCGGTTTCAGCGGCGGTCTACTTCAATTCCAGTCCATTGGCCCGGGCTGTCTCCTTTGCCTTTTCATAACCTGCATCGGCATGCCGGATGACACCCATGCCCGGATCGTTGCGCAACACGCGTGCAAGCCTTGCAGCCGCATCCGCGGTTCCATCCGCCACGATCACCATGCCCGCATGAATGCTGTATCCCATGCCTACTCCTCCCCCATGATGAAGACTCACCCAGCTCGCACCACCCGCCGTATTGACGAGGGCATTGAGAATGGGCCAGTCCGCAACGGCATCGCTACCGTCGAGCATGGCTTCTGTCTCCCGGTTGGGAGAAGCAACGGAACCCGTATCGAGATGATCGCGGCCAATGACGATCGGCGCTTTCACCTTACCGGTGCGGACGAGTTCATTGAAGGCGAGACCCGCCTTCTCCCGTTCGCCCTGACCCAACCAGCAGATGCGGGCAGGCAAACCCTGGAAGGCGATCTTCTCCTGCGCGAGTTTCATCCAGCGCTGGAGGCCTTTATTATGGGGAAACATTTCAAGGATCAGTTTATCTGTGACGGCAATATCATTGGGATCGCCACTAAGCGCCGCCCATCGGAACGGACCTTTGCCTTCGCAAAATAAGGGTCGTATATAGGCAGGCACGAACCCGGGAAAATCGAATGCATTCTCAAGCCCATGCTCCTGCGCGCGGGCCCTGATGTTATTGCCATAATCGAAGGTGATGGCGCCACGACTTTGTAATTCGATCATGAGCTCCACATGAAGCCGCATGCTATCGTAACTAAGCGCGATATATTTCTTCGGATCGTCGGCCCGTAGTTGAGCCGCCTCATCATTGTCGAGGGTATGGGGAATATAGCCGATCAAAGGATCGTGCGCGGAGGTCTGATCGGTCAGTGTATCCGGAACGATATCGCGCTCGATGAGCCGTTGAAGTAGATGAACGGCGTTGCAGAGCACGGCAATAGAAACCGCCTCCCCCTTTTCCTTTGCCTCGAGTGCACGGTCGATGGCGTCATCGATGCTCTCATAGAGTTCGTCGCAGTACTTCGTTTCTATCCTTTTCTCGATGCGCCATAGTTCTACCTCGGCGATCAACGCGACGCCTTCATTCATCGTAATGGCCAGCGGTTGTGCGCCTCCCATTCCACCGAGGCCGGCGGTAACATTGAGCGTGCCCTTCAGCGTGCCATTAAAATGCCTGGTGGCTGCTGCCGCGTAGGTCTCGTAAGTACCCTGTACGATTCCCTGCGAGCCGATATAGATCCAGGAGCCGGCGGTCATCTGGCCATACATCATCAGCCCCTTCTTTTCCAGTTCATCGAAGTGTTCCCAGGTGGCCCACTTAGGCACCAGTTGCGAGTTGGAGATGAGTACGCGTGGCGCATCCTTGTGCGTGCGGAGTATACCGACGGGCTTGCCGCTTTGCACGAGGAGTGTCTCGTCCTCGTTGAGATCCTTCAATGACTTTATGATGAGATCGAGTGCCTCGAAATTCCGCGCGGCCTTGCCCCTGCCGCCATATACGATCAGTTCATCCGGGCGCTCCGCCACCTCGGGATCGAGGTTGTTGAGCAGCATGCGGAGGGCCGCTTCCTGTACCCATCCTTTGCAATTCAGTTGAGTGCCAGTCGGAGTTTTGTACTTAATAGGATCGTAGGGCATAGTTGTTTCTTTGAGTAGTGAGTTCAAAACTAGGGAGAATTTTGTAGATGTGATGAGGAGTAGGGAATTAGGGATGTAGATGTGATAAGGAATAGGGAATTTGGGATTTGGAATTAGGCTTCATTGGAAGATTCATTCCGGTTTCGTTCATGATGGGGCAGTTTGTTTTTTTGCCGGAAAAAACGGGAAGGTGAAGAAATATATTATCGCCCCGCTGCTTGTCCCGTAGGGACATCTGGTCGGTAGAAAGAATCTAGCGCAGTGATCTCGCGTTCCTTCGGAACGCTTGATAAGAGCTTTCATGTAACAAACGGCACAATTGGCCTGGGCGTCGGTTATCTCCGGCTCTCATTCATTTTGATCAGCTAGTCAGGCGTTCCGAAGGAACGCGGAGCAATCTCTTTTTTTAATTTTCTACCGACCAAATGTCCCTACGGCACAAGACCCAAATTATTCGATCATTCACAAATTATTCATCACCCTTAATCGTGACTTCTTCCCGCCTTCCCGTTCTTCCCGGTTTATTTTTTGCCGGTAAGGTGGGGAGACGGGAAGAAAGCATATATTTTTTATCGCCCTGCTGTTTGTCCCATTGGGACAACTCGTTTGTAGCCTGTGTTATTGAGAAGCCACAGCGTTCCGTAGGAACGCCTCACAACCATCACCATCTTTGAAGCGTTCCGATGGAATGCGGCGGCTTAAACATGGGCATAAGCTACAAACGAAATATCCCTACGGGACAACCCAAATCATTCGGTCATTCACAACATATTCATCACCCTTAATCATGACTCCTTCCCGCCTTCCCGTTCTTCCCGGCAAAAAAAAAGCGCCAAGGAAATTCCTTCGCGCTCTTCTATTATAACTCGCCCTCCAGGCGGAAATATTATTTACCCACCACCTTGTACCGGATAGTGTTATTGTCCTTGTATTCTTCATAGTACACATCGTCCTGTGACACGAAGTATTTCCTATCGCTCACTATCACCGTCCTGCAATTCTCCGGCAGCTTATCTACGATGTCACCAACGACAGGCCCATGATCGGTCTCGTCATTCGCCTCGTCGGTATTGAGCTTGCCATCCTTGCCCACTACGGTGTACCAGATCTCGTTGTTAGCCCTGATATCTTCTTTGTAGTAAGTTCCATCGAGCTCGAAGTATTTCTGCTCGTTGATCACCACTACCTGCGCACCGGCCGGAAGTTCGGGAACGGAGGCGCCAAGCGGTGCATCCACTACTTCATAGTCCTCGGGTCTCGGACCCGGGCGATAATACGCGCCTCCATAATAGTAATAAGGATCGCCGCCTACATACACCCTCCGGTATCCCCGTGGGAGGATATTGATGTGTATGCCGATCGGCGGAGCTACCACGCGGAAATAACTACCATAGGGCCGGTAGTAATAGCCATTCGAAAACTGAAAGCTGATGCCACGATACGGCAAGATGATCCGCGGACCGGCGATGCTGAATACGCGCTGACCGCGATATGGGCCATACCCGTAACCACGACCGTGCCGTCCTCTCTGGGCCTGGCTGTCCTGGACCAACAGGAGAGCGATGGCGAGAATACAAAGCGAGCGAAGTAGTATTGTTTTCATATTCATTTTTTTATTTCATACTAAATGTAGAACAGGTAGTTTTAAAACTGTCTTAAAATCGGAAGTCCGGGTGAAAAGGAAACGTTAATGGTAGAAGAGTTGGACTTAAGGGAGTTTTAGGAATTAGTAATTGGGAATACGGAATTGGGCTGAACTTTGAAAAATCTTCTCATAAGGCCAATTTCCTATCCCATATTCCCAATTACCAATTCCTTTTTCGTTGATCTGTTCCCTAAATGACAAACTCTTCAAACGAATCATTCAGCTTCACTTCCCGCAGCCGCCCAAACGCATTCACCTGCTCCACGAACGAGAAATCGCGGACGATCCCAGTGATCAGGTTGATATCTTCAGAGAATATCCTGTCTTCCTCTGCAAATCCCACGAAACCACGGACATACTCGTGTGCGAATTCCAGTATTTCGCTGCTTTTATGAGGTCTCCGGAACTCGATCGCCTGGCAGGCGCTCAGGAGTTCTATCGCCAGGATATATTCCAGGTTGCCGAGGATCGTATTCAATTTTCTTCCGCTAATGCTACCCATGCTCACGTGATCCTCCTGTCCTAGACTCGTTGGAATGCTGTCTGCGCTCGCGGGAAAACAGAGCGTCTTGTTTTCCGTGACCAGTGCGGCGGTGGTGTATTGCGGTATCATGAAGCCGCTGTTGAGTCCCACATCCTTCATCAGCAACATGGGCAATCCCCATTTACCCTCCAGCAAGAGATAGCATCGCCGGTCGGAGATATTTCCTACCTCGGCCGCTGCAAAGCAGGCATAGTCGAGAGGCAGCGCTAATGGCTGGCCATGGAAATTGCCGCCGCTGATAGTGTCATCGGTGGAGAAGATGATGGGATTATCGGTAACGGCATTCAATTCTATCTCCGTCATTTCTTTCAGGTGAAGCCATGCATTGCGTGAGGCGCCGTGCACCTGCGGCATGCACCGGAGCGAATAGGGATCCTGCACGCGGCCGCAGTCGATATGGCTCTTCATGATCGCCGAGTTGTGCAGGAGCAGTCGCAGTCGCTGGGCGACCAATTTATTACCGCGATAAGGGCGTAATTCGTGGAGCCTTGCATCGAATGGGGCATTGGTGCCTGTCAATGCCTCGAGTGTCATAGCGCCGATGATGTCTGCCGCCTCCAGGCAATAATGCATGCGCTCGACGGCGGTGATGGCGAAGGCCAGGATGAATTGCGTTCCATTGATCAGCGCGAGGCCTTCCTTGGGTCCTAGCTGAACAGGAGCCAGTCCATGCAGCGTGAAGATCTCCTGTGTCCGGGCCTTGACGGCAACGGAAGAATTCTTAGGTATATGGAAGACTTCACCTAGCCCGATCAGGGGCAGGAAGAGATGTGCGAGTGGTGCGAGGTCTCCGCTTGCGCCGACGCTTCCCTTCTCGGGAACGACGGGGATGATATCGTTTTCAATATGCCAGATGATGCGTTGAACGGTCTCGAGTTTTATGCCGCTGAATCCCTGTGCGAGGGAATGCACTTTGGTGATGAGCATCAGTTTCGCTACGCGAATGGGGATCGGGTCTCCTACTCCAACGCTATGACTCTGCAGGATCTTATATTGAAGAGTGGCGGTATCGCCGGCGGAGATCGGTGTATTGGCCAGGATCCCGAAGCCGGTATTGATACCATAAACGGTCCTGTTTGTAGCCACGATCTCCTCGACATGCTGCTGGCTGCGCCGGATCTTCTTTATCGCCTCCTCGTTGAGCACGCCCTTTATCTTACCGGATGCAAGGGCTGATACCGTTCCAATCGTCAGCCTATCGATTCCATATTTGAAAACTTCCATGCGTGAAATTAAGTCAAAAGTCAAAAGTAAAAAGTCAAAAAGGCCCTCCGAAACCAGATGCTTTCTCCAAACATGGCAAAATTCAAAATTCAAAAGGGTTTCCTAACGATGAAGACCCCAACCGATTCGGGTCTATTTTTGACTTTTTAATTTTTAATTTTGACTTTAAATCGTGCACTTACTGTACGAAAACGAACGATTCCTTCTCTTGCTTTTCTCTAATAGACTTAAAGCTAACACCTTCAATCGTTGGCACAGCCATTGATGCTAACGGCAACAGGTCTTGTCCCAGGCGGATCCATGAGATAATTTGACAATTTGGCGATTTGATAATTTGGCAATGAGGCGTACTCAGATATGAAACGACTGTTGGATCTGGGACAATTATCAAATTGTCAAACCTGCCTACCGGCAGACAGGTTACCAAATTATCAAATTGGCTTTTCTATCGATGGCCTGTTACATGAGGAGCGTTAACCACCCAAAAACCTCTTATGCTAAAGAACTACTTCAAGATCGCGTTCCGCAATCTTTCCAAGAACAAGGGTTATTCTGCCATCAACATCCTCGGACTGGCGGCTGGCCTGGCTACCTGCCTGCTCATTACACTGTACATCGTGGATGAACTCAGCTTCGACCGGTACAACAAGGATGCCTCGCAGATATACCGGGTCAACTCCGATATAAAATTTGGCGGAAGTGAACTCCACCTGGCCGTTGCCTCCGATCCTATGGGGGCCACACTGAAGAAGGACTACCCGCAAGTGGAAGAATACACGCGCATCTATGCCTCGTCCGGCGACAAGCTGATCAAGAAGGGAAATGAATATATCGACGAACCGTATGTCGCCCATGTCGATTCCACCTTCTTTAATGTATTCACCATACCGGCCGTAGCGGGTAATACCTCTACTGCGCTCAATGAGCCCAATACCGTGGTGCTGACCGTCAGCACCGCCAAAAAATACTTCGGCAGCACCAATGTGCTCGGCAAGACGATCGAGGCGGATAAGGTCCCATATAAGATCACCGCCGTGGTGCAGGATGTGCCGGCGAACTCGCATTTTAAGTTGGACTTCTTCTTCTCGATGGATAATGTCGACTATGGCTGGGGCAATTTCCTAAGCCACAATTTCCAGACCTATATCCGCCTGCGAAAGGGAACGGACTATAAGGCCTTCGAGAAGAATTTCCCTGCCTTCATCGATAAATACGTATTGGTGCAGGCGAAGCAATTCATGAATGTCACTTCCATGGATGATTTTAAGAAGGCTGGCAACAGGCTTGACTATTCTCTCATGCCCCTGCTGGATATCCACCTGCACTCGGACCGGTTCCCCGAGCTGAGCACTAATGGAAATATCCAGTACGTGTACATCTTCGGCGCCGTGGCGCTCTTCGTGCTGATCATCGCCTGCATCAACTTCATGAACCTGTCGACGGCCCGCTCCATCAACCGTGCAAAGGAAGTCGGCGTTCGCAAGGTGCTCGGCACCGACCGGAGGACGCTGATCCTTCAATTCCTCTTTGAATCTGTGATCACCGTTACTATCGCGCTGGTGATCGGTTTGATCGTGGCATCGCTGACCATACCGTTGTTCAATGATCTGTCGGCGAAGTCACTCTCGATGCGGCAGCTCCTCGATTGGCGGATGCTTCCGTTCATTCTTGTATTGCCTTTCTTCATCGGCGCACTGGCGGGAAGCTATCCCGCATTGTTCCTTTCCCGCTTCAAGCCCGTAGTGGTGCTGAAGGGAAATGCCAATACGGGTTTCAAGAAAAGCAATATGCGAAGCGCGCTCGTGATCATTCAATTCTTCTTCTCGATAGTGCTTACTATCGGTACGATCGTGGTATTTCAACAGCTTAATTATATTCAGACGAAGAAGCTCGGCTTCAGCAAGGACCAGGTGCTGGTGATCAATGGCGCCTATGTACTGAACAATAATGTAGACGCATTCAAGAATGCCGTGCTCAATATGCCGGGCGTGAAGTCAGGGACACTGAGTTCGTTCCTTCCCGTGGCCTCCTCGTCCCGCACGGATAACACCTTCTTCACGGATGCGACGTTACGCGCGGACAACGGCATCAATATGCAGCGCTGGGG
>Ga0193753_10000891_pt1 | contig 27522 bp, 19 predicted proteins | sample H1c2metaG_FD_144925 | JGI IMG/M metagenome (GOLD analysis project Ga0193753, IMG submission 144925) | Soil microbial communities from a riparian zone of the East river system, Colorado, United States - H1c2 | ecosystem: Environmental > Terrestrial > Soil > Riparian zone | place: USA: East... | reverse complement strand
GCCGGCCCCGGCGCCGGCGCCGGTCTTCATGTCGCCCTGGGCCATGGCCGACCCGGCGAGGCCGAGCGAGAGCGCCGCGACGATCGCCGCGGCGAGCTTGTGCCCGCGCGCGCGCCGCGGGCGCGTAGACGGGTCTAGGGTGCGCGGAATGGTCGTGTTCATGCCGGCATGGTATCGGCCGCGAGCCGATTGCCAACTTTTCGGCGTCGGCCGATCCCGGCCGGTCAGATCTCCTGAGCGGAGCCGCCCGCGCGCCGCGGCCTGGTCGCGCCGCCCTCCGGCGCGAGGCTCTGGAACGCCTTGGTCACCCTGGACAGGGTGCGCTCGGGATCGCGAGGTTTGTTCATCGACGCGAACAGGATCCACTTGCCCGACGGGATGGCCGAGCGCGCGCCGCCCGCGCCCCTCATCGCGCGCAGCCCGGCCCGACGGGCCATGAGCGCCTGCTGCGGCGTCGGGTGCTGGCAGAGGACCACGACCACCCCGCTGACCACGCCCTTCTTGCACACGCCGCCGCCATACGCGCCGCCGTCGACCGGCGCGAACTCGCCTGGCTCGAGCCCGGCCGCGCGCCAGGCCTTGAGCGCCCCGGCCATCGGGTCGTCGCCGGGGTCGCCGGTGCCGCCGCGCTGGCTCAAGACGCGGATCGAGATCCCGATGGCGAGGACCAGGACGACCGCGCTCCCGACCAGGATGGCGAGCTTGATCGCGCGCGAGCGCGCGGCCGCCGCGGTGGAGACCGGCGCGCGAACCGCGGCCGGCGGAGCAGCCGGCGACGATGGGGCGGCCGCGGACGGGTCGGCCGACGCGCCCGCCGGCGCCGAAGCCGCGCTCGCCGGCGCCGCGCCAGCTGACCGGGGCGCGCCGTGAAACACCGTGGTCGCCTTGCTCGGATCCGGCTCGGCCAGCTTTCCGGCCGGCCGGGATTCTGGCCTGCCGACCGCCGCCGCGTCCAGCCGCCCCTCGCGCAGCGCCTCGACCGCGCGCAGGTACTCGCCGGCGTCGGCGAACCGGTCGGCCGGTGCCCGGGCCAGCCCGCGCGCCACGATCGCCTCCAGGGCCGCCGACGCCTCCAGCTCGGGCACCGCGTCGACCAGGCGGGGCGCCGCGCCCCGGGCGTGGCGGGCGACCAGCTCCTCCGGCGCGACCGCGCCAGCCGCGCCGTGCGGGGGCCGGCCGGTCAGCATCTCGAACAGGACGCAGGTGGCCGAGTAGAGGTCGGCTCGCCCGTCGACCGACCCGGCGTCGGGGTCGAGTCGCTCGGGCGCCATGTACGCCGGCGCGCCCGGCCCGGCTCCCGCGCCGGTGAGCTGCTCGGCGCTGGCCCCGGCCGCACCGACCAGCGCCGCGCCGCCGAAGTCGACCAGGACCGCCGCCTCCGGCGCGCCGTCGCGCTCGACCAGGAGGATGTCGGCCGGCTTGAGATCGCGGTGGACCACGCCGCCCTCGTGGGCGCGGCCGAGACCGCGCAGCACATCGGCCACGATGGCGAGCGCTCGCTCGACCGGCAGCCGCCCCTCGTCGCCCAGCACCTCGGCCAGACTGCGCCCGTCGATCAGATCCATGACCAGGTACGGCCGCCCGTCGTCCAGCGCGCCGAAGTCGCGGATCGCCACCAGGTTGGGGTGATCGAGCTTGCCGGCGGCGACCGCCTCGCGCTCGAACCGGCGCGCCGCCTCGGTCGCCGCGGCGCCGCGCGCGCCTGCCCGCAGCACCTTGACCGCGACCGCCTCGCCGCCCGGCTCGACCACCGCCCGGTACACCGTCCCGGTGGCGCCTTCGCCGATCGGCTCGGCCAGGCGGTAGCGTCCCGCGACGAGCTCTCCCTTCATCATGACCTCCATCTCGAGCAGTACCGCGAGGGCGCGGCCACCATTCCCGGCCGGGCCGCCCAGTATAGACAGCGCGCGGACCCGACCGCGCTACAGGTCGAAGATCTTTCCCGGGTTGAGGATGTTGTCCGGATCGAGCGCGCGCTTGATCGTCCGCATGAGCGCCATCTCGGCCGGGCCGCGCGTGTAGCCCAGGTACGCCTTCTTGACCAGGCCGACGCCGTGCTCGGCCGAGATGCTGCCGCCGAACCGCTGGACCAGCTCGAACACCGCGTGGTCCGCCTCGCCGGTGCGGCGGAAGAACTCGTCGCGCTCCATCCGGTCCGGCTTCATCACGTTGATGTGGATGTTGCCGTCGCCGACGTGGCCGAACAGGCAGATCTCCCAGCCCGGGTAGCGCGCCGCGAACACCGCCTCCAGCTCGCGGCAGAAGTCGCCGAGGACCGCGATCGGCAGCGCCACGTCGTTCTTGTGCGGCAGCCCGGTCGCGCCCAGGCTCTCGCTGATCCCCTCGCGCAGCCGCCACAGTGACTGCGCCTGCGCTGCGCTCTGGGCCAGGACGCCGCCCTCGACCCCGCGCGCGCCGAGCGCCGACTCGGTCCACGCCTCCAGCGGATCGAGCGCGCCGGCCGGCGCCTCGGCCTCGACCAGGACGTAGCAGGGCGACGGGCCGTCCAGCGGCGGCGCGATGCGGCGGTGGGCGCGCACCCGCGCCATGCAGCTCTCGGTGAACAGCTCGTACGCGGTCAAGGGGAGCCCGGCCCCGCGCGCGTCGGCGAACAGCGCGAGCCCGGCGTCGATGCTGTCGAGCCCGAACAGCGCGACCCGGACCCGGTCGGGCGGGCGAGTCAGCTTGAGGGTGGCGGCGGTGATGACCCCGAGCGTCCCCTCGCTGCCGATGAACAGCTGGCGCAGATCGACCCCGGTGTTGTCCTTCTCCAGGGCCCCGCCGAGCTCGAGCACCTCGCCCGAGGCCAGCACCACCTCGAGGCCGAGCACCCAGTGGCGCGCGTGGCCGTAGCGGATCACCTTCACCCCGCCGGCGTTGGTGGCGAGGTTGCCGCCGATGTGGCTCGAGCCCTTGGAGGCCAGATCGATCGGCCAGAACAGCCCGTGCGCCGCGCACTCGCCGTGGACCCGCTCGGTGACCGCGCCGGCCTCGACCCGCACGGTCCGCCCGACCGTGTCGATCGGGCCGATGTGCGACATCCGGTCCAGCGACAGGACCAGCTCGCCGCTCTGTGCGACAGCGCCCCCTGCCAGCCCCGTGCGTCCCCCCGAGGGAACCACCGCCTGGCCATGGCGGCGGCAAAGCGCGATCACGCGCGCGACCTCCGCGGTCGTGCGTGGGCGGGCCACCGCCAGCGGCGCCGGCGTGTAGGCCCGCGTCCAGTCGCGACCATAGATCGCGAGCTGGTCCGGCTCGCGGGTCAGGAGGTCGGCGGGCAGCTCCCCGGCGATGGCGGCGAGGAGATCCGAACGAGAATCCGTTGACATGGTTGGCCCTGGGACTTGGCCCAGTTACGCTATCACGTCCGCGGTGGGCGACCGTGGACGCGGGCGCGCCGACCAGGCGGGTGAAGAGTCACCGCCCCGCCGCGCCAGATCGAGTCGCCCGAGTGGCATGATCGCTCCGCCGTGCAAGACGTGAGGCCGTCCTTCGATATCCTGGTGGTCGACGACAACCCGTCGAACCTCCTCGCGATCGAAGCCGCGCTGTCCGGACTCGGCCTCAACCTGGTCACCGCGCAGTCGGGAGCCGACGCGCTTCGCTGGCTGCTCGAGCGCGACTTCGCCCTCATCCTGCTCGACATCGAGATGCCGAGCATGGACGGGTACGAGACCGCGCGGCTCATCCGCGGCCGGCTGCGCACCCGCCACGTCCCGATCATCTTCGTGACCGCGTTCAGCCGCGACGACCGCGACGTCCTCGAGGGCTACGCGCTCGGCGCGGTCGACTTCCTGTTCAAGCCGATCGTCGCGGAGGTCCTCCGCGCCAAGGCGTCGGTGTTCGTCGAGCTGCGCCGCCAGGCCGACGAGGTGGCCCGCCAGGCCGAGCTCCTGCGCGACGCCGAGCGCCAGGACCACGCCCGCCGGATGGCCGAGGAGCGCCAGCGCTGGGAGGCGGAGGCGCTGCGCGAGCAGATGGAGAAGGAGCGGCGCGGCGCGGCGGCGATGGCGCAGGAGGCGACCGAGCTGGCCCGGACCGTCGAGCGGCTGGAGCAGGTCGAGGCCGACCTCAAGCGCTACAGCCTCGAGCTCGAGGAGGCCGACCGGCGCAAGGACGAGTTCCTGGCCCTGCTCGGGCACGAGCTGCGCAACCCGCTGGCGCCGATCGTCACCAGCATCGAGCTCCTGCGCTCGCGCAGCATCCCGGATCCGGTGGTGCAGCGGGCCTGCCAGGCGCTCGACCGCCAGGTCGCCCACCTGACCCGCCTGGTCGACGATCTGCTCGACGTCTCGCGCATCACGTCCGGCAAGATCGAGCTGCGCCGCCAGCGGGTCGCGCTGGCCGACATCGTCGATCGCGCGATCGCGCTCAGCCAGCCGGAGCTGGACGCGCGCCAGCAGGCGCTCGAGCTGGAGGTCGACCGCGACGTGGCGGTCGACGTCGACATCACGCGCCTCATCCAGGTGGTGTCGAACCTCCTGCTCAACGCGGCCAAGTACAGCGAGCCGGGCCGCGTGGTCCGGGTGCGGGCCACCCGCGACGGCGGCGAGGCGACGCTGTCGGTGGTGGACCAGGGCCGCGGCATCGAGCCGGAGATGCTGCAGCGCATCTTCACCAGCTTCGTGCAGGTCAAGGCGGGCGGCGGCGGGCTCGGGGTCGGGCTCACCCTCGCGCGCCGGCTGGTCGAGATGCACGGCGGCTCGATCCACGCGCGCAGCCCAGGCATCGACCAGGGCAGCGAGTTCGAGGTGCGCATCCCGCTGTCGGCCGCGGCCAGCGCGGTGGTGGCCGCGGCGGCCGAGGTCAGCGCGTCGTTCGTGCTCGAGCGGGCCGGCGACGCCGACCGCATGCGGATCGTGGTCATCGACGACAACGACGACATCCGCGAGACCATGCAGCAGCTCCTGCAGAGCCTCGGCCACGAGGTGGACGTGGCCGCCGACGGGCTGAGCGGGGTCGCGCTGGTGCTGAAGGAGCGGCCCCAGGTGGCGCTGGTCGACATCGGGATGCCGGGCCTGGACGGCTACCAGGTGGCCCAGAAGCTGCGAGCCGAGCTCGACCCCAGCCAGCTGCGCCTGGTCGCGATGACCGGCTTCGGCCAGTCGAGCGACCGCGACCGCGCGCTCGCGGCCGGGTTCGACAGCCACCTCATCAAGCCGGCCCGCACCGAGCAGATCCAGCGCGCCCTCAGGGGCGAACCCAAGGCCAGCAACGGGTCATGACGGCCTGACCGCCGCGGCCGCGCGGTCGGGATCGATCGGCTGGTAGCGGATCACCGCGTCGAACAGGTCGAGGACGATCCGCTCGTTGCCGGGGTGCCAGCGGCCGTGCGGCTCGAGCCGGGTGCGCGCGAACCAGGCCGCGACCACCGCCTTGCGCGCGCTGCCGCGGTCGTCGAGCTCCCAGCGGGCCTCGTCGAGGAGGAGCGCGGCCTGGACCGCGTCGGCCGCGTCGTTGGCGGCGACCCGGGCGCGCAGCGCGGCCACCTCGGGGCCGGCCGAGACCAGCCGGGCCAGATTTTCGGCCAGGCGGCCGCGCGCGCGGACCAGGCTGGCCCGGGTCTCGGCCAGCACCGGGTGCTCGGCCCCGGCCGCGACCCCGTCGAGCAGGGCGAACAGCGCGGTGTGGGCCCGGTCGCGCGCGCACGCGCGCAGCATGTCGAGGGCCAGGATGTTCTCGGTCCCCTCCCACAGCGTGTGGCACTGGGCGTCGCGCAGCTGGCGGGCGAGCGGGAAGTTCTCGATGTAGCCGTTGCCGCCGAAGATCTCGAGCGCGGCCGACGCCGACTCGACGCCGCCGCGGGTGCAGCGCATCTTGGTGATCGGCACCATGATGCGGGTCAGCGGATCGCCCTCGCCCAGCCCCTGGCCGGGGCGCGGCAGCCGGCCGCCGGCCACGAACAGCATCGCCGCGGCCGCCTCGCTGGCGACCAGGAGGTCGAGCAGCTGCTCGCGCACCATGCCGTGGTCGACCAGCGCGCGCCCGAACGCGCGCCGGTGCTCGGCGCGAATGGCCGCCTCGAGAAAGGCGCGGCGCATGATGCCGGCCCCCATCGCGGCGACCGCGAGCCGGCTCTCGTTGACGAACTCCATCATCCGGTTGATGCCGCGCCCGTCGCGCGCCTCCTGGCCGCCGGTCAGGAGGTAGCCGGTCGCGCCGACCAGATCGATCTCGCCGGTCGGCACCGCGCGGGTGCCGAGCTTTTCCTTGATGCGGCGGATGTGGACCCCGTTGGGCCTCCCGTCGGGGAAGACCCGCGGCACCGCGAACAGCGCCAGCCCCTTGATGCCGGCCGGCGAGCCCTCGGGCCGGGCCAGCGTCACGATCGCCTGGCCGTCTACGTTCGAGCAGAACCACTTGCTGCCGTCGAGCCGCCAGCGGCCGTCCTCGCGGCGGGCGGTGGTCTCGGTCGCGCCGAGATCCGAGCCGCCTGCCCGCTCGGTCAGGTACATCGATCCGTCCCAGCCGCGGTCGTGGTCGTTGATCCGCAGGCGGTCGCAGAACAGCTCGCGAGTCTCGGCGTCGCCGTAGCGCTCGATCAGGCGCAGGACGCCGGTGGTCATGCCGATCGAGCACAGCATGCCGGTCTCGGCCTGGCTGAGGAGGTACGGGTAGGCCATGAGCAGCGCGGCGGGCACCGGGCGGCCGCGGCCGGCGACCTCCTCGCTCCAGCGCAGGTGCAAAAAGTCGCTCTTCCACAGGAGGCGCTTGGTCTCGAGCGCGCTGGCCGGGTGGACGACCTGGTTGATCTCGTCGCCCTCGCGGTCCCAGCGGACCAGCTCGGCCGGGCGGCGGTCGGTGATCTCGGCGTTGCGGGCCACCGGGCCGCCGATGAGCGCGCCCATCGCGCGCAGCTTGTCCTCGACCCAGTCGCGGTCGGCGGCCTCGACGGCGCGGTCGATCTGGAAGCGGAGGTTGGGATCGACCAGGTACCAGTTGAGGCCGATCGCCTCCTTCATGTCGTCGTAGCGGATGCTCATGGTGACTCCTCCGTCATGGCGCGGCGTCGATCGGGCCGATGTGGCTCGGGCTCCCGTCGAGCGCCGCCGTCTCCAGGGCGCGGCTCCACACCGTGCGGCCGCGCTGCTCGTACTCGGTCATGGCGCCGGTGAGGGCGCGGCGGTCGTCGCCGGGCGCGATCGAATCGGGCAGCAGCGGATCGCGCAGCAGCGAGCGGATCGCCGCGCCGCCGACCAGGAACGACTCGACCAGGGCGGCTCCGCTGGCCAGGCGGTCGAGCCGGACCCGGCTGCGCTCGATGGCGCGGAGCGCGCGCTGGTGCTCGCTGGCGACGGCGGCGACCGGCCACAGCCGCGCCGCCCAGCCGGCGGTGACCTGGTCGGACAGCTCGTGGCCGGAGAACATGAGGATGCCGGGCGCGCCGCCATGGCGAGCCAGCTCGGCCTCGAGCTCGGCCGGTCGCGCGCGCAGGTTGTCGGGCCGCACCCACAGCCGATCGCGCCCCTCGCGAAGGCCGAGCCGGGCCAGCGCGCGGTGGCTGCGGTCGCGGTCGCCCCGCCCGCCCCCGGCCGGATGCCACGCACACAGCCAGGCGCCGTTCCACGCCCGCATGCGCCGGTCGCCGTCGCGCCAGCCCTCGGCCCAGCGGCGGATCGGATCGGCCACCGCGGCCAGCCGGTAGCTGCCCCGCTCGTCGCTGGCGACCAGGCCGCGGCCGACCAGGCGGGTCAGCGCGACGCGGACCGCGTTGCCCTCGAGGCCGAACAGCGCGCCGATCGCGACCAGCTCTCGCACCGGGACCGGGCGCGGGGTCACGCGCAGGAGGTCGAGCAGCAGGCCCTTGGGCGTGACCGGATCCACCGACCGGCTATATTACACGAAACTATCCATCCTGCAACGAAGTGTAATATCGCCGGGTCGGCTCCGGTCGCGACGCCCACAGCGCCCAGGCGATGAAGACCAGCTGGAGCGGCAGCCGGGCCCACAGCGCCCACGGCGGCACCACCCGGGCGCCGAGCGGCAGGTGGTGGATCGCCATGTTGAGATTGGCCGGGAACACCGCGATGAACAGCGCGACCAGCCCCCACCCGGCCAGCCGGCGGGTGGCCGGCAGGATGAGCCCGAGCCCGCCCAGCATCTCGAACGCGCCCGAGACGTAGACCAGCTCGAGCGGCCAGGGCAGCCAGCTCGGCATCATCGCGATGTACCAGCCCGGCTCGCGGAAGTGGTTGGCGCCGGCCAGCACCATCCCGATGGTCAGGAGCCAGCGCAGCGCGGTCCGTATCGACATCCGCGCAGACTATCTCGTTCGCGGGCTCACTGCCGCTGCCACACCCTCACGTAGTCGACCAGCATGAAGAGCGGGAAGTCGGCCGGGTTGGGCTCCGCGAACCCGGTGAACTGACCGCTCAGCGCCAGGTTGAGGATGAGGTGGAAGGGGCGGTGGAACTCCTCCATGTTGGCCGCGGTGATGGCGACCGTGTGCACCGGGTTCGGGTTGGTCTCGCGGTCGAGGTACCAGCGGATCTGGGTCGGCTCCCACTCGATCGTGTAGAGGTGGAACTGGGTGACGTTGGCGATGCCGGCCTGGTGCGGCTGCTCGGCGTTGAGGCCGTTGCCCCACGGGAACAGGCCGACCCGCGTGTCCCAGAACAGGTTCTGGAACGCGATCGACTCGGTGTTGCGGTGCTCCATGATGTCGACCTCGCCGCAGCTCGACCAGTTCGACGCCATCACGTCGAAGTAGCTGATCGGCGCGCCGTAGTTGCCGGTGACGGTGTCGTCGCACGCGGTGCCCATCATCCAGAACGCCGGCCAGGTGGCGATGGCGCTCGGCATGGCGATGCGCGCCTCGATCCGCCCGTAGGTCCACGAGCGCTTGCCCTTGCTGGTGATGCGCCCCGATCGCTGGAACCAGTCGCGCCCGGCGATGTTGGTCGGCGTCGAGAAGTAGTCGGCGCGGATGACCAGGTTGCCGCCCTCGCGGAAGGCCTGCTCCGGCCGGTACCACTCCCACTCGCCGTTGCCCCAGCCCTGGAAGTCGCCCAGGCCCGGGTTGAAGCCGTTGCCGACGTGGTAGCTCCAGTTCGCGGAGTCGGGCGCGCCGCTGCCGGAGAACTCGTCCTGCCAGACGATCGCCCAGTTGCCGCCGCCCCCTCCTCCGCCGCCGGACATGACGAACTCGGTCGACGCGGTGTCGACCGCGCCGCCCGCGAAGTTGCCGATGGTGAAGAAGTAGCGCACGGTCGCGCCGCCCGGGGTGGTGACGTCCCAGGTGTGGTTGTTGCCGCTCGGGGTCATGCGGATGTTGAGCTGACCGCCGCCGTTCACCTGGTAGTGCACATCCGCCCACGGCGCGTCCTCGACGTGGAAGCGGACGCTGGTGCTCGAGGTGATCGTGTGCCCCGAGGTCGCCGCCGCCGCGTCGGTCGCGACGAGGAGCGAGGCCGCCGCTGCGATCCAGGCCGCCGTCGCGATCGTCCGGGCTCCGACTCTGACTGATCCGTTGCCGCGCATGTTCCCCTCCTGACTGGTTGGCGCGGGCAGTATGGCGTCGGCGATCCACTCCGTCGCCGCGCCTCACGCCTATCCGGATCGCGCGGATCGCCGGCGGGAAGGGCGCGTACGCGCGCGCGCGAGGGTGTTTCCTCGCCGCCGGGATCGCGACGGCGATCGCCTCAGATGCCGAACGACCAGTTGATCGCCAGGCTGTGGTCGGGGCCGTCGGCGGCGTCGGCGCTGGTCATGCGGTACTCGAGCTTCAGCGCGCTCCACACGCTCGGATCGATCCGCACGCCGACCAGGAGCTCGGTCGCGTTGATCGGGGTGGAGGGAGTCGGCATGTCCGGAACCGGGGTGTAGAACGGGTCGACCCCGCCGTGCTGGTCGGTGCGCTCGACCTGCATGTAGGGGGTGAGGCGACCGAAGCGATAGCCCATCACCACGAACGCGTCGGTGGTGTGGAACGTCTCCACCGCGGCGCGGTGCCAGATCGAGTACCCCTCCGCGATGAGGGTGAGCTGCACCCCGCGATACGCGGCGTACGCGTTGGCGATGTACTCGTCGAGGCGCGCGTCCGGAAGCGCAGGGCGCACCTCCATCGGCTCCGGCGCGATCGGATCGTAGAGCCCACCCACGCCGACGCGAAGATCGGGGAGGCCGACCCCGAGGTACTCGACCTTGAGCTTGACCGCCTTGAAGTTGTTGGTGTCGCGGCGGAGGGTGATCGACGCTTCGTCCGGCCCGCGCCCGTTGCCGACTCCACCGGCGACGGTCAGCGCGCCGGAGCTGGTCGGCATCCGCACGCCGCCCTCGACGCCGATCCAGTGGATGGGCAGGATGCCGCCCGAGTCCTCGCCGCGCAGGGCCCGCGGCCGCGCGATCGGCAGGTGGAGCCACGCGCCGTGGTGGAAGGCGGTGTTCCAGTAGCCGATGTCGGAGTGGGTTCGACCGCCGACGATGTAGAAGCGCTCGCCCTGCCAGCGGAGGTGGAGGCGCTCGAGAGTGACGTCCTGCTCGTTGTCCTCGCCGGCGTCGAACGCCATCTCGGCGGTGCCCAGAAGCGTCTTGCCGAGCTGCCCGTTGATGAGGAGCGCGAAGGTGCCGAGCGAGAACGTGGCGCTGTCGTCGCCGGCCGACGGGGCCTTGCCCGACACCGACACGTCGCCAAAAGCGTTGAAGGCGAAGTGGAGCGGGGTCGCGTCGAGCGTGGCGTCGGCGAAGGTCTGGACGTCCTCGGGGGTGAGCGCGAGGGTCTTCGGGTCGGAGGCCGCCGCGTCGGCGTCGGCGTCGGTGCCGGCGACGTCGTCACCGTCGGAGGAGGCCCCGGTGGCGTCGGCCGCGGGGGCGGCGCGATCGCCGGCCTCCCGATCGTCCGCGTCAGCTCCGTCGCCGGCCCGGCTGGCCTCCTCGGGATCGTCGCTCCGGTCCGGCTCGTCCGGCTGGTCGGCCTCGCCGCTCTGGTCGGCGTCGCCGTCCGATCGTTCGTCGGTCGCGGATGGCTCGCGCGGCGCGGACGGCGCGGACGGGGCGGCGCGGACCGGGCGCGGCGAGCCGGCCACGAGGAGCGCGGCCGCGAGAGCACAGAGACGCATCATGACCAGCCTCCTGGGTCCGGGAAAAGGGATCGCTACTGGAACGAGAACGGGTAGGTCATCGTCGCGGCGACGCCGCCAGATGGCGCCGGCAGGGTCCAGGTCGCCACCATCGACGTGATGCAGGACTCGACCGCCTGGTTGTCCAGCGTGCTGCGCGCGACCCGCGCCGACGACACCTTGCCCGACGGGGACACGTCGATCCGCACCAGCACCCGACCGGCCAGCTGCGGGTTGTCCATGCGCCCGCGCTCGAAGCAGGTCCGGACCTCGCGCAGGTGGCGGCCGACTGCCTGGCGGGTGGCCTCGGGGTCCAGCGCGCCGCGGACCGGCGCCTTGACCGCCGGCTCGACCCGGGCGGTCGCGCGCGATCGCTCCGGCGCCGGCTCGTCGTCATCCGCGGTCGCGTCGGGGTCGGCTCGCGCGGGCGTCGCGGTCGACTCGCGCGGCGCCGGACCCTCGTCGGCGGACGCGGCAGGATCCTGGGTCTCGTCGAGCTCGGGGTCGATCTCCGTCGGCGCATCCTCGCCGGCGCGCGCGACCGCGTCGCGTCCGGCGCGCTCCGGCTCGACCGTCATGCTGACGTCGCGGTCGAAGGTCACCCACGTGCGCCTCGACCATCGACCGGGCACGCCGACCTCGACCATCTCGGCGCGGTCGCCGCGCTCCACGCGCCGCCGGTAGGGCAACCGATGAGTCTCGCCGCGGAAGGTGACCCGGGCGCCGCGAGCGGTGGACTTCACGACCAGCTTGACCCGCTCTCCCGATCGATCCGGCGAGGCGGCTTCCTCGCCGGCGACGGCCGGATCGCTCGAGGCCGCCGTCTCCTGGTCGCCGGACGGCGCGCCGACCGAGGCCAAGGTCGAGCCGCTCGCCGCGCCGCCGGTTGCCGTGCCGACCGCTGCACGCGGCGTCGTCGCGCCCGTCCCGGCCGGGCCGGCCGCGCCCGGCTCGACGCTCACCGCGCGCACCTGGGCCCCGCCGTCCTCGGTCGATCCCGATCGCCCGCTCGCGATCACCGCGACCAGCGCGATCGCCGCGCACCCGGCCACCGCCGCCAGCGCGATCCAGACCGCCCTGCTCCGCCGGGCCGGCGCGATCGGTCCGATCGCCATCGGCGGCGGCGTCATCCGGCGCCCGGGGCTCACCTCGCACGCCGGCGTGATGCCGCGGGCCGGCGGCACACCGCGCACCGGCGTCACGCCGCGGACCGGCATCACCGCGCGCCCCGGCGTCATCGCGCGCCCCGGCGCGGCGCCGCGCACCGCGACCCCGCGGCCCGGCGTCCCGTGCTTGCCCGGCGTCGCGCCGCGCCCCGGAGTCGCGCGCCCCGGCGTCACCGCGCGCCCCGGCGTCGCGTGCTTGCCCGGTGCCATGCCATGCGCCGGCGTCATCCTCCGCCCCGAGCCGAGGCCGCGCGCCGGCGTGGTCAGCTGCGGCCCCGGTGTCCGCGTGGTGGTCGCCCCCGGCGTCCCGAACGGCACCACGTCGGCCAGGCGAGTGGCCGCCGACGTCGACGCCTCGGCAGCGCGGGCCTCCTCGCGCACCGACTGGCGCAGCGGCACCTCCGGCATCCGGCGGCCCGAGATCGCCGCCAGGTCCGCGCCCACCTCCTCCATCGTCGCGTAGCGCTCGTCGAGCGACCTGGCCATCGCGCGCCTGACCAGGGCGGCGAGCGCCGGCCCGACCTCGGGTCGCAGCCTCTCCACCGGCAGCGGGTCCTCCCACAGGATCCGGCTGAACAGCTTCGGATACGGCGTGTCGGCGAACGGGACCTCGCCGGAAAGCATCTCGTAGAGGATCACCCCGAGCCCGTAGATGTCGCATCGGCCGTCGACCGAGCTCGGATCGTTGATCTGCTCCGGCGACATGAACCACGGCGTGCCGAGCAGCACGTCCTTCTGGGTGCTGCCACGGCCCTCGAGGAACTTCGAGATGCCGAAATCGAGCACCTTGACCAGCTCGCCGCTCTCGCCGCGGTCGACCAGGAAGACGTTCCCGCTCTTGAGATCGCGGTGGATGATCCCGCGCGCGTGCGCGGCAGCCAGCGCCGAGGCGATCTGCTGCGCGATCGCCACCGCCCGCTCGATCACCAGCCGGCCCTGCCGGGTCACCTGCTCCTGCAGGTTGCACCCGTCGAGCAGCTCGAGGACCAGGAACGGCGCGCCGCTCGCGGTGTAGCCCATGTCGGTCGACTCGACGATGTTGGGGTGGCCGAGCGTACCCGCGGTCCGCCCCTCGTCCAGGAAGCGCTGCACGCACTCCACGTCCTCGGCGTACTGCGGGTGGAGGACCTTGATGGCGACCGAGCGGCCGATGAGCGCGTGCTCGGCCTCGTAGACCGCCGCCATGCCGCCGGTGGCGATCCGCCGCACGACCCGGTAGCGCCCCTCGAGCAGCTCGTCGGTCAAGACGCCTTCGATCTGGTGGCGCAAGTCAGCCTCGTTTCCCGGCGGCGTTCCGCCCACGGGGATGGAGCTTCATGCCGTTCGGATGAGCAGGGCCTGTGCCAGCCCACGTTCCCACCTCGAGCCACGCAAGCGCCTGATGCGGCTCACCGCCGACTGGTCGGACGCGCAGCCCGGCGATGGTCCCACGTTGCATGGCTGTAACTGCAACAGGTACACCCTGTTGCGGTATCGTCGAACGCCATGCCGCCGCGGAAGAGCAAGCCAAAGGCCAGGAGCACGGGTCTCGAGCCGGACGAGGTGGCCGACGGATCGCCGCCCGCCGCGGTCGACGAGCTGGCCGCGGCGGTCGAAGAGGAGGGCGGCAAGGTCCTGTCGAGCTACCGCGATCCGCTCGGCGGCCACTGGCTGGTGCTCGCGGTCCTGCCGATCGATCGGATCGAGCCGACCCCGTTCCAGCGCGAGCTGTCCGACACCCACGCCAAGCGGCTGGTCGGCGTCATCCCCAAGGTCGGACGCTTCCTCGATCCGCTCATCGGCGTGCGCGCGGAGAGCGGCGGCTTCTGGACCCCGAACGGCATGCACCGGCTCGAGGCGATGCGCCGGCTGGGCGCGAAGTCGATCGTCGCCATCCTGGTGCCGGAGGTGGAGCTGGCCTACCGCATCCTCGCCCTCAACACCGAGAAGGCGCACAACCTCAAGGACAAGTCGCTCGAGGTGGTGCGCATGGCCGACGCGCTGGCCGAGGATCCGGCCCAGGCCAAGCGCAAGGAGAGCGAGTGGACCTTCGAGTTCGAGGAGCCGGCCTTTCTCACGATCGGCCGGGCCTACGCCGAGCGCGCGCGCTACTCGGGCGGCGCGTACATGCCGGTGGTGAAGCGCTGCGAGGAGTTCCTCGACAAGCCGCTCGCCACCGCCAACAAGCTCCGCACCGAGCGGGCCGCGCGCCTCATCGAGCTCGACGACAAGGTGAACGAGCTGGTCGCGGCGCTCAAGCAGGCCGGGCTGAAGAGCGCCTACCTGAAGCCGTTCGTGGTCGCGCGGCTCAACCCGCTCCGCTTCGTGCCGGTCGCGCGCGGGAAGAAGAAGGCGGAGAGCGGACCGGCCAGCTTCGAGCGCACCCTCGATCAAATGTTCGCGCGCGCCGAGAAGTTCGACGCCGGCAAGATCCGCCCACAGGACCTGGCCTCGATGGGCGGCGCCGCGCCCGAGGCCGAGGACTGAGTGGTGATAAAGTGGGCGCCATGAGAGCCGTCCGGGTCGCCATGGTGTGTGTGGTCGCGTTGCTCGCCCCGCGCTGGGCCGCCGCCCAGGCCGGTGGCGATCCACCCGCCGCCGGCGGCGAGAAGCCGGATGACGGCGCCGCCAAGCAGGGTGACAAGAAGGACGGCGACCAGAAGAAGAAGCGGGGCAAGAAGCACCGCGGCAAGAAGCACCGGCGCGGCAAGAAGAGCGCCGCGGGCAAGGACGCCGCGAGCAAGGACGCCGCCGCCGGCAAGGACGCCGCCGGCAAGGACGCCGCCGGCAAGGACGACGCAGGCGCGGACCCGGCGAGCAAGGAGGACGACACCGAGCTGCCCCCCGGCGTCGAGGCGACTCCTCCCTCGACCGGTGGCCCGGGTGGCGCGCCGACCGGCACCGAGGAGAACCCGCACGCGCCGGTGACCGACTTCGATCGCCCGGTCGAGGTCGAGGCCACGGTGGCGGCGCCGGTGGTGGCCGTGTACCCGATCGAGCGCGCGCTCCGGCCGATCACCCTGCCCCGCCGCATGACCGAGGTGACCCTCGACGCGCCCAACTCGTTCAACCCGTACGTGCAGAGCGGGCTCCTCGGGATCCACCACGGCATCACCCGCGAGATCCAGGTCGGGCTGCGCTACGGCACCGGCACGCTGTTCGACGGCGAGTACTTCACCGGCAAGACGGTCGCCATCGACGGCGAGTACCAGATCTTCCACTGGCTCTCGGCCCAGCTGGCCGTGCCGATGATGTTCGACCCGTACTCGGTCGGCGTCACGGTCGGCGCGCCGATGAAGTTCACCGTGCTCGACCGGCTCCGCTTCGACATCTTCCGCGACCTGGTCACCTTCAAGGTCAGCCGGTTCGCCCCGTCGGTGGTCGACGCGGCCGGCAACGACGCTCAGGTCGTGGCCGACGAGACCAACAGCGTGCTCGAGGACGGCGAGATCAACGCCAACGCGGCGGCGAGCTGGCAGCTCCAGCCCAACATGTCGATCGAGGGCCGCTTCGGGGTCAAGGCGCGCGACTTCGAGTTCCAGTCCGACTCACCGACCATGTTCGACCTCGGCCTCATCTACTCCAGCACCAACAAGGTCGACATCGGCGGCCGGTTCGGCTTCGCCGACCTCAACCACACCGACAACACGTTCGGGCTCTGGCTGCTGGCCGCGATCCGGATCTAGCGATTATCTAGCGGATCCCGGGCGGGACGAGCGCGGGCGGCGGCGGCGCGGCCGGTCCGTGCGGCGGGTCCACCACCCGCCACGAGGCCCGGCCGATGAGCTGGCCGTCGCCGGTCTCGGCGGTGCAGCTCCACCGGCCGCGCGGGTCGGCCGGCAGGCGGGCGTCGCCCAGGGTCGAGCGCAGGACCAGGCGCTCGCACTCGGGCATCGGCTCCGGCGTCACCCGGGCCACCACCCGGCCGTCGTGTCGCCAGACGTGGATCACCTCGTCGCGCAGCCCGCCCGGCTCGGTGATGTGAGTGACGCAGCGGAGCAGATCGAGCTGGTCACGCCGAATCGCGCTGACCGGGCCTGGCACGCACTCGAACTCGCCGGCCGCGCCGTGCCCGATGCCGCCGTGGGCCATCGCCATCGGCGCCGGCGGGATCGCGACCCGGCCGTAGTACACCGCGATCACCATCCCGATCGCGACCGCCGAGGTGATGAGCACTCCGCGCGGGCTCAGCACCGTGCGCAGGCGGAAGCCGAGCAGCGCCACGGTCGGCGCGGTCGCCCCGGCCGCGGCCAGGAGCGCGTCGAAGTGCTGGAAGCCGAACACGAGCGGCAGGTTCAGGTTCAGCACCGCGAACACGCACACGCCGTACATGGTCGACGCGATCACCCGGCGCTGCATGATGAAGTTGTCGAACACGAGGTCGATGGTCGACACCACCGCGAAGCCGAGCAGGATCGGGACCAGCCACCAGTTCCAGGAGGTCAGCGACCAGGTCGCGCTCGACGCGTAGAGCGGGACCAGGAAGAAGAACATCTGCTGGTAGAGCTGCTTGATGACGTAGTTGGTCACCAGGCGCAGGCCCTTCTTGGCCCGGCGCTCGTCCGGCGAGGTGTTGGCCGCGCCCACGATGAAGCGGAACGCGACGAACACCAGCACCCACGACAGGAGCAGGACCATCAGCACCTTGTCGGCGTGCTCGAGGCCCTTGCGCGCGAACAGCATGACCCCGACGCCAAAGGCGAGCGCGCCAAAGCTGTGCAGCCACCAGGCCGACTTCAGCAGGCGGTGGAGGCGGCTGACCCGCGGGCTGACCGGCGGCTCGACGCCGCTCGAGCTCGCGCTGGTGATCCCGCTGGCGCTGCGGCCCGCGCCGTGCGAGTCGTCAGGCCCCGCGTGCGGCATCGGAGACCAGCTCCTCGATGCGGGCCAGCGCCTGGACCAGCACCGGCATGGCCGGTCCGAACGAGAACCGCACGTGGCGCACGAACCGCGACGCCCGCGCGCCCCGGCGACTGCCGGGGTCGACGTCGAAGAACTCGCCGGGAACGGTGATGACCTGGCGGGCCAGCGCCGCGCGGAAGAAGCTCATGCCGTCGCTGATCGGGCGCGGCAGGTGATCCGCCGCCGCCCACACGTAGAAGGTGCCCTCGGGTGGTAGGTCGACCACGAAGCCGAGGTCGCGCAGCCCGGTCAGCAGGCGCTGGCGCTTCTTGCTGAACTCGGCGGCGATCGCGGCGGTCTCCAGCCGGGTGTCCTCCTCGCCCAGGAGATCGATGGCGGCGCGCTGGAGCGGGCGCGAGCCTCCCCCGTCGAGGAACGAGCCGGCGCTCGACATCGCCTCGATGACCTGGCGCGGGCCGATGGTCCAGGTCACCCGCCAGCCCGGGTAGCGCCAGTTCTTGGTCAGCCCGTCGAACAGCACCACCGGATCGCGGTCCACGTTCTCCACGTAGCGCGCCGCGCTCACCATGCCGCCGTCGGCGACCAGGTCCGGCCGCCAGATGTAGTGCGAGTAGAACTCGTCGATGAGCAGCGTGCACTCGAGCTCGCGCGCGATCGCCACCCACTCGGCCAGATCGTCGCCACCGACGGTCTTGCCGGTCGGGTTGCACGGATTGGAGAACAGCAGCGCGGACAGGCCGCGCCCCATGATCTCGCGGCGCAGCTCCGAGGCCGGGAAGGTGTAGCCGCGGTCCGGCTCGAGCAGGATCGGGATCGACGAGAACAGGCGGAAGACGTCGAGCAGCTCCTCGTACGCGGTGTAGTCGGGCAGGAAGTGGCCGAGGTTGACCTGCCCGAGCGCGGCGGCGGCGCGGGTCAACGACGAGCGCCCGCCGCCGGAGACGGCCACGTTCTCGGCGCTGTACTGCGAGGGCATGCCGCGCCGGTAGAGCCGGTTGTAGAGGTCGGCGATCGCCGCGCGCAGCTCCCACAGCCCGGCCACCGGCGCGTACTCCTGGTCGGCGGGGGCGATGGTGATGTGCTCGCGGCGCGGCGGGGCGCCGGGCAGCGCGCCGGACTCGGGCATGCCCTGGCCCAGGTTGCACCAGCCCGGATCCAGCGGATCGAAGCCGAGCCGGGTGGCCTCGGCGGTGGCGTAGATGACGCCGGTGCGCGGGACCGGGCGAAAGGCGACCGGGGCCGCGGTGAGCGCGGTCAAGGTGGGCCGGGTGCGCGGCGCCGGCGCGCGGTCTGCTTCGTCCGCCGTGCCCGGGCCCGGGTCGTGCGACCGACTCTTGGGCATGTCGCGCCAGCGTAGCGGATCGCGCACTGCGTCACCACCCCGGCGGCCGGAGGAGGCAAACCGTGTATAGTCCGCCAGGTGGTGACGTTGGCCCAGATCCGCGGGCAAACGCGGGCGGTCGGCCTCCTTCGCCGGGCGATGAGTCAGGGCCGCGTCCCGCACGCGTATCTGTTCACCGGGCCCGGCGGGGTCGGCAAGCACACGACCGCCCTGGCCCTGGCCGCCGCGATGAACTGCGAGCGAGCCGAGGGCGAGGGCTGCGGCGAGTGCTCGGCGTGCGAGCGGATCGGCCGCGCCCTCCACCCCGACGTGGTCACCCTCGAGCGCCAGGGCGCCAGCCAGTCGGTGCCGATCGAGACCATCCGCAAGCAGGTGATCCCGGTGCTCGGGCTGGCGCCGCACGAGGCGCGAGCGCGCTTCTTCCTGATCGAGGAGGCGACCTCGCTGCTCGACCCGGCCGCCAACGCGCTGCTGAAGACGCTCGAGGAGCCGCCGGCCCGCACCCACTTCGTCCTCTGCACGAGCTCGGTCGGCGAGCTGCTGCCGACCATCCGCAGCCGCTGCCAGCGGGTGATCTTCCAGCCGCTCGCCGCCGACGTGCGCGCCGAGCTCGACGGCGAGGCCGACGACAAGGTCGGGCCGATCATCGAGGCGCTGGTCGGTGGGCGCAGCGCGGGCGGGCGCGGCGAGGAGCTGATGCGCGTGCTCCAGCTCGGCGAGCAGCTGGCCGGACAGCGCGAGAAGCCGGGCCAGGTCGCGCGCGCCGTGCGACTCCTGGCCGCGAGGCTGCACGCCGAGGCGAGGCGAGCGGCCGAGGCGGGCGATCTCGAGCGGGCGTGCCGGCTGGGCGAGCAGGCGCGCGCCGCGCTCGACTGCGAGATGGCGCTGACGGTGCACAACGCGCACGCCGGGCTGGCGGTGGACCGGCTGGTCCGCGGCCTGGCCGCCAGCGCCGCGCGCGACGGGGCGGTGCACTAGTGCTCCGTCGCCGATATGACATCAACGATCCGGTGCGCCTCACCGCCGATCGCTGCGTTGCAACTCCTCGAGCTACGGCGAGTAGCCCGTCGTCATCGCGCCTTGCGCTCGACGGCGATCCACACCGCCTCGTTGACGCCATATCGGCGGCGGAGCACTAGTGCTCCGCCGAAATGACACCATCACCCGGTTGGAGCACCGATGAGCGGCGAGCACCCGGAAGGCCCTGACGGCCTCGACGGCGCGGACGACGTCGACGGGCCGGACGGACAGGACGGCGCCGACGGCGCGCCCGAGGACGCGGCGGCCGCCGGCGGTCAGGGGCCGAGGCGCAGGCGACGTCGAAGGCGCCGGCGCGGCGCCGAGTCGGCCGCGCCGCCACTGTCGCCGACGGGCCAGCGGGTCGACTCGCCGCCGCGCGAGCGCATCGACTCGCCGCCGCGCGAGCGCATCGAGGCCACCCGCGACCTCACCTCGGAGGTCGATTCCGGCTGGGACACCGAGCCGGCGCCGCAGCCGGTGGCCGCGGCGAGCTCGGCCCCGGTCCCCTCCGCCGGAGCCGGCGACGACCAGCCGGCCAGCTCCGGGTCCATCGCCGGCGAGCCAGGCGGACCGCGCAAGCGTCGCCGGCGACGGCGCGGTCGCGACTCCATCGGCGCGGCGGATGCCGGCGCTCGAGCTCCCTCTCCCGCGGGCGACGATCCAGTCGGTCGACCGGGTGCGGCCGGACGATCCGATCCAGGCGCTCGACCCGAGGCTCGGGACCGGGCCGATCGCGGAGGTCGGCGCGACGGCGGCGGTCGACCCGATCCCGCGGCGGCTCGCCGCGATGGTCCAGGCCGGCCCGATCCGGGGGGCGCGCCGCGCGACGGTGGCCGCCCGGTGGGCGACTCTCGCCGCGACGTTTCGAGCCGTCGCGATGGAGGCGGTCGACGCGACGCCTCCGGCCGCGATCCCGGCGGTCGACGCGACGGCCGCGATCCCGCCGCCCGGCGCGACGCCTCCGGCCGCCCCGATCCATCTCCGCGCCGCGACGCGTCCGGCCGTCCCGATCCGTCTGCGCGGCGCGACGCCTCCGGCCGCCCCGATCCATCTGCCCGCCGCGACGCCTCCGGCCGCCCTGATCCCGCCCGTCGCGATCGCCCTCCCCGCCCCGACGCCGGGACGCGCCCGCCGCGCGCGATCGCGCCGCCGCCCGACGACGACGCCGAGACCACCTGGCCGCGCGCCGCGTCGTTTGCCTCCGACGACGATCCGACCTCATCCGGCGAGCGCCGCGCCAGCTCCGACGAAGCGTGGGGCGACGACGCCGACGCGCCCACCGCCGACGTGGTCCTGGCCGCCGACCTGCCGGCGGATCCGCCGGCAGACGATCCGGACCCGTCCACCGCCTTCCTCGATGACCCGGACCGCGACGAGCCGAGCGACGACCGGCGCGGCCAGGGCGGCATCCGCAGCGTGGTCGGCGTCAAGTTCACCACCGCCGGCAAGATCTACCTGTTCGACGCCGGTGACGACAGCTTCGCCGCCGGCGAGGACGTCGTGGTCGACAGCGAGCGCGGCCCGCGGGTCGGCCGCGTCGCGGTCGCGCCGCTCCGCCAGGATGTGGGCCGCTCGGGGCCGCTGCGCCGCGTCCTGCGCCGCCCGACCCGCGGCGACGAGCGCCGCCTCGATGCCAACCGCGAGCGCGCCGAGGCCGCGCTCCGCGCCGCCAAATCGACCGCGCGCGAGCTCGGCCTCCCGATCAAGGTGTTCCACGCCGAGCTCAGCCTCGGCGGCAGCAAGGCGCTCATCTATTACTCGAGCGACGACAAGGTCGACGCCCGCCGCCTCCTCCGCGACCTGTCGCAGAAGCTCCACCTGCGCATCGAGCTGCGCCAGACCGGCGTGCGCGACGAGGCCAAGATGGTCGGCGGGATCGGCTCGTGCGGCCAGGAGCTGTGCTGCACCACCTGGCTGCCCGCCTTCGTGCCGGTCTCGATCAAGAACGCCAAGGACCAGGGCCTGGTCCTCAACCCGACCAAGGTCTCCGGCCAGTGCGGGCGCCTCAAGTGCTGCCTGGTCTACGAGCAGGCCACCTACGCCGAGCTCCGGCGCGGCCTGCCCAAGCTCGGCAAGCGCGTGGTGACCGCGTCCGGCGAGGGGCGCGTGGTCGAGGTGGACGTCCTTCGCCAGCGGGTGCGGGTGTCGCTCATGGGCGGCGTGGTGGAGATCTTCGCCGCCGGCGAGGTCCAGCCGCTGTTCCCCAGCCAGGCGGGCGGGCGGCCGGACGACCAGCCGGGCTAGACTCCGCGCGCTGCTCGCTCCTCCCTGCCCTCGAGCCCGGAGCTCCCATGTCGCGCTTCTACATCTCGACCCCGATCTACTACGTCAACGACGCCCCGCACCTCGGCCACGCCTACTGCACCATCGCGGCCGATGCGCTGTCGCGCTTCCACCGCGCGGCCGGCGACGACACCCGCTTCCTGACCGGCACCGACGAGCACGGCATCAAGGTCGAGCAGGCCGCGTCCGAGCGCGGGATGACCCCGATCCAGCTCGCCGACGACGTGGTCGAGCGCTTCCGCTCCACCTGGGCCCACCTCGACATCGCCAACGACGACTTCATCCGCACCACCGAGGCGCGCCACAAGGAGTTCGTGTCCGAGCTGTGGCGGCGGATGGACGCGCGCGGCGACATCTACAAGGGCAAGTACGAGGGCTGGTACTGCGTCAAGTGCGAGGCGTACTACCCGGAGGGGGAGCTGCTCGAGGGCCAGCTGTGCCCGACCCACAAGTCGCCGGCCACCTGGCTGAGCGAGCCGACCTACTTCTTCAAGCTGTCGAAGTACGCCGGGCCGCTGCTCGAGCACTTCGAGAAGAACCCCGGCTTCGTGCAGCCGGAGAACTATCGCAACGAGGTGATCGCGTTCCTGAAGAGCGGGGTTCGCGATCTCTCGGTCAGCCGCACCACGTTCCGCTGGGGCATCCCGGTCCCGGGCGACGAGGAGCACGTCATCTACGTCTGGATCGACGCGCTCACCAACTACATGTCCGCGCTGGGGCCGATCGACGGCGAGCTCCACCGCCGCTTCTGGCCCGGCATCCACCTCATCGGCAAGGACATCCTCAAGTTCCACGCGGTCTACTGGCCGAGCATGCTGCTGTCGGCCGGCCTGCCGCTGCCCGAGCTGGTGTTCGCGACCGGCTGGTGGACGGTGCGGGGCGAGAAGATCTCGAAGTCGATGCCGGCCACCCGGGTGGATCCGAACCAGCTGGCCGACGACATCGGGGTCGACGCGCTCCGCTACTATCTCCTGCGCGAGGTGCCGCTCGGGCTCGACGGCGACTTCGCCTACGAGAACCTGATCGGCCGCTACAACGCCGAGCTGGCCCACGACCTGGGCAACCTGGTCAGCCGCGCGCTGACCGTGGCCGGCAAGTTCACCGGCGGCGTGGTGCCGCCGATCCACGCCGACCTGCTCGGGACCGGCCGCCACGCCGAGCTGGCCCGCGAGGCGAGCGCGGTGGTGCGCGAGGCGGCCGACCAGCTGCGCGCGTTTGCCCCGTCGCGCGCGCTCGAGACGATCTGGCGGCTGGTGCGCGAGGCCAACCGCTACGTCAACGACACCCAGCCTTGGGCGCTGGCGCGCGACCCGGCTCGCCGCGCCGACCTCGAGCACTCGGTCCGGACCGTGCTCGAGGCGATCGTGTGCACGGCGCGCATGCTCAGGCCGGTCATGCCGAACACCGCGCGCGAGATGACCCGCCTGGTCGGCGGAAGCGAGGAGCTCGCGGCCAGCTGGCCGGCAGCGGAGCGGTTCGGGCAGGAGCTGGTCGAGGGCGCGGCGGTGGGCGAGAGCAAGATCCTCTTCCCGCGCATCGACGAGGACCGCCAGGCCGCGCTGCTCGACCGCTGGATCCCGGCGGACGCGCGCGCGGCCGCAGCGGATCCGGCCGCCACCGCCGTCGCGCCGGCGAAGGACGCGAAGGGCGGCCAGGCGAAGGGCGGCAAGCGCGACCAGGCGAAGGGCGGCAAGGCCCGGGACAAGGACAAGGCCGGCGAGGCCGCGCCCGGCGACGCCGCGCCCGGCGACGCCGCGACCGGCGCCCCCGACAAGCCCCCGCGGTCGAAGCCCGCACCCCCGACGGGCCCGGTCACCTTCGACGAGTTCGGCCGGATGGACCTGCGCGTGGCCCAGGTGGTCGAGGCCGCTGCCATCCCGGGCGCGACCAGGCTCCTCCGCCTCCTCCTCGACGTCGGCGAGCCGGAGCCGCGCCAGGTGGTCGCCGGCATCGCCGAGGCCTACCGACCCGACCAGCTGGTCGGCCGCAAGGTCATCTTCCTCGCCAACCTCGCCCCGGCCACGATCCGCGGGGTGACCTCGCAGGGCATGATCCTGGCTGCCGGCGCCGAGCGCGTCATCGGGCTGTCGGCGGTCGACGGCGACGTACCGGTCGGAACCAAGATCCGGTAGCGCGGGCGCGGCGCGCGCGGCGCCTCGTCCTGGATGTGCCGATCAGATCGAGATCGAGTCGATCGGCCGCTCGCGCTCCACCCCGCGCTGACCGACGCCGCGACGACCCGGCCAACCGGATTGTGCTACCCATGCATATCCAATGACCGCCCTCCACCGGCCCCTCTCCGTCGCCGGCCGCGCCGCGCTCGCCACGCTCGCCGCCGCGCTCGCCGCGCCCGTCCTCGCCGCCGCCACCGCCTGCGGCTCCTCGGCCCGCGTCGAGCCGACCGCCTCAGGGCCCGCGGCCCCCGCCGCGCCGCAGACACCGTCGGCGCCGGCCGCGCGCGCACCCGCCTACGGCACGTTCGGCTTCGACACCGCCGGCATGGACCGCGCCGCCGCGCCGGGCGACGATTTCTACCGCTACGCCAACGGGACCTGGCTCGATCGGACCGAGATCCCGCCCGACCGCTCCAACTACGGCCTGTTCACCCTCCTGGCCGAGGAGAGCAGCAAGCGGACTCGCGCCCTCATCGAGCAGGCCGCGACCTCGGGCAAGAGCGAGGACGAGCGCAAGATCGGCGACGCTTACGCCGCCTTCATGGACGAGGCGGCGATCGAGGCCCGCGGGGCCGCGCCGCTCAAGCCCGAGCTCGACCGCATCGCCGCGATCCGCGACCGCCGCCAGCTCGCCGCCGAGCTGGGCGCCACCCTCCGCACCGACGTCGACGCGCTCAACACCGGCGACGTCACCACCGACCGCCTGTTCGGCCTGTGGGTGGCTGAGGACCTGGACGAGCCGACCCGCTACGCGGCCTACCTGCTGCAGGGCGGGCTCGGCCTGCCCGACCGCGACTTCTACCTCGACGGCAGCAAGCGCATGACCGAGATCCGCGCCCGCTACCAGCAGCACATCGCCGCGATGCTGCGCCTGGCCGGGCTGTCCGGCCCCGACGCGCGCGCGCGGCGGGTGGTCGATCTCGAGCGCCGCATCGCCAAGGTGCACTGGAACCGGACCGACACCCAGGAGATCGCCAAGGCGCACAACCGCTGGACGCGCGCGATGCTGGCCCGAAAGGCGCCGGGGCTCGACTGGAAGGTCTACCTCGAGGCGGCCGGCCTGGCCGGCCAGGCCGAGCTCATGGTCTGGCAGCCGAGCGCGCTCACCGGCATCTCGCGCCTGACCGCCAGCCAGCCGCTCCAGACCTGGAAGGACTACCTCGCCTACCACGCCGTCGAGCGCGCCGCGCCCTACCTGCCAAAGGCATTCGTCGACGAGGCGTTCGCGTTCGGCGGCACCTTCCTGACCGGCACCGCCCAGCTGCAGGAGCGCTGGAAGCGCGCGGTCGGGTTCGCCAGCGACGCGCTGGGCGACGCGATCGGAAAGCTCTACGTGGCGAAGTATTTCCCGCCCGAGGCCAAGGCCGCCGCCGACGACATGGTGAAGAACATCGTGCGCGCGCTCGGCCAGCGCATCGACGCGCTGGCGTGGATGTCGCCGCAGACCAAGGCGCGCGCCCGCGAGAAGCTGACCACGCTGCAGGTCGGCATCGGCCACCCCGCCACCTGGCGCGACTACGGCGGCCTGGTGATCGCCCGCGACGACGCCTACGGCAACGCCGAGCGCGCGTCCCGGTTCGACACCCAGCGCAACCTGGCCAAGCTCGGCCGCCCGGTCGACCGCTCCGAGTGGTACATGGTCCCGCAGCTGGTCAACGCGCTCAACTCGCCCCAGCAGAACAGCATCATCTTCCCGGCGGCGATCCTGCAGCCGCCCTTCTTCGACCCCAGCGCCGATCCGGCGGTCAACTACGGCGGCATCGGCGCGGTCATCGGCCACGAGATCGTGCACAGCTTCGACGACGTCGGCGCGCAGTTCGACGCCAGCGGCAAGCTGGCCAACTGGTGGACCGCCGAGGACCTGACCCGCTTCAAGGCCGCCGGCAAGGCGCTGGCCGCCCAGTACGACGCCTACCGCCCGTTCCCCGACCTCGCGGTCAACGGCGAGCTCACCCTCGGCGAGAACATCGCCGACGTGGCCGGCCTCGCGGTCGCCTACGACGGCTACCACCTCTCGCTCGGCGACGCCGCGGCGCCGGTGCGCGACGGCTTCACCGGCGATCAGCGCTTCTTCCTCGGCTTCGCCCAGGTCTGGCGCCGCAAGTACCGCGAGCCGGTCCTGCGCCAGCTCATCCTCACCGACGGCCACGCCCCCGGGCAGTTCCGCGCCGCCGCCGCCCGCAACCTGGCGCCCTGGTACGACGCGTTCGGGGTGAAGCCGGGCCAGAAGCTCTTCCTCGCCCCCGACCAGCGCGTCCAGGTCTGGTAGGCGCGGCAAGGACGATCGACCGAGTGCCTACCACCTCGCCCCAGCGCTTTCGCTTCCGCCCCGGCCGCCCGATGGTCGCGGTGGTGGCCGCGCTCATGGGCGCCGGCCTCATCGCCAGCGCCGTCCTCGACACACCGCTGCCCGGCCGCGCGGTGGCGACCGGCACCGGCGGCATGATCCTCGGCGCCGCGGTGATCGCGCTCGCGCTGTTCTATCTCTACTCGCCGGCCTGGCGGACCGAGGTCGTGGTCGACGACGACCGCCTCGAGGTGGTGACCCGCGGCGACCGCGGCTTCCGTCTGGCCTGGACCGAGGTCGTCCGGGTCGTCGCCGCGCCGGCCCGGGCCAGCGCCTTTGTCGACGGCGGCGACCCGCGCCGCAGCCTGCTCCTGCCCGGCGCCGGGGCCAGGGCGCCCTACCGGATCGCCGACCAGCGCCAGCTCTACGACTTCATCCGCGCCCACGTCCCGGCCGACCGGGTGGTCGAGGTGCAGAGGCTCCGCCCGACCGAGCCGACCGAGCCGACCGAGCCGACCCCGCCGACGCCGCCACCAGCATCGCCACCAGCGCCATGACCTTCTTCCCCTCGAACACGATCACCACCGACGCGGCCCTGCGAGACCTCACCAGCGAGCGCCCGGGAACCCGCGCCGCCGCCGCCTCGGCCCTGGCCGGGTGCGAGCCGACCCGCCGGGGCGAGTCCGCCGTCGCCCTCCTCCACGCCATCGACGATCCCGACGCGGAGGTGCGCGCGGCGGCCGCCCTGTCCCTCGGTGAGCTGGGAGCCGACGGCGACCTGCCCGACCTCGGCGATCTCGGCGACGACGGCCCCAGCCCGACCGAGGCGCTCATCCTCCGCCTCGACGACGGAGCCCCGGCCGTCCGCCAGTGCGCCGCGGTCGCCCTCGCTCGCATGAAGGCCACCGCGGCCCTCGAGCCGCTGCGCCGGGCCCTGGCCGCCGGCCCACCCGACCTCCGCTTCCAGGCCGCGACCTCCCTGGTCGAGATCGATCCCGCCTCCGCAGCGGCCCCGCTCACCACCGCGCTAGGCGACGCCGACGGTGAGGTCGCCGGAGCCGCGGCCCTCGGCCTGGGAGCGATCGGCGACCCGGCGGCCGCCGCCGCCATCGCCGCGCTCCTCGAGCACACCCGCCCCCGCACCCGCTTCGACGCCGCCTACGCCCTCGCCGAGCTGGGCGACGAGCGAGCCGTTCCCTTCCTGGCCCACGCCACCGCCGAGCGAGACCTCGCCTGGGACGCCATCGAGGCCCTCGAAGCGATCGGCCGCCCCGCCGCCGAGGCCCTCGCCCGCCTGGTAACGAAGGAGCGAGCCCTCGACCCCGAGCACCGCCTGCGAGCCGCCCTCGCC
>Ga0193753_10000890_pt1 | contig 27531 bp, 24 predicted proteins | sample H1c2metaG_FD_144925 | JGI IMG/M metagenome (GOLD analysis project Ga0193753, IMG submission 144925) | Soil microbial communities from a riparian zone of the East river system, Colorado, United States - H1c2 | ecosystem: Environmental > Terrestrial > Soil > Riparian zone | place: USA: East... | reverse complement strand
CCCAGCTGATAGCCGTAATCGGAAATCTCATAGCCGCCCAGCGAGGGCACGGTGACGACAACAAGCTGGCGTGAGGTCTTTTGTTCCAGCGCTGCCAGCTTCTGGGTCAGGTCGGCCTTGGTGCCGGACGAAAGGATATTGGCGTCATCCACCACCCGCCCGGTCAGTGCCGGAAATTTCGGCGCTGCCCAGGCGGGGGTTATGACGACAAGAAACGCGAGTAAGGCCGCAGCCAGCCGCATCATTTACGGCTTGGCGCCCGGTTGTGCGGCGGCGGGTGGCGGCGTCGGCGCGCTGCTGTTCGCGCCGGGGAAGCTGACCACCGGCGCGGACTGGGCCGCGGTGCTGGCGGCAAAGGGCGTCGCCTGCTTGTAGGATTTGTAGAACGTCGCCGCCCACAGCGAGCCCGGCAAGGTCACAAGCTCGGTGTTATATTCCTGCACCGCCGCATTATAGTCGCGGCGCGAGATCTCGATCCGGTTCTCGGTGCCTTCCAGCTGCGACTGCAGCGCCAGGAAGTTCTGGTTGGATTTCAGGTCGGGATAATTCTCGCTGATCGCCATCAACCGGCCCAGCACGCCGGACAATTTGTCCTGCGCCTGCTGGAATTCAGCGAACCTGGCGGGATCGGTGATGGTGGAGGCATCCACCTTCACTTGCGTCGCCGAGGCGCGCGCCTGGGTCACGGCGATGAGCACCGATTTCTCCTGCGCGGCATAGCCGGCCACGGTGTTGGCCAGATTGGGAATCAGGTCGTTGCGGCGCTGATAGGCCGCCTGCACATCGGCCCAGCGGGCTTTCACCGCCTGGTCCTTGGTGGGAATGGTGTTGACGCCGCAGCCCGCCAGCGCCAGCGCAAGGCCGAACGCCGCCAAAAGCTTCGGTATCTGCTTCAAGATCGTCATCGGTGCTCCCTCGGGATAATACCCGCGTCGAAAGATGGGGCATGTTGCGGGAACTACAAGGAATAAATTGGAAAAACCGGCCTTGATTTCCGGCCAGAGCATCTTACTGCCGCCGCGTCACCCCGCATACAGCCGCCGCAGCTCGGTCTTGAGAATCTTGCCCGTCGCGCCGTGCGGGATGCTTTCGGCGATGACCACCCGGTCCGGAATGGACCAGTCGGGCATCTTGCCCCGGCAGAATTCGCGCAAGCTGTCCGGGCACGGCGTACAGCCGGGCCGCGCCACCACCACCAGCAGCGGCCGTTCGCCCCACTTCTCGTGCGGAATGGCGATGGCGGCGGCTTCCGCAACGTCGGGATGGGCGACGGCGATGTTCTCGATGGCGATGGAGCTGATCCACTCTCCGCCCGACTTGATCAGGTCCTTGGTGCGGTCGGTCAAGGTGATGAAGCCTTCGGCATCAACCACCCCGACATCGCCGGTGGGAAACCATCCCTCCCCCACGCCATCGGGCATGCCGTAATAGCCGCTGGCGACCCAGTGACCGCGAAAGAAAAGATGGCCCTGGGTTGTGCCGTCCCATGGCGCCTCCTGGCCGTCATCGTCCTCCGCGCGAACATCCGCGCCGAAGACGCAGCGGCCTTGCGTGGCTTTCTGATCCAGCAGGCAGTCCCGGTTCAACCGGGCGGAAGCGGGCTTGGGCGCATTCAAGGTCACGATCGGGCTGCTTTCGGTCATGCCCCAGGCGTGACAGACCTCGATGCCCAGTTCGTTATAGGCCGCGATCAGAGCGCGCGGCATCGCCGCCCCGCCGACCAGAACGCGCTTCAGCGTCTCCAGCCGTCCACCACAGTCGCGCAGATGATTGAGCAGACCAAGCCAGATGGTCGGCACGCCGCAGGCGATGGTGGCGCGCTCGTTGTTCATCAGGCTGAGCAGCGAGGCCGGGTCGCAATGACGGCCCGGCATCAGCAGCGCCGCGCCGGCCATGGGGGCGAGATACGGCAAACCCCAGGCATTGACGTGGAACATCGGCACGGCGGCCAGGATGCGGTCGGTCGCATGCGGCGCGAGCGCATCGGCGCCGTTCATCGCCATGGCGCACAGCAAGGTGGAGCGGTGGGAATAGAGCACGCCCTTGGGACGCCCGGTGGTGCCGGACGTGTAGCAAAGGTTGGAAGCGGTATTCTCATCGAATACCGGCCAGTCGTCGCCCGCGACGGCGGCGTCCATCAGGCTTTCATAGCAATACAAGGCGATCCCCGGCGGCAGCGCACCTTGCGGCATTGATGCCGCGTCCGTCATCACCACCACGCCGCGCAGGACATCCGGCAATTTAGGGGCGATGGCCAGGACGATGGGAAGGAAGGCGGGATCAGTGAAGATCAGTCCGTCCTGGGCATGGCCGATGATGTAGCCGATATCGTCAGGCGCAAGACGCGGATTGATGGTGTTGCACACCGCGCCAATGCCCGTAATGCCATAATAAAGTTCAAGATGGCGATCGCTGTTCATAGCCAGCGTAGCCACCCGGTCGCCGGCGCATACACCGAGATTGCGCAATACCGCGGCAAGACTGCGGGCGCGGCGCGCCAGGGCGGCATAGGTGGTGCAGGACAGCGTGCCGTCGTCGCGGCGGGAGACGATCTCGCCCTGGCCGTGATGCCGGGCGGCATGATCCAGAATCGAGGAGATCAGCAATTGATGATGTTGCATCAAGCCTTGCATGCACCGCTTCCTGGTGACGGACGGGATGGCGAGGAAAGAAAAACATCAAAAGGCACGGCGAGCTTATCCCGGCATCGCCAGACAGTGATAGGCCCGCAATGACAAAAGATGCGTTTGGAGGGCGACGTTAGGGTTGGCCGGGCGCGGCAAAGCCGCCGAAAATCATCACCGGACTAGGGCGCGCCAACGGGAGAAGCGCAAACTCACGGCCCCGTCGAGATTCGCACCACGCGCTCACTCGTCAGGTACTTCCGCGCCACCGCCGCCACATCCTCCGGCGTCACGCTCTCCAGAATCTGTTCATAGCTCCGCGCGCGATTGAACCGGGCCTGCACGTCCCATCCGTTATTCAGCAACCCCAACCAATAATCATTCATCTGGATGGTCTTGCGCAGGTCCTGCAAGGTCGGCGCCCGGGACCGCGCAAACGCATCGGCATCGATCCGCCCGGCCTTCAGGTCCGCGGCGATCCGGTCCGCCGCATCGTAGAAAATCGGCGCCTTGCCAGCCGGCATGGTGGCGGTGGCCTGGATATATCCATAGTCAAACGTCGCGGAGGACGGCATCGCCACCTGCACGGCATAGCTCAGCCCCTGGCCGCGCACAGCATCCAGCAGTCTTTCTTGCAGGATCGCCGCCAGCAAATGGAGCGCAGCATCGTCCTTGAGATCCGAAAAATAGCCGCGGGTTGCCCAGGCCATGCTGACAAGCGCCTGGGAAGAAGGGGTTGAGACCTGCAACACCACCGCCGGAGTGCCTGCGGGAAATGCCGTGTCATTGTCCGGTGTGAGCTTGAGGGATTGATCCAACCGCCGGGTGGGCAGCGCGCCCAGGGTCGCGGCGACCGCACGGCTCGCCGCCTCGACCGTGGTGTCGCCGACAATGACGACTTCCATCGGCGTTTCCGCGAAAATCGGCCTGGCCAGGGCTTGAACCTCGTCGATGGTCACGGCGCCGATTTCATCCAGGCTGGGAACAGCCCAGCGCTTGTCGCCGCCATGCAGTATTCCAGGAGACGCGAGGCCCATCACACCGGCAGGCGTAGCAAGCGCGGCCCGCACCCGGACGATGGACTGCTGCTTGAATTGCTCAAACTCCGTGACCCGGAAACCAGGATCCTTGATGTAAGCGGCAAATACCTGGAGTTGCGTTTCCAGGTCCTGGGACGTGGTCTGGCCGGTGAAGGCAAAATTGCCGTCGCCCACGCCAAACCCGGCCCGGTAATTTTTCCCGGACAAAGCGGTGACCATCTCGGTGGCGGACAGTGCGCCAAGCCCGGCCGGCACGATTCCGCCCAAAAGCCAGCTCGCAACGGGACCATTCTTGCCAAGACCCAGGCGGCCGTTGCCGAGCTTGACCGACACCAGAACCTGATTCAGCCGCAACTTCGAAGGACGCACCAGCAAGCGGACATTGTTGGCGAAGCGCAGGCTGGTGACGCCGATATCCGGCGCGCTTTGCGTTTCAACCACCCGTCCCGGCGGACCAAAGCTGGTATAGGGCCATTTCACGGCCTGGGCCGTGCCGGAAAGCGGCTTGGCATCTTCGACCGCCGCGCGATAGACGTCCATCACCGCGGTCTCGCCCCCATCCAGCGGGGCACGGCTGGAAATAAAGATCAGCGGCTCGCCGGCGCCGAACATCTCGTGCAGCGCCTGGCTTATCCTGTCGGGCGTAAGGCCCGCGAGATCTTCGTCCGCCGCCACGCGCGCCGCGGCCGGGCTGACAGCGATATCGCCTATGACGGCGTTCGCTGCCAGGGCGCCTGCAAGGGCCGGGGACGTCCTGGTGTCCGCGGATATTTCTGCTCTCTGAGCCGCCGCTGTTTGGGCCACCACCACGGAGTCGATTTCCACCTGGGAGACCGGTGCGTGCAGCAAGGCCAGACGGGTTTGCGCCAGCGCCGTCAATGGCTTTTGCCAGTCTCCTTCGAAACCTGCGGAGAAAATGTAGAGCTGGGCGGCGCGCCACGCGTCCCGTTGCCCCGCCGCCACACCGACAAAGGGACGATCCGGCGCGGCGGCAATCGCCGCCAGCCGACGGTTTACGATCTGCAGGGCAACGGAATTGATGCGATCGCGCTTGTAGCCGGCCCGGCCGACCGGATGCGGAAAAGGCGGCTGTACCCAAGCCAGCACCAGGCGGGAGGGCGCGCCGGCTTCGACGTGGATGCGTGCCTCCAACCCGCGATTGGTCGGGACCTTGAAGACGGGATCGTTTCCGCTTTCCCCCACACCGCGCCAGTCCGCAAAACGGGCGGCGATCTGGCTCGCCACCTGGTCGGGGTCGATGTCGCCCACGATTGTCAGGGTCGCCCGTTCGGGACGGTAATAGGCGCGGTAATAGCGCAGCAGTGCCGATGCCGAAGGATGTGCGATGATGGCGGGATCGCTGCCGGGCATGGCGGTGGCGCGCGGATCGACTATATCGAATTCCATCTCCGCCTTGTTGCTGCGGAAGGACGGTGTGCCCCGCATCGCGGCCTCCGACAGAATGACGCCTGCTTCCGTCTCGACGGCGGCCGCATCGAAGCTGACATTGCCGGCAATGTCGCGCGTGATGGCCAGCGCATCGACGATGCTGCCGGGATCGGCGGCGGGGAGATCGAACCTATAAACCGTCATGTTCTGCGCCGTCACCGCATTGGTATCGGCGCCAAAGCGCAGGCCAAGCCGCTCCAGGCTGCGGTTGATTTCCCCGTCGGGAAAATTTTTGGAGCCCCGAAAGGCCATGTGCTCGACGAAATGGGAAAAGCCGCGCTGGTCGGCGGCTTCGTGCATGGATCCCACCGCCACGCTGAAGCGGACCGATACCGCCCCGGCAGGGGTCTGGTTCCTCATGATGGCGTAGCGCATGCCGTTGGGCAGGACACCCAGCCTGATGGCCGGATCAGGGGCGACATCGGAGCGTGGCCACTCAGTGGCTGTGACGGGGCCGGTGTAAACAAGCGCCGCCAACAACAGGCACCAAAGGGATTTCCGCACTGGCCGCATCCTCCGCCGGCAGAGCATTCAATAGGCGCAGCGCCGACGCAAGCAGATGCGGTTAAGTTAATGTCGCCGGGTGGCCGGTGTCGACTATTGCGAACGCGCGGCCTTGAAGGACACCAGCTTTTCCCGCCGCTCGCACCACAGCGACAGCTGGACGCTTTTGAGACTGTCCCACAAGGTCAGCCTACCCACCGTCTTCAGTTCCGGATGATCCCGCAGCACGCTCGGCAGCCGGTAATAAGGAATCCGGCTGTTGAGGTGATGGACATGGTGGATGCCGATATTGCCGCTGAACCAGCGTAGCAAGCCCGGCAGGTCGTAATAAGAACTGCCCGATAGCGCCGACTCGTGATGCGACCAGTTGCCGGTGCGCGCCCAGGCAACGTCTTCGAACTGATGCTGCACGTAAAACAGCCATACGCCCATGGACGCCGCCATCAGCATGATCGGCAGATGCACCATCAGGAATGGCCCGACGCCGACAAGCCAGATCATCCCCGCCCCCGCCGCGACGATCGCGGCATTGGTCGCCATGGTGCTGATCCAGGGCTGCCAGCCGTCGCGCCACTGATGGAAGGGAAGCCGGTGTTGCAACAGGAACAGCCAAGCCGGCCCGATCACGAACATGACCGGGGGGCTGCGGTAACAGCGATAGGAAACGCGTCCCCACCAGGACTTGCGGCGATATTCCTCCACCGTCAGCAGATCGATATCGCCAATGCCCCTGCGGTCCAGGTTGCTGGAGGTGGCGTGATGGATGGCATGGTTGCGCTTCCAGTAGTCAAAAGGCGTCATGGTCAGCACGCCCAGCGACCGGCCCAGCCAGCTGTTCGCCGCGCGCTGACGGAAGAAGGCGCCATGCCCGCAATCATGCTGGATAATGAACAGGCGCACCAGAAAGCCACCCGCGGGCACCGCCAGCAAAAGCGTCAGCCAGTATCCCACATCCAGCGACAGCCACATCAGGACCCAGAGCAGCACCAAGGGAATAAGGGTCACGGCCACCTCGAACAGGGCGTGGCGCATATTGGGTTCGCAGTAACGTAACAGGGCGCGTGACAGATCGGAGGATTGAAGCATCTTGCCGGTTTGTAAGGAAACGCGGCTGCCTAACACTTAAGTGCGAGAATTTCCATAGCTGGACGCAAGAAACCGCGTTTACGCCGCAGCCGCGCCCGGAATCATCCCCTTGCGTGGCCGGGAAAGCGGCATATCCGGATATCGGCCGATTCGAGCGGACGCAGTTTAAACTTTAATTTACTTCCTGCGGCGGCGCAGGATGGCCGCGCCGGCAAGTCCCACACCGAATATCGAGAGCGTAAAGGGCTCGGGAACAGACAATACGCCAAACAACCCGTCATTTTCGTCATTCAGGCCGGCCGTGAAGTACAGATTGTTCGTCGGTCCGCCATTGGCGCCATTGCCGAAGCCAATATCCCACAATCCGTCGATCGAAATCGGATTGCCCTGCTGGTCAAGCAGTTGGCCGAGAAACGCGAAGGTCGTCGGATCGTAGGCGTTGATCGTGCCGTCCCCGAAATTGCCGACCAGCAGGTCGTTGCTGAAGCCATCGAAGTTCGACGGCGCAATGGCCAGGCCCCACGGCGCGTCGAGCGTTCCGCCGGAGGCGACGCGCTGAAGGAAATTTCCATTGGTATCGAAAACATCGACCAGTCCGAGGCCAGGCCCGGCGATCTCATCCGCCCCGCCGTTCAGGGCGTAGGTGACATAGATATTGCCGCCGAGATTCTTGATACCGAAAGGCGAATAGCCGGCCGGCAGGTTCGGATCGGTAAAGTTACCGCTCAGGGTCACGTGCGCGAAGGAGGTGTCAAACACCTGAATGGCGCTGTTGGCAAAATCGGTGGCGTAGAGATAATTCGCCGAACTGACACTGCCGATTGCCAGTCCTTTGAAGGAGCTGTCCGCCAGCGTCGCCATCGTAACGGCCTGCGTGCCTTGTGCACCGTTCCATCCGGCAATCGTGCCGTCTTCGGTCGCGAAGATGAAGGAGGCCTTGGCGCCGCCGACCGGCAAGATAAATCCCGGCGTGTTGTTGAAGACCAGCCCGGTCGGGGCGGACGGCGACGGCGGGATCGTCACCACAAGTGCGGACGCTGCTCCGGTGTTGCCGTTGTAAAGAGTCGAAACACCTGTGCCGTTATCGGCAACCCACCAGGGGCTGGTTGCGGAAGCGGCCATGCCCCAGGGATTGACCAGCAAAGGATCGGTCACGGCCGCGAGGCCCGGAATGTTCGAGACCAGGTTGGTTTGCACCAATCCAGCAGATGCCGCCGGAACAGTGGATAAAAGAAGCGACGTGACGCACGCCGCCAATGCCCAATTGCGATATGAAGCGAGTCCTGAATGCATGATGGATCTCCCATCAGTTCAGAGGCCCCCGCAGACCCGCTTAATGATAAGCAAGGTTCCTGCCAGAAAAGATCGTGCCGTCATATCAAATGGATGAGTTATTTGAACTTTTCGTATTGTAAATTCCGTTTCCAAAAACTTCGTCCGGATTGAATACAGCCGCACTGCCGGAATTTAACAATGGTTAGAACCAGCGGCTTCACGGGTGCGTTTCGCCCTGGAATTGACGCGTCAGCGGTGATGTCCGCCGGAACCGCCGCCGCGTCCGCCGCCGCCATTATGTCCGCCAAAGCCACCGCCATGCCCGCCCGAGCCACGGGCAAATCCGCCGGCATGTCCGCCAAATCTGCCGCCTCCACCGTTGAAGCTGCGGCCATACCCACCATGGCCACCACCATAGCCGCGGCCGTAACCGCCATAGCCACCATAGCCGCCGAAATAGATACCGGGGCTGTAATAGCCGCCGCCATAATAGGGCTCTGCATAATAGCCTGGGTCATAGTAGCCATAGTCACCGCCACAGCGGTACGGATTGTACCAGCGGCTGCGCGGATCGCAGCTGGCGCCATAACCGCCATAGCCGCGGCCATAATAGCCGCCGCCATAGACCGGACCGCCAATGCCGACGCCGAACGATACCTGCGCCTGGGCAGGAACCGCGATCACCGTCGCTGCGCCTGCCAGCAGCAATGCACCCGCTGCAATCTTGCCGAAGCGTTTCATGCTTGTCTCCTGTGGCCCTTGTCATTCCGGACCGTGGCCAAACTGGGCGTTCGCATGTGAACCGCACATGAATGAAATGAGCCGCGAACGGCGGGGGCACACCAATTCCCTGCGGCGACCCCATATTGGGCGCACGCCGTCGCCGGTTTTTACCGCGCCGCGGGCGGCTCCTGGTCTGTTTTGATCCCGGCGAGCTGGCGATACAGCGCGGTAGCGCGATTGACGTAGGAACTTTCATGGCCCGCCGTAAGCGCGCTTGCGCCCTCGCCACTCCTGCTGAGAACGAAAACGCCGAAAACGCCGGGCGCAACATGCTCGATAATCAGCACCGACTGAAGCGCGCCGGGTTTAAACAAGGGTGTCCAGAACCGCGTTATGGGCGTGACATTGTCGCTGGAGATAACAAAGCGTTCGGACGCGCTTTCGGACACCCGCAGGCGGTAAATGGCTTGGCCTGTGCGGGCATCGTCCTCCCAATAATATAAATCCGCTCCCTTCACCAATTCCGAGGCGGAAAAATCGGGACGCCGCGATTTCGAATCCGGCCCGGTGAGCGCGGACGCATCGTTGCTCAATGGTCCCCATCTTTTTTCCGTCGTCGACCAGTACTGGATGCTTGGCAAGGCGGAGATTGTCCCAACCCGCGCCAGCAGCGCGCTCATCGGACCATCAAAGCGGAAGCTGCCGGTCAGGGTGACGACAAGTTTTGAGCGTGAATCGGCGGGCCAGCCCGTGCAGTTGGGAGGATGCCAATTGTCCTGCTCCAGTGCTTTTCCTGGCCAGATCACGATGGTGGGCGCAGAGCCAGGGGACGGATATGCCGGCGCGGAGGTTATAGCGCAAGGCAACTGTGGGCCGACAGCCTGCGCACCGGACGCAAGCATCAACGATGCACACGCTATCGCACCAATTGCGATCCGCAGAATGCCGGCCATTAGGGGGCTTACCCGGTATGCGCGCCGAGCCAGCAAGTGACGAATTTCATCCATGCCGCTTGTATCATTTCTGTTTGCGGCTGAGCTTGGGAATATTACTTGTGCTCTCTGGCTTCTTCGGAAACTTCATGACCCGCTTTGGAAACGTCCTTGCCTGCGCCTTCAACAGTGTTGCATGCGGTCAGGATGGTGGATGCGCCACCGAGGACGACGAGCACAATGAAGGCCACGGCCAATTTGCTGCGCATAAATAATTTCCTTTGAGTGCGGGTATTCCGCCACACCAAACAACGCTCGCCGATGCATTTGGTTCCTGCAACGTTCTATTTGCGCGGCGCCAGCGCGTTCTGCACCACGGAATTCTTCACCGGCGCGCCTTTCGCCTTGGCATCCGCAAGTAGTGGCCCGCAATTGGCATCTTTCGCCAGGCCTGGGTCGACAAATGCCAAGATGGCGGCCAACGGATTGATCAGGCCCAACGCCGCGCCGATGCCGGCCTGCGCCACCGCGGAGCCCGCCTCCACACCAAGGGCCGGATGGGCGAGGCTCCCCTTCACCGCAATGGGCGCACGCAGCCGCATAAGCTGGAAATTCTTGGGCTTGCCCTGCATGCGCATGTCCAAGGTTTCGGCGCGCAAATTGATGCTGCCGCCGCCGTCGATCCGCACGGGATCGGTGTCGATCACGAACTGCTGCGAGGTCAAGATGCCGTCCCTGGCTCCGAAATTCGCCACGGCGCAGCGCAGTTTGGTGTCGGAGTTGTCGCCGCTGAGATTGAGGCTGAGAGCGCTCAGCACATCGACGCCGGTCCATTCCGCCAGGCTGTGGCGCATGCCGCCCGACGGCACCACGGCGGTGAAAGTCCCGTTGGCGCTCGATGCCGCGCTGTGCACCGAATTGCCGGTTGCGGTCAGCACCGCACGCGCCTCCAGCAATCCGGAAATCGGCTTGTCGCCGCCCTTGATGAAGTTCTCCGCATGGATGTCGGAAATACGCGCGTCCATTTTGGTGGTGGGAATGTCCTTGCGCGCGTCCACCTGCAGCGAGCCAACGAGTTTCCCCTGGGTGAAGCTGAAGGCCAGCGGCTTCAAATTCAGCACGCCGCCCTGCACGCTGATGTGTGTATCGAGGCCCGTCAGCGGCAAATCGCGCGACTTGACGGACGCGGCGCTATAATCCACTTCCGCATTGGTCTGGCGCAACCGTTCGGTATGCAGCACGGTTTCCGGCAGCAAATACTTGCTCTGCACCGGCGCATATTTGCCGCCGCCCACCAACGGACCCAGGTCGGTGAGGCTCAGCACCCGCGATGCCATCCGTCCACCCAGCGCCGGAATCTTATGCGAGACATCGACCGACAGGTTGCCCTGCAGATCGCTGCTGCCCAGTACGCCATTGATGTCGTTCAAGCGGTAAAAAGTACCTTCCCGCACCACATTCAGGGTCATGTGATAGGGCGGCGTGCGGGGCAGCACCAGGCCGGTGAGGAAATAGAGGTCCGATAGGTTCGGGCCGCTGACATTGATGCTGGCGGTAAAGCGGTCGAGGGCAAATGGCTGGGTGATGGCGCCATTGATCACGGCATGGGTTTCGCCCGCACGCACATCGGCCGTGAAGTCATAGGGCTTGCTTGCATCCACGTTCAGCAGCGGTCCGCCCTTCACATCGGCCAGGAACTTGCTTTTGTTCAGGGTGCCGTCGCCCTTCAAGGTGAAGGCCGCGCCCCGGGCCCCCTGGCTCTCTTCCGACGCGACCGTGCCGGTGAAGTGCAGGTTTCGCACCGCATCGTCGATTTTCACATGGCCGTCATTGACCAGAAAGCGTTGGATCAGCGGCAATTTCCATGCCTGGCCGGGCTTCCTGCTCCCGCGATCCCAATTGGTGCGCCCACTTTCATCTCGCACCACCAGGATGTCGGGCTGGTCCATCCTGACCAGCGGCAGGATCAACTCGCCGAAAATCAGCGGCACCAGCCGCAGTTCCACGCGCAACGCGTTGAGTTTAGCGGCCTGCGGCGTGCCTACCCATTGCGGATTGCCCACATAAACACTGCCGGCATTCACGCTTGGCTGCCAGGAGAACAGGTTGACGGACAGATTGCCGTCGATCCGCACCTCCCGCCCCATGCGATGCGACAGGTATTTCCCCAGCGGCCCCCGCATCTGATTCCAGTCCAGGAAATAAAGTGTGACGATGGCCCCAAGCAGCAGCGCCACAAGGGTGATGCCGCTCCATTTGAGGAAACCGCGCCAAGTGAAGTGGAAATCGCGGAAATCCGAGACAATGCGTTCCCGCACCTCATCCCGCGTCCATTTCAGCCGTGCGTTATTTCCGGTAACCGACATGCGATATCAATCACTTAATAGTGTTCTTCCATTGGCTAACGTCCGAAATCCGGATGTGGCGTCCATCAACGTGAAACTTTCCGAGGGGCTGTGACGTTGGGGGAACTTGAGGAACCCGTGAATCGTTATCCTTTTACCGTCTGGACGCTCTTCAAAGAGGGCGTCGAAGCCTTCATCGACGACAACGCGCTGACGCGAGGCGCGGCCATTGCCTTTTATGCCGTCACCGCCATCGCGCCCGTGCTGTTCATCGCCACCGCCATCGCGGCCTTGGGCCTGGGCCAGGCTGCCGCCAGCGGCGCGGTGCATTACCAGCTCACCCGCATCATGACGCCGGAAAGTGCGGACCTGGTGCAGCTCGCCATCCTGCACATGCGCAGCAGCACCCACACATTGGCGGGAAGCCTGATCGGCCTCATGACACTGATCGTCACGTCCAGCGGATTCTTCACCGAGATCGAGGACGCGCTGAACGTGATCTGGAAAGCGCCGCGGCATGAATCCTATTTCTATCAACTGTTCCGCGGCCGGGTGTTGAGCCTGGCCCTGGTGATCGGACTGGGCGTGCTGCTGCTGACCTCGATGGTGCTGGCCACCGGCATCCGCCTGCTGGGCCATGTGCTGGACCGCCATACCGATATTTCCCAGCCGGTCATCGCACTGGTCAATCTGGGCTTCAGCTATGTGATTGTCGCGTTCATCTTCGCCGCCATCTACAAGGTATTGCCCAACATCAAGCTGTTGTGGCGCGACGTGCTGGTGGCGAGTTTCGGCACCGCGCTTTTGTTCGAGGCGGGCCAGACCCTGATCGGCTATTACCTGGCCAATTTCATCACCGCCAACATCTATGGCGCGGCGGGCGGCATCATCGTGCTGCTGATCTGGGTTTATTACTCGGCGCAGATATTCCTGCTGGGCGCGGAATTCACCAAGGTCTGGGCGATGCATTACGGCAGCCAAAGGCGGAAAGCCTAAAGACTGTTCGCCTCATTCAGCGCCGGCAGGGGCGCAAACGCCATCGCTGCATTGTCGGCAAGCTTGATGTCCGCCGCATTCATCTGCCCGCGCAGGAAGTCCACCCGCTCCTTGGCCGGCGCATCGCCCGCCATGGCGGCGATGCCATACCATTTCATCGCCTGTTTCAGATCCTGTGTCACGCCGGCGCCGCGCTCATACATCACAGCCAGGTCGAAGGCGGAATCGACATAGCCGCGCTCGGCGGCGCGTGTGAACCATTCCGCCGCCTTGGCTTCATCCTTCGCGGAGCCCTGCCCCTGGGCGTAGGCGATTGCCAGATTGTGCATCGCTTTCAGGTTGCCCTTCTCTGCCGCGCGCGAGAACCAGCCAAAGGCCGCAACCGGATCGGCCATCACGTGATCGCCCTGCTGATACATCACGCCCATCAGATATTGCGCGACGGGATTGCCCGCCCGCGCCGCCGAGCGGGTCCACAGCAACGCGACGTTGGCCTCTCCCGCCACGCCCTGCCCGCGGAGATACGCCAACGCCAGCCGTGCTTGGGCGCGGGTATTGCCCGCGTCGGCCAAAGCTATTGTCTGCGCCAGCTTGCCGCTGGCCGCTTGCCGGTGTGTCACGCCGTCGCTTTGCCGGGCGCCGGCATCCGCCATGTTCTTTCCCAGCCAAAGCCCGATACAGAGAAGCAGCGCCACCAGCGCCAGTCCGCCCATCGCCAGCCAGCGCATGCGCGTACTGTTGGGCGGCGGAGGCGGCGGTTCGACGACGATGCGGACCTTTTCGCGCGCACTCTGCAACACGCCGGCCATTTCTTCCTTGTTGGCAGTGATCGCCGGCGGAGCCGAAAAAACCCGCGGCGCGATTTCCATCTCTTCCGCCGGCGGCGCTTCAGCCACCGGCGTGACGCAATGGGCTTCCGGTTCCTGGGATGGTTCTTGCGGTGGGGGCGGCGCCGCGGATACCGGCTGGGGTACTGGGTCTTGCCTCCGTGCCACTTCCTTCAACGCCACCGGTGCAGGCTTCAATGCCACCGGTGCGGGTTCGGGAACCGGTGCCGAATCCGTCGTCGGCCCAGCTTTCAGCCGCTCTTCCAGCTGCGCGATCGCGCGGGCCTGTTCGCGGGCGGCACTTTCAGCCTTGGCTTCCAGCGCATTCAAGGCGCGTTCAAAGACCCTAAGGCGGCGTTCGAGCCATGCGTCGGGTGTGGAAACCGCCGGCTCGAGCGCCGCCTTAGAAACCGGTTCGGGAACAGGTGTTTGTGTCTCTGGCGTGGCGGGAGCCTGCATCAGTGCCGCCATCAGCGCGGTCTTGCCGCTGAAATGGGTACGGAAAACGGTGAGCTCCACGCCCGCTTCGGTACAGACCGACGCGACGGAGAATGCGTCGTCCCCACGCAACACCATGGCTTTGGCTGTTTCCAGCAGCCGGCTACGGCTGTCGTTATCGATGGATATTTCACGTTGCCCCATGGCAGGTCCGTCATGCCCCTGGACGCAAACTAGCGGGCAGCCCTTACCACCGCGTTCCGGAAAGAATGCAATTTGAATGCAATTTTATCCGGGTTTCCACCTATGCGGGCGTTTTAAGCCCGGCTTGCCTTGGGCACAGACGCCGGCGCGTTCACCAGCCGCATCAGCGTCAGGATCAGGACCACGGTCGCGCCATAGGCGATCAGCTGGGCCCCGTTGGGCGCCTCGCTATAGCCGATCAAGGTGTGCAGCAGCCGCCCAGTAATACTGTCTTCCTTGATCAACCAGCCCGTGTCCCACACCGTGCTGGTGAAGAATTCCAGCCAGCCGCCATTCTGCAGGAAAATCACCGCCTGCGCCGCCATCCCTGCCGCCAGCAGGGTGATCAAGCCGCTGGTGACCTGAAACAGCTTGCCCGCCGGAATGGTGAGAAGCCCGAAATACATCAGCGCCGAGATCACCGCGCCCAGGGCCAGGCCCAGCCCGCCGCCTGTCACCATGGCGGCGGCGGATGTCCCGCCCTGCGCCGCGATGCCATACAGGAACAGCACGACTTCCGAGCCTTCGCGCAGCACCGCTACGCCCACCACGATCGACAGCGCAGCCAGGGTGCGCTCGCCGGTCCTCACCTGATGCCCAGCGGCTTTGAGTTCGCGCGCCATTTGCCGGCCATGGCTGGCCATCCAGACATTGTGCCAGGTGAGCATGGCCACCGCGAGCAACAGGATCGCGGCATTGAAGAATTCCTGGCCCGAACCCTGAAACAGCCCGGCCAGTTCGCCCGCGAAAGCCGCCACCAGGCAGGCGCCCGCGATGCCGGCGCCCATGCCCATCGCCACCGCACGCCCGCGTCCCGGCACGCCGGCGGTGGCCGCCAGCACGATGCCGACGATCAGGCCGGCCTCGATCACTTCGCGAAAAACAATAAGAAGCGCAGCAATCATTCGGCTATCACCACGCCTTGCGCCGTTGCGGCGTGAAACTCGCCCATGAAGGGATATTTGCCGGGGGCCAGCGCGCGCAAACGGATATTGCCCTTGTTGTGGCCGGGCACCACGCGCTCGATCTTGAGCGAAGAAGAGTCGAACTCGTCTGCCGTGTCATCGTCATTGTAGAGGATGATCATCGAGGGCTTGTTGGCCTTTACCTTGATCACCGACGGCGAGAATTTGTGGTTCTTCAGATGCACCACGATCGGCTCATCGGCCACGGCAGGCGTAGCAATCATCGAGAGAGCAAGCAGCAGTCGTTTCATTTGGCGCTCGTGGGATAAGTGAAAGTCCAGTTGGCGGTAATCGGCTTCCACCAGTCCGGCACGCCGCCCGCCTTGTCCGTCCGGCGCATCATGCCGTGCGAGCTGGGCGGCGAGACGATATAGGTCAGATGGTAGGTGCCGGGTCCTGCAAGGTCGGCGGCGGCGGCGTAATGCGGCCCGCCCTTGGTGGCGACCGGATAAAGCAGCCCCGCTTTCTTGAAGGTGGGCGCGTCATCCTTGGTCAGGGCATAGCTGACGGACAGATAGGGAATGAAGGCATGCTCGGCAAAACCGTGCGCTTCGTCCTTGGTTGCGCGGATGTCGGCCACCAGGAACATCGAATCCGCATCCCGGCTTATGGCAGCAGGCGCGCGATCCAGTTGCGCCCCGCTCAGAGTGCTGGGCACGATCTCCAGCCCATCGCGCAGCAGCGGCCCGCCAATGACGGCGGCTCCGGCGGGGGCCGCCAAAAAGATCGAAAAAATAGCCCAGACAGAACGCATGGGCCTTCTATAGATGCGATTAATTCTCAAGTACAGTTAAATCAAACGTCATCTCACGGGGTGAAATGCCGTCCGCGCCTGGCCTTTCCGCAGCCCCTGCCTGGGCTATGCTCCGGTCAAGACCAGTGGCAGAACCCAGTGGGCAACACCAGTGGGCAACAAAGGGGAACGCCATGCAGATGATCGTCGAAAAGATGCTGAACGACTTTGAGCGCGGAGTTTTAAGCCGCCGCCAGCTCGCCGCCACTTTGACTGGATTGGCGGCCGCGGCTGCCCTGCCCGCGACCCCGGCGCTGGCCGCGCCCAGCCTCAAGGCCATCACCCTCAACCACGTCACGGTGCGGGTCCCCGATCTGCAGAAGACGTCGAAATTCTATCAGGAATTTTTCGGCATGCCCTTGGCGCAGCATTCCGAGACCATCCACATCCTGGGTGTTGGCGAAAGCTTCTTCGGCATCGAGCAGAAGCCGGGCGCAGCCGCGCTGGATCATTATGACTTCGGCTTGCAGGGCTGGGACGCCAAGGCGATGCGCGCCAAGGTTGCCGCCCATGGTCTTCACATCACACCAGGCTCGCGCGGCGACGATGAGAGCTTCAAGTTCAATGATCCCGACGGTTTTGTGGTACAGGTCAACGGCCCAAAATATACCGGCCATGTCGGCGCCGATGCCAAAGGCCGCAAAGGTTGAAGGAAACAAAGATGAAACGGCATGCTGTGTTGGTGTTCGCTGCCGCCCTTACCGTTCCCACGATGGCGATGGCCCAGACCCAGAGCTTTTCCACTTCGGCGGGCGCCGTGCAGATCATGCCGATCTATCACGCCACGGCGAAGATCACGGCCGGCAGCGACACCATCTATATCGATCCTGCAAAGCCCGCCAAGATTGAAGGCATGCCGCCAGGCGACCTGATCCTGATCACCGACATCCACGGCGATCATATGGATGCGGCCGATGTCACGGCGCTGAGCAAGGAGGGCACCACCGTCATCGCGCCCGCCGCTGTCGCCAAGACCATCACCCAGGCCAAGCCTCTGGCCAATGGCAAAACCACAAGCTGGCGCAAGTGGAAGATCACCGCCGTGCCGATGTACAATATCAATCACAACCAGCCGAGCGGCGCGCCCTATCACGACAAGGGTCGCGGCAATGGTTATGTGCTGAATTACGGCGGCAAAAATTTCTATTTTGCGGGCGATACCGAAGGCGTGCCGGAAATGCGCGCGCTCAAGAACATCGACGTGGCCTTCATTCCCATGAACCTGCCCTACACCATGACCCCGGCGGAGGCAGCCGATGCGGTGAAGGCGTTCCATCCCAAGGTGGCAATCCCCTATCACTATAAGGGCCAGGATGTGGAAGTGTTCAAAAAGGCGCTGGAGGGCAGCGGCGTCGAAGTCAGATTGCTGAACTGGTATCCCGAGTAGAACTCAGCTCTGCTGCGCCGCGTCGGCCGCGATCGCCTTCTGGCGGCCCGTGATCTTCTCGCCGTCGTGGGGCTTGAGCACAAAAAAGCCTGGCAATGACAGCAGCGGCACCAGCGCTAGCAGCAGGAACGCCTGGTGAAAGTGTGTCGGGGTCAGTATAGGCGCATGCAGGCTGACCAGACCCAGCAACACCGCAGCAGCCGAGACGCCGAAGCTGACGGACAGTTGCTGCAGTGCGCCGCCCAGGCTGGTGGCGCGGCTGAGATGCGTGTCGGGCACGTCGGAATAGGACAGCGTGTTGGAGCTCATATACTGGGCCGAACGCGTCAGGCCGAACAGGAAGACCTGCAGCAGCATGAGCCAGTGCGGCGTCTGCGGCGTCAGCAAGGCAAAGCCGGCCAATGCCGCCGATCCGGCCAGCGCGCTGCCGATCAGCACGGGCCGAAAACCGATGCGCCGGACCAATGGCGCAATCAGGCCGCGGATGAACACCGCCCCGAATGCGCCAACGAAGGTGATGGAGCCCGAGGCAACGGGCGAGAGGCCAAATCCCAACTGCAGCATCAACGGCAACAGGAACGGCACGCCGTTCAGGCCGACACGGCACAATCCGCCAACCAGGGTGCCGACGCGAAACGAGCGCAGGCGGAACAGTCCCAGGTCGACCGCCGCATCATGGCGGCGGCGGGCATAGCGCCAGAAGGCGAACAACAGGACGAGAGCCGCCATCAGGATGGCGATGACGACCGGTGTGGCGACGACGGGACGGCTGATATTTTCCAGCCCGAACTGGAACAGCCCCAGGCCCGCACCGATCAGGAGAAAGCCGGGAAAATCGAACTTGCTGACCTTGTGATCGCGCGTGTCCTCCACAAAACGCAGCGCCAGCAACATGCCCAAGATGCCAAACGGCAAGTTGACGTAGAAGATCCAGCGCCACGACAAATAAGTCGTCAGCACGCCGCCCAGCAGCGGCCCAATCACGGGTCCCACGATGGCGGGCAAAGTCATATAGGTCATCGCCCGCATCAACTCGGAGCGCGGGAAGCTGCGCAACAGGATCAGACGGCCCACCGGCGTCATCATGGCCCCGCCCAGGCCCTGCACCACCCGCATCGCCACCAGCATGGGAAAGTTCTGCGCCAAGCCGCACAGCGCCGATCCCAGCGTGAAGACACCCAAAGCGATGACAAAAATGCGCCGCGCCCCGAAGCGGTCGGCGAACCAGCCGCTGACCGGGATGAACACCGCCACCGCCAGCACATAGGCCGCGACCGCCAGGCTCATCTGCACCGGCGTGACGTCCAGGCTGTCTGCGATCACCGGCACCGCCGTGGTGATGATGGTGGCATCCAGCTGCTCCATCAGAAAACCCGTCGCCACGATCAGGGGGATGAGAATGGGCAGGCGGGACCTGGCGGGCGCGGATGCAGACAACAGGGCAGTCCTGGAATGGCTGCCCTGATCTAGGTATCAACAGGTAAACTTGCAAGCTAAACTTCTAATCTATATATCCACTTACATGCCCCGGTCCGCCAAGCCCAACGAAGCCGATGTCGCCGAATTTCTGGCGGCGATGGGCCAATTGTTGCGCCGCCTGCGGGCCGAAGCGAAATCCGGCGAGATCAGCTGGTCGCAAATGTCCATCATGGCGCGGTTGGATTCCGGCGCCATGACCACCGCCGACCTGGCGCGGGCTGAGAACATGAAGCCCCAATCCATGGGCGCCTCCCTCGCCCAGATGGAGGAGGACGGGCTGGTGAAACGCCAGGCCCATCCCACGGACGGACGCCAGATCCTGTTCGCACTGACGCCGGCAGGCATCGAAGGCCGCTACCGCTCGCGCCTGGCCAAGCGGGAATGGCTGCTGGCCACCGTCGCGAAGCTGGACCCTGACGAACAGCAGACGCTGCTGGCCGCCATTCCCGTCGTCCGGCACCTGGCCGAATCATAACCGCTCAAAAGGACGTCCATGCCCCTCACCCAGCTTGATCCCGCCGTCGCCCTTGTCGTCATCGACATGCAGAAGGGAATCGTCGCCCTTCCGTTGGCGCATCCCATCCAGCCGGTGATCGACAATGTCGCCGCGCTGACCAAAGCCTTCCGCGCCTGGGGCTTGCCGGTCATCCTGGTCAATGTCGCCGGCCGCGCGCCGGGCCGCACGGAAACCAGCTTCAATTTTTCGCCGCCGCCGGACTGGGCCGAGCTGATCCCCGAACTGGAGCAGCAGCCCAGCGACTTTACCGTCACCAAGATGAATATCGGCGCCTTCTACGGAACGGCGCTGGAATGTATCCTGCGCCGCAGCGGTACCACGCAATTGGTGTTGGCAGGCGTCGCCACCGGCAGCGGCGTCGAGGCCACCGCGCGCCAGGCCTATGACCAGGGCTACAACCTCGTCCTGGTCACCGACGCGATGACCGACCTGGATCCTGAAGCACACGGCTATGCGGTGGAGAAGGTCTTCCCGCGTATCGGTGAACGCAGCACCACAGCCGAGATGGTGGCCAAGCTGACACAAGGCTGAAACAAGCCTGAACGGGACTGAAGGGGCTCTGGCGCACGCCTCCCGACGCTTCTATCCTTCCTGCAAACAAAAGGGGGAACGATGGCGCCGCGCAGCACGCATCACACATCTGTCATGGCAGGCTTTGTATTGGCCACGCTTCTTTTCGCTCCGCCGGCGATCGCGCAGGATGCCGTCAGCCTCAAAGGCGCGATCGACATTCACGTCCATCAGGATCCCGACAGCGCGCCGCGCGCGATTGACGCCGACGATGTGGCGCGACAGGCAAAGGCGGGCGGCATGCGTGCCGTGGTGCTGAAGAACCATTGGGAGGACACTGCATCCCTCGCCTATATGGTGCGCAAGATGGTGCCAGGCATCCAGGTCTTCGGCGGCATTACCCAGGACTTGGCCGTGGGCGGCATCAATATCGAAGCCGTGAAGCATATGGCCGACATGAAGGGCGGCTATGGCCGCATCGTCTGGTTGCCCACCTTCGACGCCCAGAACCAGGTCAAGGACAAGGGGCCCGAAGTCAAAGTCTCCGAGAACGGCAAGCTGTTGCCCTCGGTGCTGGCGCTGCTGGACTATATCGCCACGCGCAAGCAGCTGGTGCTGGAAACCGGCCATGTCTCCGCGCAAGAGGCGCTGATGGTGATCCGCGAAGCCAAGGCCCGCGGCATCCAATATGTGGTGGCGACGCACGGCATGGCGGGTCCCACCAATCTTTCCGTCGCCCAGGCCCAGGAAGCGGCGCGTATGGGCGCCTATATCGAATTCGTCTATGGCGGTACGCTGGAAAAGGGCAGCAGCCTGACACTGGCGAAGTACGCCGAATGGATCAAGGCCGTGGGACCGGAGCATTGCATCCTGTCCAGCGACCTGGGTGGCGCACGCCCCTACCCCCGCCCGATGCCGGCCCAAGGCATGCTGGATTTCATGACCGGCCTCAACAAGCTCGGCATCTCCGTTGCCGACATCAACCTGATGGCCAAGACCAATCCGGCGCGGGTATTGGGACTGGAGCCCTGAACGTGTGAGGCAGAGATATGTTTGACAGACGGCACGGCAGGAAAAGCCCCGCCCGATTCTCAAAAATCTTCGCCTGTTGCGGCCTGATCGCGCTCGCCGCCATGCTGAGCGTCCAGGCCCAGCCGGCCACAGGCGCCTGCGCGGATCTTGCCAGCCTCAAACTCGACCATGTCACCATCCTCGAATCCGTGATGGTTCCGGGCGCCGCTGCCTATTGCAAGATCTCCGGCTCCGCCCGGCCGACTTCGGATTCCGATATCCGCTTTGCGGTGATGATCCCGCAAGGGTGGAACGGCCGCTACCTGCAGCTTGGCAATGGCGGCTTCGCCGGCGTCATTCCCGAACGCGGCATGCTCATGGGCGTGGCGCAGGGTTACGCGGTGGCCGGCACCGACGACGGACATCAATCCACTATCAATACCGATGCAAGCTGGGCGCTGAACCATCCCGAAAAGCAGATCGACTTCGGCTATCGCGCGCTGAAGGAAACCACCGACGCCGCCAAGGCGATCATTCGCGCCTATGCCGGTGCGGCGCCGAAATTCTCTTACTTTCAAGGCTGCTCCGACGGCGGGCGCGAAGCCCTGATGGAAGCGCAACGCTATCCGCAAGATTTTGACGGCATCGTCGCTGGCGATCCGGCCAATCACTGGACGCATCTTTTGACCGGGGCGGCATGGGACTACCAGGCCCTTAGCCACACGCCCGAAAGCTACCTGACGCCCGACAAGCTGAAACTGGTTCAGGCGGAAGCCGTCCGGCAATGCGGCGACGAGGATGGCGTGATCCAAGACCCGCTGTCCTGCCGTTTCCGCCCCGAAAAAATCCGCTGCAAGTCCGGCGACGGGTCGTCGTGCCTGACGGATGCCCAGATCGCGACCCTGCGCAAGATATATGGCGGCCCCAGAAACCCGCGTACAGGCCAGCAGATCCTGTCGGGCTTTTCGCCCGGCGGCGAAGGCGAAGCGCTGGGCTGGAGCCGCTGGATCTCGGGCACGGCGCCTGGCGACAATCAGCCCCTGATATACAGCTTCGGCAGCAACTTTTTCCGCTACATCGTTTTCGCCGACCCCGGTTATGATATCGGAAAGCTGAATTTCGACGGCGATGTCGCCATCACCGATGCGAAGACCGCCGCGACATTCAACAGCTATGACCCCGACCTTTCGGCATTCCGCGCGCGGGGCGGCAAGCTGATCCAGTATCACGGCTGGATCGACCCCGCGATCCCGGCACTGGATTCGGTCGACTATTACAGGCTGGTCCAGAAGAAGATGGGCCCAACCGGCGCTTTCTACCGCCTGTTCATGGCGCCAGGCATGCTCCACTGCGCTGGCGGACCCGGCCCCAACGTGATCGCCACCCTGCCCGCCATTACGGCCTGGGTTGAACAGAACAAGGCGCCAGACTTGCTGGTCGCGACCAAGTACAGGAACAACGATCCCACCCAGCCGGTCGAACGCACGCGCCCGCTATGTGTCTTCCCGGCGCGGGCGCAATGGGACGGTAAGGGCGACAAGACGAGGCTGGAAAGCTTCCGCTGCTCCGGCAAGACATGATGCAGCCTGCTCTGGAACGGAAAACGCCGAATGTTGCCGGTGCTATAGTCGAGACCCGATAAGCAAATTGCAGGGAGCTTACGATGCGCATTTCACGCAGGGACATGCTAGCGGCTTCGGCAACGCTTTGTTTTGCGCCTGGTGTGGCGCGCGCCGCCGACAAGGTCTCGATCCGCCTCGATCCGCGCCGCCCCTTGCGCGCCATTCCGGCCAACTATATGGGCCTGGGCTTTGAGGCCTCCTCGGTGGCGACTCCCGGCCTGCTGTCGGCGGATAATCACGCCTACGTCCAACTGGTGCGCAATCTGGGACCGCAGGGCGTGATCCGGATCGGCGGCAATGTCTCGGATTTTTCCGTTTACGACGCCAAAGGCGCGTCGAAGTCCCTGCCCAAGGACACGATGCTGAATGCGGAGAATTTCCGCCAGTTGCGCGGCTTCCTGGATGCCACCGGCTGGAAACTGATCTGGGGCCTCAATCTGGGCACCGGCAAGCTGGACAATGCGGTGGAGGAAGCCCGCGCCATCGTGGATGCGGTGGGCGACCGGCTTGTGGCGCTGGAGATCGGCAACGAACCCGACCTGTTCTCGCGCGCCGGGCATCGCAAGGATCCATATGGCTATGCGGAGTGGCACGCGGATTATCGCCGCTTCAAGGATGCGATCCGGGCGGCGCTCCCCCGCGTGCCTTTCGCAGGCCCGGACATCGCTTTCACGGTGGAGTGGCTGGAAGCTTTCGCCCGCGACGAAGGCCGCGACATCGCGTTGCTGACGGCGCACCATTACATCACCGGCCAGGCCAATCCCGCCGCAACCCTGGAATTCATGTTGCAGGAAGAAAAAAAGTATCAGCCGGCGCTGGCGCGGTTTCAGGCGGCATCGCAGTCCATCCATGTGCCCTGGCGGATGTGCGAGACCGCCTCCTTTTCCGGCGGCGGCAAAGCGGGCGTCAGCGACACCTTCGCCGCCGCTTTGTGGGCGCTGGATTATCTGTTCGTGCTGGCGTCCTATGGTTGCAGCGGGGTCAATATGGAAACCGGCGTCAATCACCTGGGCGTGATCAGCAAATACACGCCGATCAGCGATAACCTTCAGGGCCATTATGGCGCGGCGCCGGAATATTACGGGTTGCTGGCTTTCGCGCAGGCCGCAAAGGGTGAGCAGATCGCGGTGGCTTGCGATGCGGGCGGCGTCAATCTCACCGCCTATGCCGCGCGCCAGCCTAGCGGCGCCATCACCCTGACGGTGATCAACAAGGATCTGACCCGCGACGCCGCGGTGGAAGTGAGCGGCTTTGCGCCCAAGCAGGCGCAAGCCATGCGCCTGACCGCACCCTCGCTTGCGGCCATGAACGGCGTAACTCTGGGCGGTGCGGCCGTGAGCGGCGACGGAAGCTGGAAGAACGCAAAAGCCGATGCGGTGAAGATTGCCGGCGGCAAGGCAGTCCTGGATGTGTCCGCCGGCAGCGCCGCGCTGATCGCATTGACTTGAACAAGAGCACCGGAACAGGGGAAATCATGGATGACATACCTGACGTCAACCGCCGCTCGGTCCTGGGCACCGGCGCTGCGGCGATACTGACGCCCGCGCCAGCCTTGGCGGCGGGCGGGGCTTCGCAAATCGTGATGATGGATGCGCGCGGGCTGGCGGCCGCCATCGCCTCGCGCAAGCTCTCCTGTGTCGAGGTGATGAACGCCACCCTCGACCATGTCGACGCCCTCAATCCCAAGGTGAACGCCATCGTGGCGCTGCAGGATCGTGACGGACTGTTGGCGCAGGCGCGCGAAAAAGACGCCCAGTTGGCGAAAGGCCAGAGCATGGGGCCGCTGCATGGCCTGCCGCATGCGGTTAAGGATCTGCAGCTGGTCAAGGGCATCCGTTCGACCTCGGGCTCGCCCATCCTGAAGGATTTCGTGCCGAGCCAGGATTCCCTGCCGGTGGAACGGATGCGCGCGGCGGGCGCCATCTTCATCGGCAAGACCAACACGCCGGAGTTCGGCCTGGGTTCCCACACCTACAATCCCGTCTATGGCGCCACCCATAACGCATATGACCAAACCAGGTCCGCGGGCGGTAGCAGCGGCGGCGCTGCGGTTTCGCTGTCGCTACGCATGTTGCCATTGGCCGACGGCAGCGATTACGGCGGCAGCCTGCGCAATCCCGCGGGCTGGAACAATGTGTTCGGTTTTCGCACCAGCGCCGGCGTGGTGCCGGTGGCGGGCGAGGATGTCTGGATACCGTCCATGGGCGTCACGGGACCGATGGCGCGCAATGTCTCCGATCTGGCGCTGCTGCTGTCGGTCATGGCCGGCTATGATGCGCGTGCGCCGCTATCGCTGGACGCTCCCGGTTCGCGCTTTCTCGCGCCCCTGGAAACGAGCTTTAAAAGCAAACGCATCGGCTGGCTGGGCGATCTGGATGGCGCAGCGCCCTATGAGCCCGGCGTGCTGGAACTCTGCCGCGAAACGCTCAAAACCTTTGAATCCATCGGCTGCACGGTCGAGACGGTAACCCCCAAGGCCGATCCGGAAGCGGCCTGGCAGGCCTTCATCAAGTTGCGCCAATTCCAGCAAGGTCCCAACTTCCGAGTCTTTTATGCTGACCCCGCCAAGCGCGCCCTGCTGAAGCCGGAAGCGCTCTATGAAATAGAAGGCGGCATGAAACTCTCCGCCTTCGATGTCGCCTCGGCCACCATCGCGCGCACCCGCTGGTCCAACGCGTTCCAAGAATTATTCGAGCGACATGATTTCCTGGTGATGCCCACCGCGCAGGTCTTTGCCTTCGACATCGCCGAGCACTGGCCGCGGGAGATTGCCGGAAAGGCCATGCAGACCTATCACGAATGGATGAAAGCGGTTTGCCTGGTCACCCTGGCGGGCTGCCCCTCGCTGGCGGTGCCGGCAGGCTTTGATTCAAAGGGCCGTGCGATGGGACTTCAGATCATCGCGCCGGTGCATCAGGATATGAACTGCCTGAAACTGGCGCATGCCTATGAGCGTGCCGCGAACTGGACGGCAACGCACCTTCCGCCTCTGCTGCGCGGCTAGGCTGGCATCGGTTTGTTCTTGGCCTGGTGCTGTGGCGCCGCGGCGGTGACGGTCAGGTCAATCCGGCTTCAGGGCGCGGGTCAGAAAGGCGGTAAGATTCTTCACCAGCTCCTCGCGCGAGCGTCCCGAACGGTGGCTTTCCCGGCTGGCCTGGTGCAGCGCGCCGGCGATTGCCTGACCGATGATATCGGCGTCATAAGGAGTTCTGCCATTTCTGGTCAGGCCTCGCACCAACTCCGCCCATTCCACGCCCCACTGCATCAGCAGCGGCTGCGCTTCCGCGTCGTCGGCATCGATCACCCGTGCGTCGGTCATCGCGGCGCGCAACACGCCGGGATGGCTGTCGGCATATTCATAGATCGCCGTCAGTGTGCAGGCGATGCGCTGCTCCAGACTTGCGCTCAATGCGCGGCGCGCACGCACGTGATCGTCAAGCTCCAGCCGCGCATCCTCGACAAAGGACAGAAAGCAGGCGCGCTTGTCGGGATAGTGAAGATAAAACGTGCCGTGCCCCAGTCCTGCCTCGCGGGCAATGTCCTGCGGCCTTGTGGCGTCATAGCCACGCTCGACAAACAGCTTGCGCGCAGCCTGTTTCAGCCGCGCCAGACTTTCCGGCTTGCGGCGGCCATTGCGCTCGCTCTCTATGACAATAACTTGGCCGGACACGGGCCCCCCTTGCGGCGCAGACTGTGGCGCAGTGGCCCATACTGTCAACTGTACAAGCACTACAAATGTATACAGACAGAACTATTGTTCGGAACCCGTAACTATAACTGGCAGCGCTGCCGCACGTGCGAAACGGCGATATTCCATCCCGAATAGAGACGGTCGCGCTCATCTTTCTTCATCGCGGGCCGGAAACTGCGATCCAGCGCCCAGCGCGCTGAAATGTCCTTGCCGTTTTTGAACAGCCCGGCGCCCAGTCCGGCCAGATAGGCCGCGCCCAGCGCCGTGGTCTCGATCACTTGCGGCCGTTCGACGTTGAGACCGGTGAGATCGGCCAGCCGTTGGCAGAACCAGTCATTCGCCACCATGCCGCCATCCACTTTCAAACTCTTGAGCCGCGCCAGCCCGGCCGAATGCATGTCGCGTCGCATCGCTTCCAGAAGGTCGCGCGTCTGGTAGCAGACCGCATCCAGCGCGGCCCGCACGATTTCCGGGCGTCCGACATCGCGCGTCACACCCAGGATTGCGCCGCGTGCGGCCGGATCCCAGTAAGGCGCGCCCAGGCCGGTGAAGGCGGGAACGACATAAAGCCCTTCCGCCGGCTTGGCGCGGCGGGCCAGCACTTCGCTTTCGGCCGCCGTCGCCAATAGTCCCAACTCATCGCGCAACCATTGCACCACCGCGCCGGCGATGAAGATGCTGCCCTCGATGGCATACTGTTTCTGCGCCAGCGCAGTGGCCAGAAGCCGGTTCTTCGAGCGCAGAACAGCCTTTCCGGTATTGACCAGAACGAAACACCCGGTTCCGTAAGTGGACTTCACGTCGCCGGCCGCAAAACAGGCCTGGCCGAAACTGGCGGCCTGCTGGTCGCCGGCTACCCCCAGGATGGGAATGGCCGCGCCCAGCAGCATGGCATCGGTGACGCCGTAATCGCCCCGGCTCTCACGCACCTCCGGCAGGATGGCGCGCGGCACACCGAACAGTTTCAGCAGGCTGTCGTCCCAATCGCGCGTCTTCAGGTTCCACAGCAAGGTGCGCGACGCGTTGGTGACATCGGTCGCATGAACTTTTCCCTTGGTGAGGTTCCAGATCAGC